>SERZ01000229.1_pt1 | contig 39004 bp, 34 predicted proteins | sample 3171461 | NCBI WGS metagenome assembly SERZ01 (sample SAMN06051861, study PRJNA518727) | freshwater metagenome | biome: subpolar coniferous forest; feature: holomictic lake; material: water; isolation source: holomictic Lake 227, 6 m depth | place: Canada: near Kenora, Ontario | collected... | reverse complement strand
CGACACCTACCAGCGCAAAATTGAGATTTGCGAGCGGGCCTACCGCATTCTGGTGGACGAGGTGGGCTTCCCCGCAGAAGACATCATTTTTGACCCCAACATCTTCGCCATTGCCACCGGCATCGAAGAACACAACAACTACGCGGTCGATTTCATCAACGCCACGCGCTGGATCAAGGCCAACTTGCCGGGCGCGAAGGTGTCGGGCGGCGTGTCGAACGTGTCGTTCAGCTTCCGGGGCAACGACCCGGTGCGCGAGGCGATTCACACCGTGTTTTTGTACCACGCGATCAAGGCCGGTATGGACATGGGCATCGTCAACGCGGGCATGGTCGGCGTTTATGACGACCTGGAGCCCATCCTGCGCGAGCGCGTCGAAGATGTGGTGCTGAACCGCCGCCCCGACGCCGGTGAGCGCTTGGTCGAGATTGCCGACAGCGCCAAGGGTGCGGCCAAGGACGAAACCACCAAGCTGGCCTGGCGCGGCACGCCAGACCATCCAGCTACCGTCGAGCAGCGTCTGAGCCACGCGATGGTGCATGGGGTCACCGATTTCATCACCGAAGACACCGAAGAAGCCTACCAAGCCGTGCTGGCCAAGGGCGGCCGACCGCTGCATGTGATTGAAGGCCCGCTGATGGCCGGCATGAACGTGGTGGGCGACTTGTTCGGCCAAGGCAAGATGTTTTTGCCTCAGGTGGTGAAAAGCGCCCGCGTGATGAAACAAGCCGTGGCGCACCTGATTCCGTACATTGAAGAAGAAAAGCGACTCGATGAAGCCGCTGGGCGCGACGTCAAAACCAAGGGCAAGATCATCATTGCCACGGTCAAGGGCGATGTGCACGACATTGGCAAAAACATCGTCACCGTGGTGCTGCAATGCAATAACTTTGACGTGGTCAACATGGGCGTGATGGTGCCGTGTCACGAAATTCTGGCGCGTGCCAAGGCCGAGGGTGCCGACATCATCGGCCTGTCGGGCCTGATCACACCGAGTCTGGAAGAGATGCAGTACGTGGCCGCCGAGATGCAAAAGGACGATTACTTTCGCCTGCGCAAGCTGCCGCTGATGATTGGCGGCGCCACCACCTCGCGCGTGCACACCGCCGTCAAGATTGCGCCGCATTACGACGGCCCTGTTGTTTATGTGCCGGATGCCTCGCGCGGTGTGGGCGTGGCGCAAGGGCTGTTGGGTGAGCAGGCCGAGAAATACGTGACGGAACTCAACGCCGATTACGAACACGTGCGCCAACTGCACGCCAATAAAAAGCAGACCCCGATGTGGCCGCTGGCCAAAGCCCGCGCCAACAAAACACCGGTGGACTGGACCCAATACACCGCCACCAAACCCAAATTCATCGGCCGCCGGGTGTTCAAGAATTTTGATTTGGGCGAGTTGGCCAAATTCATCGACTGGGGTCCGTTCTTCCAGACCTGGGACCTGGCCGGTCCGTTTCCTGCCATCCTCAAAGACGAAGTCGTCGGCGTTGAAGCCACCAAGGTCTATGCCGATGGGCAGGCCATGCTCAAGAAATTGATCGAAGGCCGCTGGCTCACCGCCAATGGCGTGATCGGCTTGTACCCCGCCAATTCGGTCAACGATGACGACATTGAGCTGTACACCGACGAAAGCCGCACCGAGGTCGCCATGACCTGGTACGGCCTGCGCCAGCAAACCGAAAAACAGGTGATTGACGGCGTGATGCGCCCGAGTCGCTGCCTGGCCGATTTTGTGGCGCCCAAGTCGGATGCTATAAATAATGCAGCTACTCACGCAGAATCGACGGGGGCTACAGGCCTAAAAGCCTTGAACATTGCGGACTACGTGGGCGTCTTCGCGGTCACCGCCGGCATCGGCGTGGACAAACGCGAAAAGCTGTTTGAATCCGCCCACGACGACTACTCCGCCATCTTGCTCAAGTCGCTGGCGGACCGCTTGGCCGAGGCGTTTGCCGAGTACCTGCACCACCGCGTGCGAACCGATTTGTGGGGCTACGCGCCCAGCGAAGCGTTAACGCCCGAGGCGCTGATTGCCGAAAAATACCAGGGTATTCGCCCTGCGCCCGGCTACCCGGCCTGCCCAGACCACAGCGCCAAACAAGCCATGTTTGACTTGCTGCAGTGCGAAGACATCGGCATGGGCCTGACCGAGAGTCTGGCCATGACACCGGCCGCGAGCGTGAGCGGCTTTTATCTGGCGCACCCTGACAGCACCTATTTCAGCGTCGGCAAGATTGGTGAAGACCAACTCAAAGACCTGGCCGCCCGACGCCACATGGAGAGCCAAGCGCTGCAGCGCTTGTTGGCGCCCAACTTGTAACCACTTGCACGGGGCTTGCACATTCGCAAGCGCCCGCGATAACGCCCGGTTACAAACTTCACAGGGCATTTTCACGCCTTGTGTTTACTTAAGTGACTCTCAGCCGTTACGCAGGGAGAGCCAATTTTTCACCTCCAATTTTCAGACCCACTGCGGGTCTTTGCCAAGGAAACTCCTATGAACATGCCTGTCGAACCGCTTAAAACTGCATCAAACGTCAACAAACCCCTGTGGGCCGCCGTGGGCGTCCTCGGTATTGCCGTGCTGGCGATGGGCGCCACCCTGATCCGTATGCAGACCCGGACCGAAGAGCCCAAGTTAGCGACGCTTGATGCCACCGTGTCAGCGCCCATGGCAGCCGCCAGTGTCACACCACTGCCCGTCCTTGCGCCGACGCCTGAACCCAAGGTATCGGCGGCATTGCCGATTGAAAGCGTCAAGGCTGTTGCACCAAAACCACCTGCAGCCCCCGTTCGACATGCCGTAACAGCTTCAAAATCGATAGCAAACCATAGCACCACGCCGATGAGCCCGCCCCCCCCCGCAGGCACGGCGGCCAACTCCGTCCACCCCAACGAAGCGGTCAATCATCCTGCTGCGCCCGTGATCAAACCGATTTGCGCCAACTGCGGCACGGTGGAGTCCGTCACCCCAATCCAACGTGACGGCACCGCTGGCGGTGGTGGCGCGATTGCAGGCGGCGTCTTGGGTGCCGTGGTCGGCAACCAGATTGGCAACGGCAATGGCAAAGCCCTGGCCACCATTCTGGGCGCGGTGGGCGGCGGTTTTGCCGGCAACACGGTTGAGAAAAAGATGAAGAAAGAAACGGTCTACGAAGTTCAGGTGCACATGGAAGATGGCAGCACCCGCACACTGGAGCAAGCCACGCCCGCCTCGGTGGGCGTCAAAGTGATCATTGAAGGCAACACTTTGCACCAGGCCGTACGATAACCCTTAGGCGGGCTTGTTACATGTCATCACTCTTTGAAACGTTTGCCTGACCCGCTTGATGCTCAAATAGCTTTTCTTTAATCCACGCGCCTCACAGCACCAGTAGTCATCCAAGCATGAGTTGGAAAACATCAAAATTTGCATCTAGTCTGATGAGTCTGTTTTCCGACTCAGTGGATGAGCCGAGCCCAGAAAACCGGGTCAAGGACATCCGTCAGGCGATGATCGACTGCATTGAGGGGCTGGGAAATGAGAGCCGCTCAGCGCGCGTGCTGGCCCAAGTGCTGTACTCACCCGATATCCAGTCCCTGTGGTATTTGCGCTCGGATGTGCTTACCCTGATGGCCAGTTTGCAAGGTGAGTCTGTGGCCCATGCGCGCATTTCCCCTATCACCGATATGTTCGTGGGCTTGCTGCCAGCCGCCCAAAAATCTCGCCCCAATCGCTTGAGCCGGTAAGCACTTAGCGCCGGGTTTACGCAGAACCTGCGCCGCGTAGTGCGCGCCGGTATTGCATCGCTTCAGCCACATGGCCAACTTGGGTGTTGTGGGCACCGGCCAGATCGGCGATAGTGCGTGCCACCTTCAATGCACGGTGCGTACTTCGGGCGGACCAACCCAGGCGGGTGGCGGCCACATTCAAAAACTTGGTCGCAGCCTCATCCAGCAACACATGGGTATCAATTTCCTGACCCTGCAAGGCCTGATTGGACTTGCCTTGGCGCACCATGGCGCGCTCACGGGCCGCCGTGCAGCGGGCCCGAATGGCCGCTGTTGATTCACCGGCCTGCGCCAGCATCAAATCGGTCGGTGGCATGGCCGGCACTTCCACATGCAGATCGATACGGTCAATCAGCGGGCCACTCAGCTTGCCCTGGTAACGCGAAATTTGATCAGGCGTACAACGGCAGGCTTGCTGCACGGAACCAAGGTAACCACAGGGACAAGGATTCATGGCGCCGATCAGTTGAAAACGAGCCGGGAACTCGGCCCGCCGCGCTGCGCGTGAAATGGTGATGGTGCCCGACTCCAAGGGCTCACGCAGCGCCTCCAAAGCGGCCCTTGGAAATTCAGGCAATTCGTCAAGAAATAAAACGCCATGGTGCGCCAGCGATATTTCTCCTGGACGTGGGGGTGAGCCACCACCGACCAGCGCCACAGCGCTGGCGGTGTGGTGCGGACTACAAGTCGGGCGCTGCGCCCAGCGGTCCAACGAAAAACGCCCACCCAGACTCGCCACCGCAGCGCTTTGCAGCGCCTCAACAGTGGTCATGGCCGGCAACAAACCGGCAAAACGCTGCGCCAACATCGATTTACCCGAACCAGGTGGACCCATCAGCAGCAGGCTATGACCGCCAGCCGCTGCGATTTCCAGCGCCCGCTTGGCTCCCAACTGGCCTTTGACATCGGCCAAATCAGGATAAACAGCGTCTTGACACCGGGGCGCGGTCATCACACGCGACCAACCCAGCGAGGGTTCGGGAGGCGGGGTATCGGCGGTTTGTGGCAAAAAGTGCTGCACCACGTCCAACAGATGCTGAGCCCGGTACACCTGCGCATCAGGCACCAGGGCGGCTTCTTCGGCGCTGTCAGGGGGCAGCACCAGTTGCGTCACGACCCGGCCCGCGTGCAGGGCCAGGCTCATGGCCAAGGCCCCGCGAACTGGCCGCAACTCGCCCGAGAGCGACAACTCCCCTGCAAATTCGTGGCCCGCAAGTTTGCTGGCGTCGATCTGTCCGCTGGCGGCCAGAATGCCCAGCGCAATCGGCAAGTCGAAGCGGCCAGAGTCTTTGGGCAGGTCAGCCGGGGCCAGGTTGACCGTGATTCTTTTGTTATGCGGGAATTCGAGCCCTGAGTTCTGGATCGCGCAACGCACCCGCTCGCGGGCTTCCTTGACTTCCACATCGGCCAAACCAACAAGGGTAAAACTGGGAAGCCCGTTGGCCAGATGAACTTCGACCGTGACAGCGGTGGCATCCAGACCCAGCAAGGCACGACTTTGCACCAAAGACAAACTCATGATCATTCTTCCTTAAAAGGGTGCGCAAAAAGAACCTGCACCCAACACGATTGCACCAAGACAGTGCCACCTGTTTTTTTATACAGCCATCTTACCGCAAGCCATATGTGCTCACACCACGAGCTAATTCCTTATGAAAAATGAGGCTGGCATGAAGCATGCTTTAAACGTTCGTCCGATAACTTTGTTGGAGACGCTGATGAACCTGAATTCGCTGCCCACCCCCGAACATTTCCATTCCAAGGAGAAATCATGAAACTCGTTACCGCCATCATCAAACCCTTCAAGCTGGACGAAGTGCGTGAAGCACTCTCGGCCATCGGCGTGCAGGGCATCACCGTGACTGAAGTCAAGGGTTTTGGCCGTCAAAAAGGCCACACCGAGCTGTACCGCGGCGCTGAGTACGTGGTCGACTTTTTGCCCAAGGTGAAGATCGAAGCCGCCATTGACGATCCCCTGGTCGACCAGGTCATCGAAGCGATCGAAGGTGCGGCCCGCACCGGCAAGATCGGCGACGGCAAGATCTTTGTCTACAACCTTGAACAAGTCGTTCGCATCCGCACCGGTGAAACCGGCAAAGAAGCGCTGTAACGCCCTCGCAACACTGACACGAGAACATCCACATGAAAAAACTACTTGCCTCCCTCGCGCTGGGCCTGAGTCTTTTGACAGGCGGCGTTGCCGCACTGGCAGAAACTCCTGCCGCTGCGCCGACTGCCTCGGCGCCTGCTGCGTCCGCCTCTGCTGAAACCAAGCCCACTGAAGCGGCTGCGCCAGCCGCGGCACCTGCAGCCGCTGCGGCAGCGGTGACCGCCTCGGCACCTGCCGCTGCTGCCTCGGCCCCCGTCCCCAACAAGGGCGATACCGCCTGGATGATGGTCTCCACCTTGCTTGTCATCCTGATGACGGTGCCTGGCTTGGCATTGTTCTACGGTGGCCTGGTTCGCTCCAAGAACATGCTGTCCGTCCTGATGCAGGTGTTGGTGACGTTCTCCCTGATCGTCGTGCTGTGGTTCCTGTATGGCTACAGTCTGGCATTCACGGAAGGCAACGCCTTCATCGGCGGCTTTGACCGACTCTTCATGAAGGGCATCTGGGATAACGCAGCTGGCACCTTTGCCAACGCAGCCACCTTTAGCAAGGGCGTTGTGATTCCCGAGATCGTGTTTGCCGCCTTCCAGGCTACGTTCGCCGGTATCACCTGTGCCCTGATCGTCGGTGCTTTTGCTGAACGCATGAAGTTCTCGGCTGTGTTGATGTTCATGGTCCTGTGGTTCACCTTCAGCTACGCCCCGATTGCCCACATGGTCTGGTTCTGGATGGGACCTGACGCTTACGGCACCAAAGACTTGGTTGACGCGATGAACGCCAAGGGCGGTTACCTGTGGCAGTCCGGTGCGCTGGACTTTGCCGGCGGCACGGTAGTGCACATCAATGCAGCGGTCGCTGGTTTGGTCGGCGCCTTCATGGTCGGCAAGCGGATCGGTTACGGCAAGGAAGCCATGGCCCCTCACAGCCTGACGATGACGATGGTGGGTGCCTCCCTGTTGTGGGTGGGTTGGTTCGGTTTCAACGCCGGCTCGGCCCTCGAAGCCAACGGTTTTGCAGCACTGGCCTTCATCAATACCTTTGCTGCAACAGCAGCGGCTGTGCTGGCCTGGTGCCTCGGTGAAGCGCTGATGCGCGGCAAAGCCTCCATGCTGGGTGGCGCATCCGGTGCAGTAGCGGGCTTGGTGGCGATCACGCCAGCCGCAGGTAACGTCGGCATCGGTGGTGCCTTGATCATTGGTGCAGTCGGCGGCTTTGCCTGCCTGTGGGGTGTTAACGGCCTGAAGAAAATTCTGAAAGCCGATGACTCATTGGATGTGTTTGGTGTGCACGGTATCGGCGGTATCGTCGGTGCCCTGTTGACCGGGGTGTTCAACTCGCCCGCCTTGGGTGGTCCTGGCTACGTGGCAGACTGGGTGACCGCTTCCATGGTGACCAGTGCCGACTACTCCATCGCATCGCAAGTCTGGGTCCAAGCCAAAGCGGTGTTGACCACCGTGGTCTGGTCCGGCGTGGTGTCGTTCATCGCCTTCAAGGTGGTGGACCTGACCATTGGTCTGCGTGTGAGCGAAGAAGACGAGCGCGAAGGCCTCGACATCACATCCCACGGCGAGACTGCCTACAACCGTTAATTTTTCCTTGAGAGTTCAGCCCACCCAAGCTTCTGGCTTCGGTGGGCTTTTTTTGTCTCAATCGGCAGCGGGCCTTGACCTGTCTCACGGCTGCGAAGATACTGCCTGCCATGCAAAATTCCGACCCTCTGCCTGAGCAACCCGATCCTGACGATGTACCGACAGTGCCTATGCCGCTGGAGCCAATTGTTGTGCCCGTCACGGTGCCCTACCTGACCGAGCCACTGCCCAATCTGACCGATTGGTCCCGTTATTTTCAGGAAGCCGAAATTCCGGTGTTAGCCGCCACTTCTGAAGCCATTGAAGCCCTGCGCGCCATTGAGGACGATGTGGATGCCGGCATGCTCAGCGAAGTGATCGAGCGCGATCCGCTCATGACCCTCAAAGTGCTGGCCTATGTATCTGCCAAACGCCGGCCCGGCGACACCACCGAGGTTGAGTCGATCACCAGTTCTCTGGTAATGATGGGGATTGCGCCTTTTTTCAGAAACTTTGGCCTGCAGCCCACCGTAGAAGCGCAACTTGCGCAACAGCCGCGGGCGTTGGCCGGACTGCATGACTTGCTCACCCGATCCGACCGCGCCGGGCAATTTGCCATGGGATTTGCGGTGCACCGGGGCGACCTCGACGTCGGTGTCATCCGGGTGGCTGCCGCCTTGTACGACTTTGCCGAAATGCTGATGTGGTGCCACGCGCCCACCATGCAACTCGAAATCCGGGCCATGCAGCACGCCAATCCAACCCTGCGCACGGCCAGTTTGCAGCGCTTTGTTTACAACTGCGAACTCAACGAGTTGAGTCACGAGTTGATGAAGTTCTACCACCTGCCCGAGTTGCTGATCCGCATCAGCGACGGCAAACACTCAAGGCACCCTGCCGTGCTCAATGTTTTGCTGGCCGTGCGCCTGGCACGTCACACCATGCACGGCTGGGATAACCCGGCCATCCCCGATGACATCACCGACATCGCTCAACTGCTGAACGCCTCGCCGCGCGTGGCACTGGCGTTTGTTCACAAAATAAACCACCCGGCCTGAACCTGCATGAATTGGCAAACCGTCACCACCCAGCCTTGTGAACTGGGCGAGTCCCCGTTTTGGCACCCGACGGAGCAAATGCTCTACTGGGTGGATATCTCGGGCAAAAAAATCCAGCGCGCCAATGTTTACATGGGCACGGTCGAGACCTGGGACCTGCCCAGCGAGCCCGGCTGCATGGCCCCAGCCGCCAGCGGCGGCTTGGTCATTGCCCTGCGAGACGGCGTGTTTCGGGCGCGCGACTGGCAAGGGCCGCTGCAACGCATCGCCACGCTCGACTACGACCCGACCCACATGCGCGCCAACGATGGCAAGTGCGACGCACTCGGACGCTTCTGGGTCGGCACCATCGACGAAACGCGGCAGGCACGCAACGCCGCTTTGTATTCGCTGGACTGCCGCTCTGGCACAGCGCAGGTCGAGTGCAAGATTGGCCCTGCAACCCTGCCCGCCACCACCGCCAACGGCCTGGCCTGGAGCCCGGATGGGCGCACCCTGTTCTGGGTCGACACGCCTAGCCATCAGGTTTACGCCTGGGACTTTGATGCGGACAGCGCCACCATGACGGCGCAGCGCACCTTTGCCCGGTTCGCGCCCAAGCCCGCCGGCTGGCAGTTTGTCCCAGCCCCCGACAACGGCGACTACCGGGGCCGCCCCGATGGGGCCGCCGTCGACGTGCAGGGCAACTACTTTGTGGCGATGTTCGAGGGCCGCCGGGTTTGCCAGTTTGCCCCCGATGGCACGCTGTTGGCCGAGTTTGAAACGCCGGTGCAATGCCCCACCATGCCCTGCTTTGGCGGCGAAGACCTGCAAACCCTGTACCTCACCAGTGCCCGCCACCACCGCAGCGCGGCTGAGCTGGACGCGTTTCCGTTGTCGGGCTGCGTTTTCTCGATGCGGGTCGCGGTGCCGGGGTTGCCGGTTAATTTCTTCGCAGACTCAATTATTTAACCCAGCGCTTTCAAAAAATTCAAACCAGGGGCCCTCGCGGCCCCTTACCATTTGGCGCATGCAATCTTTTGACACCTCGCTTCGCCAGATCACCGACCGTATTCACGCCGCGGTCGCTGCCCGCACCCCTTTGCGCCCACGCGGCGGCGGCAGCAAGGACTTTTATGGCGAGTCGCTGCAAGGCGACTTGCTCGACTTGACTGCGCTCAGCGGCATCACCAGTTACGAGCCCACAGAGCTGGTCGTGACCGCTCGTACCGGCACGTCGCTTATGGAACTGGAAGCGGTGCTGGCCGAGAAAGGCCAGTGCCTGGCGTTTGAGCCGCCGCACTTTGGCGCTACTGAGACCCATCCGAGCACCGCCACGGTCGGCGGCATGGTGGCTGCGGGCTTAAGTGGCCCGGCCCGCGCCAGCGCAGGATCGGTGCGCGACTACGTGCTGGGCGTCCAGCTTATCAACGGCAAAGGCGAATTGCTGACGTTCGGCGGCCAGGTGATGAAGAACGTGGCGGGTTACGACGTCTCGCGCCTGATGGTCGGCGCTCTGGGCGCGCTAGGCGTGCTGACTGAAATCTCTCTCAAAGTGCTGCCGGTAGCCCCGGCGGAAGCCACGCTGATGTGTGGCGGCATCGCGCAACAAGCCGCACTGGATTTGCTCAACCGCTGGGGCGGCCAGCCCTTGCCCCTGAACGCCAGTTGCTGGGTCCATGACGACAGCGCCACCCCACCTCGCGACTATTTATTTGTGCGCCTGCGTGGTGCTGTAGCGGCGGTCGATGCGGCTTTGCCGCGCCTGATGGCCGACGTGCAGACCCTCGGAGGCGACGCGGTTCGAATGGACAACGCGCAAGCTGGCCCCGATTGGGATGCCTGCCGCAACCAGACCCTGCCGTTTTTTAAGGTGCCGGCGCCTGACTTGTGTCTGTGGCGTTTGTCGGTACCTCAAACTGCTGTCGCATTGAAGCTGCCGTTTGCGCAGTTCATCGAGTGGCATGGCGCTCAGCGCTGGCTCTGGGCGCCCCTGTCGGCACAAACCCAGCTGCGCCAGGCAGCCGCAGCCGTCGGCGGAACTGCTACGCTATTTATAGCTACTAGCACAGATAATACGGGGGCTACAGGTCGATTTAATGCATTAACCCCGGCGCTGGCGCATATTCACCAGCGCCTTAAAAACGAGTTTGACCCCGCGGGCATCTTCAGCCGTGGCCGGATGTACCCCGAGTTTTAAGCCCTTTCGGGAAAGACCGCAGCGACACGCAGTGCGCAAGCTCTGCCCCCAACACTTTAAGACCATGCAAACCAATCTCGCCCCCGAATACAAAGGCACCGCTGACGGCGATGCCGCTGAAGCTATTCTGCGCAAGTGTGTTCACTGCGGTTTTTGTACCGCCACCTGCCCCACCTACCAATTGCTCGGCGATGAACTCGACGGGCCGCGCGGGCGCATCTACCTGATGAAGCAAGTGCTCGAAGGCGCCACGCCGACGCGCAAAACTCAGGTGCATCTTGACCGCTGCCTGACCTGCCGAAATTGCGAAAGCACCTGCCCGTCGGGCGTGGACTACGGCCATTTGCTCGACATTGGCCGCAAGCTGGTCGACGCCAAAGTACCGCGCCCGATGGGTGAGCGCGCCCTGCGCTGGGCGCTCAAAGAAGGCCTGCCGTCACCGTTGTTTGCGCCCGCCATGGCGCTGGGCCAACTGGTGCGCCCACTCATGTCCACGGCGCTGAAAAACAAAGTACCGCCCAAACAGGCCGCAGGCGACTGGCCGACCGCCACGCACGCCCGCAAGGTGCTGATACTGCTCGGCTGCGCGCAACCCGCGATGGCGCCCAACATCAACAGCGCCACCGCCCGCGTTTTTGATGCCATCGGGGTGCAATGCGTGGTCGTGCCCAAGGCCGGTTGCTGTGGTGCGGTCAAGTTTCACCTGAACGACCAGGATGGCGGCAAGGCGGAGATGCGCGCCAACATCGACGCCTGGTGGCCGCATGTGCAAGGCAGCGCCGACACCGCAGGCGTCGAGGGCATCGTCATGAACGCATCGGGCTGCGGCGTCATGGTCAAGGACTACGGCCACATCCTGCAAGACGACCCGGCCTACGCTGCCAAAGCCGCGCAGATCAGCGAACTCACCAAAGATGTGAGCGAGTGGCTGCCCGAACTCAGCGAAAAGTTGCGCGACCAACTCCCGCACCGCGACGCGCTCAGCCGCGACGAAGCCGCGCAGCGCACCATCGCCTTTCACCCGCCCTGCACGCTACAGCACGGCCAGCAACTGCGCGGCGGCGTCGAAAAATACCTGGGCGAACTCGGTTTCAACATCAAGGTGACAGGCTGCGAGGCACACCTGTGTTGCGGCTCGGCAGGCACCTACTCGGTGCTGAACCCCGACTTGTCGTACCAGCTGCGCGACCGCAAACTGGGCCACTTGAACGAGACTTTTGGCGCCACCCCGCCGGACGTGATCGTCTCCGCCAACATCGGCTGCATCACGCACCTGCAAAGCGGCACCGCCACCCCGGTGCGCCATTGGATCGAGGTGCTGGACCAAGCGCTTTTAAAACGCTCCTAAAAAAATAGCTGCTAGCGCAGGTAGTACGGGGTCTACAGGCTTATTTTGCATAAACATTTCGGCATTTAACCAAAACAGCGCTGAACATTCTGGGAGGGGCTGTTGAACTTCATCGAAGGATCAACGATGTCTGCAGTACAGCAGTGGGGCAGCGAAGCAACTCTTTGGGCCAGCCTCCACGACCGAAACAAAACCGTTTGAATACGCGACCAAGTTCTTTGTTACTGGATGCCACTGGCGGCGGACCGCTGGCGATAAAGGGCACTCTTTTTCAATCACGCAAGGCGACTGACAAAGAGTTGTGATTACATGATGGGGGCGGGCCCCGTCATCGACCACTCGACAACTTCATCTTCGTCGTCTTCAAGCAAGACAGAGGCTTTACTTCCAAGGTGAGCCATCAACTCTTCTTTGGCATGAAAATATGCAGCAGATTTATACGCTGTATTTTCCATTTTGTTCAACAGACTTTCTGATTTTTTCATCCATTCGGCGCTTGATATAGTTTCTGGCTTGGACATTTTGGATAACCTATCTCGTTTTGTTGGTCGGCGGATTCACGTCTGAAGTGCAACCCTTTCATTATGCAGGGTACTGTCTCATTAAGATTAAGTGATATCCCTATCCTTGCTTGGTTTTCGTAACAGTTTGATCGAAAAAACGCAGCGCAAGTGGGTCAAAGGGTCAACTACCCGTTGGGGGTGGTGAGGTTTTTTGCGGTGGCCGCAGGGCTACGCTTCAATGAAGTCGTTAGCAAGTTTTCTGTCCCACCCTGTAATGCATAAAACGGCCAATCAGTTCACGCCAGATTTAACCCGGCTCACGACGCAGACCGGATGCCGGTAGGATTAGCCCTTTTGCATCGACCATTGGACTCCGCCATGACCTTCCCCACCGCCCTTGAAAACCTGAACGTGGTGTCGCAGCACACCCTGATGTCCCCCACCCAACTGCATGACGAGATTCCAGCCAGCACCCAGGCCACCCGGACGGTGAGCATGGCGCGAGACGCACTGGCCAACATCCTGAGTGGACGCGACCCGCGACTGCTGGTAGTGGTGGGACCGTGCTCAATCCACGACATTGCTGCTGCCATGGACTACGCCCAACGCCTCAAAGCGCTGGCGGAAGAACTGAAAGATCAGCTCTTCATCGTGATGCGCGTTTATTTCGAGAAACCTCGTACCACCGTCGGTTGGAAAGGCCTGATCAACGACCCGCGCATGGACGACTCGTTCCTCATTGAAGAGGGACTCCGCGCTGCGCGGCGCTTGCTGATTGACCTGAACGACATGGGCCTGCCGTGTGGCACCGAGGCGCTCGACCCGATCACACCGCAGTACCTGGGCGACCTGATTGCCTGGAGTGCCATCGGCGCGCGCACCACCGAGAGTCAGACCCACCGCGAACTGGCCAGCGGGCTGTCGAGCCCGGTCGGTTTCAAGAACGGCACCGATGGAAATCTGGAAGTAGCCTTGAACGCCATGCTGTCCGCCGCGCAGCCGCATTCGTTTTTGGGCATCAACGGTGACGGACAAGTGGCGATCACGCACACCCGGGGCAACGCGTTTGGGCATTTGATTTTGCGCGGCGGTGCCGTGCCCAATTACGATTCGGTGGCCGTGGCCGAGGCCGAGGCGGCCCTGACCGCCGCCAAATTACCCGTCAATATCGTGGTCGATTGCAGCCATGCCAACTCGCGCAAAAACCACGCCCTTCAAACGCTGGTGCTCAAAGACGTGGTGCACCAGATTGCCGATGGCAACCGCGCTATCAAGGGCGTGATGCTGGAGTCCAACCTGTTTGAGGGCAACCAGAAATTGGGCAAGCCGCAAGACCTGCGTTATGGCGTTTCCATCACCGATGCCTGCATCGACTGGGACACCACCGCGACTTGCCTGCGTGACGCAGCAGCCCGCCTCAGTTCCATTCCGCGTTAGTCCCATGAAGCGGCTGCACGGCTGGGTGGGCGGCTCGCTGCTGGTGGCCAGCTTGTTGCTGGGCCAGAGCGTCTTCGCGCAAGCCAACGACGAATTTGAATCGGTCACCACCCAAACTCTGAGCGCGCAGGAGAAGGACGCTAGCAGGCTGAAAATTCTTGAGCCAGCCCCGGTGGGCGTGCCGCGCAGCCAGCTTGAAGAATTTTTCCAGAGTCGCAAGGTGTTGAGTGAGCGCCAGGATGATCTGGCGCTCAGCGAACAGTTTTCCCGCAACTGGATCGCCGCCTTGCCCGACGATTGGAACGGCTACTGGCAAATGGCGGGCATCCAAGTTCGCCAAGGCCACCTCGCTGAGTATTTTCCGTATGCGCAAAAAGCGGTTGAACTGGCCCCCAAGCCCAAACGTGCGCACATGCTGGCCGAAATGGCCTTTAAATCGTTGCAGCTCAAGGCCGACACAACGCAATCCAAGCGCTTCATGGCTGAGTCTGAAGCCGCGCTCAGCGATTTTCGCAGCCTGATTCGCGGCAAAAAATTGGGCCAGCAATATCAACTGGCCCGCACAGAAGCCAGCGTCTACTCGGTCAAGGCTGAGCTTCAAACTTACTCTTCACAGTACGAAAACGCCGCCCAATCAGCCACTCTGGCAGTGGCTTCAGCGCGGCGCAGCGTGGACTTGGGGAGCCAAATTGACGAGCGCAGAAGTTTTTTTGCGCGCAACGATCTGGTCAACGCACTGACGCGCCAAGCACGCGCCCACAACGCCCGTGGCGCTTTGTTTGACGCCGACCAAAGCCTCAAACAAGGACTTGAAACACTCGCCAGTGGCGCCGTGTCCATGCATTTGATGGCCAACCTGTACGGCACTCTGGGCAGCCTTCGCGTGGCAGAGGGACGTTTCCGCGAAGCCGAATTCTGGTCCAGTAAAGGCGTCGAGACCATGCGCAAGGTCGGCGCTTCGGCCACCTCAGTGCCGCTGCTGGTCGCCCAAGTGACCGAGCAAACCGCCATTGCCGGACAAGGACGGTGGCGCGAGGCCTGGCAAAAAATGGAGGCTGTCGATCTCCCCATTCAGCTTAGCCCCGAAGCCCGCCTAATTACCCGCAACCCTTTAACCCGCGCGCTGGTGCTGCTCAAATTGCAAAAATGGGCTGAGGCTCAAACACTTCTGGATACCACTTGGCAACGACAGCAACAACTCTTTGGTGCCGACCACTTCACCACCGCATTGACGGAAGGCCTGCTGGCTTGGGCCCTTTGGGAGAACGGTAAACCTACCGAAGGCTTGGCGCACTTCAACTCCGCTCTGCCCAATTTGATGACACCCCAGGGCACCGCCGCCGGCTTCGAAGAACAGGGTTTGCGCAAACTGGCGCGCAAAAGCATTGCCGAAGCCTACCTCAAGGCGCTCGGCGACAGCGCTGATGCGTCCGCACTGGCGCGCGGTTTTGCCATGGCCGAATGGCTCTCTGGCAGTTCGGTGCAGCAGGCCCTGAGCGATGTCGCCCAGCGCACCCGCTTCCCCGACCCCCAACTGCAGGAACTGCTGCGCAGCGAGCAGGACATTCAGCGTGAGCTTGACGTGCTGTACCGCTACATGAACCAGCAATCGACCCAGGCCAGCGACCTCCAGACGCCGCAAGTGGCAGATCAGATGCGCCAGCGCGTGGCCCAGTTGTCACAGCAACGCCAGCAGTTGCATCTGCAAATTCGCAAGGCATTCCCACAATACGAACAAATGGTTCGGCCCCATCCACCCACCGTGAAAGAGATTGCAGCCCAACTCGGTGATGACGAGGTTTTTGTGCAGACCCTGAGCACCTCGCTAGGCACCTACGTTTGGGCTATTGACCGCCAACACGGTGTGGTGGGCGCGCATTCTGCATTGACCGAGGTGGACGTGGCCAAGCTGGTGCAAAGCCTTCGTGCCACGCTCGATGTGGCGGGCCTGGGCACCCGAGCGCCCACCTATAACTTTGCCGCCGCCGGCGCGTTGTATACCGCTTTATTCAAGCCGCTGGCGGATTCGCTGTCTGGTAAAAAGCACCTGATCGTCTCGACCTCGGGTGCGCTGGCGCAGATTCCCATGGCGGCGCTGGTGACCGCGCCTTATGCCGGCCCACCAGCGCAGGCGCCATGGCTGATCCAGCAATTGGCCATCAGCCATGTACCCGGCGCCAGCGCCTGGATGGCGCTCAAGCAACTCAACCAGCTCAAGCCCGCCGCACAAGCTTTCATGGGTTGGGGCGACCCGCTGTTTGATGCAGCCCAAGTCGCGCAGGTGGCCAGCACGCGCAACATCAGCCTGACACGGGCAGCCGCCGTGAATTTATCTGAAGAAGTGGCGAGCCATGCCCTTCAATATTCGCAAATTCCGGCGCTGCCAGAAACCCGCGCCGAAGTGGAGTCGATCGCCGCCTTGCTCAAGGCCGACAAACAAAAAGACACCCGCTTTGGCAAAGACGCCCACCGCGAAAGTGTGCTTCAAATGAGCCAGAGCGGCCAACTGGCTCAGCGCCGCGTGCTTGTGTTTGCCACTCACGGCCTGGTGCCCGGTGACCTGCCCAACTTGCGCCAACCAGCGCTCGCCCTGGCTGCCAATGGCGCTGAAGACACGGACCCACTGGCACCGCTGTTGACCTTGGAAGATGTGCTGGGCCTCAAGCTCAATGCCGACTGGGTGGTGCTGTCGGCCTGCAACACGGCGGCGGCCGATGGCCGGGCCGAAGAAGCACTGAGCGGTCTGGCACGCGGCTTCTTTTATGCTGGCTCACGCAGCCTGCTGGTCACGCACTGGTCCGTTGAGAGCGATTCCGCCAGTCTGCTGACCACCGGCACCTTTGCCCACCAGATGACCAACCCCGGTGCGCGCCGGGCTGAGAGTCTGCGCCAGTCCATGCTCAAGGTGATGGCGCAACCTCAGTTTGCACACCCGGCGTTCTGGGCACCTTATGCGCTGGTGGGAGAAGGCGGGCGGTGATTTGCAACCCTTTGCACAGCGGCTCACAGACGCAAGAGCATTAACAAGGGTTTTATTTGTTGAAATTTGTTTAAATACAAGTAAATTTATCAACCTAATGCTGATATTCCTCAAAGTCCAGACCATTGTCAGCGCAGACACTTTGGGTATGCATCTGAATAATTTACCTCTTTCGCTGCCCATACTGGACCATTTGTTGACGGAATCCTCAAACCCGGCACCGGCCGAGGACAGCGCCCAAGCCAGCAGCCTTGCCACCCAGCTTCGCCACGCGGCCATCGCCAATGAGCATGGCGAAGGCGTGGCGCGTAACCTTGCGTTGGCAGCCTCGCTCTACTGCAGGAGCGCCCGACTGGGCGACCCGCAATCACAGTACAACCTGGGCTGGATGTATGCCCAAGGTCGGGGCGTGGCACGCAACGACGCCATGGCGGCCTTCTTGTTTCATGCCGCTGCAAAACAGGGTCTGCCCGCCGCACAGCGCATGCTCCAGGTTGTGGGCAAGCCAACCAGTGAGCTGCCCGACTGCATGCGCGCGCCCGCGTCACACCTGTGACGGCGCCTGCTCCCCCCGCTCACGACGCCAGTGCCGCCTCAATGTCCAGCGCCAGGCTGGCCGGGGTATCGGTCGGGGCGTAGCGTTTGAGAACGTGCCCCTCCTTGTCGACCAGAAACTTGGTGAAGTTCCACTTGATAGACTTGCTGCCCAGCAACCCAGGCGCTTCGGCAGACAACCAACGGTACAGCGGATTGGCGTTGGCGCCATTGACCTCAATCTTGGCCATCATGGGGAAACTGACGCCGTAATTCAACTGGCAAAACTCAGCGATCTCGTCATTGCTACCGGCGTCCTGCGCGCCAAACTGGTTGCACGGGAAGCCCAGCACCGCCAGGCCCTCCCGGGCATAGGTTTTATGCAGCGCTTCCAGCCCGGCAAATTGCGGCGTGAAGCCACAGGCGCTGGCGGTGTTGACGATCAACATAACCTTCCCCTTGTAGTCGCTCAAGGAAACTGATTTGCCGTTGATTTGCAGGGCTTCAAAGTCGTACACAGTGCTCATGGGCGCTCCAAGTCTAAAAAAGTGGCGTTCAGTGTCTCACTTCAGGCTGAAAGCTACCGCTTGCCAAAAGTCACCACTGACAGCAGTGAGGCCAAAAGGATCAAGCCGCCGCCCAACAGCGTGCGCGTGGACAACTCGCCGGTGCCCAGCACCACCGAGGACACACTGGCAAACACCACTTCAGACAACATGATGAGCGAGGTGGCGCTGGCACTCAAATGAGCAGCACCGTACTGCAAGGCCAGGTTACCCACCAGAAAAGCCAGGCTGATGAACAGTGCCAACCCGGCCCAGGCCCATTGCGGCGCTGGCGGCGCCGTGACCAGACCCGCATTCATCCCGATACCGGCGGCCAGGGCGGCCATGACCGCGCCGCCGCCAAACATGGACAACATGCGCGTCTCGCTCGGGGTGTGGTTGAGTTTGCGCAGCAGGATATTGGTCAACGCAAAGCAAAAGCCACCCATCAACGCCAGCCAGTCGGCCAGGCTCTCGGGAACCGGCCAGGGCGATTCAGGGGTTTTGAGCACGATCACGACGCCCGCCAGTGCCAGCACCAGGCGCAACATGGAACCCTGCGTCGGCTTTTCTCCCAGCAGCGGCCAGGCCAGCAATACCACCCAGGCAGGCATCAGGTAAAACAACAGCACCACCCGCACCACATCGCCCACCGTGACGGCCCAGTTGAAGCCGACATTGGTCAGGCCAGCGGCGAGCACCAGCCACCACAACTGGGGGTGTTGCAAGAAACCGCGCCAGGCCTTCGGCTTCCAGAACCACAGGCACACCAAACCAAAAATGTAAATCAGCGCCGTGGACCACAAAGGATGCAAGCCGTGGTCTTGCAGGGCCCGAAAAGGCCACCAGGAAACACCCCAGACAAAGGCGTTCAGCGTCAGCGCTGCGGCTGCAATCGCTTTGTTGGGCATCAGCCAGCAGGCTTGTCTAAAGTATCGATGTCCACTTTGCGGTGATGCGGATGGGGATGGGGGTGCGCGGGGTCGGCCACCGGTTCGGCACCGTGACGATGGTCATCGCGGGCGATGGCCAGCAAGTGTTCAACCTCGGAACGGTGCTTCACGCAGTTGCTCGCATGCCAGCGCTTGATCAGGAACATGAACCCTGCAATGACCAGACCGAACGCCGTGATGGCGGCAAAGGTCGGCAGCCCCAACCCGGTGGACAGGCTGTAGGCCGCGCCCAACGACAGGATGCAGGCCTGTTCATTGAAGTTTTGCACCGCAATGCTGCGTCCGGCGCCCATCAGGTTGTGGCCCCGGTGCTGCAAGAGTGCGTTCATCGGCACCACCAGAAAGCCGCCCAGGGCGCCCAGCAAAATCAAAAATGGCGCCGCCACCCAGACGTTGGAAATAAATATGAGCATGATGATCAGCAAGCCCATGCCAATACCGAGCGTAATGACCCGAGGGCCGTCTTCCAGACGCATGCGCATCGACGCGACCACCGCGCCCACCGCCATGCCGATCGCCACCACACCTTGCAAAGCCGACGCCTGCGTCACGGTGTAGCCCAGCGCAGCAGCGGCCCACGCCAGCACAATAAAGCGCAAATTGCCTGCCACACCCCAGATCAAGGTGGTGGCAGCGAGAGAAATCTGACCCAGCTTGTCGCGCCACAGACGGGCGTTGCAAGTCCAAAAATCAGGCAACAGCGAAGCCATGTGCTTGGGCAGCGGGCGCATTTCAACGCCGGTGTGCGGAATGTGGGTGTTGAACCACGCCGCCAGGAAGTACACAAATATCAGCACGCTGATGGCGGCTTCAGGCGGAGTGTCCACGCTGGTGTTAATGAAGGGGAAATCAAACGACAGCAATATCGGCGACAACACCGGCCCCACCAGTTGACCACCCAGCAAGACGCCCAGAATGATGGAGGCGATAGTCAGGCCCTCAATCCATCCGTTGGCCTTGACCAACTGCGAAGCGGGCAGCAATTCGGTCAGGATGCCGTATTTGGCCGGCGAATAAGCTGCCGCGCCCAAACCCACCACGGCGTAAGCCATCAGGGGATGGGAGCCAAATAGCATCATCAAACAGCCCCCCACCTTGATGAAGTTGCTGAACAACATGACCCGGCCTTTGGGCAGGGAATCTGCAAAAGCGCCAACAAAAGGCGCCAAAATTACATAAAAAAGCGCAAACATTGGCACCAGGGCGGCTTGTTGCCACTCGGGCGCTTTGCTGCCTCTCAATAACTGAACGGCCGTGACGAACAGCGCGTTGTCGGCCAGCGAGCTGAAAAACTGCGCTGACATGATGATAAAGAAGCCGCGTTTCATTGTCTTTAGTCGCGCATCAGAGGCTCTGACACGGGGGTTTTTGTTTTAAGTCTCCACTCGATACGGGGGTTATAGCACGGCCCCGTGGTGTCAAAATAAAGACATACTCTCGCCAACCCCTATTGCACACATGCCTCGTCCGATTCACGCCACCATCCACACCGACGCCCTTCGCCACAATCTGGCGCGCACCCGTGAGGCCGCACCCGATGCCCGGGTATGGGCGATTGTTAAAGCCGACGCCTACGGCCACGGCATTGAACGAGTGTTTGAAGGGCTACGCGCCGCCGATGGCTTTGCCCTGCTCGACCTCGAAGAGGCTCGCCGCGTGCGGGCTCTGGGCTGGCGCGGTCCGATCTTGCTGTTGGAGGGCGTGTTTGAGCTGCGCGACCTGGAGCTGTGTTCGCGCCTGGACCTGTGGCACACGGTGCACTGCAACGAGCAGATTGACATGCTCGCCACCCACAAAACCAATGTGCCGCACCGGGTATTCCTGAAAATGAACTCGGGCATGAACCGCCTCGGCTTCACGCCGCAGCGCTATCGGGCCGCCTGGACCCGCCTGAACGCCCTGCCCCAAGTCGATGAAATATCGCTGATCACCCACTTCAGCGACGCCGACGGCGCGCGCGGCGTGGACGAACAAATGGCGGTATTTGCCGAAGTCACCCGCGATCTGCCGGGCGAGCGCTCCCTGAGCAACAGCGCGGCCACATTGCGCCACAACGTCACGGCTATTGAGGCCAGCGCCCACCCCGACACCCGGGTTGCCTCCGACTGGGTTCGCCCCGGCATTGCCATTTACGGCAGCGCGCCTGACTTCCCCGAGCACAACGCCGACCATTGGGGTCTGCAACCCGGCATGACACTCACTAGCAAAATTATAGCTACTCAGGCAATAGAGACGGGGGCTACAGTCGGATATGGCTCAAACTTTGTAGCAGACCGACCGCTTCATCTGGGCGTCGTGGCCTGCGGCTATGCCGACGGATATCCCCGTTCGTGCCCCACCGGCACGCCAGTGCTGGTGAATGGCGTACGAACCCGCACCGTGGGGCGCGTGAGCATGGACATGCTCACCGTTGACCTCACCCCCGTGCCCAACGCCGGTTTTGGCAGCGAGGTAACTTTGTGGGGTCGCGCAACCCAAGGATCGGTATTGTCGATTGATGAAGTGGCCTTCGCCGGCGGCACCGTTGGTTACGAGCTCATGTGTGCACTGGCCCCGCGCGTGCCGGTGCTTGTGTCGGTGTCAGATTGATGAAGTACACACCGCTACCGCTGGACTTGATTGAAATCGGGCAAATCCTGCCGGTCGATGTGTGGGCAGACAACGGCGTTTTGCTCCTGCGACGCGGGCAAACCATCACCTCGGAGCACCACAAAGACTTGCTGCGCGCTCGCAGCGCAGCCATCTCCGACTTTGACGCTGAGGCCTGGCAAAAAAGTTACCAGCGAAAGATCAACGCCCTGATCGAAGAGGGGGTGCCGGTAGAGATCATTGCCCGCGCCTGCATGCCCAGCGAAATATTGGCCAGTGATTACCAAGTGAGCCGGGAAGCGCGCGCAGGCTGGCTTGATTTGCAGGAAATATTGCTCGGCTTGCTGTACCAGGGCGCCACGTCCTTGAACCCTTTGCCACGACTTGAAGACATTGAGCAGCGCGCGCTTGAACTCCTGGCGAACGACCCGGAAGACGGGCTTTTTATCCTGTTTCAGGCGCTCACCGATTTGACCCTGGGCTACAGCGCCACCCACGGCTTGCTGACAGCGGTAGTGTGCGAGCTAACTACCGAAAAACTGGGTATGGCCGCAAGCGCCCGACGAGCGTTGTTTCGCGCCGCCCTGACCATGAACATCGGTATGGCCCGAACCCAAGGTGCGCTGGCCCGCCAAAGCGAAGCCCCCACCTACGACCAGCGCCAGCTCATCAATAACCACTCGCCTTTGGGGCATGAAATACTGCAAGGCATTGGCATCACCGACGAAGACCAGCTCGACATCGTGCGCTGGCACCATGACCCGGACGAAGCCAATGGCCTGGCACGCAACTTGGCCAGTCGCCGCATCCTGCGCATGGCAGACAGTTTTGTCGCCAAAATGGCCCCTCGAAAAACGCGGCTCGCCATGTCGCCGCTGGGGGCCGTCAAGGTGCTGTTAGCGGGCGAGGCCGCTGAAACCGAAAAGCTTGGCTCGGCCATGGCCACCGCCGTTGGGTTTTACCCGCCCGGCACCTATGTGCAGTTGGCCAATGGCGACGTTGCCATCGTCATCGCCCGGGGCTTGCGCGCCAACCAGCCGCATGTGGCGATCCTCGTCAATGCAGCAGGCACCCCACTGAGCAAGTACCTCTACCGCGACACCAGCGATGGACGGTTTGCGATTCGAGCCCCCGTCAACGCCGAAAAAATAAAGATCATCATCAGCCTGGAGAAGATCGCCACACTGCGGGCCAACCACCTGAGTTGACTAGCGCGATGCCAAACGGCGACTCAGCTTCACAGCCTCAAACCAGAGCACACTGACCCAGCCCAACACCAGCGCCAGCAGCAGATCCTTGAGCGCCATCGGCTCAAAAAAGAACAGTCGCGCCAGCCAGGGCTGGTAAATGACCAAACCCAGAAAACCCAACGTCAGCCCGGTCACCATCCAGAGCGTGCGGTTGGGCACCTGCAACGAAGCCCACAAGGAACCGGTGCGCGAGCGGTTGGAAAAGATCAGCGCCAGGTTGCCGGTGACCAGCGTGGTGAAGGCAAAGGCCCGGGCCGCCGGTTCGGTCAACCAACTAGAAGACCAGACGTAGGCCCCCATCACCACCCCCAGCGCGCCCAAGCCAAGGAATAATGCCAGCGCCAGCGTCATGCCACCAAACAGCCGGGCCTGGGCATCGCGGGGTGGGCGCTGCATCACATCAGCCTCGGACGGCTCGTTCTCAAACACCATCGAACACGCCGGGTCGATCACCAATTCCAGGAAGGCAATGTGCAACGGGAACAGCACGGTGGGCCAACCCAGCAGCACGGGGAGCAGCGCCATGCCGGCAATCGGCACATGCACCGCCAGGATGTAGGACATGGATTTGCGCAGGTTGTCAAAAATGCGCCGCCCCAGCCGCACCGCCCGCACGATCGAGGCAAAGTTATCGTCCAGCAACACCAGCGAAGCGGCTTCCCGCGCCACATCGGTGCCGCGCCCGCCCATTGCCACGCCAACGTGGGCGGCCTTGAGCGCCGGGGCGTCGTTGACGCCATCGCCGGTCATGGCAACGATCTCGCCGTTGGCCTTGAGCGCCTGCACGATGCGCAGCTTTTGCTCCGGTGCAATGCGGGCGCAAACGCTCACGGTTTTCATGCGGGTTTGCAATTCGGCCTCGCTCAGCGCGGCCATCTCGTCGCCGGTCAGCACATCGCCATCGGCCAGTTGCGCCTGAGCGGCAATGGCGCGGGCGGTGGCCGGGTAGTCACCGGTGATCATCACGACCCGGATACCCGCGCTGCGGCATTGGGCCACCGCCGCCGGTATCTCAGCCCGCAGCGGGTCGGCCAGCCCGAGCAAACCGATGAATTCGAACTCAAAATCATGCTCAATGGCGGGCCATTGGTCGCCCATGTACCGTGCTTGCGCTACCCCCAGCACGCGCAAACCCTGCGCTGCCATCGTGTCCACAGCAAGCCCGATACGCGCTTGGGTGGCAGCGTCCAGATGGCATAAATCCACGATCGCTTCCGGCGCGCCCTTGGCCGCCACCACATGGGCGTCACCGTCCAGGGCTTTCCAGACATGCGACATGGCGCGCAAGGCGGTCGTCAGTCCGTACTCATGGACCAGGGTCCAGTCGCGGTGCAAATGCTCGGTGTCGGCCAAAAAGTGCTGACCGAGCCGGTGAAAGGCTTTCTCCATCGGGTCAAACGGGTCGGCCATGCTGGCCAAAATCGAGAATTCAACCAGCGTGTGAAAGGTCTCGGGCAACATGGTGGCGGCGGCGTAATCCATCACCAGGCGCTCGCCCGCGGCGTCGCCATGGTCCTGCACATAGAGTTCGACCACGGTCATGCGGTTTTCAGTCAGGGTGCCGGTCTTGTCCACGCACAGCACCGAAGTAGCGCCCAGCGTCTCGATCGCGGCGATGCGCCGGGTCAGCACGTTTTGTTTGGACAAGCGCCAAGCACCCAGCGCCGGCAGTACCGTCAGCACCACGGTAAATTCCTGCGGCAGCAAGGCCATCGCCAGCGCAATGCCCGCCAGCAGTGCACCCCACCAGTCGCCGCGAATCAGCCCATAGGCCGCCACCATGAACAGGCTGGCACTCAAGGCGATGATGGCCAGCACCTTCACCAGCCGGGCGGTCTGCTTTTTAAGCGGCGAGCGCTCCGGGGTCAGGGTCTCCAGCGCGCTGCCAATGCGCCCGATCTCGCTGCGCGGGCCGGTGGCCGTGATGCGCGCGGTGCCATGCCCACGGACCAGCAGCGTGCCCGAAAACAGACACGCCAGGCCGTCACCCCCCGGTCGCGGCGCGGGCTCGGCAGCGCCTTGAAGCAGCGGTTCGACGCTGGCCACCTTGCTGACCGGCACCGCCTCACCGGTCAGCAAGGACTCGTCCACCTGCACTTCGTTGCCACTGATCAGGGTGGCGTCGGCCGGGATGCGGTCGCCCTCGGCCAGCAACAAAATATCGCCGCACACCACGTTGCTGCCGGCAATGCGCAGCGGCTGGCCATCGCGCAGCACCAGCGCCCGCGGACTGGTGAGGTCGCGCAAGGCGGCCATCGCCTGCTCGGTCTTGCCCTCCTGGTACAGCGTGAGGGCGAGCACCACCAGCACCAGACCAAACAAAATAATGCCTTCCTGCAAATCACCCAACACCAGGTACAGCACGCCCGCAGCCAGCAGCAGCATGAACATCGGCTCGTGCAAGGTCTCCAGCACGATGGCGCGCAAGCCGCGTCGCTGGTCGCCCGGCAAGGCGTTGGGGCCGTCGTCTTGCAGACGCTGCGCCGCTTGCGCGGCCGTCAGGCCTTCATCAGTCGTTTGTAAAACCATTGTTTCCCCCCTTCAACCATGACCAGGTACGCGATCAGCAAGGCGCTGAGCAAACCAAAAAAAGACAGGGGCAGCGGCATGAAACCCAGGTACGGCGCCAGCGGCGTGAACGGCAGCCACAAGGCCGTGGCCACCACGCCCAGCGAGGTCAGCACCAGCCAGCGGTTCGGGTGGCTGCGCAGCGGGTTGCGCCGGGTGCGAATGACAAAAATCACCAGCACCTGCGAGGCGATCGACTCGACAAACCAACCGGTGCGAAACAGCGTCTCATGGGCGTTGAACAGGTGGATCAGCAGGTAAAACGTGAGCAGGTCAAACAGCGAACTGATGGGGCCGATGGTCAGCATGAAGTTGCGGATAAACCCCATATCCCAGCGCTTGGGGCTTTCCAGGTCTTCGGCATCCACGTTGTCCATAGGCAGCGTGATTTCGGAGAAGTCGTACATCAGGTTATTGAGCAGAATCTGCAGCGGCAGCATTGGCAGGAACGGCAAAAACAAGGTGGCCGCCGCCATGCTGAACATGTTGCCAAAGTTGGAACTGGTGGCCATCATGATGTACTTCATGACGTTGCCAAAGGTGCGCCGGCCTTCCAGAATACCCTGGTGCAGCACCATCAGATCGCGCTCCAACAGGATCATGTCGGCGGCCTGCTTGGCCACGTCCACCGCGCCTTCGACCGAGATGCCCACATCTGCAGTGTGCAGCGAGGGCGCGTCGTTGATGCCATCCCCCAGATACCCCACCACCCGGCCCCGGGCTTTTAGCGCCAGAATGATGCGGTTTTTTTGCGAGGGGTTGACGCGGCAAAACAGGTTGACGCTCTCCACCCGCGCGCGCAGCGCGTCGTCGTGCATGGCTGCGACCTCGGTACCGGTCAGCACGCCGTCAATGGCGATACCGAGCTGGGTGCAGACGTGGCGCGTGACGCGCTCGTTGTCGCCGGTGACGATTTTGACTGCCACACCGCTGGCGGCCATGGCCTTGAGCGCCGCCCCGGCGCTGGTTTTGGGCGGGTCAAGAAAAGCCGCAAAGCCCGCAAACACCAGCTCGCTTTCATCCGACACCACGGCGTGCGGGTGGTCCAGCGGCACATCGCGCCAGGCAATGCCCAGCACCCGAAAACCTTCTTCGCCCAGGCTGTCAAACAAGGCATTGATACGCGCCAGCGCCTCGTCATCCAGCGTTGCCGTGTCGCCCACGCTGTTTTGGTAGTGCGTGCACAGGCGCAAGATGTCTTCCGGCGCGCCCTTGGCCACCAGGCGGCGTGATTGCGCGCGCTGCACCAGCACCGACACGCGGCGGCGCTCGAAGTCGAACGGCACTTCGTCGATCTTGCTCCAGCTTGAGACATCGATGTCTTCGTGCGCCAGGATCGCGTCGTCCAGCGGGCTCTTCAGACCACTCTCAAAATAGCTGTTGAGGTAGGCCAGCGCCAGCACTTTCGGGTTGTCTTGCCCGGTGGCGTCCACATGGCGCTCCAGCCGGATTTTGGCCTCGGTCAGCGTGCCGGTTTTGTCGGTGCACAGCACATCCATCGCGCCCATGTCCTGAATGGCGGAGGGGCGCTTGACGATCACTTTCAGGTCTGCCATGCGCAAGGCGCCGCGTGTCAGCGTGACCGACACCACCATTGGCAGCAACTCGGGTGTCAGGCCCACCGCCAGCGCCACAGCGAATAAAAACGACTCCACTAGCGAGCGGTGCAAGGCCACATTCACCAGCAAGGTGAACAGCACCAGCAGCACGGTCAAGCGCATGATGAGCATGCCAAAGCGCCGGGTGCCGATCTCAAACGCGGTGGGCGGCGCGGCATCGGCCAGGCTGACCGCAATTTTCCCCAGCGCGGTGGCGCTGCCGGTGCGGCGAATCAACACCTGGGCCGAGCCACTGACCACTGAACTGCCCATGAAAACGGCGTTGCTCGACTCGGGCGATTCGTCGTCTGTCCCGGTCGGCGGCACGGTGGTGGCCAGGTCATCCTTGGGGGGGGTTGCGCTTTTTTCCACCGGGTAAGGCTCGCCCGTGAGTTGCGCCTGATTGACAAAGAAGTCATTCGCCTCCAGCACCTGGCCGTCGGCCGGCACCAGGCTACCCGCGGCCAGCAACACCACGTCACCTGGCACCAATTGCGCCACAGCCAACTCACACGGCTGACCATCGCGCAAGACCGTGGCCAACACCGCCACCTGCAAGGCCAGGCGTTCTGCGGCCTGACCGGCACGCCAGGATTGAACAAAATCAAGGCTCACGCTCATCAGCACGATCAGGCCAATGATGAGCGCGCCCGAGACGTCGCCCGTCAGGGCCGAAATACCGCAAGCGGCCAGCAACACCAAGACCAGTGGATTGCGAAAATGTGCCAAAAACTGCAGCAGCACCGTGCGTTGCAGCGCAGGCTGCAGCCGGTTCGGCCCGAACTGGCGAAGCCGTTGTTGCGCTTCTTGGTGGGTCAGTCCCCTCATGTCTGGCCCATGCCCTCTGCGACCACAACGGCCACGAAATGATGCCGGTAAATATTTGTCATATAGCCTTCTAGACCAAGTGAACAAAGCGCTAGCAGCTCCTATAAGTATAGCAATCAAACTTTCAGGCAAATCAACGAACGCTGCCATTCGTGCGATTGCCAAGGTCTCCCCATGACGGGCAACTGCCTGAGCAGATGTCATGTTAGGACCCCTTGAAAGGTTTAAACTTGATCAAAGTCATTTCCAAGATCGTTGATGCAAGTCAGAACTGTGACCAACACTCGCCGTTCCAATGGGTATCAACTTCCCAGACCCCGACCAGGAGCTTTAAATGCGTACCGACATGTTTCAGCAAGCGCTGGAAGACCTCAACGGCTCAACCGCCGACATCGAGGCTTCCGCCCTCATTTCTACCGACGGCCTGATGATTGCCTCTGCCCTGCCGCACGGCATGGACGAGGACCGTATCGGCGCCATGTCGGCGGCCCTGTTATCGCTAGGCGAGCGCACCGCCCGCGAACTCACGCGGGGTTCCCTGGAGCGAGTGCTGATCCAGGGCGAGCGCGGCTATGTCATCATGAGTTCTGCCGGCCCCGAGGCCGTGCTCACCGTGCTGGCGAAGTCCAACGCCAAACTCGGACTGATTTTTCTGGACATCAAGCGGGCCGCCGCCACCCTGTCCAAACTGATCTAACGGAGACCACCATGGGACTCTCCAACATGGTCGCACCCACCCCTCCTTTCGTCGAGGCGCAACTCACCTACACCGATGGCACTGCGCGCACGGTCTACTGCACCGAGATCGAAGTGCCGTTCCCCGAAGGACGCCTGATCGTCTCGCGCACCGATCTCAGTGGCATCATCACCCACGCCAACGATGCTTTTGTGGAGATGAGTGGCTACGCCCGGGAAGCACTGATTGGCGCTCCGCACCACATCCTGCGCCACCCTGACATGCCCAAGATCGCCTTCAAGGGCCTGTGGGACACCATTGCCGCCGGGCTGAAATGGCACGGCTACGTGAAAAATTTACGCCAGGATGGCGCCTATTACTGGGTCTACGCCACCGCCGTTCCCAATATCCGAAATGGCGTGATCGTGGGTTACACCTCGGTGCGGCGCAAGCCCTCGCGCACCCGGGTGGCCGAGCTTGTCCCGGTTTACAAGCAGTGGCTGGACGAAGAAAAGGCCGCGTCATGAGTCTCAATTTTTTAATCGCCCCCGACTTTGCACCTGAGCGCTTTGCCGGCTGGCACATGCTCAACATCCTGCTGCAGCGACGCTCCGGCCACGGCATGCACCTGCTAACCCCGGCCAATGCGCACGAACAAGCCGAACTGCTGGCGGCCGACAAGGTGGATCTGGTCTACGCCAATCCGTTTGATGCGACCGACATGATCCGCACCCACGGCTACATTCCATTTGCCCGGCCGATCCACCGTTACGACGAAATGGTGATCGCCACCGGCGCCGAATCCGGGCTGATGTGTGTGGATGACCTGAAACCCCACTGCCGCATCGCCCTGACCGAAAACAAGGACGTCAAACTCATCGGCCTGCGCCTGCTGGAACCGGCCGACCTGACCGAGGCCTTGATTGAGTGGGTGCCGGTGGACAGTTACCAGGCCGCAGCCCGGCGAGCCATCAAGGGCGAAGTTGAAGCCTCCTTCTTTTTGGCCGATGCCTATGCGTCCCTCACGCGCCTGACACGCGGCCAACTGCGGGTGCTGGTGGAAAGTGCCATCCACGACATCTCCCATGTCGTGCTGGCCCATCCCCGCCTGGCCGAGAAACTTCCTTCTATCCAGAACGCACTGCTTGAACTGGGGCAACATGCGGGCGATTCGGATGTGCTCGACGCGCTGGGCTTGCCCGAAGGCTTTGAGCCCATGTCGCAAGAAGAGGCTGAGTTCATGATTGACCTGATGGACACCCTGCTTGACTAATCTCCGCCCGATGACCGAAACCCCTTCTTGCGCACGCACTGCACTACGTCGGCAGGTCCGCCGTTTGCTGCAGGACCCCACTGCCGCCAGCCTTCACCTTGATCGCCTGAATGCGGCGCTGGCGCTGCCAGGATCAGAGCCGGGGCAAGGCGCCCTGGCCGACATATATGTGACCTTTGGCGAGCTGGATGCCGCCTTTAAACGCAGCGCCCTCTTGCTGGCGCGCCCACGCTTGGCCGAGCATGTAGTGCGCTGGTTCGAAGCGCAGGCCGACCAGCCCCGTTTGTCGCGCATCACGCCACTGGCCACACGCTGGAGTGTGCTGGCACGACCCAGCGCCGACATCTCAACCCGCGCACGCCGCTGCAGTGGCGACGATTCGCGCGCTCTGGCCGCGCAAGTGGTACTGGCAGTAGCGGGCCACGATATGCAGGCCCAGCAAGCATTTTTTCACCACTGCATCACCTGTCACGACAACCTGGCATTCATGCTGGCACGCCGTGCGTTGCTGCGTACCCAGTCGAGACTGCCCGCCCACTGGGAAACGGTCAGCAATCAACTTGAGCAACCCAAGGAACTCACATGAACGTGGTGGTCGCGGGCCTGTCGCCGCGTGAAGAAGCCGTGCTGGGCTTCTTTTTCAGTCGAAACCGCCCAACCTGGACCTGGCAAAGTGCACCTGCAGACCGCGCTGGCGCGCTGCCCCCCGCCGATCTGTACGTGGCAGACCTCGCAGCCCTCGGACTGGCCCGTGGCTCGGAAGCAGCCGTTGCCAAACTGCAAACCCTTTTGCAAGACACCCCGGCGGTGCTGCTGATGCCAGCCCATGACCTGACTTGGCCTGCCGTCGTGGTCAGCGCTGCCATGCGTTCATGGACTTGGCTTGCCAAACCGTACGGCACTAAAGAGATGCAGGACGCGCTAGAGATGGCCGCTGCGTATATCAACGCAGCAGCCCCGCCCGACACCCCGGAACTGCCGCTGGCAACCGAAGCCAATGGGTTGAGTGCCACTGGTTTGGCCCGCCGGTTGCGGTCGATACCAGATATCGGGCGCTTTGTTTTTCTGAGGAAACTCTCCGAGATGCTGACGCTGGACCGTCCGTTCGAGGCCCGTTTTACCGTTCAAAACTCACTCATCGTTCATCCTGCCCATGGTTGGATCGCCACCAACACGCCCTTGAAAGTGATTGAGCGGGTTTGCCAGAGTGATGCCATGGCGTCCGCTGTCAGCATCCGTGAAATCGATGGGGAGCAAGCCGAAGAGCGTGCTCAGCGCCTGGGCATGCCACCCAGTGAACTCGACCTATTCCTGTCCGACCTGGTGACGGCCACTTTCGATCCATCCCTTTTCAAGTAGCCATGACGAAAAATTACAAAATCGTTTTCACTGGACCTGCCGGTGCCGGGAAAACCACGGCCATTCAAACGCTTTCCGACATTCCATTGATCCTGACCGAAGCGGTAGCCACTGACCAGGTACGTCAATTGAAACCAGCCACCACCGTCGCCATGGACTACGGCATGATGAAACTATCGAACGGTGACAAAGTCAATCTATACGGCACGCCAGGCCAGAAACGGTTCGATTTCATGTGGGACATCCTGTCTCAAGATGCTCAGGGCATGGTGCTGATGATCAATGCCACCGCGCCCAATCCGGTCGATGATCTGCGGTTTTTTTGCAACCACTTTCGTCCGTTTGTCGAAAGCGACGCCTTGGTGGTGGCCGTCACCCATGCTGATCAGGTCCGATTTGACGTGGCCACGCTGCTGATGAACGAGTTGAACCAACAAGGCGCCGCCCCGCGTGTAATGGAGGTGGATGCACGCCAGCACAAACCCATGGCCCTGCTGGTGGAGTCCCTGATCTTCAGTCTGAATACACTGTATTCAAGCTAAATCAGCCGACTTCTGCACCCTTTTTTATACACACCATGACAGGTACTGCAATGACACCCACCGATTCAGAATGGTTCATGCTGACGCCAGCGGGCGTATTGCACGCTTTCGCCAACAAACAGCCCGGCGCTACCGAACTGGCCCTGCAGGCGCTGCTCGCTGGACATCGCACGCTGGATCTCTCCGGCTGGACTGAAAAAGTCGCCACAGCCCCCTCACTGGCCACGCAGGCGGTGGAACAGGGTTGGGTACAACTCCTGGAGCGCCCATTGCAAGGACCAGATGCTAATCTTGACGATTTTTTGCAACACGTAATCGCCTCACTGTCGGGCGAACGCCGGGCCGTATTGGCCTCTGAAGGCGGCTTCTGCCTGGGGCGTACCGGCATCGAGCAGGATGACGCGGAAACCTTGTGTGCCGCCGCCGCTGATTACGCCGATTTTGCCGCTCGCCAAGCACGCCGTGGCTGGGATGGGGCCAGCCGTTACATCTCGTTCCACACCGACCCGGAATTCCTGCTACCCAGTTACTCATTTGTACCTTTTTGGGTTGACGGGGCGGGGTACTGGTTGATCATTGCTGGCGAACCCTTGCTAAACAACCCGGCACTGGTGGAACTGCTGTGGGGCATCAAGGAAGCGGGCACCCGCTTCGCCGCGCCTGCGGGGCTCTGAACGGACGGTATTTTCTGTTGACGTCGTCCAGATCTCGGATAATTCTTATCTATCTTGCAGCCAAAAATTTGCCTAGTCCACCGAAAGTGTCCCATGAACAAGGTTCCTGAAGTTCTCAGTTTCGAAGCGTTTGACTCCTGCCATCGTCAGATACAAATTCATTTGGATGAACTCAGCGTTATTGCAGACCAAGTTACCCACCAAATCCTTGATCCCCAGGCCATTGAAAAGGTCAGAGAAATAGAGCTTTTTTTCTCAGGCGTTTCCCGCGAACATCACTCCGATGAAGAAGAAGACATCTTCCCCAGGCTGATGCAGAGTGGAGATCAAGCGTTGATGGCCACAGTCCGCAGCCTTATTCAAGATCATTTCTGGATCGAAAAATACTGGCTCGATCTGGAACCACAACTTCAGTCCCTTACTGGCGCAAGCCCATGGCCTGAAGCGGGTGAGTTTCAGCGCACGGTGCGTGCTTTCCTGGAACTGTGTAATCACCACATTGCGGTTGAAGAGGCCCTGATCTATCCAGAGGCCAAGTCCCGCCTCGCTCAATGTCAATTCGAGCGAACACCTTATTCCCGAACAGTCTGAAGCTGGGACAACACAAGTCCCGTAACATCCCGGCATGGCCAAAGAAAAAACTGTTTACGTCTGCGCCGACTGTGGTGGCACCAGCCCCAAATGGCTCGGCAAATGCCCCAGCTGCAACGCCTGGAATACCCTGATTGAATCGGTCGCCGACAACGCGGCCCCCACCAAAAACCGCTTCGCTTCACTAGCGAAGACTGCCGAAGTCGTTACGTTGGGCGACATCGACGCGGTCGACATGGCGCGCACTCCAACCGGCCACGAAGAACTCGACCGCGTGCTGGGCGGCGGCATTGTCGAAGGCGGCGTGGTGCTGATCGGCGGCGACCCCGGCATTGGCAAATCCACCTTGCTGTTGCAGGCACTGGATTCGTTGCAGCGCAGCGGACAAAGCACCTTGTATGTCACCGGCGAAGAAAGCGGCGCCCAGGTTGCCCTGCGCTCGCGGCGCCTCGGGCTGGACAACTCGCAGGTCAAAGTGCTGGCCGAGATTCAACTGGACAAGATCCTGGCCACACTGAACCACATGCAACCCAGCATCGCGGTCATTGACTCGATTCAAACCGTCTACTCGGACCAACTGACCTCGGCGCCCGGCTCGGTCGCCCAGGTGCGCGAGTGCGCGGCGCACCTGACCCGCGCCGCCAAGGCCAGCGGCGTCTGCATCGTGCTGGTCGGCCACGTCACCAAAGAGGGCACGCTGGCCGGGCCGCGCGTACTGGAGCACATGGTGGACACCGTACTGTACTTTGAGGGCGACACCCACTCAAGTTTTCGGCTGGTGCGCGCCATCAAGAACCGTTTTGGCGCCGTCAATGAAATTGGCGTGTTTGCCATGACCGAAAAAGGCCTCAAGGGCGTGAGCAACCCGAGCGCCATTTTCTTGAGCCAGCACGCCGAACCGGTGCCCGGCAGTTGTGTCATGGTTACTTTAGAAGGCACGCGCCCGATGCTGGTGGAAATTCAGGCGTTGGTGGACGATGGCGGGCCGTCGCCCCGGCGCTTGAGCGTGGGGCTGGACAAAGACCGCCTAGCCATGCTGCTGGCGGTGCTGCACCGCCATGCGGGCGTGGCGTGCATGGACCAGGATGTGTTTGTCAACGCCGTCGGCGGCGTGCGCATCAGCGAGCCCGCCGCCGATCTGGCGGTGCTACTGGCCATCACGTCGAGCTTGCGCGGCAAGCCGCTGCCGAAGGGCTTTTTTGCCTTTGGCGAAGTGGGGTTGGCGGGCGAGGTGCGCCCCGCGCCACGCGGCCAGGAGCGCCTGAAAGAAGCCGCCAAGCTGGGCTTCAGCGTGGCAGTGGTGCCCAAAGCCAACGCGCCCAAAAAGCCCATTGAAGGCCTGACGATCCACGCCGTGGAACGGGTCGAACAGGCGATGGACGTGGTGCGGTCGCTGCAATAAAAAGCTATATATTTAATAGCTGCTCACGCTTATACAACGGGGGCTAGAGGCTTAAAACACCAATAATTAGCGCTGCTGGCAAGTCGGGTTGTGCCGGCTGGCTCACCCGACCTGCGATGCTGCGGCGCCTGATCAATCACGCACGATGGTGCTGCCCGAGTTCTTGACCGAGTCACCCGCCTTCAGGCCGGGGTCTTGCTCAAAGTCAAAGCTGCCTTTGGTGCCGTTGGCGTAATGCACGCTGACCACCCAGATTTTTTTGGTTTTGACTTTTTCCTCGATTTTCTTGCCGGCGTAAGCGCCGCCTGCGGCCCCGGCAATCGTGGCCAGGTCTTTGCCCATGCCACTGCCGACCTGGTGCCCCAGCACGGCACCGGCGACCCCCCCGGCAATCAGGCCGAGTGGGCTGCTTTCGCCCTCTTTTTCGGTCACGGTCACGGCGACCACCTTGCCGCAATCGGCGCAAACTGGGGCGGCCCCATTGGCGGCCTTGACCGCTTTGACCGGCGCTGCTTTGGTCGCTGCCGTCATTTGCGCCTTGGCTGCCACTATGGCCTTGTCGTACTCGGCTTTGGCATCGCGTCGGCATTGCAAGCGGGCATTGGATGCGGCTTCATCGTTGCAAAGCTTCTTGTCCTCGTTGTAGCGTGACAGCGCTTTTTTACTGTCGGCGGCTAATTGCGCTTTGGGGGTCAATGGGGTTTCGGCCAGCGCAGGCAAGGTCATGCCTGCCAGGCAAAGGCTACCGACCCACATCAATAATTGTTTTTTCATGGCGTTCTCCTAAGGCTAAGAGTTGGGGATTGTCGTTGCAAGTGCAAAAACACAGACAACAGAATACTGCTTTATTTAAGAAATACTTAATCTGCCATTCCTAAGATGGTCCTCCACGAAGGGTCAATGCAAGATGACAATTCTCATTTTGGGCACTTTTCCCAACTTGCATCTGTCGCATTGACCCGGACCGCCTTACTCTAAATGAAACCCACTTGACACTCCACATGACCCCTTCAACCGAAAAGACAAAAATCAGGGTGTGGGACGCACCCATAAGGGTATTTCACTGGCTCATGGTGCTGTGCTTTGCCGGCGCCTACTTGACCGCTGAAAGTGACAGCTGGCTGATGCTGCATCTCACCTTGGGCTACACGTTGGGTGGTTTGGTGGTGTTTCGTCTGGTCTGGGGCGTAATCGGTAGCCGCTACGCTCGCTTTGGCAGTTTCGTACGCGGCCCATCAGCGGTTTTGCGCTACGGGAAATCCATGCTGAGTGGCACACCGGAACACCACAACGGCCACAACCCGGCGGGGGCAGTGGCGATTGTGTTGTTGCTGGCGTCAAGCCTGACCGTCGTCCTGAGTGGCTGGGTTTTTTACACCGATCTGGGCGGACATTGGGTGAAAGAGCTGCACGAAGGTGCTGCCGGTTTCATGCTGGCCATGGTGTGCGTGCACGTGGCCGGCGTGGTGCTGGCAAGTTGGCTGCACCGCGAAAATCTGGTGCGCGCCATGCTCACAGGCATCAAGGAAGGCGCGCCCGGCGAAGGCATTCGCCGCTCTTGGCGGCCATTGGCGCTGGTCCTCGTTTGCGTTGTGATGGGCTACTGGTGGCTGCAATGGCAAGCGCCTGCGCCAAACCCTGTTCAGGGCCGCACCAGCTCCTCAGAATACTCAAAACACGACTCGCACGAGCGCGACAATGACTGAACCACACTGGAGTTTTTATTATGCGAATCCTGCTGGCTGAAGATGATGAGATTCTGGGCGACGGCCTGCGCGCCGGACTGCGTCAACTGGGCTTTCAGGTGGACTGGGTGCGCGACGGCGTCGCCGCCGAACGGGAGTTGATGGCGGGCGACTACACAGCGGCCGTGCTTGACTTGGGCCTTCCCTACAAAGACGGCCTTGACGTCCTTCAATCACTGCGGGCCCACAAGATCAGTACCCCGGTGCTGGTCCTGACTGCGCGGGACGCCGTGCCCGACCGAATTCGGGGCCTGGATCTTGGGGCCGATGACTACGTCGTCAAGCCGGTGGATTTGCATGAATTGGGCGCGCGCCTGCGCTCGCTGGTGCGGCGCTCGCACGGCCAGATGCAGGATACCGTGCAATGCGGCGCAGTCCTGCTGGAGCCCTCTACCCGGCGGGTCAGCCTGAATGGCGAGGCTGTCACCCTGTCCACGCGCGAGTTTGATTTGCTGCACGTCCTGATGCTCAATGCCGACCGCGTCATGTCACGCGAGCAACTGGAGCAGCAACTTTACAGCTGGGGCTATGAGGTCGACAGCAATGCCATTGAGGTCCACATTCACCACTTGCGGCGCAAACTGCACCCTGATGTGATTCAAACCGTGCGGGGCGTGGGCTACACCGTGTTGCGCACGCAGGAGCTGAAATGATCTTTCGGCGGCGCTCCCTCAAGTCCTTGCAGGCGCGGTTGCTGGTGCCACTCTTGACGCTGGTGACGGTGGTGTGGGTCGGTGCCGCCATTTTGACCTGGGTCGATGCGCGTGAAGAGCTTGACGACCTGCTGGATGGCCATCTGGCGCAGGCGGCCGCCTTGCTGGTGGTGCAACAAGCCGGGGCCGATGAAGATGATGGCGTAGCAGATGCCCCGACCCTGCACAAATACGCGCCCCTGGTGGCGTTTCAGGTGTTCCATGAAGGCAAACTGGTTATGCGCTCGGCCAATGCGGGCTTGAAACCCATGTCGCCCAAAGACCACGGCTTTGAGACCGTTCGACTGAGCGATGGTGACCGGTGGCGCGTGTTTTCCACGCGTGGCACCGTGAGCGATGTTCAGGTCTATGTGGGTGAACAAACGGCGTCCCGCAATGCGATTCTCTGGGCCATCCTGCACAGCGTTTTATTACCCTTGTTGTATGCCCTGCCGCTGTTGGCATTGGGCGGATGGTGGGCCGTGAGTCAGGGTTTGGCGCCCTTGCGGCAACTCAGCCAGATGCTGAGTCAGCGGCGCCCGCAAGCCCTGGAACCGGTGATGCTGGAAGGTTTGCCGACGGAATTGCAACCAACGATTCAATCGCTCAATGCCTTGTTTGAGCGCATTGACCAGATGGTGGTGTCCGAGCGCCGCTTTACCGCCGATGCCGCGCACGAACTGCGCACCCCGATTGCCGGCATTCGGGCCCAGGCGCAGGTCGCACTGGGCGCAGGCGATGACGAGGCTCAGCGCCAGCATGCCTTGCGGGCCACGCTGGCGGGTTGCGACCGAGCGACCCGCCTGGTCGAGCAATTATTGACACTGGCGCGGCTGGAAGCATCCCCCGCCAGCACGACCTCGGTCACCACCGTGGACTTGAGCGCGGTGGCTCGCCGGATCGCTGCCGACCTCGCCACCTCCGCGCTGGCACGTCATCAAACCCTGGAACTCGATGCCATCGCAGCGTGTCTGGTGGCAGGCAATGACTTGCTAACCGGCGTGCTGGTGCGCAATTTGATCGACAACGCCATTCGCTACTGCCCCGAGGGGGCGCAGATTGAGGTGCGCGTGGCGTTTGACGCCGGGCAGGTCCAGTTGCAGGTGCAAGACAGCGGCCCCGGCATGACAGAAGCCGAGATGGCGCGACTGGGTGAGCGCTTTTTCCGGGTACTAGGCCACGAGAAACCCGGCAGTGGCTTGGGTTGGTCCATTGTCAAAAGAATTGCCGATGTCTTTGGCGCTCAGGTGCAAGTCAGTCGGTCGACTTTATTAGGCGGCCTGGCCGTGGTCGTGCGCTGGCCCGTGCCGCCAAAAGCGTAGCGGCGAGCCCCGACGGCAGATGTGGGGAAACATCTGCGGCTTGCCCCGTAAAATCAGTTTTTTAAAAGACAATCTTTGACCTCTTTAAGGAAACTCATGACTGCGAAACCCCCTTCCATGGCTGACCGCGACGGCAAAATCTGGATGGATGGCCAGATGGTGGAATGGCGCGACGCCAAAATCCACGTCCTGACCCACACCCTGCACTACGGCTGCGGCGCCTTTGAAGGCGTGCGAGCCTACCACCTGCAAGACGGCAGCACCGGCATTTTCAGGCTTGAAGAGCACACCGAGCGCTTGTTCAACAGCGCCAAAATCCTGCGCATGAAAATCCCGTTTACCCAGCAGGAAGTCATGCAGGCCACGCTGGACGTGGTGCGCGCCAATAAGCTGCCCAGTTGCTACATCCGGCCGTTGACCTGGATTGGCTCCGAAAAGCTGGGCGTCTCTCCCAAAGGTAATTCCATCCATTTGATGGTGGCGGCCTGGCCTTGGGGCTCTTACCTGGGCGATGAGGGTATGAAGCGCGGCATCCGCGTCAAGACCTCCAGCTTCACGCGCCATCATGTCAACATCACCATGATCCACGCCAAGGCGGTGAGCAATTACACCAACTCGATTCTGGCCAACATGGAAGCCACCGACGAGGGCTACGACGAAGCACTATTGCTTGACCCGCAAGGTTTTGTGTCTGAGGGCGCAGGCGAAAACGTGTTTATCGTGCGCAAAGGCGCGGTCTACACCCCCGACTCCAGCGCAGGGGCCCTCAACGGCATTACCCGCAACACCATTTTTGCGATCTGCGCCGACCTCGGCATCGAGTTGCGTGAGAAGCCCATCACCCGTGACGAGGTGTATATCGCTGACGAGGCTTTTTTCAGCGGAACAGCCGCCGAAGTGACGCCCATT
>SERZ01000225.1_pt1 | contig 39152 bp, 35 predicted proteins | sample 3171461 | NCBI WGS metagenome assembly SERZ01 (sample SAMN06051861, study PRJNA518727) | freshwater metagenome | biome: subpolar coniferous forest; feature: holomictic lake; material: water; isolation source: holomictic Lake 227, 6 m depth | place: Canada: near Kenora, Ontario | collected... | reverse complement strand
CGATAGTGAAGCCACTGCTGAAAGCAAGACAGCAGCAAATAGGGTCTTAATAATTTTCATGTTACTCAGTCCGTCAAGTAAAAATTTGCGCAAAGAATAATTATCTACTGCACCACCCTTGCACGGCCTGATCAGATTGCATTAAGCACTTAAGTGGTTAGGATTGCTGTGAACTGACTGATTAAATGAACACCGCTCAACTTTGCCTTACGCGTCACGGCGAAACCGACTGGAACAAGCGTGGCATTTTGCAAGGCTGGCTTGATGTTCCGCTCAACGAGCAAGGACGCAAACAAGCACACGAGTTGGCTCAAAATCGAATCAATACGGGTTTTTCGGCAGTTTGGTCGAGCCCCTTGCTTCGCGCACAAGAAACAGCAGAAATAGTGGCCAGGGTTTTGGGGCTCCCGCCGCCCTGTTGTCATGAAGGTCTGAAAGAAAGACATTTCGGTGCTATCCAGGGCATTCCGAAAAGCGAATTAGCAGAACTGAATCCAGCGTTGCTCGAACAGATTCTGCGACGCAACCCCGCAGCCGAGTTTGTGGGCGGTGAATCCATGGAGGAATTTTCTGATCGTTTGATAGCGGCGTGTACAGAAATTGGTTCGCGTCACCGCGGAGTTCGGGTACTGGTTGTAACCCATGGCTGGGGTTTGGACGTCGTGACGCGCCACGTCAGCGGCCTGCCTCGCAATGCCGTTCTCCAAGTGAAGCCTGCAAACGGTGACAGCGTTTGGGTTGAAGTGTCGAACCGCGTGCTTGCCGCCCAGAGGGTTTGACGCTACGCCATGACCGCTTGTATTGAATTCCCCGGGTGAGTTAGGCCAGCACCCCTAATGATTGTTGCAGTGCAACATATTTCTACTTTTAACCAAGTATCGCCTTTACAATTCATTCATGCTGCACTGCAACATAAATAGCTTTCAGGGCTTTTTAGAGCAAGCACCAGATTCAACCCATCAATTAACGGATTACAAAATGAACACTACCGCTGCACAATTTATCGAAACCAACAAAGCCAACCTGCAAGCACTGGAAAGCATCACCAGCCAGGCATTTGCTGGCGTGGAAAAACTGGTCGAACTCAACATGGCCGCTTCCAAAACTGCCGTGGCCGAGTCCATGAGCCATGTGAAAGCTGTTCTGGGCGCCAAAGATGCTCAAGAAGTGATTGCTCTTCAAACTGCTATGGTCAAGCCTTTGGCTGACAAATCTGCTGCTTACGCAGAACAAGTCAAGTCCATCGTGACTGACAGCAGCGCTGAATTGACAAAAGCTGTTGAAGCCAAAACCGCAGAAGCCAAAAAAGCTTTCAGCGGCGTGGTTGAAAACTTGACCAAGAATGCGCCTGCAGGTAGCGAGTCTGCTGTTGCAGCCTTCAAAAATGCGATGACTGCTGGTCAAAACGCCATTGAGTCCGCACAAGCTCAAGCCGCTAAAGCAGTGGAAACAGCCAAGTCCAACTTTGCCGCTGCAACGACTCAAACCGTTGACGCTGTCAAGAAAGCCACTAAAAAGGCTTAAGTGCTGATGACCTTTGGGTCATGACTTTCAAACGGCACCTCAGGGTGCCGTTTGTGTTTTCGTAACAGGACATTCTCTATGTTTACTGAAGTAACCCGAGCCGATGCATGCGTTGCGTTGCTGGCCGAAGTCGATTTCAAATGGCTCATGACAGGTCAAGGTCGCTGGATTGACTTGGCACGTTTTCATAACGACGCCGCTTACTCATCCGAATTACTAGAAGTGGCACTTGCCTCTCAATCTTTCGCTTTGCGCGATTGCGCAGCTTTGCTGCAGATACATTCTAAAAAATAGCCAGTAAAAAATCCGAATTGCGCTCTTTGAGTCATTTCGGGTTGAATGAACCGTCAATACGGCATGATGAGGGATTAGATTCAGTCAATATATCCTTGACGAAAACACCCTATTGCCCGGCGCTTCGCCTGCTTTCATGAACTCCATCGCCCCTCTCGTTTTACAGCCAGGCTTCATTGCCTTTCACAGCAACCGCGCCGAAGACCTGGCTGAGGTCGTGATCAACTGGTTCCGCCGGCACCCCCTGAATCCGCTTGAAGAAGAAGTCATTCTGGTGCAAAGCAACGGCATGGCCGAATGGATCAAGATGGAGCTGGCGCGCATCGGTGGCGTCTGTGCCGCCACCCGGGTTGAGTTGCCCTCGCGTTTTCTGTGGCGCACCTACCGGCAGGTGTTGGGCCGCAATGCGGTCCCCAAAGACTCCCCCTTGGACAAGGTTCCAATGATCTGGCGCCTGATGCAGTTGCTGCCGGCCTTGATGACGGAGCCTGACTTTGCCCCCGTAGCGGGTTTTCTCCAAGCAGACGAGCCCGACCGCATGCTGCAACTGGCTGCCAAACTGGCCGATCTGTTTGACCAGTACCAAAACTACCGTGCCGATTGGCTCGATGCCTGGGCCCAAGGTAAAGATCACCTGATATTGGCGAATGGCGCCATCACTGAATTGCCACCCGAGCAGCGCTGGCAGCCGCAGTTGTGGCGCGCAGTGCTGCAGACATTGGACGCGCAACAGCAGCAATGCATCCGGCCCCAATTGCATCAGCGGGTCTTGGCGCGCCTGGAATCGGGGGAACCGTTGGCCAGCAAAGTGGCGCAACGGGTGATTGTGTTCGGCATGAGCCAGATCCCCTGGAGCACCTTGCAGGCGTTGGCGGCCTTGGCGCCGCACAGCCAGGTCATGTTGGCGATCCCCAACCCGTGCCGCTTTTATTGGGGCGACATCATGGATGGCCGTGAGTTGCTGCAATCAGTGCGCAGGCGCCAACCCTTGCGCCAGGGTCGGGAGCTCTCCACCCTGCCACTGGAAGATATGCATGCCCATTCCCATCCGCTACTGGCGGCCTGGGGCCGCCAGGGGCGCGATTTCATCCGTCAGCTCGATGTCTTTGACGATGCCGAGCAAAGTCGCCTCAAGTTCGAGCTGGCCCGCATTGATTTGTTTGATGAGACCGAGGACGACGAACAAACGCCCCTGCTCAAGCAGGTGCAAAACCGCATCCGTGACTTGGTGCCGTTAGCGGACCACATTGCAACGCCATTGGCCGCAACTGACCACTCCATCGTCTTTCACAGCGCTCACAGCAAAGTGAGGGAACTCGAAATTCTGCACGACCAACTGCTGCAATTGTTGGCCGAGCCCGCCAAGGAGGTGGCCCTGAACCCGCGTGATGTGATTGTGATGGTGCCCGATATTGAGCAAATGGCGCCCGCCATCCGGGCGGTCTTTGGCCAGTACAAACGCGGTGATGCTCGTTTCATTCCGTTTGACATTGCCGACATGAGCGCCAAAACCAGTAGCCCGTTGATTGGCGCGCTGGACTGGTTGCTGCGACTGCCGCAACAGCGTTGCTGCATGAGCGAACTGGTTGATCTACTGGAAGTGAACGCCATAGCGGCCCGTTTTGGCATTGATCAGGGGTCCCTGCCGAAGCTCACCCAATGGATGGTGGGGGCCGGCATTCGCTGGGGCTTAAACGTAGAGCATCGCGCTGATTTGGGTTTATTGGCCTGTGGCGATCAAAACAGTGCCTGGTTTGGTCTGCGCCGCATGTTGCTGGGTTATGCCAGTGGCATGGTGGCGGTGGACGAACCCCTGGGCAACTTCAACGATATTGAACCTTATGCCGAAGTCGGTGGCCTCGAAGCGGAATTGGCCGGCTCGCTGGCCCATCTGTTGCAGGCGCTGGTGAATTGGTGGAGCGTGTCCAGCACACCGGCGACCCCCGCGATCTGGGCGGAACGAGGCCGGAATTTACTGGCTGAGATGGTCAAGGCCGAATCAGAGACAGACAAGCAGGCGCTCAGCGCGCTTGAAGACGGGCTGGTGGCTTGGCAACTGGCCTGCGAGCAAGCCAGTTTTGCGCAAGAGGTGCCACTGATTGTGGCCCGCTCAGCCTGGATGGAGGCGATGGAAGTTCCCAAGCTGAACCAGCGTTTTCAGGCCGGTGGTGTTACTTTTTGCACCTTGATGCCGATGCGCGCCATTCCGTTTGAAGTGGTTTGCTTGCTGGGCATGAACGATGGCGAGTACCCCCGGCGCAGCATGCGCAGCGACTTCGACCTGATGGGCTTGCCCGGCACCTCGCGCCCGGGAGACCGCTCGCGCCGTGATGATGACCGCCAATTGATGCTGGAGGCTTTGCTGTCAGCGCGCCGACTGTTTTATGTCAGCTGGTGCGGGCGCAGTGTGCGCGACAACAGCGAACAACCGCCCTCGGTATTGGTGTCGCAATTGCGGGATTACTTGAATGCGGGCTGGGGCCAGAACGTGGTGTCAGACCGGACCACCCACCATCCCCTGCAACCGTTTAGCCGGCGGTATTTTGAAACCGGGAGCCCTTTGGTGACCTATGCCCGGGAGTGGCGGGCGGCGCATGAGCACCAGGAGTCGGAAACTGCCGATGCTGCACAGCAAAATGACGACCCCAAAGCCATCGCACCGCTACCCGCCTTTGTGCCGGACGCCAATATCCCGCTAACGCTGATCCAGTTGACCCGCTTTCTGCGTAATCCGGTGAAAGCCTTCTTTCGACAGCGCTTGCTGGTGACTTTTGAAGAAGACCAGGAAGAGAATGCTGACGAAGAATGTTTCGCAGTTAACGCCCTTGATGAATACGGGCTGATCCAGGCTCTGCTGACCACGGCACAGACCCATGATGCACAGGAGCAAGACAGTGTCACGCACGCCCTGAACCAACTCAGAATTGCCGGTGAGTTGCCGCTGAAAGGGCTGGGAGAACTTAAGCAACAAACGTTGCAAGAAACCCTGAGCACGATGCTACAGGCTTGGCATACCGCGCAGGCCCGCTTTCCGTACCCGGCTGATCGGCAATCGGTTCGATTGCAAACGGGCGATGTGGTGCTGGAAGACTGGATCGACCACTTGAGCCTGGGCGAGTGCCTGAGGGACCCGGTGCCCGGTTCAGAAACGGGCATGACCACCGCCTGGCTGCAACTCGACCCCGGCAAGCTGCTGGAGAAAGCCAAGAAGCCAGCGGCCCGCCGCGACAAACTGCTCGGCCCGTGGGTGCGCAGCCTGGCAATTTCGGCCAGTGGCATCTGCGCTCACGGCGTTCTGGTCGGGCGCGATGGCGTGCTGGACATCTCGCCCATGCCTCAGGACGAAGCGCAGGAGACCTTGAGCCTGCTGCTGTCTATTTGGCGAGAAGGCATGAACGCAGCCCTCCCCTTACCACCCAAAACGGCACTGGCCTGGTTGGCGGAGAAAGATGCCGCATCGCAATACGATGGCGGCTACATGATCAGTGGTGAGTCGAACGAGCCCTGCCTGGCCCGCATGTTCGCGGACTTTGAGGCCCTGACTTCGGATGGCCGCTTCGAGGCGTTGGCGCAGCAAGTTTATGCGCCGCTCTTGTTATGGGCGACTGCGCACGTAACGGCCCGCTTTCACAGCACCGAGCCCGTGTTTGATGAGCGTGCCGCATGATGACTTTTCAGATTCAACAGGAACAAGCGTCCATGACCCTTCCCATGAGCGAGCCCGCCAGCCAGGTGCTGAACGCAGCCACCTTTGACCTCTGGGGTAGCCGCCTGATAGAAGCCAGTGCCGGCACCGGCAAAACATGGACCATCGCGGCCTTGTACTTGCGTCTGGTGCTCGGTCATGGCGGCGCACATGGATTCGTGCGCCCACTAAGGCCCTCCGAGATTCTGGTGATGACATTCACCCGGGCCGCCACGCGGGAACTGTCAGACCGGATTCGCGAGCGATTGCTTATTGCGGCGCAATGTTTTCGGGACGAAAAACTACCTGACCCGGGCGACACCTTCCTGATCAGCTTGATGGCCGACTACGCACCAGGAACAGAACGCAACCGCGCCGCTTTTGCCTTGGCCATGGCGGCTGAAAGCATGGACGACGCCTCAGTGCACACCATTGATGCCTGGTGCCAACGCATGCTGAAAGAGCACGCCTTTGACAGCGGTTGTTTGTTTGACGAAGAACTGGTGGCGGATGAAGAAACGATGCGCATCGAAGCCACCCACGATTACTGGCGCCAGGCCTGCTACCCCCTGACTCCAGAGCCGCTGGCCCAAGTGCTGACCATTTGGAGTGGCGTCGACAAACTCAGTGCTGACCTGCGCGACCTGATGAGCCAGGACATCCCGGCACAGGCTGGGCAGGGGACACTGGGAGAGGTGCTGACCGAAGCCACTGCGCAGCGTGCTGTCGCCCTGAACCAACTCAAAGTCGGTTGGGCGGTGCGGGCTCAAACCATGCAGGACTGGCTCAACAGCCAATTGCCAGCCAAGGATCATGGTTGGAAAACGCTTAGAAAAGCAGATTTCGAAACCTGGTTGGGCGCGCTTAAAGATTGGGCTGAAAGCGATATCGCGGAAACCCCGCAACAAAAAATGGGGAAAACGGCCTGGGAACGCTTAACACCCAGTGGCATGGAAAAGGTGCGCCTTGCCGGGGCCGCGTACTTGCATTTGCCGTCTGAGTTCTCTGAATTTCTTGAACTTCAAACCGCACTCGAGAAGCTACCAGAGATCAGCGTGGCCGTAAGACTGCATGCTGCGGCTACGGTCGCCCAACGGCTGTTGCAACTCAAACGCCAAAGTGCCAGCTTCGGTTTTGCGGACATGCTGCACCGGCTAAACACCGCACTGGCTGGAGAAAATGGCACGCGCTTGCGTGAGCGCATTCTGGCCCAGTATCCGGTCATCCTGATTGATGAGTTTCAAGACACCTCGCCTCTGCAGTACCAAATTTTTGACCATATCTACCAGACCGAATCCAATGATCCCCACAGTGCGTTGCTGCTGATCGGCGACCCAAAACAGTCAATCTATGGCTTTCGTGGCGCGGACATCTACAGCTACTTGCAAGCACGCCGGGCCACCGCAGGGCGTCATTACATGCTGGAGACCAATTACCGCTCGACCCAGACCTTGATCGAGGTCGTGAACCACTGGTTTGCCCAAGCCGATGACGCACGCAGCGAAGGCGCCTTCATGTACCGCCAGAGTGACGACAACCCATTGCCCTTCGTCAAGGTGCAGGCCCACGGCCGCACAGAACAACTGGTCAATGCTCGGGGGCCGGTGCCCGCCATGACGCTGGTGCATGACCTCGAAATTCGCAATTCGGACGGCATGCGCAAGCTGTTTGCCGCTCGCTGCGCGGAGCAAATCTCAGCCTGGCTCAACGACAGCCAAGCTGGTTTTGCTACCGCCGGTGTCAACGGCGAAGCGGCCAGCTTCAAGCCGCTACGCCCGGCAGATATTGCCATCCTGGTGCGCACCGGCAAGGAAGCGGCTGCCGTAAGGCGCGAACTCGAACGTCGTCGAATAGCCTCGGTGTACCTGTCCGACAAAGACTCTGTCTTTGACAGTAACGAGGCACAGGACCTGGTGCATTGGTTGCGCGCAGTCGCCACGCCGCAGGATGTGCGACTGGTGCGAGCCGGTCTTGCCACTCGCACTGTGGGTTTGAGCCTGGATGAATTGGGCTGGCTGGCCAACAACGACGACGCCTTTGATGCGCGCAGCGAACAATTGCGCCAATTGCGTACTGTCTGGCAAATGCAGGGTGTGTTGGCCATGCTGCGCCAAACCTTGCATCAGCTGGGGTTGGCATCACGCTGGCTCGCTGCCCCCGATGGCGAGCGCAAACTGACCAATTTTTTGCATCTGGCGGAGTTGCTGCAAACAGCGAGCAGAACCCTCGACGGCGAGCAATCCCTGATTCGCTGGTTGCTCAATGAAATGAGCGAAGGGAGTTCCCAGAGCGATGACCAGGTCGTGCGACTCGAAAGCGATGCCGATCTGGTCAAGGTCATCACCATTCACAAGAGCAAGGGCTTGGAATATCCCCTGGTATGTTTGCCCTACGCCACCAGCTACAGAGCCAAAGACAACAGAACGACCAGTTTCGTCAACCTCGCCAACGCGGCAGGTCAGCGCGAACTGCTGCTGCAGTTCAGTAAAGATGAACTGGCACTTGCAGACAAAGACCGCCTGCGCGAAGACCTGCGTCTGCTGTACGTGGCACTGACCCGCGCCCGCCATGCCTTGTGGGTGGGTTTTTCAGCGCTTAAAACCGGCAACAGTGAGGCCTGCATCTCCCACCACAGTGCCGCCGGTTATTTGCTCGGTGGCACCGACCCGATATCGGCCGCCGACTGGCTTATTCCTTTGGAAAAATTTGCCTCCAACTGCCCTGCGGTGGTGCTGCAACCGGCCGCACTCTCTACCCCCTGCACCGCATTGAGTCGCAGCCAGGCAGAGGTCGCGTTACATAGCCATCCCCCTTACCAAGCTGACTTCGAGCGCCATTGGACGATCGGCAGCTTTTCTCGCCTGGCCAGGGATCTGACCCCAACCTGGGCGGCATCAGCCTTGTCACCGCTCCAAACGCCCAGACCGGCGGACGATGAGTTGGAATTTAGTGCTGACGTTCAGCAAGCCCTTGAACGTGCGGCGAAACTTGCCAACCCTGCGGCATGGCACAAGTTTGCGCGCGGCGCTGAAGCCGGCAATTTTCTGCACAATCAACTTGAATGGCTGGCGACTGAAAATTTCACCTTGGCTGGGAGCGAACCGCTGGCCACGCGTTTGCAACGCCGCTGTGAACGCGCCGGACGTGGCGCGCAGGCGCAAGAGGTTGTGTCCTGGCTCACTGATGTAGTGCAGACCACGCTGCCGGGCCCGAACACCGCACTGGCCGATCTGGTTGATGTCTTGCCGGAGATGGAATTCTGGCTGCCGGCAAAACATATGGAGGCCAAAGAAATCGATGCCCAGTGTCGGCTTCACCTGTTGCCGGGGGTGGAACGGCCTGGCTTGGTAGAGCGCCAGTTGCATGGCATGTTGATGGGTTTTGCCGACCTGGTGTTTGAACACCAAGGCAAATACTGGGTGCTGGACTACAAGTCAAATCATCTGGGCGAAGACGATGCAGCTTATGACCATGACACGCTGGCCCATGCCATGGCCAAGCACCGCTATGACGTCCAGGCGGCCATTTATCTGTTGGCCCTGCATCGCTTGTTAAAGCAGCGACTCGGGCGCAGTTACCGCCCCGAGGACCATCTGGGAGGAGCGGTGTACCTGTTCCTGCGCGGCATCAAGGGGCCGCAAAACGGGGTTTATCTGATTCCCGCCTGCCTACCCTTGCTCGATGCCCTTGATGCCATGTTGGGCGAAGAGGCCTTGCCAGCATGAACAGCTACACGATAACCCATGACCCGAGCCTTGCCATGACCGCCACCTTGATCGCCGCCCCTGACCACGCGGCTAAATTGCCGGTCAATCCGTTGAGCACCCTGCACAGTTGGGCCGACAAGGGCTGGTTGCGCCGCCTGGACAGCGCACTGGCCGCTTTTATGCACGAACTCGATCCTGCAGCCTCGCCCGTCTTACTGGTGAGTTCCGCCGTCTTGGCACAAATGGAGGGGCGTGGCCACACCTGTCTGCCCCTGCGCCTGCTGGTGACACAACCCGATGAAGTGCTGGCCTGGCCCGCGGCGGCCCAAGATGATCTGAAAGCCTTGTGGCAAACCTTGCCCACCAGCTTGTCAGACTGGCTGGCCGCCTTGCTTGAGAGTCCCCTGGTGCGCTCGGTTACTTTGGTCCAAGGCGAGGATGCAGTGCAAGCCCAAGCGGATCGTGGCCAACCTCTGGTGCTGGGGGGCACCACAACCGAACCTTTGCTGTATTTGCGCCGTTACTGGCTGCATGAATGTCAGGTGGCCAGCGAGGTCTTGCACCGAACGGCGGCGAGCCAGACCATAGATGAAGCCTTGGCACGCCAATGGCTAGACCGTTTGTTTGATCCAACCGCCACTGACGTGTCTGCGCCAAAAGAGGTGGATTGGCAAAAGCTGGCCTGTGCGGTGGCTTTGCGCGCCAGCCTCACCGTCATCACCGGTGGCCCAGGCACGGGCAAGACGTACACCGCAGCCCGACTGCTCGCCTTGCTGTTGGCCACGGATAAAGAGCCTCAGCGGTTGCGCGTCGCGCTGGCAGCTCCAACCGGCAAGGCCGCAGCCCGACTGCGTCAGTCGATTGATGCGTCCTTGCAGGAGTTGAGCAAGCGTCTGGGTCAGGACCTTGATCTGGAAACGTTTACCAAACGCATTGGCGCCGCAAGAACCCTGCACTCCTTGTTGGGTGCCCGCCCCGACACCCGTCAGTTTCGTTTCAATGCCAACCACTTGCTCGATGTGGACATCCTGATCGTGGATGAGGCATCAATGATTCATCTGGAGATGATGTCGGCCTTGCTGCAAGCCATGCCGCCTGGCGCCAAGCTGATCTTGCTGGGTGACAAAGATCAGCTGGCCTCTGTGGAAGCTGGTGCCGTGCTGGGTGATCTTTGTCGGGATGCCGGTAACGGGCATTACGACCTGGAGACAGCCCGTTATGCGCTGGCGGTGACCGGCCAAGTCCTGCCGAATGAGTTTCTCGCTCCCAGCACCCAAACCACCCCGTTGGCGCAGCAAACCGTCATGCTGCGCAAGAGTCGCCGCTTTGGCGGGTTGATCGGACAACTGGCGCTGGCGATCAATGGTGGTAACAGCGAATTGGCCCAGTCATTGATCACGCACGATACGACGGCGGTATTGCAGGCGACCCACCATCCGAGCGTCGAGACGGTCTTGAACTTGGCGGTCCGTGGTCGCCCTGGTGCGACTGCCTGTTTTGCGGATTATTTGCGCCTCATCAGCGAACGCCCTGTCCAAGCGCTGCAAGACACCAGCAGTCACGACACCTGGGTCAAAACTGTGTTGGTAGCTTTTGATCGTTTTCGTCTGCTGTGCGCGGTCCATGACGGAGATTGGGGCACCCGCAGTTTGAACCAGTCGATCCAGAAGGCCTTGACGAGTGCGGGACTTTTAAATCCAAAGGGTGAATGGTTTGTGGGGCGACCGGTCATGGTCACCCGCAACGACCCGGAACTCGGGGTTTTTAATGGCGATGTGGGGGTGGCACTGCCAGGCACCCGGGGCGCCACCGCCCTGCGCGTCTACTTCCTCGATGGCGACAGCTTGCGCTCCGTCGGGGTGAGCCGTCTGGCTTATGTGGAAACTGCTTTTGCCATGACGGTTCACAAGTGCCAGGGCTCCGAGTTTTTGCATACGGCCTTGGTGCTGCCACCGGGTGGTGCCAAGATCTTGACGCGTGAACTTATTTACACCGGCATCACCCGTGCGCGGGAGCGTTTCACGCTGATTGAGGGACAAGCGGGTCTGCTGCAACAAGCCATCGTTCGGCAATCTCAGCGGGCCAGTGGACTGGGCTTGCAATTGGAGAATCCAGCCTGCTTTTGATCAGCTAGCGTGTGACGTCGGATTAGGATAGTGGTACTTTGTCCATGGAGTCACGGATCAAATTCCATGACCAACAATTTAACGTTGGAGAAATAAATGAGCATGAAGTACAGATTATTTCTAATTGTCTATTTTCTGGCTATGACCAGCTTCAGCAACTTTACTAGGGCCAATGAAGTGCTTCAAGGTCATGTCGTCAAGATTGAGACTCGTGGTGCTGTTCTTCCAATTTACACAATCTGGAATGAAAAGGCTGTTGCGACTTTGGTGCTGTATTCCGGTGGTGGTGGCGGGTACGGAAAAATTGGCGATGACGGCTGGCCCAGCAGTTCGAATTTTCTAATTCGATCTGCAAAACTTTTTGCAGCCCACCCTTTCAACCTTGTTTTGGTCGGCAGGGCTACGGATGTACCCACCCTTGATGGAGTCACCCGCATTGGTGAAAACCATAATCTGGATAACCAAGCAATTTTTCGAGCCATCAAGTTAAAAAGTCCCGTGCCGATTTGGTTGATTGGAACCAGTATGGGCACCATTTCAGCCACCGCTGCTGCGATCCATGACGGTGGTCAGAACATCGCAGGGATCGTTCTCACATCGTCTATCACCGCCTATCGAATCAAGGGTGCGGTGCCAACCCAAGAATTGAGCAAAATAGTGGTTCCGGTGCTGGTTGTGCATCACGAACAAGATGCTTGCAAGGTATGCACACCGTATGAGGCTAAGAACATTGCAGATGGCCTGAAAAATTCACCCATCAAAAAGACCATTTTAATTAGCGGCGGCGCCGATCCAACGGGCGACCCATGTGAACCAATGCACTATCACGGCTACATAGGAAAGGAAAAAGAGGTTGTTGACCTGATTGCCACTTGGGTTGGTCAACCTTCAAACTAAATTGGTTGTTCAAGCTTAGGAGCTTTTTATCTCGCACATTCAATAGCAGTTTCATGCAGATCTTGCGAAGCCGGTTTTCATCTTTTGAATCCCATCATTTTTTCAGAAGGCCTTCAAAATTGAACATCTGCATGGAGAAAAATCAAAACCCGGTACACAGGCGACTGGCTAGAACGGCAGTATTTAGTCCACTCAATCGTTTCGACTAAATTGCTCTTGGCAGCCAAACCGTAACCGTCGTCCCCTTGCCCATCGTACTGTGAACGTCAACACGACCATGGTGAATTTCGATTATCTCTTGGACAATATTCATGCCCAATCCCGTTCCGGGAATTTTGCCCGAAGTATCCGCACGATAGAATCGTTCGAACACTCGCTCTAGCTGAGCAGCTGTCATGCCGATACCCTGATCAATGACGGTTACGCCAACAAACTGCCTGTCTTTCTCGGTTTTTATTCTGAAATTAATGATGACATTGCCGCCTTCGGGGGAGTACTTATAGGCGTTCGAAATTATGTTGGTTAACGCCTGCTGAAATTTTCCACAATCAACGTTGATATTGAGTGACTCGGATGCGGCAACCACTATAGGAAAGTCGCGATGCTCGGGAACTTTGAAGTCTTTGATTGTTTTCGTGACAAGGTCATGAATGTTTGCAGTTTCCAGAATGAAGTCATCACCCCTTCTTGCCTCAATTCTGGCGAGGTCGAGAAGATCGTTAATGATCTTGGCGATTAGCACTGACTGCCTGTGAATGATGGACGTCATTTCGTGTCGTTCATCCTCGTCGAAATCACTATTGAGGAGCACCTCGGAAAACCCCAAAATGCTAGCCATTGGCGTGCGCAATTCATGGGCTGCGGTGGCCAAGAACTCATTCTTAAGATTCTCAACTTCAGTTTCATGAGTGACATTACGAATGTGCAAAATTTGTGAGACCGAATCAGAAGTACCTTTCCGTAATGCGATGCGGAGAACCTTATTGCCGGGAGCGGCAACGACAATAGTGTTTTTAAAATGATGATCACGACCTTGGTCCTCGACCTGCTTCGTCATCATGGATGCGATCCCACTGAATCGCCGCGTCGGAATGCATGCGCTTGCCAACTTCTCTGAGAAATCAAATTCATTCAGCCCCAAAACGGACTTTATTGAAAATCCACTAAGCCGTGAGAACGCCGGGCTTACATAATTTACGCAATGGCTTGCATTAAAAGATACAAAACCATCCGGACTCAAAGCGAAGATTGTCTCGAGCTGTGCAGATTTTTCTTCAATATCTTTGTTAAGTTGTGATTCAGCCTGCTGCCTTCGAACGATCTCAAGTCCAACCAGCCATGCCAAACCCAACGCAAAAGCAAGCAGAGCTGTAGCAGCCAGAATAAGTTGCTTTAAGACAAGTTGAATCGGCTCTTCCACTTCTTTTGCGGGAATACCGATGACCATCGACCATCCGGTCACTACTGAGCGGTCGAATACGGTGTAGACGGTGTTTCCCTCTTGATTGATGGCGGTGAAGAGTCCGCTTTGTGAAGCAGAAATCGGTTTCGCCAGAGAGGGCGTAGCAGGAACACCCACATAGCGTTCCGGGTCACGTGAGCGGCCAGCTAATACCAGACGACTGTCAATGATTGCACCCGTCCATGTCGAAGGTAGATTCTGTTCCGCAAACAAACTATTGATTGCATTGGGATCCATCGCGACAGATAACACAAATCGAACTTGATCGTTGCGAAAGACGGGTGCCATGAGAAGGGAGAACGGCTTCTTTGTGACGACGCCAGAAGTGAACGCGCCAACAATCATGGACTTGCGCGTCTTAAAAACATCATCCACTGCATTTGATGCAACACTGGCCAACGCCCCCGCAACCGGTGTAGCAGTAGTGGCGACAATGGCATGCGATCTTGGATCGATCAGAGACACCGTAAACCATTTGCCGTTGGTTGCGATCACTCGCTTGGCATTCATTATGAAAGCGGCCAAGTTATCGGCGTCGAGGCTGGCGTCTGTCGCCAGAATTTCGACTTGCTTCATCTGACCTAGCAATTCGTGGTCAACAGCCACTCTCAGTGCACTGGTGGTGCTCTTCAAGTTATCAGCAATGGCCAACTTCTTTTGGTCAACGATCATCCAGGCAACGCCGCCACCAAAGATTAGCAACGGCAGCACGGCAACCATAACCAACCCCACCAGTGCTTGCCAGACACTGTGTTCCTTCCATTTGCGCTGAATGTTCATGATGTCAAGGTAAATTCTTAGTCCGAAAATATGTGGCGGTTATCGACTGAAGGTCAGTACAGACTAGGCCTTGCACATACACAAAGCATAGATAATTTTCAACATGTCTGGCGTGAGGTCGAAGACGTAATGCTGAACCGTAACATTGGTCAGCGACCACCGATCGACCGGAATATTCAGATGCCTTCTAGCCGCAACCTCCAATTAGGAAGTTTTGAACTATAGGACCCAACAAACCCGAAGTTCAATTTTACCCAGCACTTGCGCCAGTTCCCCCCAGACGAAACACATTTTTTGGTCGAAATGCAAGGATTGACTCGCCGTCCGCAATAACAGCTAACCGCAACAATCTGAGTCTGAGGGTCACACGACCAGCGGCTTCCTGGAGCACGAGTTATCAAATGCAATGGGCCGCGAGTTTTTTAAAGGATGAAACTAATGCGAATTCTCAATCGAGGAATGGCATAGATGTAAATACTTTTGTTTCTTCGCCTACGTAGAGGCAATCATGACGGCCAGCCGATCGAGTTCAGCGGCGGCCCGCGCTATTACGCGACCAGCACTGATGGTGGCGCGTACGATTGGACTTTCCGTGCGACCCTGCCGCTGTTGCTCCCAATGCAGGCTGAGAAGTCTTCAGCGTTCCATAAACCAGCGACTACGTCTATGTCGATGTTGAACGCCCCGCTGATCGTATTAGTGCTCTCGCTGCTCAGCCTCTTCATTGGCTTCAGCTTCTCGATGGCCGTGAGCCGCTACGACCAGCGCAATTGGCACCGAGTTCGTTCGCGCCGATCTGTTGAACCAGGTTAAGGCCGCCGCAGTACGCACGTTGCTACGCGAGTACCTGGCTAAACGAGTGTTGTTTTACACGACGCGCGATATGCAAGAGCATGCACAGCTCGATTCGCGCACAACTAGGCTGCAGAGTGCGCTGTGGTCCGCCGTCGTGGCGCTGGTTGTCGCGGGCATGAACGATGTGTTGAACGCGCAGGTCTATGCCCAGGCTGCGCCGTGGCTTACCGACGCGCAAAACCTGAGCAGCTTGGCGAGCTCACTTTCCACACCCTGAGCGTCACATGGGAGGGTGTGCCGGTGTGGCCAACGCTGGGAGGGCGAAACCATTTCTTCCCTGTCTCGCATATCACTTCACCGCCGGTGCTGTTGGTAGCGGATAAAGCCCAGGCGCTAGATTGAGGAAGCCTCCTGCGGAGGGAGTCAGCCGCAACCAAATCAGATTAGAAATCAGGCCGCAGTAACCGGCGTAGTCTCCGATTTTTCAGAGACACCGGCCGACTCAAAACTGGCCATCTCACGCAGGATGGTGCAGGCCGATTGCAACAGCGGCCACGCCAGCGCCGCACCCGAGCCTTCGCCCAGACGCAAGCCCAGATCGAGCAGTGCTTGCACGCCGAGGTACTGCAACATGAACTCATGGCCGCGTTCCCCCGAGCGGTGCGCAAACACGCATGACTGCAACACCAGCGGTTGCAGCGCATGCGCAACCAGCACTGCCGAGGTGGCAATAAAGCCGTCGACCACCACCACGCGGCGCTCGGTAGCGGCTTGCATCACCGCACCGACCATGGTGGCAATCTCATAGCCCCCCAAAGCGGCCAGCGCTTCAAGCGGCGCGGTTGCCTGTGGATGAAAGGCCAGCACTTCGCGCAGCACCGCTGTTTTACGCACTACCGCAGGCGCGTCCAGACCGGTACCGGCGCCGGTGCACACCTCAATGTCCAGACCGGTCAAACGGGCCAGCAGCAAGGATGCCGCCGAGGTATTGCCGATGCCCATTTCACCCAGCAACAGCGCGTTGCCCGGCAAACCCTTGACGATGTCGCGTCCGTTTTGCAGCGCTTGCTGGCATTGGGCGGCGGTCATGGCGGCTTGCGCCGACGAATCGGCCGTGCCCTTTTCACCACCGGCCACCTTGCGCACCAGCAAGCCGGGGCGCTGGGTGCCTGCAGGCAGACCGGCCAAAAAGTCATGATTCACGCCGCAGTCAACCACAGTCAGGCTGATGCCGTTCTGGCGTGCCAGCACGCTCACCGCTGCGCCTCCAGCCAAAAAGTTCTCCACCATCTGCCAGCTCACATCGCTTGGAAACGCGGAGACACCTCGGGCAGTCAGACCGTGGTCACCGGCAAACACCACCATTTGGGGCTGGTCCATCACCGGTGATTCAGTGCCCAGGATTTCACCCAACTGCAGCGCCAGCGCTTCAAGCCGACCGAGTGAGCCCAACGGCTTGGTTTTGTTGTTGAGCTTGTGTTGCAGGGCTTGCGTGAGGGCGGGTGCGCGGATGTCAGCCAGGGTCGGCAAAGTCGTGTTCATAAGGGTTCTTCGAGTTGGTTCAGTAAAAAATCAGGCAATCAAACCGGCTAAAACACCGGCTTCAAAATGTTGTTCAATGAAGTCGGCCAGGCCATCAAAAACGACGTCCAGCGTCGGTACCGGGCCTTGCATGCTGTCCCCAAACAAGGCTTGCAAAGCGGCGGCATCTTCAAACAGACCGTGCAAATACAGGCCCAGCACGTTGCCTGAGGCGTTCTGCCAGGCCAGGCCACCGGGCATGACGATGCGCGCCACGTCACCGGCTTTGGCCATGGCAGGGTGCTGCGCCGTTTGGCCGTGGTGAATCTCGTAGCCGGTTACTTGCACACCCGCCAAGGTGGCCCACGGCGTCGACACTTTGATTTGGATTTCGCCATGCACGTCATCGGTTTTAAACAGCTTGTCATGCAGGGCAATGCTGACATCAAACACCGCCTGGGTGTGACGCACGGTTTTTTCAGTTTCAAACACGGTGACCAAGGGCAACAAGCCCAAGCCGGGCGCATTGCCATCAATACCGTGCGGGTCAATCAGCGCCTCGCCCAGCAGTTGCAGGCCGCCGCAAATACCCAGCACCGCACCGCCCTGCCCTGCATGCTTGGCAATGGCCGCGTCCAGTCCCTGCTCGCGCAACCAGGCCAGGTCGCCACTGGTGTTTTTGGAGCCCGGCAGGATGATCCAGTCGGTCGGCACCAGACCCACCAACTCCGAGGGCGAGCGCACCCACTGCAGGCGAATACCAGGAATGTTCTTGAGCGGTTGAAACTCATCCAGATTGCTGATGCGCGGGTAGGCGATGACGGCCACCGTTTTTGTCACGGCACCCTTGGCTGTGCTGCGGTCATCAAATACCCCGTCTTCTTCCGGCAAACCGTGCTGCCACCACATCGGCAGCGTGGCCACCGTGGGAATGCCGGTGAGGTCTTGCAGCATCTGCGGCGCGGGGGCCAACAGGCTGGCGTCGCCGCGAAACTTGTTCAGCACAAAGCCTTTGATCAGCGTTCGCTCGTTTTCCGGCAGCAGCGCCCAAGTGCCGTACAGATGGGCAAACGCGCCACCGCGGTCGATGTCGGTCACCAGTAGGCAAGCCGCGTTGCTGTGCAGCGCCACTCGCATATTGACGATGTCGCTGCTTGAGAGGTTGATCTCGGCTGGGGAACCCGCGCCTTCAATCACCACCACGTCGTTCTCGGCTATCAGTTCGTCAAGCGCTGCTGCAATCTGCGGCCAGACCTTCAGGCTGCGCCCGCGCCACGGCATGGCGGTCAGCGCTTCATCAACCTGCCCCATCATCACGACTTGACTGTGGGTGTCGCGCTCGGGCTTGAGCAGCAGCGGGTTCATGCGCACCTCGGGCACGGCGCGGGCCGCGAGCGACTGAAAGTACTGGGCGCTGCCGATTTCGCCACCGGCACTGGCCAAACTCACGTCAACACCAGCGCCTGCGGAGACAGTGCCAGCCACGACGCGGGCGTTGTTGCTCATGTTTTGCGCTTTGAAAGGGACTACTTTGAGGCCCTGACGAGCGTAGTGGCGACACAGCGCGGTGGTCAGCCAGCTTTTGCCAGCACCGCTGGTGGTGCCGAGCACCATCACGCATTTGGCAAGGGGTTTTAGGGGATCTGTCATTTTTTAACTTTTCAGGCCAACTCAGTGGTTCTGCTGGCTTTAAACGGAACACTAAATTCTGGTTGATTTTGTGCAGCCTCAATGGCCGGCACATCGCACTTTTGCAACTCAAATTCCAGCGCATCCTGCGCCTGTGGCGGCAACACGCCGAGCCGCACATGGCCAGGCAAGCCAAACGAGGTGGTGTCGCGCAGATTGATACCTTTGGCGCGAAGAGTTGACAGGTCACAACCCGGCGCTGGACGCGCACAGAAAAAATTGGCGTCGCTGGGCAGACAGTGCCAGCCCAGGTTTTGCAACAGGGTGATCTGGCGGGTTTTCCAGGCTCTCAAGGTCAGCAAACTACTGGCCAGCCAGGCATGCACTTCAGGCTGCACCCAGGCTTGCAGCATCGCCACGCCATGAGCGCCGACTGGCCAGGACGGGCACAAGCGCTCCAGTGCGGTGACCGTTTCTTCGGCGCCAAGCGGCGCAATCACATAGGCAGCGCGCACGCCGGTAAGGCCCAGCGCTTTGTTGGGTGTCCATAGTTGCCAGACTTGAGAAAGTTTGTCGTCCGTCAGGCTGGGCTGACCGCTCAGACGTAGGGTTTCGTAGGCGCGGTCGAGTACCAGCGGTGTTTGACCAGCCCCTTTGAAGCGCTCAGAGCGGTTAGTTTCGGGTTGCGAAGCTGAATTTGAATCTCCACTTTGAACTTCGCTTTGGTAAGCGTTGATTAGTTCGGCTGGCCACAAAGCGTGCGCCCCACCCAACGGGCTGGAGGGTTCGCAGGCCCAAACCAATTGCGCGCTGTCAGCTTGCCGCGTCACGGCCAAGCCCCAGGCTTGCGCGGCTTGAGCGTAGTCGCCGTAGCTGTGAGGCGGAAGGCACACGCGGCCTTGGATCTGGCCCCTGCCCGACAACTCGCCAGTTTGGTCCTGTCCGGTCTGGCCATTAAGCCGCTGCGCAACATACGCGGTGATGCGGAAAATGAACTCGCTGGCGCTGCCTGCCAGGACCACGCGCCCAGCCTCAACCCCGTGAAACTGCGCCAACTGCGCGCGCAGATGGGTGTAACTGGCATCGGGGTAGCGCGTGGCATCGGCTTGCTGCACGGCGGCCAAGGCGCTGGGGCACGGGCCGCAGGCGTTGCTGTTGGTCGAAAAATCAAACCTTGGCACGCCCAAAGCGTCCGGGCCACCGTGAATGCGCGGGTTCATCGGCTCACTCCATACGCTATTGAGTAAATAGCTGCTTGCGCAATGAATACGAGGGCTACAAGCACTTTTGATGCATAAACGGTGGCCTGCTGCGTGTCTTGCGCCAGCGGCGCTCGGCCGGCGGCGTTGAGCACATAGACGCCCGGTTTTTGCAGGCTCACACCCAGCGCCAGCGCCATCGCAGCCATCGGCCAACCACTGTTGGGGGACGCGGTGCGGCGTGCCTCGTCGCGCAGTCGTGCCATAAAAGGGTTTGAATCCGGCGCATTTTGATCGGGGCTGATGGCGTCGATCAGTTGCGGGCGTGCACTGGCCAGCGTCTGCAGCCAGAACACCAAGGCCAGCAGCCAAGCGGTGATGCGCGCCGGAATCCAGCTCAGCACGTCGTCGGCCCACGCCGCCCACTTGCCCGCCCACTCCCAGTTTTGGCCCTTGTAAACACCCCGGTAACCCCACATGGCGTCGGCGGTGTTGGCAAGCCGGTAGAGCGCGGCACCCGGCAGGCCCAGCAGAACGAACCAGAAAATCGGCGCGACGACCGAGTCGTTCAGGTTCTCGGCCAGTGTCTCAATCGCGCTTTCGCGCACCTGGGTTTCAGTCAAATGAGTTACCTCACGACTCACCAGCCAGCTTAGGCGCTCACGCCCCGCTGCCAGCGAACCACCTTGCGCGGGGTTCAATGCGGCTTCAACCGACAGCACCTCGCTGCGCAACATCGCCCAGGCCAACATCGGCTTAAGCGCCACGCCCAGCAACAGCGCCGCGAGCACGCCACCGGCCCAGGGTCCAAGCACCAAGGGCAACCACATCAACCCGATTTGAAACAAGTAAGATGCTATGCTAAATATAGCTACTCCCGCAGACCACGTAAGGGCTGCAAGCCAGAAAGCCTTAAGGTCTTGCGCTTGATCAGCGCCAGCCTGCGGTGTAAACAACAGCTCCTGCCGCGCCACGCGCTGCAACTTGCGCCCGGCCCAAGCAAGGTAGTTACCGATCCACACCACCGGGTGAAACCGCGATGCGGGCTCGCCTAAAAAGTGGTCGATCACCAAGGCAAGTAGCAACGCCGCAGAAAAAACAAACGCCTCCAAGCCGGTACTGGTGAGCGGAATGAAGGTAAAAAACATCGGAGAAATCAGGTCTGAATTAGCAGATTGCAGACAAAGTTGACCGTCAACGGCTTCGCCTTAACCATCGATCTCAGCCCAGCAATTGGGGGTTTCATACAGTGTGATTTTGGTCAGCGACAGGTGGCGGCCATAACGATCCTGGTAAACGCCCTTTAGAGTATCGAAGGCAATCTTGGCCAGGTTTTCGACCGTCGGCACGCGGTCGATGACGACCGTTTTGTGGTCCGGCATGCTGTCCAGAAATTCGCGCACCTGGGTATCGCCCTGATAGACGATAAAGGCGTGGTCCCACAGGTTGACCAGATACTGATTCGCCAGCGCCTTGATATCGCCAAAATCCATGATCATGCCGTTGTCGGATTCACCGGCTTTTTCAACCACCTCTCCTGTGAGGGTGATGAGCAAGGTGTAGCGGTGGCCATGCAGGTTGCGGCATTGGCTGTTGTGGTCAGGAATCCGGTGACCGGCATCGAATTCCATTTTTCGGGTGATGGTGAGCATGTTCAGGGCTTCTGGGCGAAGTTAAGGGATTTGAAGCAGTTTATGCGTCTGCAGACTGAGCTTCCACAGCGGATGCGCTTTGCAGTAGGCAATGGCGAGTTGCAAGTTCTCTTTTTGCAACGGGCCATCCATCGCCTGAACAAAATGGTGCTCAAACGCGAGGGCTTCGTACTCGGACAATGGTTGCCCCATCTGCGGAATCACCACCTTGATTTCGTTGCCCTGAAGCACCACCAACTCGGCGCCCATTTTGGGGCTGACGCACACCCAATCCACTCCTTCGGGCACCGGCAAGGTGCCATTGGTTTCGATGGCAATCTCAAAACCCACTTGGTGCAGGGCGACAATCAACGCGACATCGAATTGCAGCAAAGGCTCGCCGCCGGTGAACACCACATATTTGTGATCCGGGTAAGACACGGGCCATAGCTGGTTAATGCGGTCCGCCAAGGTTGGTGCGTCGTTGAACTTGCCGCCACCAACGCCGTCCGTCCCGACAAAATCGGTATCGCAAAACTGGCAAACGGCACTGGCCCGACTGGCTTCAACGCCGTTCCATAAATTGCAACCGGCAAAGCGGCAAAACACGGCCGGGCGCCCGGCGTGCTGGCCTTCACCTTGCAGGGTGTAAAAAATCTCTTTGACGCTGTAGGTCATGCTCAATCCTCAATGCCACGCTGTGCCGGAATCCCCGCCTTGAACGCGTGTTTCACCATTTGCATCTCGGTCACGGTGTCGGCCAACTCAATGATCTCCGGCGGGCAACGGCGGCCAGTCAGCACCACATGTACATGGCTGGGGCGGGTTTTAAGGGTCTCCAGCACGTCGTCAATCGGCATCCATCCGTAAATCAAGGGATAGGTAATTTCATCCAGCGTCACCATGAAGTAGTCGCCGCTCAGGATGGCCGTCTTGGCTTTTTGCCAGCCGTCGCGGGCCAGCTGCGCGGAATGCTCCAGATCCTGGCTCTTCCAGCTAAAACCGTCGCCCAGACCTTCAATCGGGATGCCCAACTGTTCGAACATGCGGTGCTCGCCAAAGCGGGCGCTGGGCACTTTCATGAACTGGAAAATCTTGACCGCTTTGCCGCGCCCGTGCGCCCGCAAGGCCAGACCAAAGGCGGCCGTGCTTTTGCCTTTGCCGTCACCGGTGTTGACGATGACGATGCCACGGCGTTCGCCTTCGGCTTTTTCGTAGGGCTTCTCAGTCGGAGCTGTTTCGATGTGCATAGTTTTAATGGGGGTCAGATCACGATTGTTTTGAAAAATCTAAAGTTTGAAATTAATGAGGTTCTGACCCCCATTAATTAGGCAGAGCGACCCACTGTTCAGCTAGGGCGTGAATGGTGATGCGTTTGTCAAACACATCTTCAAGGGCGCGATGGGTGGCGAGGTCGGCGCAGGCACCTTGGTGCGTCACGCTCCCTTTTGCCATGATGACCATTTGGTCGGCGTGCAGCGCAAACGAGATTTCATGCAGCACGCTCACCACCGTCTTTCCTTGCGCAATCAAATCGCGCACTACCACCAGCCAGTCGGCCTGGTGCGGCGGGTCAAGGTTGGCCAGCGGTTCGTCCATCAGCAACACCTGCGCCTGCACCGCCAAAGCGCGGGCCAGCAACACGCGCTGTCGCTCACCGCCGGAGAGTTGGCCCAGCGTTCGGCCACGCCACTCCCAGGCTTGGGTGGCACGCAATGCTTGTTCGACAGCGACTTGATCAGCAACACTCGGGGCGGCCAACCAGGGTTGATGCGGCAATCGGCCCAGCATGGCGACATCCCAGACCGTCAAATCTTCGCCTGAGTTTTCGTTTTGACCCAGCCAGGCGAGTTGCTGGGCCCGCATGCGGCCCGGCATTTTGGCCAACGACTGGCCCAAGAGCGTGACCGTGCCGGTGTGGGGCAGCAGCCCGGCCAAAGCTTTGAGCAGGGTTGACTTCCCCGCGCCGTTGGGCCCCACGATGCTGGTCCAGCAGCCACTCTGCAACGCGAGGTCAATCCCATGTAAAACTTGAACATTTCCGAGGCTAGCCCTTATGGCGTCTGCCTGGATAGCTATTGAATTTATAGTATTTTTCACAGCGCAGCCCCAGAAGATGCACGGGTGCTACGGTGCATCAGCCACAGCAAATAGCCGCCACCCAGTACCGCCGTGAGCACGCCCACCGGCAACTCTTGAGGCGCGATCAGCCAACGCGCCAGCATGTCGGCGGCCATCAGCAAGACGGCACCCATCAGGCTGGACAGAAAAATCAGGCGGCCATGGGTGGTTTTGCACACCGAGCGCACCAGATGAGGCGCGGCCAAGCCCACAAAGGCAACCAAGCCGGTCTGCGCCACCGCCGTACCGGTAGCCAAGGCCATTACCGCGACCAGCGCCACGCGCATTTGCGCCAGCGGCAAGCCCAAACTGGCGGCCGTAGCTTCGCCCAACGAGAGACCATCCAGCGCATGGCTGAGCATCCAGGCCACCACCATGCAGACCATCCAAACTACGGCCATCAGCGCGCAAGCAGTCCAGCCCACAAAGCCGGTGCTACCCAGCATAAAAGCCTGCATGGCCTGCGTCACTTCGGGCACCATCAGCATCGTGAGCGAGGCAAAAGCACCCAGCACCACGCCCACAATCACCCCGGCCAGCAGCAGGCGCAAGGTGTGTTGCACGCCTTTGGCCAACAGCAGCGTCAGCAGCACCGCACCGACCGCCCCGGCAAACGCCGCCCCGGTCAGCCCCAAGCGCACCAGCCATTGGGTGGCAAACGGCGACACGCCAAAAAACACCAGCGCCAGCGACACGCCCAACGAAGCGCCCGATGCGCTGCCCAGCAAATACGGGTCGGCCAGCGGATTGCGAAACAAGCCTTGCGCCACGGCGCCAGCCAGGCCAAGCAGCGCGCCTGCGGTCCAGGCGCCCAGCGTGCGTGGCAGGCGAATGTCCCACACGATTTGCATCGCTACAGGGTCTGACCAGGCTTTAAGCACACTCTCAAAACCGGTGCTGCCGACACTGGCACCGATCAACAGCAAAGCAACGCTTGCCAACAACAAGCCCAGCCCCAACAAAGAGGCGATACGTTGCTGACGGCAAATATCGGTCACTGCGATTTATCCCCTAAACATTGGGCCATGATGCGGGCGCCTTCAGCCATGCGGGGCCCGGGGCGCACCACCACATCAGACTGCTCGACGGTAAATACGCACACCCGACGCTCCTTGATGGCGCGAATGCCGGGCCAGCCGGGGCGTCCTTCCATGCCTGCGTAGTTGCGGTCGCCGACCATGATCACATCGGGGTTGGCGCGCACGACGTACTCGGGGTTGAGTTTGGGAAACGGGCCGAGGCTGGCAGGCACGATGTTTTTAGCGCCGAGACGCGTCAGTGTTTCGCCAATAAAAGAGGCTTCACCGGCGGCATAGGGCGCGCGGTTGACCTCAAAATAAACTCGCGTATTTTTGACTTTGGCAGGCAGCGACTGCGCTGCGGCCAGCACGCCGGCATCAATCACACGCCAGACGCGCTGGGCATCGGGCACTTGCAACAGCTGACCGATTGTTTCCAATACGCGCTTCACATCGGCATGGGTTTTGGGTTCCAGCGCCACGACCTTGATGCCCAGGGACTGCAAGCGTTCGCCAGCGCGCGAAGAAATAGCCATCAGTACCACGTCGGGTTTGAGCGCCACGATGGCTTCGATATTGGGGTCCAGACCGCCCCCTACTTGCGGCAGTTTTTGCAAGCTTGCCGGGAAGTTTGAATAGCGATCAACACCGACCAGGCGCTGGCATTGGCCCAGCTCGCACACGGTCTCGGTCAGCGAGGGCAACAGGCTGACGATGCGCATGGGGGTTTTATCGAAAGTAACAACCAGGCCCCGGTCGTCGGTGACTTGCAGGGCGTGGGAGGTACCAGAAAGCGTGAACGCTAAGGTCAAAGACAGTGCTGCCAGGACGCGGGGCGGCAGTGGGTTCTGCTTCGTGTCCCCCGCCCGCGTTGCGGGCTCCTCCTTGACCTGCGCAAAACCCACTACCGCCCCGCGTCCGAGATGACTAAAGAGCGCAAAAAAACGACTGGGTTGATTCATTGCCATGGCGTTTCTTTCAAAGTCAGTGGCAAACCGGCCGCCATCAAGGTGACGCGCTGGCAGGCACCGGCCACTTGCTGGTTGAGCGTGCCCAGCGCATCGACAAAGGCGCGCACCTCGGAGCCCATCGGGATCACGCCCAGGCCAATCTCGTTACCGACCAGAATCACTGGGCCGGGCGCGCTGGAGATTGCTATTAATAAAATAGCTGCTTGCGCATGATGTACGGGGGCTAGAGGCTGATTTCTTAAAAATTCTTGATCAGAAGCCGCCTCTACAGTCCCTAGATCCTCTTGGGCGAGTGCTGGGGTGAGGGATGACGCCATTGGCATCATCTGATTCGTCAGCCACAGCGTGAGGCAATCAACCACCAGCAGTGTGTTGGGGCGGCTGAGTTCGGTGATTTTTTCAGCCAGCGCCAGCGGCTCTTCAACGGTGGTCATGCCGGGCACGCGCACGGCCCGGTCGGTCTGGTGGCGGGCAATGCGCTGCTGCATCTCGTCATCCCACGGCTGGGCGGTGGCGATCAGCACGGCGCGGTGGCTGGTGGACTGTGCCAGCCAGTCGCGCGCCAGCATTTCTGCGCGGCGAGATTTGCCACTTTTTTGACCGCCCAGGATGAATTCGCTGCGGGCTAGCGTTAGGCGAGGTTCAAACATGGAGGCGACTCCAGTCCATCACGATGCGGTGCAGTTGCGCCACACCATCGGTCAACGAGGCGGGGCCGGGTTGCAGGATGTCGGCCGATTTGATCTCGAACAGTTGTTTGTTTTTAACGGCATTGACGTTTTCCCAACCGGGACGGCCCGCCACTTTTTCGGGCCGGAATTTCTTCCCACACCACGATCCGATGATGATGTCGGGGTTGCGCCGGACGATCTCATCGCCATCGGCAATGATGCGGTTTTTGCCTAATGACTGGCTTGCCAGTTCAGGAAAGCAGTCATCGCCCCCGGCAATACCCATCAGTTCGGACACCCATTTAATGGCGCTGATGTGGGGCACGTCCCATTCTTCAAAGAAAATTTTGGGGCGACGCGGCAGGCTGGCGGCTTGTGTTTTGATGGCTGCTAATTGCTGCTGCATGAGCGCAATCTTCTCCAACCCTTGCGCACCCTGCCCCACCATCGCCGCCACTTGGTACAGCATGGCAAAAATCTCGGCCACGCTACGCTGGTTGAACACTGTCACCTGCACGCCCTGACGGATCAGGGCGGCGGCAATGTCGGCCTGCATGTCGGAAAAACCGAACACGCAATCGGGTTTGAGTTCGAGGATTTTGTCGATCTTGGCGCTGGTGAAGGCGCTGACGCGGGGTTTTTCAGCCCGCGCCCGCGCTGGTCGCACGGTGTAACCGGAGATGCCGACAATGCGGCTTTCTTCACCGAGCAGGTAAAGCCACTCGGTGGTTTCCTCGGTCATGCAGACGATGCGTTGGGGAGTAAGTTCCGCTAGAAACAGGGCATCGTCAGACATGATTTTTCCTTGTGGTGAAGCTGATGAGCGCTTAGAACTTCACGCGAAGGGAGGCGGTGAAGGCACGGCCGGCTTCGGGGTAGATGGACGTCGTAGCACCTGCATCACACCAATAAGCTTGGGTGTAATATTTTTCATCCAACAAATTCGCAACACCAAAGGCGAACTCGGCATTGCGAAATTGGTAGGCATAACGCAAGTCCACTGTGGTGTAACTCGGCATTTTGCAAACGTTGGCGAAATCAGCGCTTTGCTCGGCGACCCAATTCACACCCCCATCCAAGGTATGGCCGGGCAGCGGATGCCAATCAGCTCTGACGGCCAATGTTTGTTTGGGAACCAGCGCCATTTCGTTGCCGGCATAGACGCCACCCGTAAACTTTGCCTCGCGCATTGCCGCGTTAAATCGCATGTTTACTGACGCGTTGAGGGCCTGCTTGACCTCTAGTTCCAGCCCTTGCCTTTGGGTTGGGTCAAAGTTAATGTTGACGTAGGCAATGGGGTCAAAACCAATTTCGTTGTTGAGGTCATTTCGGTACCAGCGCAGTTCAACTTGACCACTTGGCAGTTTCCAGCGTGCACCAAGCTCTAAATCGCGTGAGGTTTGGGTTTTTATGGTTACGGTTGATGAAAATGAAGCCAAATCATCCACATTAGGTAATCTATAACTGCTGCCTAACCGCCCGTAAAGCAACATATCATTCAGAACAGACTGACTTACACCCAACTCCCACGCGCTCTGAGTTGGATTCAAATTTGTACCCGATGATCCCTCTGCTTTTTTCACTTCTTCCGAACGCCAGCCAACACTCAAACGGGTTCCGGTCGCGAGAAAAGTTAGATCATCTTTAAAATAAACAGCGGTGGCATCGGCAGATGCCAAAGTACCAATCAACTTATAGGGTGAGGTGGTATGGGTCACGACACTATCCCAATTATTTTGGTCGTATCCGATCACGAAGGCGTTAGCGGTAGTCGTGCCCATTTTCACCTCGTGGCGGGCTCGCAAGCTGTAGTTTGACGCTTCCACGTTGTAACCTTGAAGCCCACCCCACCCCAACATAAACGCAATATTTTTCTTTGAACGCTGGTTCGCATCAGCGGCCAATTGCCAATCGCCCACGCTGGCCTCGGCAAAAACTCCAGAATTATCTTTCTTGATTGAGCCATAGTCACTTATGGTGCTAGCCTTGCGAGGATCAGCAACGTAATCCGCCGCCGTCAATGCACCCGGAAGACGACTATCCAGCGAGTTCTGGCCGGCCCGAGCACCCAAGCGAAGCCAGTCGTTACTCCACTGCCCGGAAACATTCAAGCCATTGGAAACAGAAGCAAAATTTTCCCGGTGTCCATCACTACGGCGGTCATCCGCAGCTATGTCCATAGAGAAGCCACCCGAGGCGAGCACCACATTCGCCCGAACATCCTGCAAACCGTTGCTGCCGGTGGCCGCATACAGTTGAGCCGAGTTAACGCGCTTCACACCTAAGCCCGCCCTGGTCGTCACCACAATGACACCGCCTGTCGCGCCCTCGCCATACAGCACCGAGCCGGTTCCACGCAAAACCTCAATCCGCTCGACGGAATCAATGGGGATGGACGACAGCCCCGCGGTCGATTGATCGCCCTCATTCAGACGCAAACCATCCACAATGACGACCTGATTACTGTCAGCAGTGATGCCAAACCCCCGCAGATCCAGCGTGTAGTTATTACCACCAGAAGTATCCAGACGCCCCGGAACCCCCAGCAACTTCATCACTGCCTCATTGACCGAAGTAACACCCGAGGCCTGAATCTCTTCAGCCGTAATAACGCTGACGCCAAATGGAAGCGATGCAGCAGGCTCAGCAAATCGCGTCGCAGTCACCACGACCTCCTTCAGGACTGGTGTCGTTTGGGTTTGCGCCAAAGCGGGAAATGCAGCGGCCAAAGCCAATGTCATCACGGACAAGCGTGTGCAGGAAATACAAGTTTTCATAAATTCGAAGAATCAACAATAAATACCCTCACCGTCGTCCCCGACAGTGCATGAGCGTCACGGCAGCACGCAAGCGTGCAACCACCGTGTTGGCCGGTATCCGGGCTGGTGGAAGCAACCTCCATCGCCTTCCCAAGCGCATGTTCAGAACGCTCAGTGGCCGTGATGGAAGCGGAATCAAAGGATTCGTCCACTTACCGTTGCGGGGGCAGCGCAGGTTAGGTTGGCTGTTAACAGCTTCTCCCTCCTGCTTCCCGTTGAACTGCGCCGTGTGAACCACGCCGCGAGCACCAACGGGAGGATTCTACAACCTCAAGCTGATCCAAACCCTACAATAGGCGGCTATGTCGAACCCATCTCAAATCGACCAGATTGCCGAGCGTGTTGAGCGTTTGCTCGTCCGTTACGAAGAGCTGCAGCGCACTAATGCACTGCTCGGCGCTCAGGTCGAATCCCTCACCCAAGAACGCGATTCACTCAAATCCCGGCTCGGCGCTGCCCGCGCACGGGTCGATGCACTCCTTGAGCGGCTCCCCGAATCAATTGCCACCCCTCTTCAAAATGGTGCCTCATGAAACAACTTGAAGTGCAGATCATGGGCCAAAGCTATTTGCTGGGTTGCCCTGAAGGGGGCGACTCCCGCTTGCTGGAAGCCGTCGAACGTGTGGATACCGCTATGTGCAAAATCCGCGATGGCGGAAAAGTTCGCGCCCGTGACCGCATCGCTGTTCTGGCAGCGCTCAACCTGGCCTTTGATTTGGCAGATCACGATACTGTCAAACCGATAGTGCCAGAGCGGGCAACACCGCCCGCCATGATGCAAGGCAGCTTGCTGGGTGATCAAGCTGAGGGCAATGACCCCACACTCTCCGCTCTTCTGGGTCGCCTGAATGTTGCTCTGGGTGAGGACGGGCGTTTGTTTTAAACCACGATTTTTGTCCATCCTGGCGCATTCCAGCTCTACAATATTCAGTGTCTGCAGTGTTCGCTGGGCTTTATATTTCTTGTACCAATGCTCTTAGAGCCCGGGCTTGGAACATCGCTGGTCAGGCGTGACCATCTCGCGTTAGATGGACCCAATGATCAGCTGACCTCGCCCACCTGAACCCCGGTTCAGGATGCCGGTCTGGTGCCACTGCAGACACCTTCCCTTTTATATACCCCCCATGATTCTTGAACCCCAGTTGATCGTTGAACTTGCCCTTTTAGGCTTAACGACTGGCTTTCTGGCTGGCCTGTTGGGCGTTGGCGGCGGCATGATGATGGTGCCATTCATCACAATCATCTTGTCGGGCCGCGGCTTAAGTCCTGACCTGGCCGTCAAGATGGCGATTGCAACCTCCATGGCTACCATCCTCTTCACCTCACTGTCCAGCGTGCGTGCACACCACAAGCGCGGTGCCGTGCGATGGGATCTCGTCAAAGGTCTGGCGCCAGGTATTGTGCTGGGGGGCGTTATTGCCAGCCTGGGGGTTTTTGCACTTCTCAAGGGTGCATGGTTGGCCCTTTTTTTTGCTGCTTTTGTGAGTTTCTCGGCGACCCAGATGTTCCTGGACAAAAAACCCGCACCCACTCGTCAAGTACCAGAGACCGTCGGACTGGTGGGCGCCGGTGGTGTGATTGGTTTCCTGTCGGGCTTGGTGGGAGCTGGCGGGGGTTTTGTGAGTGTGCCGTTCATGGCCTGGTGTAATGTCCCCATCCACAACGCAGTAGCCACCTCGGCTGCGCTGGGTTTTCCTATTGCTCTGGCCAATGTGGTGGGTTACGTCATCAGTGGTCAAGGCTTGCAAAACCTGCCGCCCCATTCTTTTGGCTACATCTGGTTGCCCGCACTGGGTGTGATTGCATGTTGCAGCGTGTTAACAGCACCTTGGGGCGCCAAAGCAGCGCACAAGCTTCCGGTTAAACCGCTGAAGCGTGTTTTCGCCAGTATTCTTTATCTGCTGGCCGCCTATATGCTTTACCGGGGATTGACCACGGTCTGAATCGAGCGAATCCAAAGGCCCACTGCGCCAGCTTCAACCGAATTCATGGCCGACGAAAGGCCACCTGCTGGGAAGACCAATATTTTGAATTCAAACGGTCAAGCCTGACTTCACCGCCCGTAGATGGCGCGTGCACAAAACGGCCATCTCCAACATAAATACCCGCATGGGTGGGCACGTCGCCTTGCGCAAAGAGAACCAGGTCGCCCGTGCGAATGTTGTCACCAGATACCGGTCGACCCCAATCTTGCAACATGGCGACGGTTCGAGGAGGCGCAACCCCGGCCCTCGTCTGATAGACGTAGCCAATCAGGCCACTGCAGTCAAAGCCGGCGTCTGGCGTGTTGCCGCCGTAGCGATACGGGGTTCCGACCAGGCCCACCGCATAGATGGTGATGTCGTTCGCCTGCCCTTGCGACAGACGCGACGGGACTGAAGAAGAATCAATCGAAACAGAACCCCGATTGACCGACGGCACAGTGCTGCAACCTCCCAGAACGAGAAGGAAAAGAAGGGAGATTTGCCAAAACTTAAGGCGAAGAGCACTGAATAAATGCATATTAAAGTTACCAGCTACCGTTGGATTGCCGGCTGCGTATGAAAGACGCAATGATCTCGATGACATCCGGACGACTCGGGCGTTGAGCAAAATCAAGGGCCGACAAACCCAAATCATTTTTTAACGTGGGATCAGCCCCGGCTTCAAGCAACAACTTGACCGCCGAAGGCGTTCCGTATTGAGCGGCCATCATGAGCGGCGTGGTTCCGTTGGGTGAAGCGGCATCAATATAAGCATGGTTGTCGAGCAACAAGGTCATGACGGACAGGTGACCATTGGTGGCGGCGTAGTGAAGCGGCGACCAGCCAGGCTTGTTAACGTCTGCATCTTTGACAATGAGCTGTTCGCAAACATCAGTCAACCCCTGCAATGAAGCCAACATCAGCGGGCTTTCGTCTTGAAGCGTTCGAGCTTCAACGTTGGTTTTCGGCCAGTTGATCAGGACAGCGATCACCTTCAAAGACGGCTCGCGAAGCGCCAGTATCAGTCCATGTTCACCGTCTGGATTAAGCGTATTCGGATCAAAACCGCGGTTTAACAAGGCGCTGACGACTCCCGCATCGTCTCGTTTAATCGCCATGAAGAAGTCATCAAACGACCCTGCGTGAGACGCAGAAAACCCAATTAAAACAATAAGATAAAAGAAATTCTTAAAGTTATTAATTAAATTTAAAACCACAAATACCTTCACTGCAAAACCCCGTTGAAGAGCACCTCAAAGTTATGGCTGGTTGTTTGGGCTATTTGTTCCAACGTGCATTTTCTAAGTTCAGCAATACAAGCCGCAACGTAAGGAACGTACGAGGGATTATTGGTTTTTCCGCGATAAGGAACGGGCGCCAGATAAGGGCTGTCAGTTTCGATCAGCATACGGTCGAGGGGTACGAATGCCGCCACATCGCGCAAATCTTGCGCATTTTTGAACGTCAAAATGCCTGAAAAGGAGATGTAGAAACCCATGTCCAAGGCGGCGCGCGCCACCTCGGCGGTCTCCGTAAAACAGTGAAACACACCGCCGGCAGATCCTGCGGAGCCATCTTCACCCGCTTCGCGAAGAATCGCCAAAGTATCATTCGAGGCCGAACGGGTGTGAATGACGAGGGGTTTGTCCAACCGACGGGCCGCGCGAATGTGAGTCATGAATCGTTCGCGCTGCCACGCCATGTCAGCCACCGTGCGCTCACCCAAGCGGTAGTAATCCAGACCCGTTTCACCGATAGCGACGACCCGAGGCAGCTGACCCAAAGTTAATAGATCCTGAAGGCTGGGTTCTTTGACATTTTCGTTGTCTGGGTGAACGCCGACGGTTGCCCAAAAATTATCATATTCAGTAGCCAACGCGTGAACGGCTGGAAACTCTTCCAGCGTCGTGGCGATACACAAGGCACGATCAACCTGCGCCTCGCTCATCGCTTGCCGAATAGCCGGAAGCTGAGAAACCAATTCGGGAAAATTCAAGTGGCAGTGAGAATCGGTAAACATAATGAATTAACAATAGCTGACATGCAGAAACTGACTCTGCATCGATAGGTTGAGTAGACCCGTTAGATCGATTAGATCGTTTGCGTTGCTCGGTCTGAGGCCAGATGGCCGCCCAATATCTCTTCAATTTTGTGTTTCAGAACACGCGATTTTTCGTCTTTTGGAAACAGTATTCCGATACCTTGGGTCCGGTTATTAGACGCTTTGGCGGGGGTCACCCAAGCCACCTTGCCCGCAACCGGGTAACGCTGAGGGTCTTCTGGCAGGGACAACAACACATAGACATCGTCACCGAGCTTGTATTCACGCGCCGTGGGTATAAAAACGCCGCCCTCTGAAAACAGGGGGATGTAAGCCGCGTAGAGGGCCGACTTTTCCTTGATCGCCAATTGAATGACGCTGGGGCGTGGTGTAGAGGGTGTGGTGGTGCTCATGTGCAGAATCTAGTGCCTTGAGTTTAGGGCGTTTTGGGCTTGACTCACAAGCGCCTCCAACATCAAACCCGCGTTAAAAGGATGTTCAACCGTGCGGGTGGTGGCGGCCAGTGCTTTTGACCACGTCGTCAGTGCAGACAAAGAACTGCCTGCAGGAAGGTCCGTAACTTCAAAAAAACGTGGCGCCGCACCGGTTTTGACAGCCAGGACGTCGTGACACAGCTTGTGCAGGGCATCAACCGCTTGCGCTGGTGACCAATCTTTGAAGATGCTCACATCGCCGCGCGCAACGGCTTTAGGCAACTTGACCCAGGACTGCGGGTCGCGCCCAGATTGCGAAAAAAGCAGCGCATCCTCGGGACGCCCTCCTGCGGCACGCAGCATCACGCTGGCTTGCGCGGAGGCTATGCCTTGCCCTTCAATCCACTTTAAAGATGTCACAGTGTCGGGCCAGACCATGCTGTGCCCCAAACAGCGGCTGCGAATAGTGGGCAAGAGTTGGTGGGCCGCCTCACTCGCCAGCACAAACTTCACATCGCCTGGCGGTTCCTCCAGGGTCTTGAGCAGCGCATTGGCGGTCACATTGTTCATGCGTTCGGCTGGGAACACCAGCACCGCCTTGCCACGACCCCGCGCACTGGTGCGCTGCGAAAACTCCACAGCATCGCGCATGGCATCCACCCGAATCTCCTTGCTGGCCTTGCGTTTTTTGTCATCAATGTCGGATTGGGCTTTTTCGCTCAGGGGCCAACCCAGCTCAATCATGACGGTTTCAGGCATGAGCACACACAAATCGGCATGGGTGCGTACGTCAATGGCATGGCAACTGCCACATTGGTCACAGGCACCCTGTTCGTTGGGGTGTTCGCACAACCAGGCCCGAACCAGGGCCAAAGCAAGACTGTATTGACCCAAGCCAGAAGGCCCGGCCAGTAGCCAGGCGTGGCCGCGTTGCGCCAATAATTGTTTGGCCTGAACTGCAATCCAGGGCGCTAAAGCGTTGCCGCTCATACCAGCCAGCTCCGGGCAATCACTGATTTTAATACGTCAAGCCAAACGGCTTCTCGCGCCTGGTCGGCATCAATCCGGGCGAAACGACCGGGCGACGCGTTCATGCGCTGACGGTAGCCTTCTGACACGCGCCTGAAAAACTCAAGCGGCTGGGCCTCGAATTTATCGGGGATTCGGGCGCCCGCCAGACGCTGGGCCGCAATTTCCGGCGCCAGGTCAAACCAGACGGTCAGATCAGGGTTTCTAATGAAATCACCCTCTAGCCCCCGTTTCGTCTGCACCCAGCGCTCCATAATTAATAGCGTTTCAAGATCAAACCCCCGACCACCCCCCTGGTAGGCAAAGGTGGCATCGGTAAAACGATCACACAGCACCACATCGCCACGCATGAGTGCGGGCTCGATCACTTGTTGCAAATGGTCCCGGCGAGCGGCAAAGACGAGCAAAGCCTCGGTCATGGCATCCATCGGGTCGTTCAAGACCATGGCTCGGATTTTTTCAGCCAATGGCGTACCGCCAGGCTCACGGGTGAGTGTGACGGCCCTGCCCTGCGCCCTAAACGCTTGCGTCAACCCGTCAATGTGGGTTGATTTTCCAGCACCATCGATGCCTTCAAAACTGATAAAAAGTCCACCTTTTTTCATACGCCTTCACTGTCCCCGCTGAAATTTATTGACGGCCCGATTGTGCTCTTCGAGGCTCGCGCTGAACTGGCTGGTGCCGTCACCGCGCGACACAAAATACAGGGCCTTGGTTGGGGCCGGTTGCACCGCCGCCAACAAAGAAGCCTTGCCGGGCATGGCGATGGGCGTGGGTGGCAAACCGCCGCGGGTGTAAGTATTCCAGGGCGTGTCGGCTTGCAGATGGCGACGCCGCAGGTTGCCGTCAAAATCTTCTCCCAACCCATAAATGACGGTGGGGTCGGTTTGCAGCATCATGCCAATGCGCAAGCGGTTGGTGAACACGCCGGAAATCATGGCGCGGTCACTGGTACGACCGGTTTCCTTCTCGATGATGCTGGCCAGGATCAGGGCTTGCTCGGGTGTTTTTAAAATCGTGTTGGGCTGGCGTTGGCGCCAGACCTCGTCCAGTCTTTTGTCCATGGCCCGCAGGGCACGCTTAAGTACCGCCAGATCGCTGCTGCCTTTGGCATAGGTATAGGTGTCAGGGTAGAAGCGCCCTTCAGGATGCAGACCTGGCCGGCCTAAAGAATTCATGATCGAATCAGCCTCTAGCCCCCGTGTATCTTGCCTAAGCTGCTCTGCTTTTGAGAGTGCAGCGCGAACCTGGCTAAAGTTCCACCCCTCGACCAGGGTCACTGCACGCAAGGACTCTTCGCCCCGAACGAGTTTTCTCAGAAGGCTACGCGGCGTGGCGTCGGCTGTAATTTCGTAGCTTCCCGCCTTGATCAGGCGCGCGTCCCCAGACATGCGAAACCACCAATAGAGAAGAGACGGGTTGACCTGAACGCCGGCCTCGTTGGCAGCTAGCGCCACACCTCGCACAGAGGTTCCAGGCTCGATAGAAAGGTCGACGGAGTCGGCATTGAGAACCAGGGTTTGGTTCAGCCACCAGACCGCTGCACCACCGGCCAGTGCCGCAAAAATTAGAAATAAAGTCAGGAGTCGACGCACAGCCCTACAGCCTTCCAAGAAATTGATGGGCGATGATAATTCACCGCATGAAAAACAAATTAAATGGTGTGGCTCCACTCACTCATCTCGGTGTCATTCGCATCGAGGGTGAAGAGGCGGCCAAGTTTTTACATGGCCAGTTGACCCAGGATTTTTCCTTGTTGGGTTTGTCAGAGGCACGTCTGGCAGCTTTTTGCTCAGCCAAGGGCCGGATGCAGGCCAGTTTTGTGGGTTTCAAACGGAGTCACACTGAAATTTTGCTGGTGTGTAGTCGCGATATTTTGAACACCACCCTGAAGCGTTTGGCCATGTTCGTGATGCGCGCCAAGGCCAAATTGAGCGATGCCAGCGACGACTACGCTTTATTTGGCTTGGCGGGTGACGCTATTGATTTAGTAGCTACCAGCGCAGGTAGCACCTGGGCCAAGGTCGATTCAGGGCCTGCAAACCTGGTTTTTCTTTACCCGGCCGATGGCGTCCAGCGGGCGCTTTACCTGACACCCGCAAATGAAGCATCACCTCAAGGTGTGGCACTGAGCACGCAAGATTGGCAATGGGGCGAGGTGAGAAGCGGCATTGCCATGATCACGGCACCCATCGTTGAAGCGTTCGTCCCCCAAATGCTCAACTACGAATCGGTGGGCGGCGTGAACTTCAAAAAAGGCTGCTACCCCGGCCAGGAAGTCGTGGCGCGAAGCCAGTTTCGCGGCACCTTGAAACGACGTGCTTACCTCGTACATTCAGACCTACCCCTTCAGGCAGGCGATGAAATATTTCAGGCAAACGATGCCACTCAGCCTTGCGGCACCGTGGCTCAGTCTGCGGCAGTCCCAGCTGATTCAGGTTTGAGCGGGTTTGACGCTATCGTGGTGCTTCAGGTTAGCGCCGCAGAAGCCGGTGAGTTGCATCATGGCAGTGCTACTGGGCCAGCATTGATCATCGCACCCGCGCCATACCCATTGCTGGCAGATATTTAAACCGAAAAAGCTGTTTTTAGCGCCCGCGCGGCATCCGCGTGGGCCCGGTGGGCTTCTGGGATGGCGCGGCCCATCATGATAAAACCGTGCACCACGCCCCGGTAAATTTCCAAATCGACCGCCACACCTGACGCGCGTAATTTATCGGCATACAAAACACCTTCATCCACCAGCGGATCACATTCAGCCAACCCGAACCACGCGGGGGCCAAGCCGTCCAGATCAGGCGCTGTCAAGGGTGAAAAACGCCAGTCCTCGCGGTCGGCAGCCGAGCGCAAGTAGTGATTGAAGAAATAGTTAATCAGGTCTTCTTCAATGAGAAACCCGTGGGCGAATTTTTTATGAGAAAGCGTGTCTTGATGTGCCGCGCAACCGGGGTAGAAGAGCAGTTGCAGGGCCAAGGTCAAGCCAGCATCACGGGCCTGTATGGCACAAGCGCAAGCCAGTGTTCCCCCCGCGCTATCGCCCCCCACCGCCAGTCGACGGGTGTCCAGTCCCAAGACATCCCCTTGATTTGCGACCCATTGAACCGCATCCCAGGCATCGTCTTGGGCCACCGGAAATTGATATTCGGGCGCCAGTCGGTAGTTCACCGACAGTACTGCACAGCCACTCAAGTGACTCAAACTGCGGCACAGCACATCGTGCGTGGCGAGGCTGCCGATGGTGAATCCACCCCCATGAAAATAAATAAGCACGGGCAGTTTGTCAGGCGAGGGGGCGTAAAGCCGCACGGGGATTTCAAAACCATCACGCGCCGGAAGAGTAAAACTCTCAATACGCGCCAACTTGACAGCAGGGACGTCGAGCATGCCTGCACCGGCCTCATAAGCCAAACGCGCTTGCGTAGGCAACAGGGCGTGCAACGGCACCTGACCAGCACGCGCCATGCGGTCAAGCACATGGTGCATGGCGGGTGTCAGCAAGGCACGCGGATTACGGTGGTGAGGCATGGCGAGTGTGTTTCTGGTTGAGGGTGACGGTTTTAATCGTACACGCAACACTTCAGTGCATAGAGTCACCTGCCAACTCGGCTCACGTCAGTGGAATTTCCCTGATCCGTAAAAACTGACTGAAATCAGCGTTACGTCATCAAAATTCAACCTTCGGCCACTTATAGTTCGTTACCAAGGAAATTATGATGAAAAAAAAATTGACGTTGTGCTTGGCTGTGCTGGTTTGTAGCGCCGTTGAGGCTGAAGATGTGCGTCAGTTGGCACCGCTACCAGCGGCGGCGGCCGAGAGCTTACGCGATCAAATGCGCGCCAATTTACTCACCCTCAACGAAATTATCAGCTTGACCGTTAGCGGGAAACTTGCAGAAGCAGGCGTTTTGGCCGAGCAAGAACTGGGCAACACGGCCATGGGTAAAAACAGAAAACTACCTTTTGAGGCCCGACCGGGGCCACACATGCCACCTGCCATGCACGCCATCGCCATGGATGGGCACAAAGCTGCCAGTGCTTTTGCGCTGATTGCCGCCACAGGCGACCGTGAAAAAACACTCGATTCACTCCCAACACTGACCACATCGTGTGTCAGTTGCCATTTCGCTTACCGGATTCGATGAATCCAACGCGCTCATACGTCCGCTTTGACTGCCACCGCAACAATGTGGCACTAACATTGCTTTTACTTGAACACGGCGGGGTTTTTTCCTCGCCACATCAACGAGACAACTTATGTCAATTCACGCTGCGCTGACCCACGTTACCCACTATAAATACGACCGCCTGGTCAATCTTGGCCCTCAGGTGATCCGATTGCGCCCTGCACCGCATTGCCGTAGCAAGATCATTTCTTACTCGCTGACAATTGAGCCTGAAGACCATTACATCAACTGGCAGCAAGACCCGTTTGCCAATTACCAGGGCCGATTGGTTTTTGAGAAAAAGACCCGCGAATTCAAGGTCACGGTCGATTTGGTGGTCGAGATGGCGGTGTACAACCCGTTTGACTTCTTCCTGGAGCCCAGCGCCGAACAATACCCCTTCAAGTACGAAAGCCTGCTCAAGCAAGAGCTGGCGCCCTACTTAGCCACCGAAGAGCTGACTGAAAATATGAAGGACTGCTTGGCGCGCATTGATCTCAAAAAGCGCCGCAGCATCGATTTTCTGGTGGATGTGAACCAGATGGTGCACAAGGCCATCAGCTACACGATTCGCATGGAACCCGGCGTGCAAACGCCAGACGAAACGCTCACTTTAGGCTCTGGCTCTTGCCGCGATTCAGCCTGGTTGCTGGTGCAACTGCTGCGCAAT
>SERZ01000224.1_pt1 | contig 39188 bp, 32 predicted proteins | sample 3171461 | NCBI WGS metagenome assembly SERZ01 (sample SAMN06051861, study PRJNA518727) | freshwater metagenome | biome: subpolar coniferous forest; feature: holomictic lake; material: water; isolation source: holomictic Lake 227, 6 m depth | place: Canada: near Kenora, Ontario | collected... | reverse complement strand
TTTTTAACCGATTTTTCATAAAAATTTTATTGGGCGACCACCCGTCGGCCTTCCGGCGGCCAGAGCTGTGCAAAACCAGGGTTGCGATTGAGAAAAATATCATATTTCCTAATGGTTATCCGCCTGCCCGCCCCTGCCGCCCGGGCGCCGCGCCACCCCGTTCCGTCCAGCAAGGTCCCGAGCCGATGCCCAGCAAACCCGAGCCCTCACTGCCGCCCTGCGACGACACGTCGCTGGTCACCCGTCATGGTCAAGATGGGGTGGCGACCCTCACGCTCAACCGCCCCAAAACGCGCAACGCCCTTTCCTCGGCCCTGATCGCCGAGTTGCAGCGGACACTTGACAGCATAAACGATGACCCCGGCGTTCGGGTGGTGGTGCTGGCCGGCGCCGGCCCGGTTTTCTGCGCCGGCCACGACCTCCGCGAACTTCGCGACAACCCCGGCGCCGCCGCTTGTCAGGCGCTGTTCAGCCAATGCGCCCGACTGATGCAGACCATCACCCGCCTGCGCCAACCGGTGATCGCCCGCGTCCACGGCGTCGCCACCGCCGCCGGATGCCAACTGGTGGCCACCTGCGACCTCGCGGTTGCCGGCGCCGGTACCCGATTCGCGACTCCGGGAGTCAACATCGGCCTCTTTTGCTCGACACCGATGGTGGCGCTCAGCCGCGCCATCGGCCGCAAGGCGGCACTGGCGATGCTGCTGACCGGCGACACCATCGATGCCGTCCAGGCCCGCGACTGGGGGTTGATCAACAGCGTCGTGCCCGACGCCGACCTCGACGACGCGGTCGCCGGCCTTGCGGCCCGAATCGCCGCCAAATCGCCGCTGACCCTTGCGATCGGCAAAGCGGCGTTTTATCGCCAGATCGACCTCGACCTCGCGGCGGCCTATGCCGACGCCGCCCAGGTGATGACCCGGAACATGCTGGCCGACGATGCCCAGGAAGGGATCACCGCCTTCCTCGACAAACGGCCGCCGGTCTGGCGCGGATCGTAACGACTCCGAGGGGAGAAATCCGGAACTTACTTCCAGACCAGCCGCCCCACCCACGATCAGCCGCCGCGCCGGATCCAGACCACGGGGGCGATCCATTGCAGCCCGACATTTTCGAGGTCATGATAGTCCGGGTTGTATGACCTCAGGGTAAACAGGCCATCGCCGCGGCCCGGAATGACATATTTGAGGTAGCCGGCGCCATCGACCGTCTTGACGGCGCAATCGCGGCGGCGGAACTGGGCCGGATCGACATTGCGCAGATCGGAAATCTGCCGGCGCGAGCAGATCACGATGTCACCATCGCGATAAGCAGGAGCCATCGACGCTCCCTGCACTTCAATCGCGAAAAAATCTTCGCGACCGAGATCGAAGTCGACAAAGCGCGCCTCAGTTACGACATCAGGAAGCGCCACCCACTCTTCTCCGGCGCTCAGCCGTCCGATTATCGGCAATCGGGAACTGCGGGCACCATCTCCGGTCCTCAGCCACCACTCATTGACACCCAACGCTTGTGACATTCGCGCAAAGGCATCGCCACGAGGCTGTACCACCTCACCGGTGACATATTTGTAGAGCCGGCCTTTATCGATCCCTGTCCGCCGTTCGAACTCGACCACTGACCACCCCTTGCGGTCTAGCTCATCGCGAACGCGTTTCCACCAAGAGTGCATCGGTCCTACACGTTCATTCATGTCCGTTGACTGGAGTTAATGATCGCTAACACGATGAGTCGCACAAGGACACAGAATTTTATTCCACTACGTGACCAGGACTGGTGAGAGATTGATCGGATTCGGGCATTTTTTCTAAAATTGCAGTCGCGGTCCTCACAATGACCCCTCCCGACACCGAAGGTAATTGTATTCTCCGATCGGATGTTCCTTCGAAAAGATGGTCCTCCCCTGCCCGTGATGGCAAGAGAAGCGCGTGTCAGCCCCAGGTTTCCCGCAACCGCTCAATGAGCACCGCAATCCGGTCCGAAAGCTGCCGCAGCCGCTGAAGTTCCCGTTCGACCGCCGCAACGTCGACCGGGGTCTGATGAACGGCGGCATCGATCGCAGCGATGCCATTATTAATATCAGTCCGAATTCGGGAAAAAGTTTCCGTAGCCATTCCAACAACTCCTGAATTCAGTATCCCCATTTCCTATCACCGCAACGATTTCATAGGAAACGTTCTTGTCACTGAATGTTCTGGTTTTGATGTTAAGGATTGTTTCTGTCGGCTCTTCATGGATCATGCCGTCGGGCATTCCGAAAAATCATCGTAAGCTGCCAATGCAACTCGGATGCCAGCGAAAATCCGGCACAATTGCTGGCGCGGGCGCGGCCACGGCGGAGCGATCTTCTCGTTTTGCGTGGCAAAGCCCTTGCGAAACGCGACCAACGTTTCGTTTTGACGCCGGGCCGGCTGGAAGGCTGTTGCGGCGGGCTGACCGCGGTCAGCCTCCGAGCGCCGCCAGCAGAGCGTCCTGATCGGGCCGGGCCGCCACCCGCACCGCGCGCCAGGACAGGCCGCTCTCAGAGGCGGCGCCTGCCACCGCGCCGCTAAGGCAGACCAGGGTTAGGCCAGCCGCGGCCGTCGCAAGTCCGGCCGCCGACAGCAGGGCCGCCAACGCCCGCGCCGTCCGGGGCGAAAACAGCAGCACAGCGTCGACCGCCCCGGCGCTCAGGGCCGCCACCGTGGCCGCCGACAGCGCCGCCGCCGGCCGAGCCTGATACAGCACGGCGCGCCGCACCACAAATCCGGCCGCGGTCAGCAGACCGCCAAGGTCGCCGGCCCGCTCGGTGGCCGCGATCTGAAGCATCGCCCCCACCTCGGGCCGGCACTGGCCGATCACCAGCCGGGCCAGCGCCGCGACATCGCCATCCGCACTGGAAACGTTCCAAAAACCATGATCAATTGCAGCAGCAGCCGTAGCCCGGCCCACGGCATAGACCGGCAGTTCGCGCCCGGAGCACCGGGGGGCGAAGGCGCGCACGCCGTTGGCGCTGGTGAACAGAATTGCCTGAATTTCCTTCAGGTCCGGGAGCGGCTGATCGAGGAGGGCGATCTCCAGCAGGGGCTCGATCAGCACCTCGTGACCGCGCCCGCCGACCGCCAGCGCCAGCGCCCCGGCATCCTCCAGCGGCCGGGTGATCAGGACCCGGCTCACGGGTGGACCCGGAACACATCGGCCGGCAACCGCGCCTTCAGGTCTTCGCCGGCATCGCGGCCGAGCGCCCCGGCATCGGCAACCCCGCCCCGCCGGCGCACCGAAAAGCTCTCGCTGCCGTCGGGCCGGAGCACCAGGGCATCGAGGATCAGCCCGCCATCACCGTCGAGTCGGGCATAGGCGGCGATCGGAGTCCGGCAGGAACCGTCCAGCACCGCGAGCAGAGCGCGCTCGGCGCCGACCCGCGCCGCGGTGTCGGCGCAGGCCAGCGGCGCCAGCAGGGCAAGAGCGGCCGCATCGGCGCTCCGGCACTCGATGCCGATCGCACCCTGCGCCACCGCCGGCAGCATCACCTCGGGCTCGAGCACCGCCGTGACGCCCTGGGTCAGGCCCAAGCGGGTCAACCCGGCCAGCGCCAGCAGCGTCGCCGCCACCTCGCCCGCCGCCAGCTTGGCCAGCCGGGTTCCGACATTGCCGCGCAACGGCACCACCACGAGATCGGGCCGGCGCGCCAGCACCTGGGCCTGACGGCGCAGGCTGGCGGTACCCACCACCGCCCCGGCCGGCAAACCGTCGAGCCCCTGCCCCGAGGCGGAAAACCAGGCGTCGCGGGCATCGACCCGGGGCAGCAGGCAGGAAATCTCCAGACCTTCAGGCAGCCAGGTCGGGACATCCTTCATCGAATGGACCGCGAGATCGATCGCGCCAAGACTCAGCGCCTCCTCGATCTCCTTGGTGAACAGGCCCTTGCCGCCGGCCTCGGCCAGGGTGCGGTCCTGGATGCGGTCGCCGGTGGTCTTGATCACCTGGATCTCGATCGCCCCGGCTTCGGCCAGCGCCGGATGGGCCGCCGCCAGCCGCGCCCGGGTTTCGTGAGCCTGTGCCAGCGCCAGCGGACTGCCGCGGGTGCCGATGCGCAGGGGGCCGGTTCGCACCGATCGGGTCATGGCTGATGATCCTCAAGGCCTGAGTCCAAAAAAGCGGCGCGACCCTAGCACGATCGCGGGGTGGAGCAAGACCGGCGAAAACGCCGGCGGCGCGATCCCGATCCGGAATCGCGCCGCCGACGAAAATCCCGCTATCCGGTCTGCCGGCCGATCAGGCCGCCATCTGCCGCAGGCTGAGGGCCTCATCGACCCCGCTCAGCGCCTCGCGGAGCGCGGCGAGGGCTTCCTCCGCCCGCTCGGCGGCGGTCGTCCAGCCATCGCTGTTGGCGCGCCGCAGGGCCTCGAGCCGGGCGACGCCGCGATTGTGCCGCCCGCGGACATCATCCAGCCGCCGCTCCCATTCGGGGCGCAGATCCAGGCGAAGACGGTGAATACAGGCCCTCAGGGATTCCAGCCGCTGACCGGCCTCTTTGAGTTCACGCTCGTACCAGCTCTGACAAGACTGCTTGTCTCGGTACCGCATAGCTCCGTTCCCCCTGATCGATCGGTTGGCGTTCGTTTCCCGTCGCTTATTTATTGATCAGTCGCTGAGGCTGGCGCTGCCCCGGGTCTGGTTTTGCACAAGTCGTGCCAACGTTTCGTCCGCCCGGCCCCCCGTGTCCGAACATCGGTGGCGCCGATACCCGGACACGGATGGTTGCTTGTGAAAAAGCCCGGCTGCTTCTCGCCTTCGCAAGTGCGGCATTTCCTCCCGCCCGACGGAAGCCTTTGCGAATTAATCGCGATTTCCAGCCCGCCGCTTATGTGGGGAGGATAGCGCCGCAATCAATACTTGGGTGGAATATTTTGTTAAATATCCTTTAGTGTAGCGACCCACCGCCGTTCGTTCCGCCGCCACCGCTCCCGAGTGCGAGCCCGCCCATGATGATAACCGAGGCAGCCGCCCAGCCCGCAGGCACTCCCTGGTGGCAAGGCGCCGTTATCTATCAGGTCTACCCGCGCAGCTTCGCCGACTCCGATGGCGACGGCGTCGGCGACCTCGAGGGGCTGCGGGCCCGACTCGGCCACATCGCCGGGCTGGGGGTGGACGGCCTCTGGCTGTCGCCGGTGTTCAAGTCGCCGATGGCCGATTTCGGCTACGATGTCGAGGATTACCGGGCCATCGACCCGCTGTTCGGTAGCCTAACGGGTTTCGACCGCCTGCTCGAGGACGCCCACCGGCTGGGTCTGCGCCTGATCGTCGATCTGGTGCTGAGCCACAGCTCCGAGCAACACCGCTGGTTCCGGGACAGCCGTCAGAGCCGGGATAACCCAAAGGCCGACTGGTACGTCTGGGCCGAGCCCCGGGCCGACGGCACCCCGCCCAACAACTGGCTCTCGGTGTTCGGCGGCCCGGCCTGGAGCTGGGAGCCGCGGCGCGGCCAGTATTATCTGCACAACTTTCTCGCCGCCCAGCCCGATCTCAACCTCCACAATCCGGCGGTGCTGGCGGCGGTGCTGGGCGAGGTGGAGTTCTGGCTCCGGCGGGGCGTCGACGGCTGCCGGCTCGATGTCGCCAACTACTATCTCCACGACCCGCTGCTGCGCGACAACCCGCCCCGGCCGCCCCGGGAGCGTCCGGCCGACGGCGTGCCCGACATCAGCCCCTATGGTCGCCAGTACCATCTCTTCGACAAGTCGCAACCCGGGACTCTCGCGGTGCTGCGGCAGTTGCGCGCCCTCTTTGACCGTTATCCCGGCACCGTCGCCGTCGCCGAGGTCCATGACGACGACAGCGTCGCCCGCGCCGCCGAATATGTCGCCGCCCCCGACCTCCTGCACACCGCCTATGGCTTCTCCCTGCTCGGGGCCGGCTTCGGCGCCGGCGTGATCCGGCGCAGCCTCGAAGCCTTCGCCGCCCAGCCCGGCGACGGCTGGCCGGCCTGGGCCTTTTCCAATCACGACGTGCCGCGGGCGGTCAGCCGCTGGGGCGACGGGTCCCCGGCCTTCGCCAAACTGCTGCTCGCCCTGCTCGGCTGCCTGCGCGGCACCCTGTTTCTCTATCAGGGCGAGGAATTGGGCCTGCCCGAGGCCGAGGTTCCGTTCGAGCGTCTGCAGGACCCGTTCGGCAAAGCGCTGTGGCCGGTGTTCAAGGGCCGCGACGGCTGCCGCACCCCGATGCCCTGGGACGGCGCCCGGCGCCACGCCGGCTTCTCCGCCGCCGAACCCTGGCTGCCGCTCGCCGACAGCCACCTCGCCCGCTCGGTTGCCGATCAGGAGCGGGACCCCGGCAGCGTGCTCGCCTTCACCCGCCGGTTCCTTGGCTGGCGACGGTCTCAACCGGCACTGCGCCTTGGCACCATCACCTTTGCCGACACCCCGGAACCGTTGCTGGCCTTCAGCCGCAGCCACGGGGGCAGCCTCGTCCGCTGCCTGTTCAACCTCGGCCCGGCCGAGCGCAGCATCCGCTGCTGGGGCGAAACCATGGCCCTGCCCGGCTATGGCTGGCGGATCAGCCCGCCGCCCCCGGCGGCGGCGCAGGAGACGGCGGCCGGTCAGGCCCGGCCGGACCCTCGGACCGGCACCGCCGGGAGCGCCGGATCCAGCACATAGCGGACAAAATCGGCTGCCGAAGCCGAAATTTCCTCGTCAGTGACGGTCCGGGCACGGTGGAAGACATAGGGCGTGAGATAGCTGGTTCCGATCAGGTTGGCGATCTGGTGAAACGGGGTCAGCAGTTCTTCGATGGTGTAGTTGTGAAAGCCGCCGGGCTGATACGCCTCGGCCGGACCGCCGGTCGACACCGCGATCAGCATCTGCTTGCCGCGCAACTCATCGCCGCCCGGCCCGTAAGCCCAGCGGAAGGTCAGAACCTCGTCGAGCCACATCTTCATCAGTGGCGGACAGCCATAAAGGTAGAACGGAAACTGCAGGATAATCCGGTCGCTGTCCGCGAGCAGGGTCTGCTCGGCGGCGCCGTCGATTTTCCAAAAAGGATAGGTCTGGTAGAGCTTGCGCACCGTAATCTTGTTGGTGTCTTCCATCGCATTGGCCCAAGACCGGTGGAGACGCGACTCTGAAATTTTTGGATGAGCGACCAACGCCATTATCTTCATGTCATTTTCCCCCAATGCCCGGCCTGCCCGACGCTTTCCGATATCTCCGGTCGCGGCCTTATTTGCTTTATCGAGTTTCCTGTGCCCCGGTCGCTTGCGACGGCCTCAGTAGAGCCGGTTCTCCGCCGACGATCAAGAGCGGCTGAATATTCTCAGTCATTCCGGCTCGACAAGACCCTCGTAGCGACGGCGGAATGTGGTAAGGTCGTGTTCCCGAATCCGCGCTGGGAGATTTTTCCGGCTGGAAATGCTCGGCTGCGGCCTTGGGACCCTTAGACAACGAACGGCAGCGAACACCGAGTCGCCCGCCGGCGACGGAGAATAAACGGCATGATGCGCAAGGATAAGGGCTTCCGCGGCCCGAGGCGACGCGGGTTTGATGATGATGTACCGTTCGTTCAGGAAAGCAGGGGCTCCAAACCGCCGCCGCGTCCGGCGGCGACCTTTTCCCGTGGCCCCGCGATCGCCGAAGGTCCGGCGGTCGGCGCCATCGTCAAGTGGTTCAACGGCGAAAAGGGCTTTGGCTTTGCCGAGCTGGAAGACGGCTCGGGCGATGCCTTCCTTCACATCGGCGCCTTGCAGGCGGCCGGATACGAGTCGGTGGCGCCTGGAACCAAACTCAGCGTCAATGTCGGCCAGGGCGCCAAGGGACCGCAGATCACCCGCGTGATGGAAGTCGACGAAAGCACGGCCGCGGCCGCGCCGGCATCCTCGGCCCCGCGCTCCGGTCCGCCCCGGACCGGCGCCCCGCGCGGACCGCGTCAGACCCCGGACCCGTCAACGGCAGTGTCGCTCTCCGGAACCGTGAAATGGTTCAACAGCGAGAAGGGATTTGGCTTCGTGGCCAGCGAAACCGGCGGCAAGGACGTTTTCGTCCATGTCTCGGTGCTGGGTGCGGCCGGGCTCACCAGCCTGCCCGAAGGTCAGCGCGTCACCATGCGCGTGGTCGAGACCGCCAAGGGACGGGAAGCGGTGTCGATCTCTCTTGCCTGATCGCCGTTCGGCCGGGGGGCCGTCATGTCCGAGTCGCTCCATCCGCTGGATGCCGCGCTGGAGGCCCACCGTGCCGGCGATCTTGCGACAGCGCGCCGGCTCTATACCGGCCTGCTGACCGAACATCCTGAGAACCCCGAGGCAATTCATCTCCTCGGGGTGGTTCTTTATCAGACCGGCGATGTCGAGGGCGCGCTCAGGCTGTTTGAGCGCGCCCTCGCGTTGCGTCCCGACGACCCGGCGCTGCTGCGGCGCTGGGGCGCGGTGCTGCTGGGCGCCGGCCGCATCACCGACGCCGCCGCCGCCTTCCGCGCCGCCCTCGCCCTCGAACCCGAAGACCCGGAAACCCTCTTCAATCTGGGCCTCTCCGAGCGCTATCTCGGGCGCTACGAGCATGCGGTCGCCCGGCTCAGCGATGCCGCCAGCGCGCTCGACAGCCAACCGCTGGTTCATTACGAACTCGGCCTCGCGCTGCAACTGGCCGGTCATGGCGAGCGGGCGGCCCGGGCCTATCACCGCGTTCTCGAGCTGGACTCCGGCCATGCCGACGCCCACAACAATCTCGGTGTCGTCCGCTTCGCCCGCGGCGACCTCGACGGGGCCGTCGCCGCCTACCGCCAGGCGCTTGCGCTCAGGCCCGGCTTTGCCGCCGCCCTCAACAATCTCGGTTCGGCCCTGATGGACCTTGGCGACCTCGAAGCCGCCGGCGAGGCGATCAACGGCGCCCTCGAGGCCGACTCGGGATGCGCCGAAGCCTGGATCAGCCTCGGCACCCTCCTGCAGCGGCTGGGCAAGCCCGAAACCGCCGTCGAAGCCTATCGCGCCGCCCTCGACATCGAGCCACTGGCGGCGGCGGCCCACGACAATCTCTCCGACTGCCTGCGCGACCTCGGCCGCACCGGCGAAGCCACCGACTCGGCGCGGGCCGCCGTTGCCGGCCGGCCCGGAGACTGGCGCGCCCATCGGTTGCTCGGGGACGCCCTGCACCGGAACGGCGACCTGCCGGCCGCGATCGCCAGTTTCCGCACCGCCCTCGAGCTTGGCGGCGATGAGGCCACGGTCCGACAGCGTCTGGGCGAGGCGCTTGTCGCCCGGGGCGAGGTCGAGAGCGGCATTCTGGAACTCGAACGCACGGCGGCATTGCGCCCCGATCACCCGCCCTCCCAGCGGGCACTGGCCGGCGCCCTGCTGCGCCGGGGCGAGGGCGACGGCGCGATCGCGGCCTGCGAGCGGGCGCTGCTGGTCGATGCCTTCGATCAGGAGGCGATCGCCTATCGGGCACTCGGCCTCCGCCTGCTCGGCCGCATCGGCGAGGCCGAGGAAATCACCGACCTGCAGCGCTGGATTCACCTCACCGCGCCCTGCTTCCCGCCCGAGATCAACGATCTCGATGCCTTCAACGGCCGGTTGGCCGCCGATCTGCTGGCGCTGACCTCGCGCCGCTGGCAGCCGGCCTATCAGAGCATCCGCGGCGGCACCCAGACCGGTAACAATCTCTTTGCCGATCCGCTGCCGACGATCCAGATATTGCGCCGGGCGATCGAAGCCCGGGTCCGGGCCTTCCTCGACTCGCTGCCGGACGATTCCGACCATCCCTTCCTGGCCGGCAAACCCCGCCGCTACGCCCTCCGCGCCTGGTCGGTGGTGCTGGAGGATCAGGGCTACCACGTCTCGCACATCCACCCCGAAGGCTGGCTCAGCGGCGCCTACTACGTCGAGATTCCGGCGTTCGCCCCGGAAGCCGGCGCGGACGACCCCGGCTGCATCGAATTCGGCGGCCAGCCCTGGGCCGAGCTGCCGTTCGGGACGCCGCCGCCGGCGCGCCGGGTGCCGCCGGCCGCCGGCCGGCTGGTGCTGTTTCCGTCCTATCTCTGGCACGGTGTCCGGCGCTTCCGCAGCGGCGGCCGGCGCATCACCGTCGCCTTCGACCTGCTGCCCCTGGAGCGGTGAGCCTTCGGCGAACCCTGCGGAATATCCCGGCCGTTGTGATGGCGATCACAGCCAGCCTGCCCCGGCCATGACATGCTTCGGCCTGAACAAGACGAGGTGTCGTCGCGCGCCCCCCGCAGGGGCGCGGCCTCCTCGTTGGACCACCCGTGGAGCGCAGAAGCACTCCCGTTCACCGGCCGGAGAACCTCATGCCTGCCCACGCCCTGCCGCTTCCCGCCGTCCCGCGCCCGGCCCGAACCCAGTCCCTGACGCGGGAGCCCCGTTACCCCTGGTCGGAGCAGGAACTGAGCACCCTGCAGCAACTGAGCGATCAGGGTCTCACCGATGACGAGATCGCCCGCCGCCTCGGCCGCACCCCGCGCGCGGTCAGAACCATGATCCTGCGCGTCGGCGGCAAGCGCCTCCGCGAACCCTCGCGCCCCTGGAGCGACCAGGAACTCGAAACCGCGATCCGGCTTCACGCCTCGGGCGCGATGTGCGCCGCGATCGCCGACGTTCTGCCCGGCCGAACCCCGGTCGCGGTGTTCCGCAAGCTGTGCCGTCTGGTCGGCCCCGCCCCGTCGGCGATCGCGAAGCGGTCGCGGCGCCCCAAGAAGCGCCCGGCCGACATGGCGAAAGCCGCCGCGGCTCCGATCCCGATCCGGATTCGCACGCCGCCGCCGGCGCCAACGCCGCCGAGCGAGCCGATTCCGGCCACCACCGATGCCATGGTGCGCTGGCTGCGCTCGCGGGACTTCATGGTTTTGCACCGGGACGAGGGCTGGCGGATCGATCACCATCACCTCAACGACGACGACGCGCTGGTCGAATTCGTCAATCTGCGCCGCGCCCGCCTGCATTTGCCACCCTTCGTCCTGGTCGAGTCCCCGATCATGCCGGCCACGATCGTCTCCCAGGTGGTCCGGGGCGATGTCGAGCGGGGGCGCCGGTGGGGCCGCCCCCACACCGCGGTCCGCAGGGCATGACGCCGCCGCGCCGGGCGCTGGCCGTCATCCTCCTGCTGCTGACGGCGGCGGCCTGCGGCGACGACAGCCTGTTGGACGACAAGGCGGTACCGTTCAGCCGCGACAGCCTGGACGGCCGCCGCTACGCGCTGCCCCAGGACAGCGACGGCGCCGTGGTGATGCTGCATTTCTGGACCGGCGCCCTGCCCGGCCACGACGGCCAGCTGGCCGCCCTTGATGAGCTGTGGCGCGCCCGGCGGAGCCGGGGGCTGCTGCTGCTGGCGGTCAATGTCGGCCAGCCCCGCGAGGCCGTGGTCGCGGCCATCGCCGGCCGGACCATCAGCTACCCGGTGGTGCTCGATCCGGCCGCGGCACTGGCCCGCGCCTATGGCGTGACCACGACTCCGGTCACGGTGCTGATCGACCGCGAGGGACGGGTGCGGATGCGGGTTCCCGGCACCATCCCCTTCGGCGCGCTGCGCTCCGCCCTTGAGACCCTGCTGTAAGCGCAGCCGCGGATCGCTATAAGTTGTAATCAACAATGCGTACTCACATTTACCACTATCGCGGCCCCTTGGTCCCGCGCACACTAGAGTCATGACCGGTGGAACAGGCGCGCAGCGGCGCCCCTCGAACCCGGTGCCGTGCCTGAGAGCCCGCCATGAGCCACGCCGGACGTTCCGCCCCCTTCAAGCCCGCCAACGCCAACGGTCCGACCGCCGAACAGGGTGAGATCGCGATCAACCTCGCAGGAGAGGTCCTGCTCGACCTGGACAAGGAAGGCGCGGCCCGCGGCATCGCCCCGGATCTGGTCAGGGAAAGTCTGTTCTTCAGCCTCATTCCCAGCCTGATGGAAGATTGTTGCCGCTCGTGGTCGGCCGAGGCTCTGGGCGAAGCGGTCCGGCGGGCGGCCTTATCCTGGGCCGAACTGCGCGGCGAACCGCCCCGCTGCCGCCCGGCCCGCTGATCACGGCCGAGTGTTACCTCGCGGTCCAGGCCGCCGCCGCCGCCTCGTCCTCGGCGCGGGCCTCGACCCAGCGCGCTCCCGCCGCGGTTTCCTCCCGCTTCCAGAACGGGGCGCTGGTCTTCAGCGCATCGATCAGGAACTGGCAGGCGGCAAAGGCATCGGCGCGGTGCGGGCTGGCGGTCGCGACCAGCACGATACGGTCGCCGGGACCGAGCCGGCCGACCCGATGCACGACAAGACAGCCGCTGAGCGCCCAGCGTCGCCCGGCCTCGGCCTCTAGCGCTTCCAGCCGGCGCTCGGTCATGCCCGGGTAGTGCTCCAGCTCCAACGCCCGCAGCGGCGTCTCCCCGACCAGATGCCGCACCAACCCGACAAAGCTGACCACGGCGCCGATGCCAGGGTCGGCGCCGCCCAACCGCTCCAGTTCGGCGCCAAGGTCGAAATCTTCGGTCTGGACCCGCACGCTCATGATCGCCTCAGCCTCCGGTGACCGGGGGAAACAGTGCCACCTCGTCGCCGGCGGCGACCGGATGATCGGGACGGGCGTAGTCCTGGTTGACCGCGGCCCGGACCAGGGCCGGCTCGGCCAGCGCCGCGGCATAGCCGGCGCCGCGGCCCCGGAGCCAGACCAGCAGGCTGGCCACATCGCGGACCTCGGGCGGCGGCGTCACCTCCTCGCCGGCAAGGCCGATCCTGGTCCGCAGCCAGGCGAAATAGAGCAGTCTCATGGCGATCCCGTGCGATACTCCGGTGTCGGATGCCGGGTCTTAGCCGGCGGCCCGGCCCGGCGCCTTGACGACGATCAAGGGCGGCCGGCGCCGCCGATGGTAGGGCATCGCCGCAGTGTCACCAAGAGCTTCGGGGTCGTCATCATGAGCACTGTCCGGATCGGCATCGTCACCATCTCCGACCGCGCCAGCCGGGGCCTCTATGTCGACCGCGGCGGGCCGGCGATCATCGAGGAACTGGGCCGCATCCTCACCACCCCCTGGCAGCCCGAGTGCCGCCTGATCGCCGACGAACAGCCCGAGATCGAACGCACGCTGATCGAACTCTGCGACGAGGCCGGCTGCCCGCTGGTGGTCACCACCGGCGGCACCGGCCCGGCCCCGCGCGACGTCACCCCCGAAGCCACCCTGGCGGTCTGCCAGACCCTGATGCCGGGCTTCGGCGAGGCGATGCGCGCCGCCAGCCTCAGGTCGGTGCCGACCGCCATCCTGTCGCGCCAGACCGCCGGCATCCGGGGCCGGAGCCTGATCATCAACCTGCCCGGCAAGCCCGCGGCGATCGCCGAGTGCCTCGACGCGGTGTTCGCGGCGGTGCCCTACTGCATCGACCTGATCGGCGGTCCGCGCCTGGACACCGACCCGGCGGTGATCCGCGCCTTCCGGCCCAAAAACTGAGCGCGGCGGCACGGACCGGGTGACGGCGGGGCGCGGCTCTGCTATCCCCCGGGCTGCACTGTGCACGGAGCCGACGGATGCGGGCTGGACTGGCCATCGGATTGATCCTGCTGGCGTGCCTGATGGCGGCGCCGGCCGGCGCCGGCCCGGCGCAAAGCCCCGGCGTCGGCCGCAGCGGCGACCCGATGGCCAGCTGGGCGCCCTGGCAACTGGCCCTGGCCAAGACCGCGACCTACCGGGTGCTCGCCTCGGTCGACCTGATCGTCGGCGGCTATCTGCTGACCGGCAGCGAGATCGAGACCGCGGCGATCGTCGGCGTGGTCGCCGGCGCCAAGTCGATCGTCTATTACCTCCATGAGATGCTCTGGACCTACCACGGCCCGACCCCCGACGAGATGAACGCGGTCGACCGCAGTCTGGCCAAGTCCGCAACCTATCGGCTGACCAGCGTCAGTCTGGTCTTCGCCCTGTCGCACTATTTTACCGACTCGATCGAAATGTCGGTCGCGGTCGCGGCGGTCGACGCCATTTATGGCATCGGCGTCTATTTTCTCCATGAGATGCTATGGCACCAATATGGCCCGGCGGTCCTGCACCCCGGCACCGGACCGTTCAGCGCACCAGCATTTCCTTGAACAGCACGTCCTTGATCTGAACCGGCAGGGCGATGGTGGCGGCGCGCAGCAACAACTCCTCGCGCAGCCGATACATGCCGACCGAGCCGCCCAAATCCTCGACCCTGAGTTCCCGCAGGAAATTTTGCAGGCCGTCGATCAGCAGCGGCGCGATGACATCGAGCTTGGCCCGGTCGGTCTCATGCTCCATCTGGAGGCTGAGGGTCAGCTTGAGAAACACCGGCTTGCGTGCGTTGGCGCTGGTCGTGAGGTTGGCCATCAGATCGGGCATGTCGTAATACATGCCGATCGAAACCGGCTGCCCGACCTTGGGGGCCTCGCCGCCCTTCTCCGGCTTGGCCGGTTCGGCGCCCTTTTCGGGCTTGGCCGGCTCATTGGCCGCCGCGCCCGGAGACCAGGCCCCGGCCAGGGCCAGGACAGCCATCAGGATCAGCGCCATTCCGCTTGTCAGCCGCCGCATCTTGACCTCACGCGCCATGGCCTCCCCGATCGTCACCAGGACGACCGGCGCTCAGGCCGCCAACCTTACGCCCTGCACCCAACCAGGGATAGTCCATGGTAGCGCTATCGCTCATCCTGCGACAGACCCCAGACGAATTTCAGAACGAGGCGTCGCTTCCGGCATGGCTTCGGGGTCAGATCGGGGACACAGTGGGGCCGCCCGGCCAGCACCGCCCGTCCGGTCAGCGCCGGTCAATATTCGTTTCATTTCTAATTGATGTATTTGTACTGGACAGTGATGGATTGACAAATTATGCTCATATTCCACAAACGAACCGAGGCTTGCTTTTTGGAATCAACTCCGGTTTGGCATCGGCACTTGCCGCACTTTACATTTTATAGGACGTATCCGTAATTATTTTTATTTTTTTAAGATACGGTATCCGAGTGTGGGCTTGTCGGTTCGCTGGAATTTGACAAGAGCACTTGACGTTCGCCTAACATGAGATATCCTTGCAGTATCGCATTCGGTGACATTTGAGGTTTTTTTGCTTAACCAGGAGTTAACCTTGTCTTCTGCCAGTAAAGGTCGAGAAAGCCGATCGCCAATCCTCAAGCACATCCTTGATGGCGGCTCCAGCGTCTCGTTTAATTTGATTAAAATTGGAAGGCCCGTCCCCGAGGCCGAACGGATGTTCACCACGTCGCAGTTGAATAATGTCATTATTTTCAAGTACCCGAATTTTTCTGACGAGCCGGCCCCAGAGTTTGGCGGCGAACTGACCTTCGACACCGACAACGACGAGTCGTCGCGGCCAATCGAAACCGCACTCTATGTCCCGCACCTCGCCCAGACCCCCTCTCATGGCGGCTATGCGATCTATATGCGGGGGAAGAACTATGAAAGCCATCTGCACGAACATTTCGGGATCGACATCACGACGCTGAGTGATCAGGCCCGCCGTGACGTCGATATTCTCAATCTCATCGACAGCGTGCCCTCGCTCGACGCCTTCCTGCTGAAGACCTGTTTCGAAATGGCGAAGGTTGAGGTTGACGCCCGCTATTGGGAAATCTCGGACCAGGAGGACGAACATCTGCGCGCCCTGATCCGCCAGCGGATCGAACCGATCGTGCGCAAGGCGCTGGAAACCTCGGCGAGCGGCAGCAACCTGCGGGTCGAAAAGTTCCTGGAGTCGATCTGGAATCCCAACCTGCCCGAGGCCAAGCTGTTCATTTCGGCATTCGGCATCGACCAGGGCGAAGCCGATCATATTTTCGGGGCCTGGAAGGGCATCACCTTTTATGAATTCCAGCTGAGAAAAATCGCCAAGCAGGTCAACGGCATCGTGAGTTGGCTGAAGTCGCGCGACTGCATTCCCTCCGACATCCGAATGCATAAGATGTGGGAACCTCAGATGCTGATGTATATTGAGAAGGTTGGCAAGGAAATTGACAGTGTCCTTGCCGATATTCGCAATGTACTGGTTGAGTATGACAAGTGCTTTAAGACATTCATGGACGGAGAGCCGAAGCATTTTCGGCAGTTCCTGCGAACGATTAACAAGAAATACTGGCTAATGGGCTATTGCATTTCATCACTCAACAGTGTGACGCATACCTATGACCGGTACATGAGCAGCCGGTCGGTCAAGAAGCTCGGGTTTGATCAGATGCAAGCGTTCCTGAAACAAATTGAGATCGCGGTCGACCGGCGCCGGGAACGCTCGGCAACTTTCTGATGCCCCCTCGTGGGCCGCACGACGCCGCGCGGCGATGTCGCCGCAGCGCGATCGGCCCTAAGGACCCCGATCGGGGAGAACGTCGCCGAGGGCCGCCAGAAAGACGTTGATGTCGATCGGCTTGATCAGATAGCGACGGAACCCCGCGGCCAGCCCCCGCTCGATGGTGGCCGGCATGGCATCGGCGCTCAGGGCGATCAGCGGTATGTCCCTGGTGTCGGCCCGCTCGGTCAGGTGGCGGGCCAGTTCCATGCCGTTCATGCCCGGCAGGTTGATGTCGATCACCACCACCGCCGGCCGTTTGGAGCGGATGATCTCCAGCCCGAGTTCGGCGGTATGGGCCGAGAGAAACGCGAACGCGGTCTTCTCCTCGACGATCCGGTCCATCAGGGTGAGGTTCGCCGGGTTGTCTTCAATATAGAGCAGGCTTCGTTCCCGCGCCGGTGTGCCCTCGCGGGTCGCGGCATGGCGCAAAAAGGCGGCTGCGGTCCGGACCGGGGTCTCGGCGCCGGTGCGCTGCGCCAGCGGCAATTCGATCCAGAAGGTGCTGCCCGCCCCTTCCCGGCTGGCAAAGCCGATCGTCCCCTTCATGGCTTCGATCAGTTTCCGGGTGACCGTGAGGCCGATCCCGGTGCCCTCAATCGCGGAGCTTTCCAGACCCAAGCGGTTGAAAGGCTGAAAAAGCTCTCCCTGGCGCGCCGCCGGAATGCCTCGCCCGGTGTCGGCGATCACCAGACGCACCCGGCCCGGGGTGGTGACCGTCACCGACAGGATCACGGTGCCGCCCGACCGGTTGTATTTCACGGCATTGGACAGCAGATTGATGACCGCCTGCTTCAGGCGGGTATAGTCACCCTGGACGGTCGGAACCAGTTGATGGACGGTCTGGTCGACCATCGTGACCTCGTGCTTCTCGGCGAGGTTTTCGATCAGGGTCAGGCATTCGGCCAGCACCGAGCGCAAATCCACGGGTTCCAGCGACAGCTGAAGCCGCCCGGCCTCGACCCGGGCCAGATCCAGCACCTCGTTGATCAGGGCGAGCAGGTGCTCGCCACCGCGGAGAATGCGGTCGACGAACATCTTCTGGCGGTCGGTCAGAGCCTCGCGGGTGCTGTCGCGCAGCAATTGGGCAAAGCCGAGAATCGAGTTCATCGGCGTCCGCAGCTCATGGCTCATCGCCGAGAGGAATTCCGATTTGGCCAGATTGGCCCGCTCGGCGGCAGCCATGGCCTCACGCAGCTCGGCCTCGTGGTGGCGGCGCTCGGTGATGTCCTCCTCGACGGCTACGAAATGGGTGATCGTGCCGTCAGCCGCGATCACCGGCGAGACTGTGGCCATGACCCAGAAATCGCTGCCATCCCGCCGCCGGTGCAGGAGTTCGCCCCGCCAGGTCTGACGGCCGAAGATCACCTCCCGGACCTTCCGGTCGACCTCGGGCTCCCGGTTGGGCGAGCGCCAGAGATCGCGTCCCTGACCGATCAGGGCATCGGGGGCATAGCCGATCATGCGGGCAAAGGCGGGATTGATATACTCGATCGAGAGGTCGGGGTGGGAAATCACCACTCCGCTGTCGCTCGATTCTACCGCCTGCATGAATTTCTGCAACCGGACTTCGGTCTGCCGGCGCTGCTCGACCTCGGCCGTGAGGTCGCGGATGCGGGCCCGGACCTGATCCTCGAGCCCGGCATTGGCCTCGCGCAGCTGCCGCATCAGCCGGGCCAGCCACCAGGCGCCCCCGCAGGTCAGGGCGGTGATCACGAGCAGAATCAGGCCCGACTGCCAGATTTCCGCCACCAGAACGGCATGAACCTCGCTGACCTTGAGCGTTGTCACCAGCACCAGCGGATAGCCCTTCAGCTGATCGTAGGCGACATAGGTTTCCTGATCCGCCGCGTCCCAGTGCTCCAACCGGATCAGGCCGCCCGGTCCGGCCGCAACCAGCTGGGCGAGCCGCCCGCGCATGGCTTCGGAGCGCTGGCCGAGCATCGGCCCGGGATCCGGCGAGGCCGCCATCAGAGTGCCGTCGAGCCGGTAGAGCGCAATGACACCATTGGGTTTTGGCCGCGCGGCGGCAAGCGGGGCCAGGATGCGGTCGGTGGTCAGGCCGGTCACCAGCAGGCCCATCCAGGGCTGAGGCCCCCGCAGCCGCAATGAGATCGTCCAGCGGCGGGTATGATCGAGGCGGCTGACCACCGGCGCCGCGACATAGGGGCTTTCCTGCCCGGTCTCAAGCGGCACCCGCACGTATTCGCGATCCTCGACCAGGACCGGTTCGCTGCTGCCCGGGGCATCGAGCGAGCGGAGGCGGTTGTCCTTGCCGACGATCAGCAGGTCGGTAACACTGGAGGTGCGGGTCTTGAAGACGTCGATCAGCGAACCGATCGCGGGATCGGTGGTGGGGTCGCGGTCGGGATGACGCTCGATCTCGGCGCGCAGGATGCCGAGCATGACGTCGGTGACCAGAAAATCGGAATAAAGGCGCTGGGCGATGGCGTGGCTGATGTTTTGCAGATCGTCAGCGACATCGGCTTCGATCTGTTCATGCTTGTCGATCAGGCGCCACGCCGTGCCGAACCACAGCATGGAGATCAGAAACGCGGCAAAGCCGATGACCGCAAGCCTGAGGCCACGCTCGCCCAGACCGTCGAGCCGCCGCGCCAGGGCCTGAGCGAGGCACCGCCGCCCCCCCGGGCCACGCGCCGCCGGCCGGGAGCCGATGTCACCCGCACCGCCCCGACTATCCTGCAGTTCCGCCATGGCCCTCTCTCAAGGCTCGATACGCTGGGAAAACGGCCGCGGCCGGCGCCCCGGAAACGCCAAGCCTTGACCACAAGCGAACACCGGCCTTGAGACACGGCATGCTCGCCCGAACTCCCGACCTGCCCCCTTTAAGATGTACAAGACACGCTTCTTTTGCCGCCCCCCGGCCTTCTTTTCTTTGACGCGCAAAAAGAAAAATACCACACCCCGGGCAAAGCCACAAGTTTTCAGACGATCGCCGCTCTTAATGTTAATAAGTTATCTTATAAAATTCACAAAAATAGTGATATTAACTGGAGATGAGCGCCCAAAAAGCTTAGGGATTGCCGTATATTCATCGGCCATACTCTTGCCATTAAGCCGAGGATTAGCCGGTTTCAACGGGAGGGCTTCATCCCTGGGCATGGCTTGGTCAAATCCAACCGCCCGGCCGGGCACTATATCTATTTATGGCACGGCCAACTCAGGGACCAGACATTCAGCATGCCAAATCGGGCGGGCCGATCCCAAAACTCCCGGTGGTTTTCGACATAGGTTCTGAACAGCTTCGACAAATATTTATTGGAAACATCGGCAGGAATACAGGCATTAAAGCTTTTCTGCTGATCGACCTGATCGCGCGCCCCAATGATTTCGTTGCTGCACTGGTGGGCCAGATCGAGATCGTATTGCGGAATCTTGCCCTGCAGTGATTTTTCATAGAGGTCGCAGCAGCGGGCCATCTTGATCTCGGTATTGCAGTCGTGGGACAGGCCGAAGCCGTCGCCGGTGCCGGCGACCAGCAGACAAACCGCCAGGATACCGGTGCTCAGAGCGGCGCGCCGGAGACGCTGGTACCGGGCCGCGATCAATGTCGGGCCGCCAGAAAACGGCCGAACGCGGCATCGTTGTTTTCGATGTCGGTGATCAGCCAGTCGCCGAAAAAGCCGATCGTCCCGAGGACGATCTCGTTATTCGTAAGGTCGATGTTCTGGGTCAGAATATTGCCGATATTGATCAGCATGGCATGCTGGCTGCGGTGACTCTCGGCCTTTGGGTAGCCAGACCCCGCCATCAGACACTCTTCATAAGAAAAATGCTCGGCCGACCGCGCCAACAGCGCGCGCAACAACTGCGTCACCGCCGCCCGGCTTTCCCGCTGCTCCACCGCCTGGTAGATGCGGTTGATAATCGACTGCAACTCCCGATGATCGCCATCGATCCGGTCCTCACCGACCAGCCACTCGTCCCGCCACTCGATCTGCATACCCAACACTCCCGAAGCCCGTCGTTCCGGTCGCTCTGGCATCCGGGCGCCCCATGGCCGGACCGAACGACGGCAAGACCTGGTTCAGGGCGAACCAAGTCTTGCGGAGAGAAAACCGTCGTTGCGGGCCGGACATCGTGGCGCCAGGCCACGCTGTCCGAGACGCCGCCATCAGGTGCGGACCGCACCGGCGCGAACGCGGGTGGTCACAGGCAGGCCACGCTTGGTTTCCTTGGTCATAGCGGTAATCTCCACTGTCAGGGTTTCATCAAATGCTGGTCAACAACCGGTGGTGCCGTCCAGAAGCTCCGTTCTTGCCGTCACCTTTACCTCAATCACGGCACCAAACCCTTCGTCCCTCCGCATGCGGAAAATGAGCCGCCGTTTTCCGCAACACCGAAAGCCGGCGGCACGGCCCCGCCGCCCCCGAGGTTCAGGGATCGCCGAGAATGAAGCGATCGATATCGCCGATGTCGTTGCCGAGCGACTTCGTAACCTCGGCAAAGATGGTGTTGACGGCAACGACGCCGACGGCGCGGCCATCGCTGCCGATCACGGCATAACGAAAGTATTTGCTGACGACCTGCCGCAAGGCGTCAAAGACATCGGTATCAGGAGAAATCATGAACGGTTTATTCGACATGATATCCCGCAGCCTCGTTTTCTCTGGATCGAGCCCCTGGGCGATGACACGGAAGTTAATATCCCGCTCGGTAACAACGCCGACCACATTGTCGCCATCCTGAACCACGACCAAGCCAAATCGATGTTCCATCATCTTCCGAGAGGCTTCCGGCACCATCGCATCCGGCGACATGATGACAAGTGTCTCGGGATTTATCAGATCACCTAACAATGCTCTTTCGGACATCCTGGCCTCCCGTTCTTTTTGTCGCCCGTGTCCGGTGCGGTGAGCCCGCGCGCCCACCGGTGGCCACAGGGGCAACCCTAGGCGCCTGCCCAACAGAGTCAAGGGAGCGGCGGTAATGATCTCGACAGTGTGTCCCGGCGGTAACCGGGCGATCGGGCGCCGGATGCCGAACACCGCTGCGGTTAATGCTGCTCGTATAATACATATTCTAATGTTAACTAATTGTTGTAAATTTATTGAGCAGTGTCGACAGCGCATCGAACTTCGTAACCGGATAATAACGCGAGGCACCTGCGGTACAGCTTGGGCTTTGGCATAAACTTCACATCTATAATTTGTTAAAATTGCCGGACTCAGATGGAGCACTGCGAGAGGCCGTCACCGCGGCGAATGCTCGATTGCGGGGGAGACAGGGTGCTCAGGGGGCGATGTCATGATTCTTAAAGGGTACTCGATACGGGCCAAGGTGGTGGCCGTTGCCGCGCTCGTCATCGCCACCATCGGGTTGTCCTCGGCGGACATCCTCTACCGGATGCGGACGGAAGGCGTCGATCTCGAACGGATCAACGCCGCGGCCGGCGTCGCGATCACCCAGGTCATCCCCCTGACTGATCAGATCAACGACCTCAGATTGGCGGTGATCCAGGTTCAACAGTTTCTCAGCGACATCTCGGCGACCCGGGGCCAGGACGGGCTCAACGACGGCCTCGACAAGGCGGCCGAGAATGCCCGGAAATTCCGGGACGGCACCGCGGCGGCCCGGATCATCGCCGGCCGCCTCGGCCTCCCGACGGCGGTCGAGGCGCTCGACGGCGCGGCGCGGGATTTCGCGGCCTATTACGAGGTCGGCCAGCGCATGGCCCAGGCCTACATTGCCGGCGGCCCGCCCGCGGGCAATGCCCTGATGCCCGAGTTCGACCGGGTGGCCGAGGCGATGGACCACCGGTTGACCCGGCTGATCGAGCTTGCCGGCGAGGTCAGCAAGCGCGAATTCGGCACTCTCGCCGGCCTGATTGCGGGCATTCAGCGCACCAATGCCGGCATCGAAGACATTCAGGCGCTGGCCGCCGCGATCACGCTGGCGGTGACCCTGGGCGCGATCGCCCTGCTGCTGCTCGGGGTGACCCGGCCGATGGGGCGGTTGCACCAAGCCATGGTCGGGTTGGCCGAGGGCGACGACGAGGCCGGGATCCCCTACCGCCAGCGCCGCGACGAACTCGGCCAGATGGCCGCCGCGGTCCAGGTCTTCAAGGACAACGCCATCGCCAAAAAAGGCATGGACCGGGCCGAGCAGGAGCGCCTGGAGGCCGAACGCCGGGCCGCCGAGGCCCGGCAGGCCCGCGAGCAGATGATCAGCCGCGAGATCGCGGCGCTGATCGAGGCGGTGTCGCAGGGCGATCTCGGCTCGCGCCTGGATCTGGCCGGCAAGGACGGCTTTTATCGGGTGATGAGCGAGAGCATCAACCGTCTGACCGATACCGTCGGCGGCGCGATCGCCGACATCGCCCGGGTGCTGGGCGCCCTGGCCGAGGGCGACCTCAACCAGCGCATCACCAAGGACTATCAGGGTGCCTTCGATCGGCTGAAGACCGGCGTCAACGCCACCTCGGTCAAGCTGACCGCAGTGCTCAGCCAGATCAGCGGCGCCACCGACCTGATCACCAGCGCCGCGGCCGAGGTCTCCGCCGGCAGCGCGGATTTGGCCGAACGCACCGAAGAGCAGGCCTCCAGCCTGGAGCAGACCGCGGCGGCGATGGTCAACCTCGGCACCGCCGCGCGCACCAGCGCCGAAACCGCCCAGCGGGCCAACAGGATGGCCGGCGAGGCCCGCCGTTCCGCCGAGCAGGGCGGCACCGTCGCCGGCTCGGCGATCGGCGCCATGAAGGCGATCGCCGAGGCCAGCCGCAAAATCACCGAGATCATCGGCGTGATCGACGAAATTGCCTTTCAGACCAACCTGCTGGCGCTCAACGCCGCGGTCGAGGCCGCCCGCGCGGGCGATGCCGGCAAGGGCTTCGCCGTGGTCGCGCAGGAGGTCCGGGTGCTGGCCCAGCGCTCGGCCCAGGCGTCCAGGGAGATCAAGGTTCTGATCCTCAGCAGCGACGATCAGGTGCACACCGGGGTCGATCTGGTGCGGAAGGCCGGCGAGTCGTTGTCGGGCATCGTCACCGGCGTCCAGCAGGTCGCGGCGCTGATCGGCGAGATCGCCGCCTCGAGCGCCAAGCAGGCGTCAGCCCTCGAAGAGATCAACGCCGCGGTCACGGCGATGGACGAGATGACCCAGAAGAACGCCGCGCTGGTCGAGGAAACCACCGCCGCGGCCCACGCCATGTCGGAACAATCCTCCGACCTCCGCCATCAGATGGCCTTTTTCAAGCTGCCCGGCAGCGCCGGCCCTGCCCCGGACCGACGGCGGCGGCGGCCGGAGACCGCACAGGCCGAACCCCGATCACGCCAGTGACCCGCCGCGCGGGTCGCCCGCCAGACGGACCATGACGCCATGATGTTGACAGCGCCCAAGCGGATCACCCTTGCCGCCCTGGTTTCTCTCAGCGCCGGCGCCGCCGAGTAGAAGGTCAGCGCCGCCGCCGCCATCGGCAACACCATCGTCGTCCCCCACAAGGCCGAGATCGAGAAGGAGAGCGGCCTGACCCTGACCGTGACGGTCAATGGCGACGGCAACGGCCTTCGGGATCTCACCGCCGGCAGATCCTGAGGTCATGAGGGTCGCGGCGCCGCTCAGGATGCCGCCGCCGCGTCGGTGCCGGGCCAGAACAGGCGGCCGATCAGGCCGCTGATGCCGCGACCGCCGATCCGGCGCTCGGCGCCGGCGTCGGCGGAGAACCACTCGGGCTCGGCAGCCTGGAGCCGCCGCACCACCGCCGCCAGTGCCTCCACCACCAACGGATCGAAAGCCTTGCCGGCTTGGGCGGTGAGGGTGGCAAGGGCCTCGTCGACCCTGATCGCCCGGCGGAACGGCCGCTCCGAGGTCATGGCGTCGAAGACGTCGGCGACGGCGACGATCCGGGCGGTGATCGGAATCGCCTCGCCCGCGATACCGTCGGGATAGCCGGTGCCATCGAAGCGCTCGTGATGGCAGCGGGCGATTTCGGCGGCGATGCGCAGGATGTTTCGCCCCCGCACCGGCGCCGCGGCCTCGGTGAGGATGCGATAGCCGGCCATGGCGTGCCGGTTGATGATCTGAAACTCTTCGGCGCTGAGCTGCTCGGCGTTGAGCACGATGTCGTCGGGAACGTAGACCATGCCGATATCGTGGAGCACGCTGGCAAGGCCGATCTTTTCGACCAGCCGGTCGTTGATCGAATCGGGATAGGCGCCGCGCGCCCGCAGCTCGCCCGCGATCAGGCCGCTCAGACGCTCGATCCGGGTCAGATGGCCACCGGCGTCGTGGTCGTTGCGCCCGGAAACCCCGGCGAAGGCCCGGATGGTGGCGATCTGGACCGCGTAGGTCTCTTCGACGGTCAGCAGGTGATCGAACACCGACTCGGCCTGGGTCCGGAAGATTCTCAAGGCCGCGGCGCCGGGCAGCGGCCCGTCGGCGCAGACGACCAGGGCTTCGTCCTGACGGCTGCGGATGCGGAATGCGGCCCGCCCGCAGCGGCACGAGACCGCCTCGGTCGTGATCGCAGCCACCAGCAGTCCGGTCAGTTCGGGATCACCGATGGCGTCCGCGGGCTGGCCCCCAAAGGGCCGGAAGCGGCCCCGCCCGGCCAGAATCACCGGCGCCCCGCCGTTGCCCGCGCCCTCCCCCGCCCGAGCGATCAGCAGGTCGGGCGCACTGCCCGGTACCGTGGCGAACGTTTCGAGCACGGTCTCGCAGAACTCATCAAGGCTCTTGGCGTTGAACAGTCCGACCACCGCGGTCATGGTGCCGAGCATCTCGCGCCGGGCCGCCTCGCTGGCGCACAGGCTGTCGAAATTGCGCAGCGCCTCGATCACCACCGTGCACAAGCGATCGGGATTAAGCTCCGACTTGGTGCGGTAGTCGTTGATCTCGTAGCGCTCCACCACCTCGCGCTCCACGGCGTGGACGGGAAAGGCGGTGTTGAGGATGATCCGGATGCGCTTGTCCCCCCGCTCCTCCCGGATATGGGTGACGAGATCGAGACCGGCACGGGTGTTTTCCATCACGACGTCAATCAGGGCAACTCCAAGATCGGGATTCGCGGCCAGAACTGCCCGGGCCTCGTCGCCTGAATAGGCCGAGAGCACCTCGACCGCGATACCCTTGAAGCGCAGGGAGGAAAAGGCCTTCCGGCAGATGCGGTGAAACGAGTGGTCGTCATCGACCATCAGAATCCGCCACCGACGCCCGGTTTCTGAGGGGGAGCAGGACGCGGCGCCGGGAGATTGATCGGCCATGGAAGCTCCACTCGCAGGATGTCTTCAGGTACAAGATATCAACAGGCCCTATCGAATGCACTAATAAATGAGGCATAAATAATTAATGCGTATGTATGCTTGAGATTATATTAGAAAAATATTCGTTGATACTTTTCAGTGTCGATGACACCACCCAGTCTCATCGTCAAAACCTTGGCCGGGAACAAGGCGCTCCCATGAGCAGATCCGAGACCTCGCCGGAGTCGCGACCGGGGCAAACCGCGGGACGCACCGCCGCCCTGGCCGTCGCCGCCGGGGTTTCGGTGGCCGGCATCTACTATAACCAGCCGGTGCTCGGGCTGCTGGGCGCTCAGTTCGGCGCCGATGCCCGCGCGCTCTCCAGCATTCCGGTGCTGACCCAGATCGGCTATGCCGCCGGATTGCTGCTGCTGCTGCCGCTGGGCGACCGGTTGGAGCGACGGTCGCTGATCCTGGCGATGATGGCAGCACTGGCCCTGACCCTGGCCGGCTCGACCCTGGCGCCGTCGCTGCGCTGGCTGGCCGGGCTCAGCTTCCTGGTCGGCGTCTTCGCCTCGGTGACCCAGCAACTGGTGCCGCTGTCGGTGCTGTTGACCGCACCCGAGCGGCGCGGTCACGCCGTGGGCACCGTCACCGGCGGCATCCTGGCCGGCATCCTCCTGGCGCGCACCCTCAGCGGCGCCGTGTCCGAGCGCTTCGGCTGGCCGGCGATGTATCTCGGGGCGGCCGCGGCGGTCCTGGCGGTGGCAGGCGGACTGGCCCTGGGCCTGCCCCGGGTGGCGCCGGCAACCCGGACCAGTTATCCGCGGCTGCTGGGCTCGCTGTGGCGGTTGCTCCACTCTTACCCGGTGCTGCGCCAGGCGGCACTGGTCCAGGCGCTGCTGTTCGGGGCCTACATGGCGGTGTGGGCAGATCTCGCTCTGGTGCTGCAGGACGATTACCGGCTGGGCAGCACCATCGCCGGCCTCTTTGGACTGGCCGGGCTGTCGGGTGCGCTGGCGGCGCCGCTGGCCGGACGGCTGGTCAATCGCCTTGGCCCGAACCGCCTCGCCGCCGGCGGCGCCCTGCTCGCCGTGACCTCGTTCCTGCTGATGGGCCTGACCCGGGGCTCGCTGCCCGCGCTCGGGCTGGCAATGGCGCTGCTCGATCTGGGAGTCTGGGTCGCTCAGGTAGCCAATCTCTGCCGCGTCTATGCCCTCGACGCCAAGGCGCAGAGCCGGCTCAACACCGTGCTGATGACCTCCATGTTCGCGGGCGGCGCCCTCGGCTCCGCCCTCGGGGGGACGGCCTACGCCCGCGGCGGCTGGCCGGCGGTCTGCCTCTCGGGCGCGCTGGCGGCGGGGGCCGCTGCCCTGGTCGCCCTGACCGGAACCCGGCGCCGCGGCGCCGGCTGAGCCTTGATCATGCCCCTGTATTCAGATTGCGCTTATCACATTATAAACATACTAAACGTGCATCGATCGCCAACAACATTATGTTATAAATTTTTTATCCGTTACATCTGGACATTTGTCGGGCATTTATGCGATATCGTTCGCATAAAGATTGCTTTGGCTTGATACATACAATCGCATATCGATGGCCGCCACGAACGATGCCGTGAACGATCGAGCTGCTTCCGGCGTTGACCAATTAAAAAACCTTGGGGGTGTGGAATGGGTGTCTTGTTCCGTCTGGCCGGGATAACCGGCGTGGCCGCGCTGCTGCTGGTGGCTTCTTTTGCGCCCGCGCGCGCCGAGGGCGAGCCGATCAGGATCGGCGTGCTGCATTCGCTCTCGGGCACGATGGCGATCAGCGAGACCACCCTCAAGGACACCGTGCTGATGATGGTCGAGGACATCAACGCCAAGGGCGGCCTGCTCGGCCGCAAGGTCGAGGCGGTGGTGGTCGACCCCGCCTCCAACTGGCCGCTGTTTGCCGAAAAGGCCCGACAACTGATCGAAAAAGAGCATGTTGCCGCAGTGTTCGGCTGCTGGACCTCGGTCTCTCGCAAGTCGGTGCTGCCGGTGTTCGAGGAGTTGAACGGCCTCCTGTTCTATCCGGTTCAGTATGAGGGCGAGGAAAGCTCGCGCAATATCTTCTACACCGGCGCCGCGCCCAATCAGCAGGCGATCCCGGCGGTTGAGTATCTGATGAGCCCCGATGGCGGTTCGGTCAAACGCTGGGTGCTGGCCGGCACCGACTATGTCTATCCCCGCACCACCAACAAGATTCTGGAAGCGTTTCTGCTCTCCAGGGGGGTGGCCAAAGAAGACATCATGATCAACTACACGCCGTTCGGCCATTCCGACTGGCAGACCATCGTCGCCGGGATCAAGCGTTTCGCCTCGGCGGGCAAGAAGACCGCCGTGGTGTCGACCATCAACGGCGACGCCAACGTCCCCTTCTACAAGGAGCTGGCCAACCAGGCGATCAAGGCCACCGACATTCCGGTGATCGCGTTCTCGGTCGGCGAGGAGGAACTGGCGGGCATCGATACCCGGCCGCTGGTCGGCCACCTTGCGGCCTGGAACTACTTCCAGTCGATCGAGACCCCCGAGAACGCCGCCTTCATCAAGCAGTGGCACGCCTTCACCAAGAATCCGAAGCGGGTCACCAACGATCCCATGGAAGCGACGGCGATCGGCTTCAGACTGTGGACCCAGGCCGTGCTTCAGGCCGGCACCACCTCCGTCGACGCCGTGCGTCAGGCGCTGGTCGGCCAGCGGGTGCGCTCGCCCAGCGGCTTCGACATCGTGATGAACGCCAACCATCACCTGTCGAAGCCGGTGATGATCGGAGAAATCTCGGATAACGGGCAGTTCCAGATCGTGTGGTCGACGACCGGCCCGATCCGGGCCGACGCCTGGAGCCCCTTCATTCCGGATTCGGCCAAACTCCACGCCGACTGGACCTACCCCTGGGTGTGCGGCAACTGCCCGGAGCCGAAGTTCAAGGCGCTCCAGTGATCAAAGGCCGCCCGGCCCGCTCCAGCCCGTGACCAGACCCATGGCGCTCCCTCCCATCCCGATGTCGTTCCGGGCGCTGCTGGCGGTGCTGGTCTGGCTGGCCGCGACGGCGCTGCTGACCGGGCTGCCGGCCCGGGCGGCCGAGACCGCGCCGCTGGCCGAGGCCATGACCGGTCTCGCATCGCGCAGCTTTGCCGACAGGAGCGCGGCGGTGACCGTGCTTGCGGCGTCGGCGGAGCCGCGTGCGCTCGGCGTGCTCCAGGCCCTCGGCCAGGGCGCGCTCTATCTTCGCCGCGATGACGGCCGGCTGGTGCTGGGCCGGGCCGGCGACGGCGACGGCCTGGCGCTCAGCGACCCTCTGACCGGCGAAGCCCTCGGCCGGGCCGCCGCCGGCGATCTCAGCCGCATCCCGCTCAACAATGCCCTCCGCCAAACGCTGGCCTCGGTGCTGGGCCGGTCGCGCATCCAGAGCGCCGACCCCGCCGAGCGCCGCGCGGCGGCCCTGGCCATGGCCGGCGAAGCCGGCGAGGAGCCAGGGGCCGTGCTCCGGACCGCGCTCGCCCGCGAAAGTGATGCCGGGGTCCGGGCGGTGATGGTCCGCATCCTGGCCCGGATCACGCTGGGCAGCCCCGAGGCCGCCGACCGGCTGGCCGCGCTCCGCGACCTTGCCGGCGACGCCACTCCCGAAACCCGTGGCCTCGTGCAACCGCTGACCGGCGGCGCCGAGCCCGACGCCCGGGTGCGCGCCGCCGCCGCCGATCTCCTCCGCGCGATCGAGCGGCGGCTGCTGATCACCGACCTGCTGCTCACCCTCTTCCAGGGTCTCAGCCTCGGCTCGGTGCTGCTGCTGGCCGCGGTCGGCCTCGCCATCACTTTCGGCGTGATGGGCGTGATCAACATGGCCCATGGCGAGATGATCATGCTCGGCTCCTATACCGCCTTCACCATCCAGCAGGCTTTTCGGGCCTGGTTGCCGGCCGAACTCTTCGGGCTCTACCTTGTCGTGGCCCTGCCGGCGGCGTTCCTGGTTTCGGGACTGGTCGGGGTGGCCCTGGAGCGCTGCGTCGTCCGCTTCCTCTATCGGCGCCCGCTCGACACCCTGCTGGCCACCTTCGGCGTCAGCCTGATGCTGCAACAGGCGGTGCGGAGCCTGTTTGGCGCCACCAACATGGAGGTGGCCAACCCGGTCTGGATGACCGGAGCGGTCGAGGTGCTGCCCGGACTGGTGCTGACCTGGAACCGGATCGCCATCCTGCTGTTCGGGCTGGCGGTGCTGGGCGCGCTCGGACTGCTGCTGCGCGTCACCCCGTTTGGCCTTCGCATGCGCGCTGTGACCCAGAACCGTCCGATGGCCGCGACCATGGGCATCAACAGCGGCCGGATCGACGCCCTGACCTTCGGTCTCGGCTCGGGCATCGCCGGGATCGGCGGCGAAGCGCTCAGCCAGATCGGCAACGTCAGCCCCAACCTCGGCCAGACCTACATCATCGACTGCTTCATGGTCGTGGTGTTCGGCGGTATCGGCAGCCTCTGGGGCGCCCTGGCCGGCGCGGTCAGCCTCGGCGTCGTCAACAAGGTTCTGGAACCGGTGGCCGGGGCCATGCTGGGCAAGGTTCTGGTGCTGGCCCTGCTGATCCTGTTCATCCAAAAGCGTCCGCGCGGCCTCTTTGCGCTGAAAGGCAGGGCCGCCGATGTCTGACCCGATCACCGGGAGCCAGCCCCGGGGCCTCGGCCGCGGACTGTCCCGCCTCGCCGCGGTCGAGAGCCGGCGCGGCTGGGCGGTGTTCGGGCTGGTGCTGACCCTGGCCCTGGTGCTGGTGCCGGTGCTCAATCAGGGCCTGCCCCCGGACTCGCCGGCGCATCTGCCCAACTACATGGTCAGCCTCTTCGGCAAGTATCTCTGCTTCGCCCTGCTCGCGCTCAGCCTGGATCTGGTCTGGGGCTATACCGGCGCGCTCAGCCTCGGCCACGGCGCCTTCTTTGCGCTCGGCGGCTACTGCATGGGCATGTACCTGATGCGGCAGATCGGCAGCCGCGGCGTCTACGGCAATGCCGGCCTGCCCGACTTCATGGTCTTCCTCAACTGGCACGAGCTGCCCTGGTACTGGCTGGGCTTCGACCGGTTCGGCTTCGCCATGCTGATGGCGATGCTGGCGCCCGGCCTGCTGGCGCTGGTGCTGGGCTGGTTCGCCTTCAACTCGCGGATCACCGGGGTCTATTTCTCGATCATCACCCAGGCGATGGTCTTCGCCCTGATGCTGGCCTTCTTCCGCAACGAGATGGGCTTCGGCGGCAACAACGGCCTGACCGACTTCAAGGAAATCATCGGCTGCGACCTTCAGGACCAGCGCACCCGGGTCGGGCTCTATCTGGCCTCGGTGCTGCTGCTGGCGCTCGGCTGGCTGATCTGCCGCTTCATCACCCGCTCCCGGCTCGGCCGGGTGATGATCGCGATCCGCGACGCCGAGAGCCGGGTCCGCTTCCTCGGCTACCGGGTCGCCGAGGTCAAGCTGTTCGCCTTCGTGGTCTCGGCGGTGCTGGCCGGGCTGGCCGGCGCGCTCTATGTGCCCCAGGTCGGCATCGTCAATCCCGGCGAGTTCTTGCCCGCCGGCTCGATCGAGATCGCGATCTGGGTCGCGGTCGGCGGCCGCGGCACCCTGATCGGGGCGCCGCTCGGCGCGCTCGCGGTCAATGGCGCCAAAAGCTACTTCACCGGCGCCGCCCCCGAACTCTGGTCGTTTGCGCTCGGCGCCCTGTTCATCCTGGTCACGCTGCTGCTGCCGCACGGGCTGGTCGGCGTCGTCGCGGCGGCACGCGCCCGGCTGGTCCGGCGCCCGCCGGCCGCACTCAGGGAGGGCCGGCACCATGCCTGACATCTGGCACCCGTTCGCCGTCCGGAGCAGCGCCGCCGCCGCGCCCCGCGCCGCCGTGTCCGAGCCGATCCTGCTGCTGGAAAACGTCACGGTGAGCTTCGACGGCTTCAAGGCGTTGAACAACCTCAACCTCAGTCTGGCCCGGGGCGAGCTTCGCACCGTGATCGGCCCCAACGGCGCCGGCAAGACCACGATGATGGACATCATCACCGGCAAGACCCGGCCCGACCGCGGCCGGGTGCTCTACAACGGCGGCATCGACCTGACCCGGCTCGACGAGGCCGCGATCGCCACCCTCGGCATCGGCCGCAAATTCCAAAAGCCGACCGTCTTCGAGCATCTGACCGTGGCCGACAATCTCGAACTGGCGCTGAAGACCGACCACAGGGTGCTGCCGACCCTATTGCGCCGCACCACCCCCCGCCAGAACCGGCGCGCCAATACCGTGATCGGCCTGATCGGCCTCGGCGACCGCCGCCACGCCCTCGCCGGCACCCTCAGCCACGGTCAAAAGCAATGGCTGGAGATCGGCATGCTGCTGGTCCAGGACTCCCAGCTGTTGCTGCTCGACGAGCCGGTGGCCGGCATGACCGACCATGAGACCGAGACCACGGCGCAGCTGCTGCTGGCCATCGCCGGCGAGCGCACCCTGGTCGTGGTCGAGCACGACATGGCCTTCGTGCGCCGCCTCGGCGCCCGGGTGACCGTCCTCGACGAGGGCTCGGTGCTGACCGAAGGCATGATCGACGAAGTCCAGCGGGAGCCGCGGGTGATCGAAATCTATCTGGGACGCTGACGCCGCCATGCTCGAGGTCACCGACATCCATCTCTACCATGAGGCCAGCCACGTCCTCCGCGGCGTCTCGTTCAGCGCCGCCCTGGGCAAGGTCACCTGCCTGATGGGCCGCAACGGCGTCGGCAAGACCAGCGCCCTGCGCGCCGTGATGGGGCTGGACCCGATCCGCCGCGGCCGCATCCGCTGGGACGGCCAGGACGTCACCGCCCTGCCCGTCCATCAGCGCGCCCAGCGCGGCATCACCCTGGTGCCCCAGGGCCGCGACATCTTCCCCCGGCTAAGTGTCCGGGAAAACCTCGAAACCGGCTTCGCCTGCCTGCCGGCCCGCGAACGCGCGCTGCCCCCCGAAATCTTCGAGCTGTTTCCCGTGCTCGCCACCATGCTGCACCGGCGCGGCGGCGACCTTTCCGGCGGCCAGCAACAACAGCTGGCCATCGCCCGCGCCCTGGTCACCCGGCCCCGGATGCTGATCCTCGACGAGCCGACCGAAGGCATTCAGCCCTCAATCATCACGCTGATCGAGGGCGTGATCGGGAAACTCGCGGCCGGCGGCACCATGGCGATCCTGCTGGTCGAACAGTACTTCGAGTTTGCCCGCGATCTCGCCGACGCCTTCGTGGTGATGGATCGCGGCGCCGTCGTCCTCGCCGGCAGCCGGGCCGAACTGATCGAGCGGGAGAGCGATGTCCGCCGCTTTCTCACGGTGTAACGCAGCCTCCTCTTACCAGACGGAACCGAGCCCATGACCGAGAGAGTTCTGATCGCCAACCGCGGCGAAATCGCGCTCCGCGCGCTGCGCAGCTTCAAGCGCCTCGGACTGGAGACGGTCGCGGTCTATTCCGACTGCGATCGCAACGCCCCCCATGCCCACGAGGCGACGCTGGCGGTGGCGCTCGGCGGCGACCGGCCCGCCGAGAGCTACCTTGCGATCGAGAAGCTGATCGCGGCCTGCCGGACCTCCGGCGCCACCCTGGTCTTCCCCGGCTACGGCTTTCTCTCGGAAAGCGCCGCCTTCGCCGAAGCCTGCGCCGGGGCCGGCATCGCCTTCATGGGGCCGACGCCGCAACAGCTCCGCGATTTCGGCCTCAAGCACCGGGCGCGGATGCTGGCGGCGGCCGCGGGAGTGCCGGTGACCCCGGCCAGCGGCCTGCTCGACAGCCTCGACCAGGCGCTGGAGGCGGCGGCGGACATCGGCTACCCGGTGATGCTGAAAAGCACGGCCGGCGGCGGCGGCATCGGCCTTTCCCGCTGCGCCGACCCGGCGGCGCTGCGGGCGGCCTTTGAGAGCGTGCGCCGGCTCGGGCTGGCCAACTTTGGTGATGGCGGCCTGTTTCTCGAGCGCTGCATCGACAATGCCCGCCACATCGAAGTGCAGATTTTCGGCGATGGCCTGGGGCGGGTGGCGGCGCTGGGCGAACGCGATTGCTCGGTGCAGCGCCGCAACCAGAAAATGCTGGAGGAGACCCCCGCACCCGGACTGGCGGACCGGGTCCGGGCCGGGCTGCACCGGGCCGCGGTGCGTCTTGGACAGTCGGTGAAGTACCGCTCGGCCGGCACCGTCGAGTTCATCTATGACACCGCCGCCGGCAGCTTTCATTTCCTCGAGGTCAACGCCCGGCTTCAGGTCGAGCATCCGGTCACCGAGATGGTGTTCGGCGTGGATCTGGTCGAGCAGATGCTGCGGGTCGCCCGCGGCCAGACGCCGGACTGGGCGGCGCTGGACCGGGCACCCCGGGGCGCCGCGATCGAAGTCCGCCTCTATGCCGAAGACCCGCTGAAGGCGTTTCATCCCGTCCCCGGCATCCTGACCGAAGTCCATTTTCCCGAGCCCAACCCCGGGCTCCGCATCGATGGCTGGGTCAAGACCGGCACCGAGATTTCGCACCACTACGACCCGATGCTGGCCAAGCTGATCGTTCATGGCGAGGACCGGGCCGCCGCCCGGGCCGCCCTTGCCGCGGCGCTGGCCGAGACCCGGCTGTTTGGCCTGCCGACCAATCTCGACCACCTTCGCGCCATCGTCGCCGCCCCCCGCTTTGCCGCCGGCGCGATCACCACCCGCTTCATCGAGGACCTCAGCGTCCGGCCGCCGGTGATCGAGGTGCTGGAGCCGGGCACCGGCACCAGCGTTCAGGATTATCCCGGCCGGCTCGGCTACTGGAACGTCGGCGTGCCGCCGTCGGGTCCGATGGATGATCTTGCCTTCCGTCTCGGCAACCGCATCCTCGGCAACCCCGAGACGGCCGCCGGGCTCGAATGCACCCTGGTCGGGCCGACCCTGCGCTGCCATCGCGAGACCGTGGTCGCGGTGACCGGCGCCGCGCTGCCCGTGACCCTCGACGGCGCGGCGGTGCCGATGTGGGCGCCGGTGACGGTCGCGGCCGGGCAGGTGCTGGCGCTGGGCAAGGCCGGCAGCGGCTGCCGCGCCTATCTCGCGGTGCGCAACGGCCTCGACGGCCCGCTGGTCCTCGGCAGCCGTTCGACCTTCGCCCTCGGCCAGTTCGGAGGCCATGCCGGCCGGCTGCTCCGCACGGGCGATATGCTGCCGGTGGCCGACCCGGCCCTGCCCGCCTCGCTGACCCCGGCCCCGGCCGGCCCGCCCCGCGCCCTGCCCGCCGAACTGGTCCCGGTCTATCCCCGGCACTGGCGCATCCGGGTGCTCGAAGGCCCCCACGGCGCCCCGGAATACCTCACCCCCGAATCGATGGCCGCATTCTTTGCCGCCGACTGGCAGGTCCATCACAATTCCAACCGCCTCGGCGTGCGCCTGGTCGGCCCGAGGCCGGTCTGGACCCGCGCCCATGGCGGCGAGGCCGGGTTGCATCCCTCAAACATCCACGATTGCGAATACGCCATCGGCAGCGTCAACTTCACCGGCGACAGCCCGGTGATCCTGACCTGCGACGGCCCCAGCCTGGGCGGCTTCGTCTGTCCGGTCACCGTGATCCGCGCCGAACTCTGGAAGGTCGGACAGGTCAAGCCCGGCGACACCATCCGCTTCGTCGCGGTCGATTACGAGCACGCGGTGGCGCTGGAGCGCGAGCAGAACACGCTGATCCGGAGCTTCGCCGCCCCGCCGCCGCCGGCCGCGGCCGCGGCGGCGACCCGCGGTTCGGCCGCGATCCTCAACGCCCGCCCGGCCGGCGGGACTCTGCCCAAGGTCGAGTGGCGGCAGGCCGGCGACGGCTGCATCCTGATGGAGACCGGCGACGATGTCATGGCGCTGTCGTCACGGCTGCGCGTCCATCTGCTGACCCTGGCGATCGAGGCCGCCGGCCTGCCGGTCGAGGAACTGTCGCCCGGGGTGCGTTCGCTGCAGATCCGCTACGACAGCCGGCGCATCCGCCAGCCTGACCTGATGCGCGAGCTGATCGCGCTGGAGCAGGCGCTGCCCGACCCGGCCAACCTCAAGCTGCCGATCCGCGTCCTCCATCTCCCGATGACCTTCCAGGATGAGGCGACCCTCGGCGCCATCCGGCGCTACCGGGAAACCATCCGCGCCACCGCGCCCTGGCTGCCCGACAACGCCGAGTTTCTCCGCCGCGCCAACGGTCTGGCCTCGATCGACGAGGTGCGCCGGATCGTCTTCTCCGCCCGTTACATGGTGTTGGGGCTGGGCGACGTCTTTCTTGGCGCCCCCTGCTCCGTGCCCGTCGATCCCCGCCACCGCCTTCTCGGCTCCAAATACAACCCGGCACGCTCGTTCACCGCCGAGGGCACGGTCGGCATCGGCGGCATGTATATGTGTCTTTACGGTATGGACAGTCCGGGCGGCTACCAGCTGATCGGCCGGTCGCTGCCGATCTGGAACACCTTTCTCAAGAACCGGCGCTTTGAGGCCGGCAAGCCCTGGCTGCTGCGCTTTTTTGACTGCGTCCGCTTCGAGGAGGTCGACGAGGCGACCCTGACCGGGATGCGCGAAGCCTTCCGCGAGGGCTGGCGCGATATCCGAGTCGATCACGAAATCTTCGACTTTGAGGCCCATCAGCGCTTCCTCGCCGACCATGCCGGGGATATCGCCGCCTTTCGCAGCCGCCAGAAGGCCGCGTTCGACGCCGAAATCGCCGAGTGGAGCGGCGAGAGCGCCGCGCCCGAGACTCCGCCCGAGCCAGCGCCGGCGGCCGAAATCGCGCTCGGCAACGGTCACGCCGTCTCGGCCGAGATGCACGGCAGCGTCTGGAAAATCCCGGTCAGCCCCGGCCAGAGCGTCGCCGCGGGTGAGACCCTGGTGATCATCGAAGCCATGAAGATGGAACTGGCGGTGACCGCGCCGGTGGCCGGCCGCCTCCGGACGGTGCTGTGTCAGGTCGGAGCGCTGGTCAGCACCGGCGACCTCCTTGCGATTATCGACCCCTGATCATCGGCAATTATACGTGGCTCAATTGACTGAATTTGACGCTAAGGATGCCGATGTCGTCAATAATAACATCCTATATGAGACTCCAAATTAGATTGCCTTGCTATTTTTAATTGCTTTACAAACGAATTGACTTTTTTCGATGCGGCACGAATAATGTGACGTCTGTTTGCATGGCCACTTTTCTCTCTAATAGCTTTTCAATCGGCCATCGGCGCATTATAGCAATTTTTGGTAAATTTATCGAAAATGAACCATTTTTATCACGGTCATGGTCCGACTATTCGTGCTGAACTGGCCATTTATGGGCAGATAAACGCCTCATAAGTGGGTATTGGGATGATCGACCTCGACGCCAACACTATCGTAAACTTATTAGATATTTTTCGTGTTTTTTTCAGGACATATGATGACCTTATATTTTATATCCGTAATATATGACTTGTAAAGATTGCTTAATGACCTAACAATACGACTTCACGTAAGAGTATGGCACTCGCATTGGACGTTCCCTGGATGGACATCGGCGCGGTCGGTTGCGGTATCCGGGCGTGGCGGCCTGAGATCGGACGCGCTGGCAGCCGCCTTTGACTGGCAAAGGAAAGACACTCCAGGAGGCAAAAAGAGTCAGATCAAATGGGAAGAAATCAAGCAGGCTACATCATAATAGCCATAGACGATAACATAAACTTGGCGGTCACGAGGGGGCGTTGCAATGACTTCAGTCGCAGATGCTGCTGAGCTCCAGCACAACACTGGCGATACCCGAACATTATCGCTGGCATTTTCGTTCAGCACCAAGGCAAAGCTGATTATAAGCTTTCTAATCGTTATCGCCATCAGCCTGTCTGTCGACGCATACTCGACAAATGTTATTTATGTCGCCAGTCAGGTTATCAAAAAAGTTTCCGGCCTCGGCGAGGACACCCAGAACCTTGGAAGTTTTCGTACCGAGGTCACAAATTATCAAAAGGATCTCTATGTCTATCTGAGAAACAGCGATGCCAGCGCCCTCCAGAATCTTCAGGAAAGCGGCCAGCACTTCAAGACCCTGCTGGAGCACCTCCGGCAGGAGATGGCCGGATCGGACCGGTCGTCGATCATCGATAAGGTCGCGCTGCTGCGCGAGCGGATTTCCACCACCGTCGATAAAATGGTCAATTTCGAGCTGCGCCGTAACGTGCTGCGGGAGCGCGAGCTTAAGGGTCGCCTGCTGCGCCTGCGCCGGGTCCTCGGCAAGCTGCAGAAAAAGGCCCATGAGGCCGGAGACATCGAGACCTTCCGGACCTGGGCGCAGATTGATCAGACGGTCTTGATCGCCCATGGCGGCGTGCTGGGCGCGGTCGAGTCGGGGCGGACGCAGTCGCTGGATGCCGCCGATCAGGGGTTGGCCGGGGTGGCCGCCGATCTCGAACGGCGGCTGGCGGCTCCGGAGGCCGCCGCCGATTCGGCGGTCATCGCCGAGTTGAATGTCGAACTGGCGGCCTACCGCTCGCGCCTGGAGGAGGCCCGGACCCTGTTCAGCGAGCGCGAGCATGCCATCGAGCAGGAGTTGCGGCCGGTCGACCAGCAGATCAGCACTCTGGTCAACGGTGCCAGCGACGCCACGGTCTCGGAGATGAACGATCTCGAGAAGCGCTTCGGCCAGCAACTCGACACCTCGCTGACCTCCTCGGCGATCGGCAGCGCCGCCGCCCTGGTGATGGCCCTGATCTTCGCCCTGGTCACCGCCGCCCGGCTGACCCGGCCGACCCTGGCGCTGGCCGAGGTGATGCGCAAGCTCGCCAACGGACACCTCGAGGTCACGGTGCCCTACGCCCTGCGCCGCGACGAGATCGGCCAGATGGCCCAGGCGGTCACCGTCTTCAAGGACAACGCCATCTTCAAGGAGAACGCGCTCCAGGCCGAGCACCTGCTGATTGCGGAGCAGAAGGCCGCCGAACTGGCGCGCGAGCAGAAATTCCGCACCCTCCAGTCCCTGGTGCACGCCCTTGAGGAGACGGTTCGGGGCGTGGTGCGCGCGCTTTCGGAGGGGGCCAGCCGCCTGCACGACGATGCCACCCTGATGACCCAGACCGCGACCCACACTGCCGAGCGGGTGCAGCATCTGGCGGCGTCCTCGACCGAGGCCAGCGCCAACGAGCAGACCATGGCCCAGGCCAGCGAGCGGCTGGCCGAACAGACCGTGAGCATCGGCGACCGGGTCGAGCGCTCCTCCGTTATCGCGCGCCAGGCGGTGGAGGAATCCTCGGCGACCAACGCCGCGATCCGGGATCTGGTCACCGCCACCACCCGGATCAACGAGGTGGTCAAGCTGATCGGCGGCTTCGCCCACCAGACCAATCTGCTGGCGCTCAACGCCACCATCGAGGCGGCGCGGGCCGGGGAAGCCGGCCGGGGCTTCGCCGTGGTTGCCGCCGAGGTCAAGAATCTGGCCACCCAGACCGCCAACGCCTCGGTCGATATTACCGCCCACATCGGCGGCATCCAGGCCGCGACCGAACAGGCGGTTCGCAGCATTCAGAACATCACCAAGACGATCTCCGAAATTGACGGCATCTCGAGTTCGATCTCCCGGGCCATCGGCGAACAACAGACCGCAACCTCTGAAATCGCCAGCAATGTCCGGATGTCGGCGGAACGGACCTGCGAAATCGCCGAGATCGTCACCGATGTCGCGTCAGCCTCCCAGCAGACCGGAAGCGCCGCCCATCACGTTCTTGATGCTTCAATTCAGTTAT
>SERZ01000221.1_pt1 | contig 39292 bp, 37 predicted proteins | sample 3171461 | NCBI WGS metagenome assembly SERZ01 (sample SAMN06051861, study PRJNA518727) | freshwater metagenome | biome: subpolar coniferous forest; feature: holomictic lake; material: water; isolation source: holomictic Lake 227, 6 m depth | place: Canada: near Kenora, Ontario | collected... | reverse complement strand
CCCGATAGACGTCGCGCTTGAACGGGACCACGAGAGAGACCAGTTGCTCCGGAGGCACCCAGCGCCACGCGGTGAATTCGGCGTGGTCGGTCGCCACCGTGATTTCCCGATCGAGGCCAAGAAAGCGGGCGGCGAACCATTTCTGTTCCTGGCCGCGCCAGCGGCCGTGCCAGACGGCGCCAATCAGGTGGTCGGGCAGATCGTAGCGGACCCAGCCAAGGGTTTCCGCCACCAGTTCGGCATGATCAGTGCCGATTTCCTCCTTGAGTTCCCGCAAGGCCGCCCGCGCCGGCGTTTCGCCGGAATCGATGCCGCCTTGTGGCATCTGCCAGGCACCGGGGGAATCGCCACGCTCGCCGACGAACACCAAGCCCTCGGTGTTGAAGAGCAGAATGCCGACACAGGGCCGGTAGGGCAGGGCCGTCTTGTCAATGGACCTCATGGACCTCGACTTTTCTGTCAGTGCTTTTCATCCGGACGGGCCGGAGGGGGCGGCGGCGGCTTCTGGAGATTGATCACCGCCGAGAGCGGCGCCAAAATCAGCTTCTTGTCCGGAAGCAGGGGCACCCATTTGAGCACCCGCTCGAGGGTGGTGGGGTAGGGTTCGCCGTAGCCGACCGCAGCGCCCTCCTCTGCCGCGATGGCTTCGAGCGCCGCCAGGGCGGTATCGATGCCGCCGCGCGAGGGGTCCTGGTCAATGATGCGGTCGACATGGGCTCGCGGCAGCCCAAGGTCCACCGCCAACAGATCGCCGACGCTGTAGGGAGTGGTGCGGGCGTCAACCCAGGCGATGCCGCGCTTCTTCACCGTCTCGAGAATGGGCCGAAGGGCGTTGGGCTCGGCGCTGAAGCGCGAACCGGTCGGGCTGATCACGCCGACATAGCCGGCGAAGCGCCCGAGCGCCCACTCGAAGCGATCGACGTTATGGGCGGCATCCAGCGCCAGCAACAGGGTGTTGGGGCCGGGATCGTCATGGGGATAGCTCAGCGGTTCCATCGGCACGCTGAGCAGGACCTCGTGGCCCTGGCTGCGAGCGGCCTCGATCCAGCCCTCGAGGCGGTCGGCGATCGGCACGAAGGCGAGGGTTACCCCCGGGGGCAGACGCTGCATGGCGAGGCCGGTGGCGGCCCCCGCCAACCCCATCTGGCCGATGATGATCGCGATTCTGCCGCGTTTGTCGCCCTTGGCGAAGGGACGGCCATAAACCTGCCACGCCTGACTGCCATCGGCGGCGATCGCCGGCAACAGGCCGTTGCGGCTCTCCTCGGTCATCCCCTGGGCCGGCGCCTTGGCCAGGGGGAAGGCTTCGTCGGGCCCGGGACCAAGCACTACCGCCGGGTCGGCCGACGGCGCGCCGCCTTTCGGCACTTCGCCCGGGGCATGGTCGGAGGCGGCCGGGGCGGTCTTGCCCGGTTCGGCTTTGGCTGCCGGTGCCGCGCCGCCGGTGATCGGAACGGTGATGCGCTGCACCGCTTCGGCGCGCAGCTTGAGGGTGTCATCGGTATTCATCCACAGCCACAACACGGCGCCGATGGTGATCCCGACCACCATCAGCACCGCGGCCGGAAATGCCGGCGGCAGCGGCAACCCGCGGAGCCGGGCGACCAGCCCGGCGAGCACCGGCGGCAGGCGCATCCCTCCACCGCCACGCCGCCGCAGCAGCGCGCCCAGGTTCGGCAGTTTGGGCAGGGGGATGGAGGGTATCTTCACCTGCGGTCAGTGGTTAGTCGGCGGTGCGGTTGCGGAACAGGGCGACGCCGCGCAATAGATCGAGTGCCCGTTCCAACTGGTAGTCAACGGCGGCCGGAGTTGCCCCCTTGGCGGTATCCCCGCCCTCTTCGCCGGGCGTTGTGGGAGCCGCAGGAGGCGCCGTCGGTGTCGGCGCCGCCGGAGCGGCCGGCGTTCCTTCGGGGGCGGGCGCGGCCGGAGCCGCCGGAGCCGCCGGAACTGCCGGGGCCGGAACCGGCACCGGAGTCGGCCCCGGCTTCGGCTTGGCCGTCGCCGGTGCGCCGCCGGTGGCGTTGTCGTTGCGCAGGGCACCCTTGAGGTCGGCCTCGCGCCGCCGGCTACCCGACTGTTCGACCTCCTCGATTCGGGCCTGACGAACCTCGATGTCGGGGGTGATGCCGAGTTGCTGGATCGAGCGTCCCGAGGGCGTGTAGTAGCGGGAGGTGGTGAGCCGGATCGCGCCGTGGCCCTGCAGCGGAATGATGGTCTGGACCGAGCCCTTGCCAAACGACTGGGTGCCCATGATCACCGCCCGGTGATGGTCCTGGAGCGCGCCGGCGACGATCTCGGAGGCCGAGGCCGAGCCGCCATTGATCAGCACCACGACAGGCAGGCCATTGGTCTGGTCTCCGGCCTTGGCATTGAAGCGCTGGGTGTCTTCGGGTTTGCGGCCCCGAGTCGAGACGATTTCACCATGGTCGAGGAAGGTGTCAGAGACCGAAATCGCCTGATCGAGCAGACCGCCGGGATTGTTTCGCAGATCAAGGACATAGCCCGCCAGCTTGGGGCCGAGGTCGGTCCTGATTTTGGTGATCGCCTTTTCCAGTCCGCTTTGGGTCTGCTCGTTAAAGGTGGTGATGCGCAGATAACCGACCGTGCCCTCGACCCGGGAGCGCACCGACTGAATCTTGATCACGGCACGGGTGATCGCGACCTCGAACGGTTCAGCGGTCTCGCCCCGGCGCACGGTGAGCTTGATTTCGGTGCCGACCCCGCCGCGCATCTTCTCGACCGCGTCGTTGAGGGTCATGCCCAGCACCGGTTCGCCGTTGAGATGGGTGATCAGGTCGCCGGCCTGGAGACCGGCGCGGGCGGCCGGGGTCTCGTCGATCGGCGATACCACCTTGACCAGCCCGTTCTCCATCGTCACCTCGATGCCGAGCCCGCCGAACTCGCCGCGGGTCTGCACCTGCATGTCCTGGAAGCTTTTCTTGTTGAGGTAGCTGGAGTGCGGGTCCAGCGAGGTCAGCATGCCGTTGATCGCGGACTCGATCAGCTGCTCGTCGGTGACCTTTTCGACATACTCCGAGCGCACGCGCTCGAAAACGTCGCCGAAGAGGTTGAGCTGGCGGTAGGTTTCCGAGGTGTTCGATTCGGCGATCGCCCCGGCCGGGGCCAGCAGCAGCATCAATCCGGCCAGCGCGGCGGCAGTCAAGACCTTGATCATCTACCCTTGTCCCTTTCCGTCCAGAGCAGGGAGCCCGCTTCTCGGATTGATCGGCTGACCGTTGCGTCTGAGTTCGAAATACAGGTCGGGCACGGCATCCGCCGGCTCGGCCACGACACCGATCGGTTCCCCGGCCGAGACCGCGCGGCCGACACTGGTGTCGATCCGTCCCAGCCCGGCGATAAGGCTATGATATCCATTGCGGTGTTCAACGATCAAGATCTGCCCGTAGGTGCGGAAACGTCCGGCGAACTTTATCGTGCCGTCCATCGGCGCCACCACCGGCGCGCCGGCCTGGGCGGCGATATGCAAACCCCGGCTGGTGGTGCCGAAACGATCGGTCTCGCCATAGTCGGTGGCAATCCCGCCGGCGGTGGGCAAGCGGGCGGCCTGATGGCCGGCCCGGAGCGGTGGCGCCGACTCGGCGGGCGCCGCCGGGCCGGACTCGGGTGGCCGTGGCGGCGGCGGCGGCGGCGGTTCGGCCAGCGCCGCTCTGCGATGTTCGCCTTCGACCCGCTCCATCAACTGGCGCAGATCCGTAGCCTGACCGGCGAGAGCGGCCATGCGCTGGGCGTTCTGCTGGCGCTCGCTGTCGGTTTCGCGCGCCAGACCCTCGCGCTCCGCGACCAGATCAGAGATTTCCTGCAAACGGACCGCATAGGCGATGCGGGTGGCCACCGCCTCCTCGCGCTGGGATTTGAGGCGGCGGCGGGTGTTCTGGAGCCGGTCCAGGGAACCGGCCAGCGCTTCGGAGCGGGCGCGGAGCGCCGGCAGGGCCGTTTGCAGCAGCAGCGCGGTTCGCAGGGCATCGATCGGCGCCTCGGGCCGCACGATCAGCGCCTCGGGCGGCGTCAGGCTGAGCCGGTAGAGCGCGGCCACCAGTTCGGAGATTTCCCGACGATGGGCGGCCAGCGCCGCTGTCTGCTGGCGGTCATCGGCTTCGGTGCGGCCGAGGGTGGCGTCGATGGCGGCGACATCGGCCTGCTTGCGGGCGGCCTCGTCGCCGGCCACGATCAGCTTGGCCCGCAGCGCCGCAAGATCGGCCTTGAGGGCCTCGGACTGGCGCTCAAGCCGGGTTTGCCGGTCACGTCCGGCGCTGAGGTCTTTCTCGAGCCGGCGCAGGGCCTCCGAGGAGGGCTCGGCAGCCGGCGAGGACCAGGGCGCGGACGCGAGCAGCAGCACCGCCAGCCCGATCACCGCCGCCACCCGTTGCCGAGCCATGTCTGGGCCCCTCATGGTCGCTGCCCGGGCCCGGCTCAGTCGGCGGCCTGGGACAGCGCCGGGGTCCCGATCAGACTGACCCCGGTCATTTCCTCAGGCTGCGCCAACCCAAGCAGCGCCAGCAGCGTCGGCGCGACATCGGCGAGGCGGCCATCGCGGAAACCCCGGACGTCGGCCGGTGGATTGACCAGCAGCGCCGGCACCGGATCGAGGGTATGGGCGGTGTGGGGGCCGCCGGTGTCGGGATCGCGCATCAATTCGCAGTTGCCATGGTCGGCGGTGACCAGCATCACGCCGCCCTGGCGCCGTACCGCCAGCTCGAGCCGCCCGAGGTTGCGGTCGACCGCCTGCACCGCCGCCGTCGCCGCGGCAAGATCTCCCGTGTGCCCGACCATGTCGGGGTTGGCATAGTTGACCACCACCAGATCGAAGACATCGCTCTCGAGTGCCGCTACCAGCTTGTCGGTGACCTCGGCCGCCGACATTTCGGGCTGAAGGTCGTAAGTCGCGACCTTCGGCGAGGGCACCAGGATGCGCTCCTCACCGGGATAGATTTTCTCCTCGCCGCCGTTGAAGAAGAAGGTGACGTGCGGATATTTCTCGGTTTCGGCGATGCGCAGCTGCTTCAATCCGGCCAGGGAGACCACCTCGCCCAGCGCCCGGGTCAACTGCCTGGGCGGAAAGACCAGGGTCAGGAAGCGGCTGAGGTCGACGGAGTACTCGACCATGCCGGTGGCGGCGGCAAAGGCCACCCTTTGTGCGCGGGCAAAACCGGTGAAGTCCGGATCCACCAGGGCCGAGAGAATCTCCCGCGCGCGGTCGGCGCGGAAGTTGGCCATGATCAGGCCGTCGCCGTCGCGCATGCCGGCATAATCGCCGATCACGGTCGGCAGAATGAATTCGTCGTTGATGCCCTCGGCATAGCCCTGGCTGACCGCGGCCACCGGGTCGGCGGCGCGGCGCTCGCCCACGCCCTCGACCAGGGTGGCATAGGCGCGTGAAACCCGCTCCCAGCGCTGGTCACGATCCATCGCATAATAGCGGCCGGTTACCGTGCCGACGCTGACCCCGGGCAAACCGGCAATGTCGGCGCAAAAGCGGCCAAGCTGGACGTCGGCGCTCTGGGGCGGCACATCGCGACCGTCGGTGAAGGCGTGGATCGCCACCGGCACCCCGGCCGCCGCCAGCGTCGCGGCCAGCGCCACCAGATGATCCTGATGGGAATGGACGCCGCCCGGCGACAGCAGCCCCAGGATGTGCGCCCGGCCGCCACTGCGCCGCAACCGCGCGGCGACCTCGACAAGGGCCGGATTGGCGGCAAATTCGCCGTCGCGAATGGCCTTGTCGATCATCGGCAGGTCCTGGAACACCACCCGGCCGGCGCCCAGATTCATATGGCCGACTTCCGAGTTGCCCATCTGGCCCCGGGGCAGTCCGACCTCTTCCTCGCTGGCCTGCAGCAGGGCTCGCGGCCCGGCGGCCCACAGCCGGTCCCAGACCGGGGTTTCGGCCAGGGCGATGGCATTGTCGGCGGCTTCGGGACGATAGCCCCAGCCGTCGAGGACGCACAGAACCACGGGGCGTCTCCGCAGGGACGGATGTGTCATCACGCTCTTGGAACCCTACCTGACATCAGTGGTGCCCGCCCGCCGAGGGCGGGTTCAGCCATAGAATGGCGACTCCGATCAAGAATATGATCACGAACAAACTCATGACGACCTCGCGGGGGATCAGCCCGGATCCCTCAAGAACGGTGGTACGGATGACCGGCCAAAATCTGCTGGGCCCGGTAGAGCTGTTCGGCGAGCATACCGCGAACAAGCAGGTGTGGCCAAGTCATCAAACCAAGAGATAACACCAGATCCGCGTCGGTGCGTAGACTTTGATCGACGCCGTCGGCGCCGCCGATCAAAAAAACGACATCTGAGGCGCCATCGTCGCGCCAGCCACCCAGCCGGCGGGCGAAGGCTTCACTGGAAAGGGCGGCGCCGCGCTCGTCGAGCACCACCCGTCTGGCCCCGGGCGGCAGCACCGTCCGCAGTAACTCCGCTTCCTGACGGCGCCGCTCATCCACGGGCAGCGGCTTTTTGAGTTCGACCTCGCGCACCGTCAGCGGCCACGTCATACGCGCGGCATACTCATCGTAAAGGCCACGCAGAGGCCCCGCCTTCATCCGGCCGACTGCGGCGATCAGGATGCGCATCAGTGGTTACAAGTCCGAGTCGTCCCCGGGGCCGGAACCGTCGATGATGTCATCATCGAACTCATCTTGGATGTCTCCGTCGGTCTCGCCATCGGTCGCTTCGTCCAGCGCTTCGCCGTCGCCCTCATCGGACGCATGTTCGAAACCGATGGCGCCGGCACCGGTCAGGGCGGCCCGGGCCGCCAGCGGCGACTCGACACCCCACATCTTTTCAAGATTATAGAAGAGACGGACCTCAGGACGGAACAGATGGACGATGACATCGCCGGCATCGATCAGCACCCAGTCGCAATGGGGCATGCCCTCGATCTCGATACCGTGAACACCGGTGGCTTTCAGGCGTTCGCGCAGATTTTCGGCCATGGCGCCGACATGGCGGCTCGAGCGTCCGGAGCCGATGATCAGGTAATCGGCCATGCTCGAGCGGCCGGCGAGATCGATCACGACCACGTCCTCGCCTTTGTCGTCGTCGAGAGAGCCTTGGGCGATGGCCAGCACCGCGTCGGGTGCGGGCGGGGTGGGGCGAAGCGGCTCGGGGGCCAGGGGGGAAGTCAGGGTTGAGATGGCTTTGCCTCGTGTTTCGCAAGGTTGGTCCGGCGGCTCTGGCGGATCGCGGTCGCCGACGCCGGATGCAGGGGGTTACGCAGGAAACTCCAGGCCGGTGGCCTCATTTCGGCCAGCCGGCCCGCACTACGGGGATCGACCCTGTTCCTGAGATAGCGCCGGGCCGCAGATCCTGCCAGCGCCATCAAAGAATAAGCGGGGCGGCCGAACGCAGCAACCGGCATTCGCTCAAAAATGCGCTGCCAGCAGCGCCAGCGCCGGATCTGGCTCAGATTGTCGGCGCCCATCAGCCAGACGAAGCGGGTGCGCGGATAGCGGCACCGCAGTTCGGCCAGGGTGTGGGCGGTGTAGCGGGTGCCGAGCCGGGTCTCAAGGTCGGTGACCAGCACCCGGGGATGGCGCATCGCCGCCCGCGCCCCGGCCAGCCGCTCCTCCAGCGGCGCCATTTCAGTCACCGGCTTCAGAGGATTCTGCGGACTGACCAGCCACCACACCTGATCGAGTGCCAGCGCCCGGAGGGCATAGCGGGTGATTTCCCGGTGGCCGTCATGGGCAGGGTTGAAGGAGCCGCCAAGAAGGCCGACCCGCCGCCCGGCCCAGGCGGCGCCGCTCAGGACATGGGGGCAGGGGCCGAGTGCCCGCGGCGGCACGGTCAAGGCCGGACCTGGCCGTTGCCGCGCACCATGTATTTGTAACTGGTCAGCTGCTCGGCGCCGACCGGCCCGCGGGCGTGGAGCTTGCCGGTCGAGATGCCGATCTCAGCGCCCATGCCGAACTCCCCGCCATCGGCGAACTGGGTTGACGCATTGTGCAGCACGATACCGCTGTCGATGCGGGCGAGAAAGCGCTCGGCGGTGGCGGCATCCTCGGTGACGATGCTGTCGGTATGGTGCGAGCCGTAGCCGTTGATATGAGCGATCGCCGCGTCGACACCGTCGACCACCCGCACCGAGATGATGGCGTCGAGATATTCGGTGCGCCAGTCCTCTTCGGTGGCCGGCGCCACCCGGGAGTCGAGGGCCTGGGTCGCGGCATCGCCCCGAACCGCGCAGCCGGCGGCGAGCAGGTCCACGACCAGCAGCGGCAGCAGCGTGCCGGCGGCCCGGCGGTCGACCAGCAGGGTCTCGGTGGCACCGCAGATCGAGGTCCGGCGCATCTTGGAGTTCATCGTCACCGCCCGCGCACGGGCTTCGTCGGCGGCACCGTCGACATAAACATGGCAGATGCCGTCGAGGTGCTTGATCACCGGAATCCGGCTCTCCCGCGCCACCCGCTCGATCAGCGACTTGCCGCCACGGGGAATGATGACGTCGACATGCTCGGTCATGGTCAGCAGCACCCCGACCGCGGCGCGGTCGGTGGTCGGCACCAGTTGGATCGCCTCGGCCGGCAAGCCGGCGGCCGAGAGCCCGGCCGAAAGGGCCCGGGCAATCGCCGAGGAAGACCGGAAGCTCTCGGAGCCTCCGCGCAGGATGCAGGCATTGCCCGCCATCAGGCAGAGGCCGCCAGCATCGGCGGTGACGTTGGGCCGGGACTCGTAGATGATGCCGATCACGCCCAGCGGCACCCGGACCCGGGCGATATCGAGGCCGTTGGGCCGCCGCCAGCGCGCGATCTCGGTGCCGATCGGGTCGGGCAGGGTGGCGATATCCTCAAGCCCCCGGGCCATCGCCTCGAGTCGCTGGTCATCCAGCACCAGCCGCTCGATCAGCGGCCGGGCAAGACCGCGCGCCTCGGCCCGCGCGACATCCTCACGGTTGGCGGCGAGAATCTCCGGGCCGGCCGCCCGCACCGCCGCCGCCGCCGCCCGCAACGCCGCAACCTTGGCCGCAGTCGGGGTCTGAGCCAGGATTTCGGCGGCCGCTCTTGCGGCTTGGCCGCGGCGCAGCAGGTCCTGGGTCAGGGCTTCGAGATCGGTCGTGGTCACGGCGGTCTGTCCCAAAGGAATGCGATGCAGCATGGTAGCGAATTGTCACAATCGGGCAAGGGATTCCGATGCCGGCCTCTGGCCGGGCGGGATTCCGATGCCGGCCTCTGGCCGGGCGGGATTCCGATGCCGGCTAATGGCGCCGGGTCTCGCGATAGAGGATGAAGAGTCCGCTGGCGATCACCACCGCCGCACCGAGGATCACCTGCTGGTCCGGCAGGTCGCCCCAGATCAGCCAACCGAAGATCGTTGCCCACAGGATCGCCGAGTAGTTAAAGGGTCCGATCACCGCCGCCGGGGCCAGGGTGAAGGCATGGGTGGCGCAATACTGGACGATGCCGCCAAGCAGGCCGGTCAGCGCCAGCAGGCCGAAATCCTCAAGGTTCGGCGGCGTCCAGACCAGCGGCAGGGCCAGCGCCGACAGCACGCCGGTGTTGAGCGTGAAATAGAAGACGATGGTGTCGGGATGCTCGGTGCGTCCGAGTTGGCGCACCGCGATCACGGCCAGGGCGTAACCCAGTGCCGCGCCCAGCGCCACCAGCGTCCCCAGATCCAGCCGGGCGCTCCCTGGCCTCGCCATCACCAGCACGCCGGCGAAACCGACCAGCACCGCGCCCCAGCGCGCGAGCCCGACCCGTTCACCGAGCAGCGGCACCGAAAGGGCGGTCAGGAACAGCGGTGCGGAAAAGCCGATCGCCACCGCATCGGCGAGAGGCAGCAGATGATACGACCAGAACATCAGCAGCATCGCGCCGAGGCCGACACTGGCGCGCAGCAGATGGGAGCCGAAGCGCCGGGTGCGGAGCCGGCCGCGGCCGCCGCCGAGCCAGACCACCAGCGCCGCCGGCCCCAGTGCGAACGCGCTGCGAAAAAAGGCGATTTCCAGGATCGGGTAGCGGGCCGAGAGCAGCTTGACCCAGACGTTGAGCACCGCCAGCGCCAGCACGCCGCCCATCATGTAGGCGATGCCCAGCCCGACGCGGTCGGCGCCGGGGCCTGCTTTTGCGGTCATGCCCGAATGTCCGGCCGCAGGGCCCGGGGCAGGCTCAGCTTTCCGCCAGCAGGGCCTGGATTTCCCGTTCGGCCTGGACCCAGTTTTCCATCTCGCGTCCGCTCGGCCGCCCCTGGTCTTCCCAGATATGGTAGGCGCGGTCACGAACCAGCCGATTGCGCTGGCTGCGCACCAGCCCCTCGGCGATGTGCAGGTTGATCCGGATCATGGTCTCGATCGCCGAAATCGTGATCCGGCCGCCCTCGGGTCCAAGGATGGTGCGGATGACATAGGCCGCGAGCAGATCGAGATTGTGGCGGACCTCGGTCGGCAACGGGTTCCGCTTGGCGCCGACGATCGACTTGATCGCGACCCAGACCTGGAGATTGTGCGCCAGCGCCTCGCCGAGCTGTTCGGGCGTTTCGGCCAGCGACAACTGGTCGGCGGCCTCGGCCAGTGCCCGGGCATCCTGATCGAGCACCGAAAGATCATCGTCGATGCCGGCTACCGCGGTCACACCGCGCGCGACCTCCGTGACACCTGAAGAGTCGTTGGCAATCATCCGTATCTCCAGCCGATGGCGCCCGGTGGCGCGGACGGCTACGATAGCGCCCGAGGTGGCGCTTGTCGCGCCTTTTTCAAAGGCCGGCGGAAAAAGCGCGGGCCGAATTACGGGCCCAGCAGCCAGTCGGAGGGGATGCGATAGCTGATCGAGAGCGCGTTGCCGCCGATCGGACCGCTCAGGGTCTGCGCCGTGTTCGTGGTGTGGCTGTAGCCCAGCGAAAACCGCGACTGATCCTCGAAGCGATAGCCGAGTTCGAGCGACGAGCGGAACTGAAGCGCGGCGGTGCGGTCGCGGCCGGTGCTCTCGGCGTAGCGGCCGGCGCTGAAGCTGGGGGTGAAGACGAAATCACCGAGCGGGACATCGACCAGAATACCGCCGACGCCGAAGGACTGCCGTCCCGGAGTGCGTTCGCTGCCCAGCCATGGCTTGACGCTGGCGTAAGGCTCGATCGCGGAAAACAGCCCGGTGTCGAAACGGTATTGCCGGGTCGGCGTCACCGAGTTCCGCGTGTCGCCCGGCTCGATCTTGATGAAGCCGATCCCGGGCGCCGTCAGGCCGGTGTCAAGCGGACGATCGCCGCCGCCCCAGGGCAACAAGCCACCCCCCGCAAGCACCGGCAGCGCCATGCTCACGGCGGCGAACACTCCAAGACAGGCCAGTCCCGCTCTGCTCTTCACGACTCCCACTCCCGCCGGTCTCAACCCCGGCCCGGACGCGCCCCGGAGGCCAACGGACGGCACCGGGAAAACCAACCTCCATCCTAGCGTTTAAGAGATGGGGAGTGGCGGCAAATCTGACCAGGGGCGCAGCCCGATCCGCCGGAATCCCGGGCCATGACGCAATTGGGTCACAAGCTGCCGGACCTCAGGGGGTGCGGCGAAACAGCCCGGCGTTTGAGCGCAACGACAGAGCCATCCGACACCAGATAGAGTGGTGGCGATGGTGTACCCAGTCCCGAGTGCCCTAAGGGAGATGCAGATGGCCCCAAGACTGATTCTGGTCCCGGTTTCCGGGGTCGAAAGCGACTGGCTCGCGCTCGAGACCGCGCTCGGCGTCGCGCGCGGCCTGGGTGCTCATCTCGAGGTGCTGTTCCTCACCCCGGATCCCCGGGATTCGGTGCTGGTGCTCGGCGATGGCCTGTCGACCCTGATGGTCGAGGAGATCATGTCGGCCACCGAATCCGTGTGGCAGCAGCGCGCGATCGCGGCCCGCCGCAGCTTCGATGCGCTGGTCAGCGCCGCCGGGCTGAAGGTGGTTGCCGATCCGGCTGAGGCCGGCGGGGTCACGATCCGCTGGCGTGAACGGGTCGGCCGCGCCGACGAGGAGATTATTGCCGAGGGCCAACTGGCCGACCTGATGGTGTTCGGCCAAGTGCCCGGACATCACGAGCTGCGCGAAACCCAGGTCCTCGAATCGGCGCTGCTTTACACCGGCCGGCCGGTACTGCTGACATCACAGCCGCAGCCCACGGTGGGCCGGCGGGTGGCCATCGCCTGGAATGGCAAGCTCGAGGCCAGCCGTGCGGTCGCCGCCGCCCACCCCTTCTTGGCCACCGCAGAACGGGTATCGATCCTGACCCTCCGGGCTGGTGGTGAAACCGCGGGCCACGAGGGCGCGCGCCTCGCCGACTATCTGGCCTGGCACGGCATCGGCGCCAGCGTCGAGACGATCGCGCCCGAGCCGGGACCGCCCTATGCTGCCCTGGTTCGCCGGGCGGTCGCGCTCGAAACCGATCTCCTGGTGATGGGCGCCTATGGCCACAGCCGGGTGCGGGAACTGATCCTCGGCGGCGCCACCCGCCATATCCTGACCCACGGTGGGCCGGCGGTGCTGCTGGCGCACTGAGCGCCGAACCGCCGGCCGGCACGCCGGGGCGCCGCTCAGGCCGAGTCGGCGCCGTTCAGACTCTTGCTGACGATCTCGGAGACGTCGCGCGACAACGCCGGCGAGCCGGCGAGCCGGCCCAACTGCCGGCGCATTAGCGCCTGGCGGCCGGCGTCGAAGCGGCGCCAGCGCGCGAACGGCCCGGCAAGGCGGGAGGCGACCTGGGGATTCATCGGGTCTAGACGCAGAATCTGGTCGGCAAGAAAGGCGTAGCCGCTGCCATCGGCGGCGTGAAAGCGCGCCTGATTGCCGGAGCCGAAGCTGCCGATCAGGGCATAGACCTTGTTGGGGTTACGGATATCAAAGCCGGGATGGTCGAGCAGAGCGGTGACCCGGGCCAGCGTATCGGTGCGGGACGAGCCGGCCTGAATGCTCAGCCATTTGTTGACCACCAGCGGATCGTGATGCCAGCGTCGGTAGAAATCCTCCAGCGCCGGTTCCCGCTCGGGCGCGTCGCTGGTGGCCAGCAGCGCCAGGGCCTCGATGCTGTCGGTCATGGTGACCGCGGCGCGGTACTGGCCGGCGGCGAGGGCATAGCTCTCGCGACTTTCGAGGGCCATCAGATATGCGAGGGCGAGCCCCTTCAGCGCCCGCCGGCCGATGGCTTCGGCGTCAATCGAAAATATCGGCTGCGGGGCCAGGCTGGTGTGATAGGTGGCGAGCCAACCCTCCTTCAGCGATTCCGCCAACCGCCGGCGCACGAACTCGCGCACCAGATGGATCGCGTCGACATCGATCACCGCCATCTGCTGGGCAAGGTAGCCCTCGCCGGGCAACGTCAGCGCCTTGGCGGCGAAGGCGCGGTCCCGGCCGGCATCCGCCAGCAGGCGACCGAAGGCTTCGATGAAGCTCTGTGCCAGACCCAGCGGCCGGCCGGCGCGGTAGCTGCCAATCAGCCCCAGCATCAGCCGGGTGGCCAGGGTCTGCCCGGCCTCCCAGCGGTTGAAGGGATCGCTGTCGTGGGCAAGCTGGAAGGCCAGATCGGCATCGGAATGCGGGCTGCGCAGCTTGACCGGTGCCGAGAAGCCGCGCAGCAGCGACGGCACCGGCGGCTCGGCGACATCAAGAAACTCGAACCCCTGCTCGGCGCCGCGCAGTTCCAGCACCCGCGTCGTGCCGCCGGGCGCGGCCTCGCCGGCCAGCCGCAACGGCAGATCGCGGCCGTCGGGACCGATCAGCCCCAGCGCCAGCGGAATGTGCATCGGCAGCTTGACCGGTTGGCCCGGCGTTGGCGGGCAGTGCTGGCGCACGGTCAGGCGATAGCTGCCGCGGCTGCGGTCATGGACGCCGTCGACCTCCAGTTCAGGGGTGCCGGCCTGACGGTACCAGGAGCGGTACTGGCGGAGATCGACCGCGCTGGCATCCTCCATCGCGGCCACGAAATCATCGCAGGTCACGGCTTCGCCGTCGTGGCGCTGAAAGTAAAGGTCGATGCCCTTGCGGAAGGCGGCCGCCCCGAGCAAAGTGTGGATCATCCGCACCACCTCGGCGCCCTTGTCATAGACGGTGGCGGTATAGAAGTTGTTGATTTCAATGTAGGAGTCCGGGCGGACCGGATGGGCCAGCGCGCCCGCGTCCTCGGCGAACTGGCCGGCGCGCAGACGCTGAACATCGGCGATGCGTTTGACCGCGGCCGAGTTCATGTCGGACGAGAAGTGCTGATCGCGGAACACCGTCAGCCCCTCCTTGAGGCTGAGCTGGAACCAGTCGCGACAGGTCACCCGATTGCCGGTCCAGTTATGGAAATACTCGTGGGCGATCACGGCCTCGATCGCCAGAAAATCAGCGTCGGTGGCGGTCTCGGGGCGGGCGAGCACATATTTGGTGTTAAAGATGTTCAGGCCCTTGTTTTCCATCGCCCCCATGTTGAAGTCGCCGACCGCGACGATCATGAAGATGTCGAGATCGTACTCGAGGCCATAGACCGCTTCGTCCCAGGTCATCGCCTTTTTCAGCGAGCGCACGGCGTGGGCGCATTTGTCCTGGTTGCCGGGCTCGACATAGAGGCGCAGCGCCACACGGCGCCCGGAACGGGTGGTGAAGCTGTCCTCGACCAGGTCCAAACGGCCGGCGACCAGGGCGAAGAGGTAGCAGGGCTTGGGAAAGGGGTCTTCCCAGCGCATCCAGTGCCGGCCGCCGGGCAGGGAGCCGCCGGCCGCCGGATTGCCATTGGAGAGCAGCACCGGATAGCGCGTGGCGTCCGCCTCGATGGTGGTGCTGTAGCGGGCCATGACGTCGGGCCGGTCGGGAAAATAGGTGATCTTGCGAAAACCCTCGGCCTCGCACTGGGTGCAGAAGATGGCGCCCGACTTATAAAGCCCCTCAAGGGCGAGATTGTCCTGGGGCCGGATCGCCGTCACCACCTCCAGGGTGAAGACGCCGGGCACCCGGGGCAGGGTGAGGCTGGTCGGGGTCAGCTGATAGTCGGCCGCGCTCAGGCTCCGGCCGTCAAGGGTCAGCGTACGCAACTCCAGCCGCTCGCCGTCCAGCACCAGCGGCCCACGGTCGCCGCCGCGTCTGGGATTGGCGCGAATGGCCAGCCGCGCCCGCACCAGCGTCTCCTCCTCGCCGAGGGTGACGGTGAGATCGACGGTATCGACCAGAAAGGCCGGGGGCAGGTAGTCCTTGAGAAAGGTGGCCTTCGGCATCAACGGATCCATGGCGGCGTCCTTTGGGACGAAACGGAAACCAAACAGGCCACCGGGTTCCGGTGGCCTGCCCTGGCTGATCGTAACCTGTTTTTGCCCCCGGGCGGGACCACGGCCCGGCGCAGAGCGCATCAGCGCGCGGTGCGGGCGCGGGGCCTGCCGCGGGCGCCGGTGAACAGCGGCAGCGCATGGATGGGATCGCGCGGCGGTTCGACCACCACGGCCTCCTGAATCCGCGCCGCCAGGATCGGCGGCCCGGCGGTCCGGCGCCGTCCGAGCACGAAGCCGAGCGGAAACATCAGCAGCCCGACCCCGATGCCGGCGGCGACCGTGGAGGTGGTGCCGCCGATTGCCGAGCCCTCGCGGCTCAGTTGCACGCGCTGGGCAATCTCGGTGGAGAGGCGGCTTGCCGCCTGCTGGGCAACCAGCGCCGACTCGGCGAGGCGGGCCTCAAGACCCAAAACCCGGGTCCGCGCCTCGGCCACCTGTTGCTCAGCCTGCCCGAGAGCAACGGTGCACTGGTTCAACTGCTGCTCCTTGGCGATCTGAGTCGGACTGATCGGGCTTTCGACCTTGACCTGAAAGCCAAAGGACAGCAACGCCGCGATCATCGCCGCGATGGTCGAAAAGCCGAAGGCCAGGGTGCCCAGGAATTTCATCGGAGGCTCCACACAATTCACAACACCCCGGCCGCGGACCCTTTCCACAAGCCCGGTTCCCGGAATTTCCAAGCGAAAACCACCGCCCGGCGGCTCACCCTGGAAACGCGGCAAAGTATGCCATTGCTGGCGCCAGAGTCCATATCATTATTAGCCAGGACACGTACGCCCGGAGACCCGACTCGGCGTTGCGCCGCAGCGTCAAGATAACGGCGCGCTAAAGGATTGACCTACCATGATTGGTAGCTGGATCGTCATACTAAAAGCATACCGATGGCATTCCGCCGACTCGAAACCGCCGCCCGGCCGTTCGCGTCGCGTACATCGGCAGGTACACACAGGTACGGGCCGAATTTTGCGACTCCGGAGTCGTCATGGCAGTCTCGCCAAAATCGCGCGCGCCTGGGCGGCGCAGCCATGAACGGCCATCCAGGCGGTGAGGGCGACGACGTCGCGCGCCTCGGCCGGTGCCCGGCGCACGGTCAGCCTGGCCGGCGTGGTCTGGCCTTCGGTGCGCAAGGCATAGGCGCCGTCGTCGAACAAGAGACCGGCCGGCCAGGGGGCCGAACCGGCCCCCTCGGCGAACACCGCCTCGGCTTCGTTGCCGGCAGCGCTGGTGATCCGGAGCCGGGCTTCGTGCCCCGCGCCCTGCCGCGCAAACACCGGGGCACGGTCGGCCGCTTGACAGTGCAGGCCGCCACGATGGTCGATGGCGTAAGGGTTGCGGTCACTGCCGCCGCGACTGACCCCGAGCGTGCCGCTGTCGGCACCGCCCGCGGTCAGCAACCGCGCGACCGCGGCCAGCGCGGCGGTTTCGGTCCCCTTGCCGCCGCCACCGGTTTCGGGGTTGCCGTTGTAGGGGCCGGCCAGGGTCAGGATGCGACCGTCCTGGCCAAGAAGGGTAACGGAGGCCCCGGCGGGCAGGGTGAGGGCGGCGCCGGCGGCTAGAACGCGGCCGGTCTCGGGCGCGCCTCCCGAACCCCGGATCACGACCAGGTCCGCCCGCGCCGCCGGCGCCGGCAGCACCCCGGTCAGGATCGTTATGACCACACAGCAGATCCGGTTCATGTCAGCCTCTCCATAATCACTGGTGATGTTGGCGTCGGGGCGCCCGCCGGCCACCATAGCCAGCGCGGCGGCCCTGCGGCGATACGCGTTGGTACGCTCCGTTCCATATTCCGTTGCAACCGCTGTTCCGCTCGCTATAGTCCCGGCGACCGCCCTTTGGCGCGATCCGATCTCGTTAAGAGGAATTCAGGGATGCTGATATCCACGGCCTACGCCCAGGCAACGGGCGGCGCAGCCGCCCCGGCCGCGGTCGACTTCATGTCGTTTCTGCCGCTGATTTTGATCTTTGTCGTGTTCTATTTTCTGCTGATCAAGCCCCAGCAGAAGAAGTTGAAGGAACACAAGGCCATGGTCGATGCCCTGCGCCGGGGCGACCGCATCGTCACCGCCGGCGGCCTGATCGGCACCGTCACCCGGGTCACCGGCGATGACGAGGTCACGGTCGAGATCGCCGAGGGCGTGCGGGTACGGGTGGTCCGGTCGACCATTTCCACCGTGCTCGCCAAGACCGAGCCGACCAAGGCCGAAGGCGACGACGCCAAGAAATAACGGTGCCACCGGGACGTTCGGATCATGCTGTTTTTCGCTCGCTGGAAAGTCTATACGATCATAGGCGTCTGTTTGGTCGGGTTGATCCTCACCCTGCCGAACTTCTTCAGCCGCGATCTGATGAACGGGTTGCCGGCTTGGCTGCCCCATCGTCAGATTCACCTGGGTCTCGACCTGCGCGGCGGCTCCTATCTGCTGCTCGAGGTCGACATGCCGGCCGTGGTCAAGGAGCGTCTGAATACGCTTCAGGACGGTGTGCGCAGCCAGTTCCGTACCGCCAACATCGGTTATGTCAACCTGACCAGCGATGACCATTCAGTCACTTTCAGCCTGCGCGATCCCAAGGACCGCGAAGAGGCACTGAAGGACCTCAAGACTCTGTCGAACTCGGTCGGCGGGGTCGGGATGGGCGCCGGCGTCAACGAACTGCAGATCGAGATTGGCGCCGACGGCACCGGGGTGATCACCCTGGCCGAAGCGGCTCTCCACGAGAAGGCCGCCCGCGCCGTCGAGCAGTCGATCGAGATCATCCGCCGCCGCATCGACGAGACCGGCGTCAACGAGCCGACCATCGCCCGCCAGGGCGAGAATCGCATCCTGGTGCAATTGCCCGGCGTCGACGATCCCGACCGCATCAAGCGTCTGCTCGGCCAGACCGCCAAACTGACCTTCCGCCTGCTTGGCTCCGACCAGGAGGCCGCGAGTGGCCGCGTGCCACCGGGCTTCGAACTGCTGCCCAGCGCCGAGGCCGACCGCCGCTCGGCGGCGCCGGCGCGCTATCTCGTGCGCAAGCGGATCGAGGTCGATGGCGCCAATCTGGTCGATGCGCGGTCCAATCTGAACAGCCAGACCAGCGAGTGGGTCGTCAGCTTCACCTTCGATTCGCTTGGAACCCGTCGGTTCGGCGAGGTCTCGAAGGCCAATGTCGGCCGGCCGTTCGCGATCGTGCTCGACAACAAGGTGATCAGCGCTCCGGTGATCCGGGAACCGATCCTGGGTGGGCAGGGCCAGATCAGCGGCCACTTCACCGCCCAGTCGGCCAATGATCTCGCGGTGCTGCTGCGCGCGGGCGCGCTGCCGGCGCCGCTGACCGTGATTGAGGAGCGCTCGGTCGGACCCGACCTCGGCGCCGACGCGATCCGCTCGGGCATCTATTCGATCCTCGCCGGTTTCTTTTTGGTCGTGGCTTACATGGCGGCTGCCTATGGCCTGTTCGGCCTGATCGCCAATGTCGCGCTGTTGTTCAATCTCATCCTCACTCTTGGCGTGCTGTCGCTGTTGCAGGCGACCCTGACGCTGCCGGGTCTGGCCGGAATACTGCTGACCCTCGGCATGTCGGTGGACGCCAACATCCTGATCAACGAGCGCATCCGCGAGGAAACCCGCAAGGGCAAGTCGCCGTTCGCGGCCATGGAGGCCGGGTTCCGGCGGGCCTTCTCGACCATCGTCGATGCCAACCTCACGACCCTGATCAAGATGCTGCTGCTGTTCGCGCTCGGTTCGGGTGCGGTCAAGGGCTTCGCGGTCACCATCAGCTTCGGTATTCTGACCTCGATGTTCACCGCCACCGTGCTTGCGCGGCTGATGATGGTGAGTTGGCTGCGCTGGAAGCGGCCGCAGGCGCTGCCGGTCTAGGGGCAGGGCAGGCACCGAGCTACTGACGTCGACCAGGATTGGGATCATTTCGAGAGGCTTGCGCATGTTCCGGCTTCGTTTGGCGCCCGACGATACCAACATCAAGTTCATGAGGGGCCGGTACGCCGGGCTGATCATCTCGGCGGTGCTGAGCACGCTGTCGGTGGTGCTGTTCTTTTATCCCGGACTCAATTACGGCATCGATTTCGTCGGCGGCATCGTGATCGAGGCCCGCACGCCCCAGGCGGCCGACTTCCCCGCTCTGCGCGGCAGTCTCAGCCATCTCGGCCTGGGGCAGGTGGCCTTGCAGCAGTTCGGCACCGCCCAGGACGTGCTGATCCGCTTCGAGCGGCAGTCGGGCGGCGATCAGGCTCAGCAAAAGGCGGTGGAGAAGGTGCGCGGCGCCCTCAACAAGGACTTTGCCGGCACCCAGATCCGCCGGGTCGAGGCGGTGGGGGCCTCGGTCAGCGGCGAGTTGTTCCGCAACGGCATGCTGGCGCTGGGACTTGCCGTGCTGGCGATGCTGATTTACATCTGGTTCCGCTTTGAATGGCAGTTCGGCCTGGGCGCGGTGATCACCCTGGTGCTCGACGTTACCAAGACCATCGGCTTTTATGCCATCACCGATTTGCAGTTCAATCTGACCGCGATCGCGGCCATTCTGACCATCATGGGCTATTCGATCAACGACAAGGTCGTGGTCTATGACCGGGTGCGCGAGAATTTGCGCATTTATAAAAAGATGCCACTGCGCGAACTGATCGACCGCTCGATCAACGAAACCCTCAATCGCACTCTCGGCACCTCGATGACGGTGTTCCTGGCCTGTCTGCCGCTGGCCCTCTTCGGCGGCGAGGCGCTGGAGGAATTCGCCTGGGTGCTGCTGTTCGGCATCGTCGTCGGCACCTCCTCCTCGATCTTCATCGCGGCGCCGATCCTGCTATTCCTCGGCGAGGGCCGGTTGCGGCGTGGCACGATCAAGGACCAGGAAGCCCCGGCGGCGGAGAGCGCGGAAGGCTGAACCCGGCGCCCGGTGCCAGCCACAGAGACCGAAGGCCCGGCCGGGAGCGCATCCCGGCCGGGCCTTCTTTCACTCGGGGTCGACTGTGCTTACGCTGCCGCCAGCCGTGCCGCCGCCGCGTCCCAATCAACCAGGGACTCGAGAAATGCCTTGAGGAAGTCGGGACGGCGGTTCTGGTAATCGACGTAATAGGCATGCTCCCAAACGTCGCAGACCAGAATCGGGGTCTTGCCGTGGGCGAGCGGGGTGTCGGCGTTGGCGGTCTTGGTCACCGCCAGTTTGCCGCCGTCGAGCACCAGCCAGGCCCAGCCGCTGCCGAACTGGGTCAGGCCGGCCTGATGGAACGCCTCCTTGAAGGCTGCGACGCTGCCGAAATCGGCCACCAGCTTCGCCTCGAGGGCCGCCGGAATCGCGCCGCCGCCCTTGGGCTTCATCGAATTCCAAAACAGGTTGTGATTGTAGACCTGCCCGGCGTTGTTGAAGATACCCTGCTGGTCTGCCTTGCCTGCTGTCGCCTTGACCACCTCTTCCAGCGTCAGCGCCGCCAGCGCTGTGTCCCGGGTCAGAGTGTTCAGATTGGTGACGTAGGTCTGATGATGCTTGCCGTGGTGCAGGTGCAGGGTCTGGGATGAGGTGTAGGGCTCGAGAGCGTCGTGAGCATAGGGCAGCGGGGCGAGTTCGAATGCCATTGGGATAACCTTTCGCTGGCGAAGGGAGATAAGCTCTGGAGGGCCGGGGCAGGGTGGTCGGATGCCACCCCGTCAGCCCGCGCCCGGATACCGATGAGATATTGCGCATGATTGTGGATTTTGGAAGGCGCAATCGCGGCATGCCGCCATGATAATCGGGATGGCCATCATTTTTTCATCGAGTTATCGTCGAGTTTCGAATAACTCCAGACAGTGGAAGGGACCGCTCCCTTGTCCGATCATCGCCTGTCGTCGTGCGGGCAGGAAGCCCGCCGCGCCGACCACGACCGCTACCTGACCTGTCTCTTTGCCGCGCCCGGGCCGCGCGAGGCGCTGTTCGCCCTGCTCGCCTTCAACGCCGAGATCGCCCGCATCCGGGATCTGGTGCGCGAGCCGATGATGGGGCGGATCCGTCTCCAATGGTGGCGGGAAACCATTGACCGCCTCTATCGGCCCGAGACGCCGCTGCCCGGCCATCCGGTCGCGGGGCCGCTCGGCTCGGCGATCCGCGAGCGCGGTCTTGGCCGCGGCCATTTCGAGACGCTGATCGATGCCCGCGAGACCGACCTGGAGGATCAGCCGCCGGCAACGCTGGCGGCGCTGACCGCCTATGCCGAAGCGAGTTCGGCGCCGCTGGTGGCGTTGTTCCTGGAGGCGCTGGGCGCGGCCGGCTGGCCTGAAGCGGGCAGGGCGGCAGCCCTTGAGGCCGGGCGCCAGGCCGGGATCGCCTGGGCGCTGACCGGACTGGTGCGGGCGCTGCCGTTTCACGCCGCCCGGCGTCGGGCCGTGCTGCCGGCCGAACTCTTCGGCCGCCACCGCATCACCCCCTGCGCTGCCCTCGACCGCAGCCTCGACCCGGCCGCGCTCGCGCCGCTGGTGGCCGAGATCGTGGCGCTGGCCCGGAGCCATCTCGCCCGGGCGCGCCAGCCGGCGGCGCTGGTGCCGAAAGCGGCCCTGCCGGCCTTGCTGCTGGCCTCGCTGGCCGATCTCTACCTCGACGCCCTGGAGCGCGCCGGACACGATGTTACGGCGCCCCGGGTCCAGCGTCATCCGCTGCGGCCACTGGTGCTGAGTTGGCGGGCGTTTCGCGGCCGCTATTGAGGCGTCCGGTGGATGGCGAAGCCGTTGAACGCCTGATCGGTGGCCATCAGTTCAATGCGGTTGATGTTGACGTGCTGGGGCAGGCCGGCGCACCAGACCACGCTTTCGGCGACGTCGGCGGGCATCAGCGGCCTCGTGTTGGCGTACACCTTTGCCGCCTGCTCAAGATCGCCGCCATAGCGCACCACCGAAAAATCGGTGCCGGCAACCATTCCGGGCTCGATGTTGGTGACGCGGACGCCGGTGCCCTGAAGATCGGCGCGAAGGGCCAGCGAAAACTGCTTCACGAACGCCTTGGTGGCGCAATAGACGTGGCCGCCGGGGTAGGGCCAGTTGCCGGCAACCGAACCGATGGTGATGATATGGCCGCGGCCGCGCGCGATCATGCCGGGCAGCATCAGCCGGGTCATCACCACCACACCCCTGTTGTTGGTGTCGATCATGCGCTCCCAGTCGTCGAGGGAGGCGCTCTGGGCCGGGCCGGCGCCCAGGGCCAGTCCGGCATTGTTGATCAGGACGTCGAGGGCGGCAAAATCCGGCGGCAGTCCCGCCACCGCGGCCTCGACCGCGGCGCGATCGCGAATGTCGAACGCCAGCAGATGCACCGGTACTCCCGGCAACTCGTCGGCCAGTGCCTCCAACCGCTGGCGCGTCCGCCCGGCCAGCACCAGCCGGTCGCCCAGCCCGGCGAAGCGCGCCGCAATCGCCCTGCCAAAGCCACCGGTGGCGCCGGTGATCAGGATTGTTCTGCTCATGACTGCTCTCCTCGTTCCTCGCGCTTGGCCTGCTGCCACAGCGCCTCCATCTCCTCGAGGCTGGCGTCGGACGGCGCGCGGCCTTGCCGCGCCAGCAGCGCCTCAATGCGCTGGAACCGACGCTCGAACTTGGCGTTGGCGCCCCGGATCGCGCCTTCGGGATCAACCTCCAACCGGCGGGCGAGGTTGACCAGCACGAACAGGAGATCGCCCAGTTCGTCGGCCACCCGGTCGTGGGCCGGGCCGCGGACGGTGCTGCCCGCAGCGGCGCGCAGTTCGACCCGGAGTTCGCCGACTTCCTCCTCGATCTTGTCCAGAATATCGATCGTCTCGGTCCAGTCGAAGCCGACCCGGGCCGCCCGCTTTTGCAGCTTGAGCGCCCGGGTCAGCCCGGGCAGGCCGCGAATCACGCCGTCGAGCGCACTCGGCGAGCGGCCCTCGGCGGCGGCCCCGGCCGCCCGCTCGGCCGCCTTTTGCTCCTCCCAGCGCACGGTCTGGGCCGCGGCATCGGCGATCTGAAGCGTGCCGAAGACGTGGGGATGGCGCCGGATCATCTTGTCCGAGATCGCTTCGGCCACCGCCTCGAAATCAAAAGCCCCGGCCTCATGGGCGATCTGGGCATGGAACACCACCTGGAACAAGAGGTCGCCCAACTCGTCGCGCAGCGCCGGCAGATCCGCGCGCTCGATGGCATCGGCAACCTCGTAGGATTCCTCGATGGTGTGAGGCGCCACGGTGCGGAAGCTCTGCTCGATATCCCACGGGCAGCCGGTCACCGGGTCGCGCAGCCGGGCCATGATCGCCAGCAGGCGGTCGATCTGGCGCTGGGCTTGCGGGGCGTGGGCAGGCGGGGCATCTGTGGGCATGGCGGCAATCACCGGAAACGGCCAAGAACTGTCAGCCACCCTAGCAAATGTCGGTCGCGGTGGGCGACCGCCTCGTGGCAAGCTCCGCATAATGTCGTCAGCGCGTCGATGGTCTCGGTGCCGAAGACCTCGGGATAATAACGGTGATGAACCTGGAGCGCGCCCGAGGCGTTGCACAGCCGGCAGCGCCGGCCGTCCCGTTCGACCGCGGCGCGGCGCAGCCGCTTCCAGGTCTCGGTGCGCAGATACGCGCGGTATTCCTTCTGCCGGGCGCTGAGCCGGCTTCGCACCACCAGTACCACCAGCGTGCGCAGTGCCAAAGCCAGCAGCAGCAGTCCGCCGAGCAGACCATAGGGCTCAATCGTCTCAGGCATGGTTCAAAGCTATATCGATATCTTGCATGCCATTCCTCATACATCCGTCGCATAAGATATATTATGGAAAATACTGACACGGTGGCGACGTCCGGGCGATGGTTTCCATAATATCTGGGCCCATAATAAATTCTGGGCCCATAATATACGGTGGGTTCCAAAATATCTGGATCTGCGAGCGATCAGGGGCCGGCATCGGCGGATATCTCGATCACGAGGCCGTCATAGGCCGGCATGACGCCCGGCGGCAGCGTCGTCACCAGCGTCTCGTAATCCAGGGTATTGTTCATGTGGGTCAGCCAGGCGCGCCGGGGCTTGACCCGCTCGATCCACTCCAGGGTGTTGTCGAGATGCGAATGAACCGGGTGCGGTTCCACCCGCACGCAATCGACCACCCAGTCAGTCACGCCCTCAAGGGCCGCAAACGCGGCCTCGTCGAGGCGCAGGACGTCGGTGGAATAGGCGAATGACCCAAAGCGAAACCCGAGCGTCCGGATGTAGCCATGGTCCTGAATGAAGGGTGTGACGGGGGTGTTATATATATTGAAAGAGTCTGTCCCCGAAATCACGGTGGGCACCAGCACCGGCCGGTAGTAAATATCGCCCCGATTGAGCGGCCGGAAGCAATAGCCAAAGCGCCGGTCGAGCCCCTCCAGGGTTTCCGGCAGGCCATAGACCGGAAGTGGCGCCAGCATCAGGCGGTTGATTTCGCGGAGGTCATCCAGTCCATGACAGTGGTCCGCATGATCGTGGCTGAACAACACGGCACTCAGGTATTCGACCCGGGCATCGATCAACTGCTCACGGAGATCCGGCGCGGTGTCGATCAGAATCGCGGTCGCGCCATCCTCGACCAGCACCGAAGGCCGGCGTCGCCGGTTGCGCGGATTGGTGGGATCGCAGGCGCCCCAACGGTTGCCGATGGTTGGGACGCCGTTGGAACCGCCGCAACCGAGGATGGTCACCCGCATGCCGCACGCGCCTTCGGAAACAGCCGGAAGAAATTGCCCGTGGTCTCGCTGGTGACCGTGGCGACGCTGACGCCCTTGATCCTGGCCACCGCCGCCGCGGTATGGGCGACAAAGGCCGGTTCGTTACGTTTGCCGCGATGGGGAATCGGCGCCAGATAGGGCGAGTCGGTCTCGACCAGCAGGCGGTCGAGAGGCACCGCCGCGATGTTGTCGCGCAGCGCTTCGGCCTTCTTGAAGGTGACGATGCCCGATATAGAGAGATAGAACCCAAGCTCGAGCGCCGCCTCGGCCATGGCGCGCGAACCGCTGAAACAGTGAATGAGGCCGGTCAGCCCCCTGCCCCCGCCGACATCCCTTAGAATGCCTATGGTTTCGGCTTCGGCGTCCCGGCTATGAACAACGGCTGGTAAGCCACTGATTATACATGCTTCCAGGTGCCGGCGGAAGCTCTCCTCCTGGGCCGGTCGCGGGCTGTGGTCGTAGAAGAAATCGAGCCCGGTTTCACCGAGTCCGACCACCTTGGGCCGCCGGGCGAGATCGACCAGCCGATCGACGCTCGCACCCGCCAGCTCCTCGGCGGCATGGTGGGGATGGACGCCAACAGTACAGACAACGTCAGAATAACGATCTGTAACACCATGAACTTGTTCAAACTTACTGATATGGGTGCAGATGGTGACCATCCTCCCGACTCCGGCCGCGCGCGCCCGCGCCACCACCGCCGCCTCTTCCTCGGCGAAATCGGGAAAATCGAGATGGCAGTGGCTGTCGACCAGCATCGGATCAGGCTTTCGGCTCATCGACATAACGGGGAAACACCCCCTGGGGCGCCGGCAGCTTTACCCCCGGTGTCAGCGCATGGTCCGGGCCGAGGTGGGCAAAAGTCCGAGCGTCCTCGGGCACCGCCAGCTGATCGAGAATCCGCGCCGAGGCATCGGGCATCACCGGCTGGGTCAGGATGCCGAGGTGACGGATGGTCTCGGCCAGGACATACAGCACCGTGCCCATGCGCGGCGGATCCGATTTCTTCAGCGCCCACGGCGCCTGCTCGTCGACGTAGCGGTTGGCGGCGCCGGTCACCGACCAGCAGGCGTCGAGCATCTTATGGAAGGCCTGAACCTCCAGTTCCCGCCGCGCCGTCTCCAGCAGGGCGTAAGCGCAGCCGAGCAATGTCTGGTCGGCCTCGCTGAACGGCCCCGGCTCGGGCACGACGCCAGCGCAATTTTTGGCGATCATCGACAGCACGCGCTGGACGAGGTTGCCATAATCGTTGGCGAGGTCACCGTTGATGCGGTTGACCATCGCCCGGTGCGAGAAGTCGCCGTCATTGCCGAACGGCACCTCGCGCATCAGGAAATAGCGCGTGGCGTCAAGGCCATAGCTGGCGACCAGCGTCTCGGGCGCGATGACGTTGCCGAGCGACTTCGACATTTTCTGGCCATCGATGGTCCACCAGCCATGAGCGAACACCCGGCGCGGCGGCGCAAGGCCGGCGGCCATGAGGAAGGCCGGCCAGTAAATGGCGTGAAAACGCAGAATGTCCTTGCCGACCATGTGCAGATCGGCGGGCCAGAACCGCTCGAAAGGCGTGCCCGGGCCGGCCACGGGATAGTCGAGGGCGGAGATATAGTTGGTTAGAGCGTCGAGCCAGACATACATGATGTGGCTCTCGTCGCCGGGCACCGGGATGCCCCATTTGAAGGTGGTGCGACTGATCGAAAGATCGCGTAAGCCCGATTTCACGAAGGCCATCACTTCGTTGCGCTTCCCCGGCGGCAGAATGAAGTCGGGGTTGCGCTCGTAGAAGTCCAGCAAGGGTTGCTGCCACGCCGAAAGCCGGAAGAAATAGCTCGGCTCCTCGACCCAGTCGCATTCGGCGCCGCTCGGGGCGATCTTCTTACCGCCGGGGGCGTCGCGCAACTCGTCCTCGCCGTAATAGGCCTCGTCGCGCACCGCGTACCAGCCGGAATAGGAGCCGAGGTAAACGTGGCCGTTGGCCACCAGCGCCTGCCACAGCGCCTGACAGGCGGCATGGTGGCGCTCCTCGGTGGTGCGGATGAAGTCGTCGTTGGTAAAATTCAGCAGGTCCGGCAAGGCGCGGAAGCGTTGAGAAACCCCGTCGGCGAACAGCTTCGGCGGAATGCCGGCCGCCGCGGCCGATTTCTCGACCTTCTGCCCGTGCTCGTCAGTGCCGGTGAGGAACTTGACCTCCCAGCCGTCGAGGCGCTTGAAGCGGGCCAGCACGTCGCAGGCCAGCGTGGTGTAGGCGTGGCCGATGTGGGGGACGTCGTTGACGTAGTAAATCGGCGTCGTCAGGTAATAGCGCGGCGTGCCGGCCATGAAACTCTCCCGCGGGATCACCGCCTTTAAGGTAGGGCCGCTTCGATGCTCAGCAAAGCGTTCAGCACCACCTGTTTGCGATCGAGGTTGGCGGCGTCGGCCCGGGCGAAAAGCTGGCTCGCCTTTTCCCATACCTCCAGCCAGCGATCAAGGCCGGGTTGCGCTGCGGCCAACCGCTGCAGCAGCGCGCCCTCCCCGGCCGTGATCTCTTCCGGCAACCGGCCCTCGGCCAGTGCCTTGACCAGCCGTGCCAGCCACCAGACCACCAGCCCGGTGGCGGTATCCCAGGCGTCGTCCTCGCCCTTGCGGGTCACGGAGTCGGCGAAGGCCAGCGCGGCCTTGAGATCGAGCCGCGGCAGCGTCGTCAGCACCGTGATCAAGTGCCGGTAAAGATCAAGGCCGCCTGCACCGGCGAGGCTGAGCGCGCGGCCGATCGAGCCCTCGGCCAACCGCGCCAGCGTCGCGCGGTCGGAATCGGCGAGATCGGGGCGGTTGGTGTCCAGCCAGCCGGCCACGGCCGCCTCAGGTAGCGGCCGCAGCAGCAGCGTGCGGCAGCGCGAGCGGATGGTCGGCAGGAGACCGCCCGGGGTCTCGGACACCAGCAGCAGCAAGGCTTGCTCAGGCGGCTCCTCAAGAACCTTTAATAAGGCATTGTGACCGCTTGCATTCATCTGCTCGACGCCATCGATGATCACCACCCGCCAGCCATCCTCTCCCGCGGTATGGCGCAGGAACGTGCTGACGTCGCGAACGTCGTCGACCGCGATCTCGGTCTTCATCTTGCCGCGCTTATCGTCATAGCGGCGCTCGACGGTCATCAGATCGGTGTGACCGCCGGCGCGGACGCGGCGGAATACCGGGTCGTCGGGGGCGAGATGGAGGCTGGCCGGCGGCGGTGGCGGGGCGCCGAAGAGGTCGAGGCCACCGCCCTGCCCGGCCCGGCCCCGGGCCAGCACGAAGCGGGCGAAGCGGAACGCCAGCGTCGCCTTGCCGATGCCGGCGGGGCCGCCGATCAGCCAAGCGTGGGCCATGCGTCCGCTGAGCCAAGCTGAAAGCAGCGTCCGTTCGGCCTCTGGGTGGCCGATGAGATCCGGATTTTCCCGCGGCGTCATGGTGCCGGTGCCGGCAGGCGGCGGTCGACCACCTCCAGGATCTCGGCGGCGACCGCCTCCTCGGTGCCGGCGGCGTCGATGACGGCGCAACGGCGGGGGTCGTGGGCGGCAATGTCGAGAAAGCCCTCGCGGAGCCGGCGATGAAAGCCGATCTCCATCCCCTCGTAGCGATCGGCGGCGCTGCGGGCCTGAGCCCGGGCCAACCCGGCCTCGGCCGGCAGATCGAGCATCAGGGTCAGATCGGGGTAAAAGCGGCCGATGACGTTGGCATAGATGCGAACGATGATATCCCGGTCAAAACCGAGCCCATAGCCCTGGTAAGCCATGGTGCTGTCCGAAAAGCGGTCGGAAATCACCCAGGCGCCGCGCTCCAGCGCCGGCCAGACCGTTCGCTCCAGATGGTCGCGGCGGGCGGCGAAGTGAAGCAGGGTTTCGGTGACCGGACTCCAGCGCCCGGCGGCACCGCTGACCAGGAGAGCGCGGATCTCCTCAGCCCCGGGAGCGCCGCCCGGCTCCCGCGTGGTCACGATATCGCGGCCACGCCGACGCAGCGCCGCGGCCAAGTGCCGGACCTGGGTCGACTTGCCGGCCCCCTCCCCGCCCTCGAAGGTGATGAAGCGGCCGCGCGCGATCATCTACTGGGCCTTGCTGCCAAACACGACGTGTCGGGCCGCGGCGCCAAGCCGGCCGAAAAGGCCGAGCCGGCCGACATCCTCGGCCGCAATCAGCGGCACTTCGCGGGTGGGGAAACCGGGCGCGGTCACCACCAGCTTGCCCACGGTTTGCCCCTTGACGATCGGCGCCGGCAGCGGCACCTGGGCCTGCATCGTCACTTTCAGGCTGCGCCGCGCCTCCTGCGCCATGGTCACGGTGAGGCCGTCGCCGGTCACCGCGGCCACCGTCGGCGCCTGACCGAGCCAGACCGGCAGGCTGTCAACGCTCTCGCCCGGCTTCAGGAGGGTGTAGGCGTTGAACTCGCGAAAGCCCCATTCGATCAGCCGCGCCGGTTCGTCGGCCCGCGCCTGCATGCTGGGCAGCCCGTTGATGACCAGGATCAACCGCCGGCCCTCGCGCTGGGCCGAGGCGATCAGGCCATAGCCGGCAACGTCGGTGTGCCCGGTCTTCAGCCCGTCGACGCCCATGTTGCGATAGAGCAGTGGATTGCGGTTGCCCTGCTTGATGCCGTGATAGGTAAACTCCCGCTCGGCATCGTAGTGATAATATTCGGAATAGGTATAGATCAGCGCCCGCGCCAGATTGGCCAGATCGCGGCAAGTCGAATAATGCTTGTCATCCGGCCAGCCGGTTGCATTGACAAAGTTACTGTCGTTCATGCCCAGTTCGTGGGCGCGCTCGGTCATCTTCTTGGCAAATGCCTCTTCGGTCCCGGCCAGCCCTTCGGCGAGCACGATCGAGGCGTCGTTGCCCGACTGGATGATCATGCCCCGGATCAGGTCCTCGACCTTGATCCGGGCGCCGAGTTCAACGAACATCTTGGAGCCCTGGGTGCGCCACGCATGCTCGCTGACCGGCAGCGTGTCCTCGAGGGCCAGCCGTTTTGCCCTAAGCGCCTCGAACACCATGAAGGCGGTCATGACCTTGCTCATCGAGGAGGTCGGCATGCGCTGATCGGCATTTTTCTCGAAGAGCACGGTGTTGGTGGTGGCGTCGACCAAGATCGCCTGCCGCGCGATGGTGTCGATGGTGGCGGCGCCGGCCGGGCCGGCCAGACCGAACACCACGAGGACAACCACGAGACCGGAACGCATCAGCGCACGAACGGAAAGCATCTCAAAATCCCTCTGCATCATACCGGACGACGTCGCACCCGAAGGTCAATCGACGATCACCCGGGCATTGGAGTTACCGGCCCCGACGACGCGGGCGAGAACGGCATCGGCCTGATCCACCGAATCGATGGGTCCCAGGCGAACGCGATAGAACTGGGTGTTGCCGACCCGGGCCTGACTGATCGAAGCCGCGCCGAAGCCGGCGACCCGGTCGCGGACCCGGTTGGCGTTGTCAAGCTGGCTGAAGGCGCCGGCCTGGACATAAATCTGATGGCCACCGGTTACCGGCCCCTGGCGCACCACCGGAGCCGGCAGAAAGCGGCCCTCCTCGGTGGTGCCGGCGACGGTGGCGGGTGGAGCGACCGCCGGCCGCGCCGCCGGCGGCTTCGGCGGTGCCAGGCCTGCGACTTCGACGGCGCCGCGCGGCGCCGCGACAGGCGCCGGACCCAGGCCGGACATCTCCACCGGGGCACCGGCGCGTGCGGCGGCGGCGACGGCCCGGCTCTCGTCGGCCAGAATTTGCACCCGCACCTTGGCGGTGCCGACGCGGTCGAAGCCGAGCAACTGGGCGCTACGATGCGAGAGGTCGATGATCCGGCTGCCGACGAACGGCCCGCGGTCATTGACCCGGACCACCAGCACGCGGCCGTTTTCGAGATTGGTCACCCGCACCAGACAGGGCATCGGCAGCGTCTTGTGCGCCGCGGTCACCTCTTCCTGGTTGAAGGTTTCCCCGTTTGCCGTCTGCTCCTTGTGGAAGCCTGGGCCGTACCAGGAGGCGATCCCGGACTCGTCATACTCATAGTTCTCAGCGGGATAATACCACACGCCGTTGATCTGATAGGGATTTCCAACCTTGTAATAGCCACGCGACGCCGCCCGGCCACGGTCGCCGACCGCGCCGGGACCGCTATAGCCGCCGCAAGCTCCGAGCGCCAGCACCAGCGCAAGCAAAAACGCATGCCGGACCAAATCCGGCAGCCCGTTTCTACGCAGGCCAACATCTATAGCCAGCATCCGAACCCACCCCAATATCTAGTGAGCGGCACTCTAACCAAATTTTTTCGGCCTGCCAAGCCCTCCGGAGCGACCTCCCGGTCTGAGGGCTTTGGCGCCGCCGTGGCCGGCCCGCTACAGAAAGCAGGCGAAGCTGTGACCGCCGGCACAGCGCGGTTCACCCCGAGTCGCTCAAATGTGCTAGACTTCCCTCAGGGAGCATCTGTGTGGTGGGAGATATGAAATGACACGGAAATCTTGGGCAGCGGCGGTGGTTGCCGTTCTGGCTCTGGGCGGCTGTGCCGACCTGAGCGATTCGCAGCAGCGGGTCTTGACCGGTGCCGGGGTCGGCGTGGCCAGCGGTGCCGTGATCACGGCGATCACCGGCGGCTGCATCGAATGCGGCGCGGCGATCGGCGGCGCGGTCGGCGCCGCGACCGGCTATGTCGTCGACGTGGTCAAGAAGAACCAGGAAAAGCCTGCGGCAAACTGATGCCGGGCGGCAGGGTGTCGCTGCCGGTATGACGCCGCGGCACCCTGCCTCTTGACCGGGCCGGGTGGGATGGCTCACTGCTCGTCTCTGGAAACAGTGCACAAATCCAGAGGCATCCGCATGTCCGAGCCCGTCAAGTACCTGCTGCCCGAAGAGGCCCTGCCCGTCGACTGGTACAATCTGGTCGCCGATCTGCCCGAAGCGCCGCCGCCGGTGCTCCACCCCGGCACGCTGCAACCGGTTGGTCCCGCCGATCTGGCGCCGCTGTTTCCCGACAGCCTGATTCTCCAGGAGGTCGCAACCGAACGCCGGATCGAGATTCCCGAACCGGTGCGCGAAATCTACCGCTTGTGGCGCCCGACCCCGCTCTACCGCGCCCGGCGCCTGGAGCAGGCCCTCGGCACGCCCGCGCGCATCTTCTACAAATATGAGGGCGTCAGCCCGGCGGGCAGCCACAAGCCCAACACCGCGATTCCGCAGGCCTTCTACAACAAGGAGGCTGGAACCAGGCGTATCGCCACCGAGACCGGGGCCGGGCAATGGGGCTCGTCGCTGGCCCTCGCCGGTGCGATGTTCGGCATCGAGATCGATGTCTACATGGTCAAGTGCAGCTACCATCAGAAGCCCTACCGGCGGGCGTTGATGGAAAGCTACGGCGCCCGTTGCGTTGCCAGCCCATCCACCGAGACCAACGCCGGCCGGGCGGTGCTTGCCGCCAATCCCGAAAGCCCGGGTTCGCTCGGGATCGCGATTTCGGAAGCGGTGGAGGTCGCGGCCTCGCGCGAGGACACCAAATATGCGCTCGGCAGTGTGCTCAACCACGTGCTGCTGCACCAGACCGTGATCGGCGAGGAAGCCATCGCTCAGATGGCAATGGCCGGGGCCTATCCCGACGTCATTGTCGGCTGTACCGGCGGCGGCTCAAATTTTGCCGGCATCGCCTTCCCCTTCCTCGGCGCCAAGCTGCGCGGCGGGCCCAACCTCCGGATCGTCGCGGTCGAACCGGCGGCCTGCCCGACCCTGACCCGCGGCCGTTACGCTTACGATTTCGGGGATACCGCCGGCCTGACGCCCCTGACCAAGATGCACACCCTCGGTTCGACCTTTGTGCCGCCCGGCTTCCATGCCGGCGGCCTGCGCTACCATGGCATGGCGCCGCTGGTCAGCCATATCAAGGAGTTGGGGCTGATCGAGGCCGTGGCCTACCGGCAGACCGAGTGCTTTGCCGCCGGCCTGCAGTTTGCCCGCTGCGAGGGCATCGTTCCCGCCCCCGAAGCCACCCACGCGGTCAAGGGCGCGATTGTGGAGGCGCTGAAGGCCAAGGCCGAGGGCATTCCGCGGACGATCCTGTTCTGCCTCTCGGGCCACGGTCACTTCGACATGGGGGCCTATTCCGAATACTTCGCCGGCCGCCTCGAAGATCAGGATTATGATGAGGCTGCCCTCGCCACCGCCCTCGCCGGCCTGCCGGCGGTGCCGTGAGCGGCCCGCCGTCAGATAATCAGCAACAGGGTCAGGAAGCCGGTCAGCGCCGAGGCGCTGAGGGTGGCGACCAGGGCGGTGCGGAGGCAGCGCTGGAGTCGCTGCCGCCGCAGGATGCGCGCCACCTGCTGGCGGCGGCTTTCCAGGCGTGAGGGATCGCTGCCGGTGGCGGATCTGTGCTGGGACATGGCGGGCTCCCTTCCGGGATGACGGGGCGGGACCGGGTTGGTCGATCAGCCGCAAGCGCCATGCCACCGCGGTATCAGCCGCAAAGCGGACGCCGGGTCAGGTCACTGGGAGTCGATCTTGCGGGGGCGCCTGAAGCGGCCCGGCCCGGCCTGACCGGGCAACTCGTGCCCGGCCGGCAGGAGTTGCCCGGTCGCCGCCGGTCAGCTGGAGAGCATGGCAAGGGCGGCCTTGAGTTTCGCCATCGCCGCCACCGCCTCGGCCCGGCGCTCACGGTTTTCCTCGATCACCTCTTCGGGAGCCTTGGCGATGAACTCGGCGTTGCCGAGCTTTTTGTCGACCTTGGCCACCTCGCCCTCAAGGCGGGCGACTTCCCGGGTCAGGCGGGCGCGTTCCTGGTCGAGATCAATGACGCCGGCCAGCGGCAGGATCAGCGTCGCCTCGTCGAGCACCGTCTGCACCGAACCGTGGGGTGCCGCGCCGCCGTGACGATCGACGGCGGAGAGCCGCGCCAGACGCAGGATCAGGTCGCGGTGACCGGCGAGGCGGGCCGTGGTGACCGCGCCGGCATCCCGGACCAGCAGCGGAATCTGCGAGCCGGCCGGCACCGACATCTCCGCGCGCACCGTGCGTACGCCAGAGATCAGCCGCACCACCCAGTCCATTTCGCTGTCCGCGTCGGCGTCGATCAGCGACCGGTCATAGGTCGGCCAGCGACCGGTGATCAGCCGCCCCGGGCGGGCGGCAATGCCGCCGGGGCTGAGTTGCTCCCACAACTCCTCGGTGATGAAGGGCATGACCGGATGGAGCAGTATCAGCACCTGATCGAGCACCCAGGCGGTGACGGCACGGGTCTCGGTTTTGGCCGCCTCGTCACCTCCGGTGAGGATCGGCTTGGTGAATTCGAGATACCAGTCGCAGAAGCTGCCCCAGGTGAACTGATAGAGCGCCCCCGCCGCCTCGTTGAACTTGAAGGCATCGAGCGCGGCCGAGACCCGGTCGGCCGCCCGCACCACCTCGGTCACGATCCAGCGGTTGACCGTCTGGGTCAGACCGGTCGGCACGAAGCCCGGACTGGTCAGGCACTGGTTCATCTGACAATAGCGGGCGGCGTTCCAGAGCTTGGTGGCAAAATTGCGGTAGCCCTCGACCCGGTTGCGCGCGAGCTTGATGTCCCGGCCCTGGGCCGCGAGCGCGGTCAGGGTGAAGCGCAGGGCGTCGGTGCCGTACTCGTCGACCAACTCCAGGGGATCAATGATGTTGCCCTTGGATTTTGACATCTTCTGGCCGCGCTCGTCGCGCACCAGCGCGTGGATGTAAACCGTGCGGAACGGCACATCCTTCATGAAGTGCAGCCCCATCATCATCATGCGGGCGACCCAGAAGAAAATGATATCAAAGCCGGTGACCAGGGTATCGGACGGATAATAGCGCGCCAGCTCCGTGGTCTGATCGGGCCAGCCGATGGTAGAGAATGGCCACAGCGCCGACGAGAACCAAGTGTCGAGCACATCCTCGTCGCGTCTGATCACCTCCGGTCTGCCATAATGCTTGAGGGCAGCCGCCTCGGCTTCGGCTTGGGTCTCATCGACGAATACCGTGCCATCGGGACCGTACCACGCCGGAATCTGGTGCCCCCACCATATCTGCCGGCTGATGCACCAGGGCTGGATGTTGCGCATCCATTCGAAGTACGTGTTCTCCCAATGTTTGGGGACGAACGCCGTACGTCCCTCTTCCACCGCCGCGATCGCCGGCCGGGCCAATGTCTGCGCGTCGACATACCATTGGTCTGTAAGCCAGGGCTCGATGGCGACGCCCGAGCGGTCGCCATGGGGCACCTTGTGGGTGTGGGGCTCGATGGTGTCGACCAGCCCCAGAGCCTCCAGGTCGGCGACGATCCGCTTGCGCGCCTCGTAGCGGTCGAGACCACGATAGGCTTCGGGAGCGTTGTCGTTGATGCGGGCGTCGCGGTCGAGGATATTGATCGCGGCCACCCCTGCCCGCTTGCCGACCTCAAAGTCGTTGAAATCATGCGCCGGGGTGATCTTGACCGCGCCCGAACCGGTTTCGGGATCGGCATAACTGTCGGCGACGATCGGAATCCGCCGCCCGACCAGCGGCAGCACGACGAACTTGCCGATCAGGGCCTGATAGCGCTCGTCCTCGGGATGGACCGCAACCGCAGTATCGCCGAGCATGGTCTCGGGCCGGGTGGTGGCAACGACGATGAAGCGCCCCGAGCCATCCTCGAGCGGGTATCTGAAGTGCCAGAGATGGCTCTTGACTTCGCGCTGCTCGACCTCAAGGTCGGAGATCGCAGTGTGAAGCTTTGGATCCCAGTTGACCAGCCTCTTGTCGCGATAAATCAATCCCTGCTTGTATAGCTCAACGAACACCCGGCGCACGGCCCGGTTGAGGCCCTCGTCCATGGTGAAGCGCTCTTTCGCCCAGTCGGGCGAGGCGCCGAGCCGGCGCAACTGACGGGTGATGGTGCCGCCGGACTCGGCCTTCCAGGCCCAGACCCGCTCGATGAAGCGGTCGCGGCCGAGATGATGGCGGGTCAGCTGCTCCGCCGCCATCTGGCGCTCGACCACCATCTGGGTCGCGATGCCGGCATGGTCGGTGCCCGGTTGCCAGAGAGCATCCAGGCCGCGCATGCGCTGATAGCGAATCAGGATATCCTGCAGCGTATGATTGAGCGCGTGGCCCATGTGCAGGCTGCCGGTGACGTTCGGCGGCGGCATCATGATGCTGTAGGGTCGCGCCGCCGAGCCGGTGTCGGCGGCGAACGCCCCCGAGGCTTCCCAGATCGGATAGAGTCTGGCTTCGACCTCGGCGGGTCGATAAGTCTTGTCCAGCATCGCTGAACCCCTTGTCTTTCAACGGTAAATGGGGGGATGCCGGCCTAGTAGTCCCGCGAGTGGCGGACCATCTTGTCCAGCTCCTTCTGAACCAGTCTTTCGACCAGACTCGGAAGGTGTTCGTCAAGCCATTCCCGCAGCAGCGGCCGCAGCAGTTCGCGGATCACGTCCTCGACCGTCCGGGCGCCGGCAGTGATCGGCATCGAACCGATGAAGCGCTCCCCCGAAAGGCTGTTGGCCAGCGACGAAAAGGCGGCGGTCGCCATCGCGGCCGGACGGTCCGAAACCAACCGGTCGTCTTCCACCGGCGGTGGCGGCTGATACCGGGGCCGGGGCGGCGGTGGGGGCGGTGGCGGCGCCATCGAGCGCCCGCCCCAGGGGTCATCCTCTTCCGGTTCACCGAACTCATCCTCGAGCACGTTGGTCAGCTCGAGGATGTCCTCTTCCTCCTCTTCCTCTTCCTCCTCCTGCATGGGTGGCGGCGGAGGGGGCGGCGGAGGCGGTGGCGGTGGCGGAGGCGGCGGAGGGGCAGCCTTCGGCGGAGGGGGCGGCGGAGGGGGCGGCGGTGGTGGTGGCTCCGCCACCTCGACCGGACGCGCGGGGGTATCACCATCCTCGGAAATGATCCGGCGAATGGAGGCGAGAATCTCCTCCATCGACGGTTCTTGCTGGGACTTGCTGTCGCTCATTGCTGACTGTTCCGAGGCTTGCTCCCTCGGGCCAGACTAATTCGGCGCCGGGAGAAAGGCTACCTCTATGTCGTGATGCGCTGAATTAGGGCCAAATACAGGGTAGCGAAGCCACACAACCACAGTCGGGAGCGACCGGGCCCGCCAAGCCCGCGCCCCAGGTCCTCCCCAGCCGAAAAATAAAATCGGCGGACTCGTCACTCGTCAATGCCATAGCCATACCAACGGCCACGGACGTTACGATAATGAGCTTCATAATCATAGTATTGCACGGGCAGCTTAAGCGTCTGCGCCGTCAGTTCTCCAACCGAAGCCAAGAGTGCGAAGATCGAAACGCTTTCATCATGTCGGGCCCTGACCAGATTGACTCGGGCGTTCAACAACGTTTGCTGGGTATTCAGCATGTCGATTACTGTACTGGAACCGACTGCGACCTGTTGGCGCATGCCTTCGGCTGCCAGCTCGTTGGCCTTCACGGCAGCCTGATAAGAGGCGATGCTGGCGCGCGCGGTGGCCAGCGACTGCCAGCTGGTGATCGCCGATTCCTCGGCGGTCCGCGAGGTCTGTTCGACCGCGATGCGGGCGGCGTTGGCGGTTTGACGGGCTGCCCGCGCCTTGGCCGCCAGCGCGCCGCCGTCGAGCGGGATCGACAAGGTGGCGATCAGGCTGCCGACGGTTCTGAAATCGTTGCGCTTGGTGGTATCAAGATTATGCAGGGCGCTGGCCGTGAGGCTGACCGAGGGCAGCAGCCCGGAGTCCGCGACGTCGACGGCGGCCTTGGCCGCCGACTCCGAATGCACCGCGTTAACCACCTTGGGGCTGCGGCCGCGGGCCTGGGCCACCGCCTCATCGAGGGATGCCGGCAGCGGATAGGACAGCCTGGGCAGGGTCAGCTTGCCCGGCGGCGCGCCGACCAGCTTGGCGAATGCGGCCTTGGCCGCCGCCAGACTGCCCTCGGCGGCGGTGCGTGCCGCGCTGGCGCTGGCCACCTGAGCCTCGTGAAGCGCGACGTCGGTCCGGGTGACTTCGCCAGCTCCGAAGCGACCGCGAAAGGCATCAAGGTCGCGTTTTTGCACCGTCTCGAAGTTGACCTGCAACTCCAGCAGCGCCTGGGCCTGAATGACATCGAGATAGGCGGCCGCGGCCTGCAGCAACACCGTCTGCTCGGTGTCGAGCAGCGCCGCGCGCTGGGCTAGCACCGCCGCCTCGGCCTGCTCAATGCCGGCGTCGATGCCGCCGCCCTTGTAGAGCGGTTGGGTCACCGCAACCCCGACCGTGCGCGGATTGGTCGGGTACCATTTATTGGGGTAGTTGCTGACGGCGCTTCCGGCCTCGGAATAACCGGTGGCCCCGGCGTGAGTGTCCGTCTGTCCGGCGCTGCCGGTCAGGGCCGCGGATGGCCGCGACTGGGCCCGGGCCTGGGGCACACCCTCATCGACCGCACGCAACGTCGCTCGGGCGCCGCTGAGCACCGGATTGCTGAGATAGGCCCGGGCCAGCGCTTCGTCCAGCGTCTGGCCCCAAGCCATGCCGGCCGAGACCAGCCCGGCAGCCGTCAACGCACCCGAAATCCACAGCGCGCTGTGGCTGCGTCTGGTCGCCATCCTCATTGGCCGATTCCGTCCCGACGTCGCGGTGTCGCCTCTCTCAGAACACGAACCTCGGCTTGAACTCGAATCCCGGCAGCACGGGCGCCGTGGCATCGAACAAAGACCGGCTCGACACCGTGGTGCCGGCCTTTCGATACAGCCGGGCCTGGCCGAGCCGGGCGATGTCATGCTGGCAGGAGATCACCGCCACCAGACGACCGTCCTCGGCCAACTGATCAAAAAGTGCCGGCGGCACCTCGGCGACGGCGCCATTGATGATGATGACGTCGTAGGGCGCCTTGGCCGGATAGCCCTCGGCCAGCCCCGCGGTGACCACGGTGGCGGAGTCGCAGGCCTGCGCCGCCAGCGTCCTTGATGCCCGGTCGACGAGGTCGGGGTCGGACTCAACGGCAATCACCGCATTCGCCAGCCTGACGAGCAGCGCGGTCGAATAGCCGGTGGCGCAGGCAACGTCGAGCACGATATCGCCCGGTGCAATCTCGGCCGCCTGGAGCATGCGGGCGAGAATCATCGGCTCCAGCAGACGCCGGCCGTTACCCACCGGAATTTCCTCGTCGATATAGGCGATGCCCTGCGCCTCCTGCGGCACGAACGCCTCGCGTGGCACGGTATTGAGAGCGATAATCAATGCCGGGTCGGTGACGCGATTCGGACGAATCTGTCCCTCGACCATATTGACTCGAGCATTTGCAAAATTGGACATGGCGGCCGTGGCGGTTGGAGGAGTCTGGAAGCATTCACCCGACACGACTTATAGCGGTGACGCCGTGGGAAAACAATGCCGGGACCGCTGATCGGATATGACATTTCCCCGCCATCCGGCATTGACCCGCCCCGAGCGCCGGTCTATAAGGCGCCCCAGCG
>SERZ01000219.1_pt1 | contig 39337 bp, 36 predicted proteins | sample 3171461 | NCBI WGS metagenome assembly SERZ01 (sample SAMN06051861, study PRJNA518727) | freshwater metagenome | biome: subpolar coniferous forest; feature: holomictic lake; material: water; isolation source: holomictic Lake 227, 6 m depth | place: Canada: near Kenora, Ontario | collected... | reverse complement strand
CCAACGATCTGCCAATCGGCAGCGGGCTCATTGAATCCGGCAACCGTCACGTCCTCCAAGCACGTCTCAAACGCGCTGGAACCGCTTGGCTCAAAGAAAACGCCCACAATCTTGCCCAGCTTCGGGTTCTTCGCTCCAATGATCGCTGGGATGAATATTGGCGTGCACAGAAGGCTGCCTGATTACTCACCACCTTTAACTGCACCCGCGAAGCGAGTTATGCCGGATTCGTCCTTGACCGGAGTGGAGTGTTCAGGAACCTCCTCCAGCGGAAAGTTACCCACTGAAAACAGCGAAGAACCAAATTTTTCTAGTTTGCAAGGCGGCTTGAGGAGATCGGGAAGTAACAATAGGCGCGGAGTGCCGAATTCCACCAGCTGATTATCCGAGCCGGGGACTACCTGACGCTCTGGACCTAACTCCAGCAGAAGAAAGCCGCCCTATGACCACGCCCGCCGACCAACTCCACGAACTGGCCCCACGATGCGAGGCGTGCCGCGAGGCCGCGCGCGATAATCTCGACGCTGTGGACCGCCGCCTCCTTGCCTTGGAGATCGTCGTCCGAGGCGAGGATGGCCACAACGGGATGAAGAGCCAGCTTCGCGGCCTGTGCGAACGATTTGATCAGTTCGAGAAGAAGGTAATCCGGCTAATTGCAGTGGGAACGGCACTGCCGGGGATTGTGGTGGCAGTGCTGAGGTTTTTGGGGAAGTTGTAGAATGACAGCTTGTATTTTTTGCAAAGCAATCACGAACCGACGTGAGCGAACCGCTGTATCGCGGCAAACGCCCAGCGCACAACGCCGGTTTTCGATGTCAATGGAGATCGCATTGATTTCGGTGCAGAAAATCGAGCCGTCCTTGCGTTTGAAGGGCCGATCCTGGATGAGAGCCGATATGCCGTAATCCAGCCTCTCCAAGTCCTCCATCAGTCGCGGCAATTCCTCGGGGGGATGAATGTCGGGAAGGGAGAGTTGCAACAGTTCCGCTTCGGTATAGCCAAGCATTTGGCAGAACGCCGGGTTGACCTTGAGCAACTGTCTGGTCTCCTTGTCGGCGACAACGACGCCATCGGTGATCCCCTCAAAGAGCGTCCGGAATTTCTGCTCCTCTTCCTCGGCTCTCTGGCGCGCTGCCCTGAGTTCTTCAATCTGCCGCTGGAGTTGCGGGTAGTAGCTCTTGCGAAGGGATCGTGCGCCAAGCCCGATGATTTGATTGCGCAGTGCGTTGCCCTCCGGGCTTGGATCAGAACGCTCGCTCATAAAGCATCTCGATCTCTTGCACGGTGGGCTGGACCGGGTTGGTGACAATGCACGGATCTTTCAATGCGTTTTCCGCCAGTTTCGGGAGGTCGGACCGACTCATTCCCAAATCCCTCAAGCCGCCCGTGATGCCCACCTCCATTCGGAACCACCGGATCGCCTCAACGAGGCGGGCCTTTTGCTCAGTTAAGGGAAGGTGGGCTACCTCGACTCCAAAAGCTTCCGCGATTCTGGCGTAACGTTCAGGGACACTGTGAAAATTAAACTCCACCACATGCTCAAGCAAAAGGGCGTTGCAGTCGCCGTGCGGGAGGTCCAAGAAGCCGCCCAGACTGTGGGCCATCGCATGCACCAGGCCGAGGCTTGCATTGGAGAAGGCCAGCCCAGCCAGCAAACTCGCTAGTGTGGTGAGTGATAAATTCGCATCATAATTCCGGCCCCTTTTTCAATTTTTCGGCGTTGCTCAATCGGTCGGTATCTTCAGATACCGCCCTCATTCGCGCCTTGAAAAATCGAAAAATTGTCTCGGACTTATTTAGCGAATTTATCTTTCACCACACTAGCATCATCGGGCTGCGGAAACCCAGGTCTAATCGATGCTCGATGGCACTTTTGAGATTTCGTTTCACCAACCGGATGGCTTCCAGTGCGTGAAGGTCGGTGACAGGGGAATTGGCGCTGGAAACGTAGGCTTCGAACGCATGAACCAAAGCGTCAATCCCCGTGGCTGCCGTCAGGTCTGCCGACATCGTAGTCGTCGGGATCGGGTCCACCAGCGCCAAATCCGGCACTACAGCCTTGCTGATAATCGCAAATTTTACCTTCCGGGCGGTGTCGGTGATGATCGCGAACTGGGAAATGTCCGCAGAAGTTCCCGCAGTGGTTGGAATAAATATCAAGGGAGGACAGGGGATCTCTATCTGATCCACGCCTTCAAAACGCAGGATGTCACCTCCGTTGCTCGCGATAAGGTGGTGCGGACGGTTCGCGTGTCGAGCAGGACGTCAAAGAGTAGGAGAAAATAGAGGAAACAAAACGGTTCGTACGCAAAACGGAACCGGGCATTGGTGACGCCCACCATCATGGCGGCATACCAGATGAAGAGCATGCAGCCGATCCACATCAGGTGAAACCAGGCGCATCCGCGCCGATGAGAGATGGCCGCCGCCATGCCGAGCAGGACCAGCGGGTAGAAGTAAGGCACGCCCGGAACGGTGTTGAGGCCGCCCGGAACGCCCCCAAAGAAATCGTGCACCCAGCGCTGAGGCGAGGTGGGACGGTCCGGGGTGCGGAAATAAAGGATGGCGTCGTTCCAGAACTCTTGGTAATCGGTGAACCACTGGATGCGCTTCGCGTCGAAATGGGCGGCAACCCAGCCTTTCAGCTCCTCATCCGTCTGCAATTTCCCGGTGAGCCCCTTGCTCAAGACGGGCGCCATCCACTCCGTCAAGGTAAGAGCCTCCCATTGGCGCTTGTGCAGGTAGTGGTCGTTCCAGCAGTAGGCGCTCCAGGCGTCGATGGCGAGCCGGGACTTGAGAAGCGGCAGGGCGAGCACTTCCCGCGGCTGATTTTTCAAAATCTCCACGCAAAGCGCCTTCCGCAGGCTTTCCTCGCGGGATTTCTTGGCCTCCTTGTTGGGGATCAGTTCGGGGTTGCTGTCGAGGTAATTGTCCACCGCTTCGTCAATCCGCTTGGAGGTCTTGACCATGTCGCCCGGATATTCAGGGAAACGGCTCCGAAGCTCATCGCGCAGCGGGAGCAGGTAGGGTTCCAACTCCGGCACGGATTGGAAATGATCCGGGGCGAGGTGGATCAACGTCGCCAGCAAAAGGGGCGTCCCATCCCGCGCGCCGCTGGCGATAAATCCCAACACCGTCAGCACGAGGGCGATCGCGCCATGGCGCAGCATCTGCCGCCAGCGCCCCCAAAAGACAACGGGAATCAGCGCGAGGGCGGCACAAAAGAAGAGCTTGCCCTCCAGCCGGGTGCCGGTCACCAAAATCAGGCTCAGCATGAAAAGCCAGAAATTCCGCCGGGAAGGATTCCGAAACCAGACGGTGCCCGCCAGGGCCGCCACGAGCGCGCAAAACTCGTATTGGGCCTCCCCCAACAGCGTGTGCTCGTACCAGATGATCATGGGGTTGACTCCCACCAAGAGCGTCGCCGGGATGATGAACCATTTCCACCGTTTGAACCAGAGCCGGACAATGGCGCCCGTGACCAGGATGCCGATCAAGCCCATTACGTGCTGGGCGGCGGGAATCACCAACAGCGCGGGGAAGGGAAGAAAAAACGGGATGCTGAAAAGAACCGGCGTCAGGAAGGAGCGCTTGCCGTTGATATGCAATCCGTGGTGCGTCAGGAACATCCGCGGCGTCGTCAAAAAGTCCGCCGAATCATACTGTGTATATCCGTAGGGCATGTCCGCCGTCACCGCGACCCGTAGCGCCAAGCCGATCAGGAGAGCGGGCAGGCACCACCGGATCAACTGGTGGAGACGGGGATCCCGCCAAAAACGGCGGAAGCTGCCGGCGGTCGCCGGAGTGCCAGTCGGATGAGGTTGGGCTTCAATGGGATTCATGTGATATGCGCGGTCGTTTGGTTTCCGTATTCCGTGGAGCGGCGGTTGCCACAGGGCAGCCAATCCTCGTTCCCTTACGCCATGCCTTCAGCGGCCTTCACCGGTTCTGACGGTTCTTTTGCCCCCGTCCGCCGCCGCTGGGATTCCCACAGGAGGGCCGCTCCGGCGGTTAACGTCCAAAACATAATGGGGACGATGGGGATCAGATAGCGTGTCAGCGGACGACCCACTGTGCAGAGCATCACGATGTTAAAATACCAGACTCCCGACAATCCAAACCACCAGGGGCACAGCGTATCTTTGGCTTTCCAAAATAAATAAGGGAGCAGCAAAGACGTCAGCAGCACCGGCCCCAACCACCGGAAGAAGCTCACCGAAACGAAGGCGTAATAGAGCGCAAAACGATTTTCCGTGGCCGCTTCGTCCAGGTGTCGGGTCATACCGGGGATGTCCACCAGCGTATCCTGGAGCCGGAGTTCCTTGAGGCTTTGTTTGCCCCCCATGATGTCATTCCGGGAAGGCATGGCGCTGCCTCCAATGGAAGCTGTTAAGAGGTGTTGGAGGTCGTCCAACACCTGCCGGGCATAGGCGAGGCGGTGGGCGTTGACCCCTTCGAGCCCCAACTCCCAGCACAGGCGATTCAGATCCTTCGGCAGTTTGCCCTGCTCCTTGAAGAGGCGCGACAAATGCGGGACCACGGTGCGGTTGACAATAATGTTGTTATCCAGCTCGCCGCGATTCCGGTAATCCTCGATTTCCTCTCGAATGGCGGCCTTGATTTCGGGATATTTGCCCCCGTCGAGCACGGTGAACTGGGCCGTCCTGCCGTAAAAGAGGATGCCGTCTTGTGGTTCTTTCGGGGAACGCTGCGGACAGACGGTATCGAGGACCTTGACGCCAGCAAACGGCAGGGTGAATGCGATGCAAAAAACGAGTGCCTGTCGCAACGCGGGGCGCAGGTTGGCGCGTCCGCAAAACAAATGCCCTGCGACAAACAGGAGCGGGAATGGCGCGTAAACGTTCTTGGTCAGCGTGAGTAATGCCACGCCGATTCCCGTGCCCCACAGCCAGCGCGCTTTTCCCTGGTGCACGGCGAGTAGCCAGGAGGCAAACGTCAGCGATGCACAGAAAAAGAGCACCGTCTCGTTCCGGATCCACTGCTCCAGGTTGAGAGGCAGGTCGTACAATCCATAAGAAAGGCCGCAAACCGCGAGCGGCACAGCTGCTTGCCGCCCCAGCCAAACCCTGGCCGCGCCCAGGGTTGCGAGAATCCCCAGCGCCCCCAAGGCATGCTGAATGACCATCACGGAAGAAAGAGAACCAAAGCCCTTCAAGCTGCCGGCGATCAAGAGCGAGTAGATCGGCCCCCGCCTGGGATCTGATTCCCAGGCGCCGGTATGCACCCAGGTTAAGGCGGAACTCGTGTAGGACGACGCATCCTTGGACCAGAGCGCGATGGGCAGAAGATGGGCCAAGTAGATGCGGATGCCAATGGTCGCCACGATCACGGCAATCCACATCGCCCATTCAACCCCCCGGCACGGCGGCTGATAGAGACGTCGGATTCGGGACAGCGGATCGAATGGCATGAATGTTCATGTTTAAGAAACGCCCGATTCCTTTGAAAAGGAAAATCGGAGGCAATTCGGCCTTGTCAATCGGGAGCGCCCATCTCGATCCCCAGCAGCTTGGCCTCCTCGCTCCGGGCGACCACGCATCCGTCGTTATTGCTCAATCCAGCATGGCGATGACGATCTGGCCGCTGCCCGGCGTGATCGAGCGATCCACTACCAAGATGTCGCCGCCTTGGATTCCGGCGGCCCTCATCGAGTTCCCCCGCACACGGATAAAGAAGGTGGCCGCCGGGTTCGTCACGAGATGCTCGTTGAGGTCGAGCGAGTTTTCCATGTGATCCTCGGCAGGCAACGGGAACCCAGCCTGGACAGTGGCGGAGGCCGGCGGGATGCGCAGCTTGGTGCGGGCTTGGAAGGGGATGGGCTGGCCGACGATCATGGCGAAGGGTAAGGCCTGAAACTTCGCGGTCAAGGGGATGGTTGCCTGTTCGAATTTACTGCTCATTCAAACTCATCCAAGCGGCGATCCCGATATCGCTGGATAATGGTAGACAAGGGGGAACTTCCCAGAGCGTGTTCTCACTTACCGTTCTCACTCGGGGTATTTTGCCCGCTCAAATCAGTGTAAGTCCCTTGCGCTGAGGGAATGGAGGCGGGAGCGGGAATCGAACCCGCGAATAGAGGTTTTGCAGACCTCTGCCTTACCACTTGGCTATCCCGCCGCTTGGTTTTCCCTCACGATGTGGGGGATGCCAAAAATGCCGGACCTCGATCTAACTTGCAACGGTTTTGTTTAAAAATCTGCCGCGCTTGGAATCGTTCGTGGCGGACAATTTTCCCGCTCCTTCCGTAAACAAGGTGAGGGGAGAGGCTGTTTTTGCTTCTTCTCTCCAGGAGGCGCGAGATGAGAATGAAATATTGGCTCTATTGGGCGGCGTTTGCCGCGCTGGCTTGCGGGATCAGCGTCCCGCCCGCGGAGGCTGCCTTCTGGCGGTCCCAACCGCAGGGTGGGGGGCCAAAATATGTGGTGATCGATAAATCGCAACAGACGCTGCGCGCCTACGAGGGGAGCCGTGTGGTGCTGGAAACGCGGATCAGCACCGGGCGGCGCGGCCGGGAGACCCCTAACGGGCACTTCCGGGCCCAATCCAAATCGCTGATGCATTATTCGCGCCTCTACGGCAACGCCCCGATGCCCTATAGTGTGCAGATTGCCGGGAATTACTTTATCCATGGCTTTTTCTCCGTGCCGGATCATCCCGCTTCGCACGGCTGCATCCGGGTGCCTCTCTCGGGGAGCAACCCGGCCCGGCAGTTCTATGACTGGGTGGAACCGGGAACTCCTGTGGCGATTGTGGGGGCCTGGCGCTCGTGAATCAGGAAGAGCGGGCGGCGTTTGTCCTCCGCACTCTCTCTCCCCCTCTATCGTCTCTTTTCACGGCTTCCGCAGGGAGTGGCGGACGATGTTGGCGCCGAGGTCCCAGACGGGCCCGGGAAAGCTCCGGCAGGCTTCGAGCACGGCGTCCAGGGCGTTGACAAAGAGATCGATCTCCTTTTCGCCGATCATGAGCGGGGGCAGGATTTTGATGGCGTCCATCCCATGCCCGGCCACCTGTGTCAGGACCCGGTGGCGGGTCAGCAGCGACGTGGCGATCATCTGCGAAAAGAGTTCCTTCTCGATCGTGTGGAGGAAGGCCCAGCCGAGTTTGGTTCCAAATTCCTCGGGCTGGTGAAACTCGATGGCGATGATGAGCCCCAGCCCACGGACTTCTTTGATGAGTGTGTGGCGGGTCTTGAGGGCGTTGATCTTCTCCAGGAGCAGCCGCCCCATCGCTTCGGCATTGGCGATGAGCCCTTCTTCGTCCAGCACTTGCAACGTGGCCAGCCCGCATGCCATGGCCAGGTTGTTGCGCCCGAAGGTGGAGGAATGGACGACGCAGCGGGTGAGGGAACGGAAGGTGGCCTGGTAGATGGCGCGCCGCGCCACAATCGCCCCACATGGGACATAGCCGCCGCTGAGCGACTTGGCCAGGGTCACGATGTCCGGTTCCAGCCCCCAATGCTCGAACCCGAACCACCGGCCCGTCCGGCCCAGGCCCGTTTGCACCTCGTCGCAGACGAGCAGCGTGCCGTGCTTGCGGCAGAGGCGCTGCGCCTGGAGGAAGAAGTCGTCCGCGGGAAAATGAACCCCCTTGCCTTGCACCGGCTCGATCACCAGCGCCGCCACGTCGCCCCGTGATAACTCCTTCTCCAGCGCTCCCACGTCCCCCAGCGCGATCCGGCGGCAGCCGGGCAGGTAGGGGGCGAAACCATCGCGGAATGCCTCGCAGCCCATCAGCGAAAGCGACCCCATGCTCAGGCCGTGGAACGCCCCATCCAGCGAAAGAACCCCGGGGCGCCCCGTCGCCGCGCGGGCAAATTTGATGGCCCCCTCCATCGCCTCCGTGCCCGAGTTGCAGAAAAAGACCGCGTCCAGGTGAGAGGGCAGGCGTTGGGTAAGGGCTTCGGCGAGCAGGCCGCTCAGGAGCGAGCAATCCATCTGCACCATATTGGGGAGGTCCATCTCCAGAGCGTCCGTCAGAGCGCGCCTGACCGCCGGGTGGTTGCGCCCAATATTAAACACACTGTAGCCGCTCAGAAAATCGAGGACTGCCGTGCCGTCGTGGTCGAAGAGGTATGCGCCGCAGGCGTTGGCGTAGATTTTGTCGAACCCGATGGTCTGCTGCACCGTGACGAGCGTCCGGTTGAGGTGGCGGGCGTGGAGGGTATAATTTTCGCCAAATCGGGAGGCGACAAGGTGTTTCAAATCCAGAGGCATGGCGTGCGGGGAATCGCGCGCGGCGGGCGCGGCGGATGTGCGCGCGGGCATCCCCCTGTGGCTTCAATCAGGGCTCCCAAGGGCCTTTTTCCTGTTTTTTGATTGCCAAAAGCGGGCGTTTCGTGTTTGTTCCACCCTTCCCAAGCGCAGAAAAAACGTCGCCGTTGGTCCTTGGGCCGCACCGATAGGTAGCCGGCCGACCGCGCCAGGGGTAACCCGGCGACACTGAGAAAAAGTCAGGCAGCAGAGAACACCTTCGTTTTGCAGAAGCCGGGAGAGAACACCTCCCCCCCGGGTTTTTTGCACGCCTTTTTTTGATACCATGCCAGTCCGTTTAGGCCGTTTCGAAATGCCAAAAACTCTCGCCAAAGACGAGAGCACCGCCACTGAAACCTACGCAAGGTTTATCGCCGAACCCTTTGAGGCCGGATACGGCCACACCGTCGGCAATTCCTTGCGCCGCGTGCTCCTTTCCTCGCTGGAAGGCGCCGCCATCACCACCGTCCGCATCCAGGGCGCACAGCACGAATTCGCCACCCTGCCGGGCGTGGTGGAAGACGTCACCGACATCGTGCTCAAGCTCAAGAAGGTCAAGTTCAAGTCCGTCGATCACGATACCCGCCGCCTGACGATCTCCGTCAACAAGGAAGGGACCGTGACCGCCGGGGATATCCAGGAAACCACCGGCATCGAAGTGCTCAACAAAGACCTCGTCATCGCCACCCTGGACAAGAAGCAGAAGTTTGAAGCCGAACTCGAAGTGAAGGTCGGCCGCGGCTTCGCCACCGGCGACGAGAACAAATACCTGGACATGCCCATCGGCGTGATCCCCATCGACTCCATCTTCTCCCCCGTCACCCGCGTCAAATACGCCGTGGAAGCGACCCGCGTCGGCCAGCGGACGGACTACGACAAGCTCGTCCTGGAAATCTGGACGGACGGCCGGATCAAGCCCGAGGACGCCCTTCTTCACGCCTCGGCCATCCTGCGCCACCACCTCGACCCGTTCGTCAACTACGACGAGAACGCCGTCGAATTCGACGAAACGCCGAAGGAAGTCAGCCAGGAGAACGCCGCGCTCAAGAAGCTCCTCAACATGAGCGTCAACGAGATCGAACTCTCCGTTCGCGCGGCCAACTGCCTCAACAACGCCAACATCACCACCGTCGGCCAGCTCGCGCAGAAGACCGAGGCGGAGATGCTCAAATACCGCAACTTCGGCAAGAAGTCGCTCAACGAGATCAAGGAAAAATTGACCCAACTGGGCTTGAGCCTCGGGATGAAATTCGAAACCAACCTGCTCGAATCTCCCTCCGGCGAAACCTACGCCCGCTAACCGCCTCCCGGCTTACCATCCATCACCCATGCGTCATCAGAAAAAGACCGTCAAACTCGGGCGTACTACTTCGCATCGGGACGCGCTCCTGGCCAACCAGGTTTGCAGCCTGATCGAACACACCCGCATCACCACCACCCTGGCCAAGGCCAAAGCCGTCCGGCCGCTCGCGGAGAAACTCGTCACCCTCGGCAAGAAGGGGACGTTGCACGCCCGCCGCATCGCGCTGGCCTACCTGCACCACAACGAAGCCGCCGTCCGCAAGCTGTTCGCGGAAGTCGCCCCTCGTTCCGCCGCCCGCAACGGAGGCTACACCCGGATCATCAAGACCGGCCCGCGCCAGAGCGACGCCGCGCCCATGGCCTTCATTGAATGGGTTGACCAAGCCGCTCCGGCTGCTCCCGAAGCCGCCAAAGCCGCTCCAGCCCCCGAGGCGAAAGCGGAAGAAAAGGCCGAAGAGACCAACGCCTAGGCCACACGCCAAAGCCAATCAAAGCTCAAGGGGTTCCGGTTCGCCGGAACCCCTTTTTTTAACTCGTTACCAAGTTGTAATTGGTAACGTCTAACGCATGTTGCGATAAGCCTTTTACAACAGTGACGCTGCCATACGGTCAGCGCACACCAATGCCTTATCCCGGTCAATTCTCCCGGCCGGGATTGTATCATCCCCGTCTCGCAGACGGGCGAGCATTTCCGCCTTCTCTTGGCCAGTCACCACCCAAAGGATGCGGCGGGAACGGTTGAGGATCGGAAAGGTCAACGTCATCCGGCGTCTTCCCTGCCAAACCTCAGTCAGCGCGACATTCGAATCGGTTACATCAAGCACCGGGTCGCCGGGAACGAGTGAGGCGGTGTGTCCATCTGATCCAAGACCCAGATGGATGAGGTCGAACACCGGCGGCAAACCGGCGATCTCCCCGAGAGTCCGGGCGTAGCGGGAGACCGCTGCCTCCAGGTCTGTTGATTCCACCGGCATGGCGTGGATATTATTGGGGTGTAACGGAACTGCGTTTAAGCTTTCGAGCAGGGAGGGAAGGTTGCGATCCGGGTCTCCCGCAGGTGCCACCCTCTCGTCCACCTGCGCCACATGTACATGGTTCCACGGAATCTTCTCAACCGCCAGGGAGTGTAGCATCAGCCACGGAGTTCTGCCGCCGCTGAATGCGACTACGAAGCGACCGCGCGTTTTAATGGCCGTTCGAGCCTCCGCAGCGATAAATGAGGCGGCATGGCGAGCGACGGATGCATCGTCGGGATAAACGAGGAATTCCATGGCATCTTCAGAGTTTCCGTGGGAGCGGCAGAAACCATCGTCATCTGCTGCGTGCGAGGCGGGCCGCTGGCCCTTCAACCAAATCGTATGCGCAACGGCAATTGGCGGGTATTGAAGGCGAATCGCCGAGCATGATTATCTTGAGACGGCATTTATTGCTCCCAACCGTCCGCCGCATGCCTATTCGTCCTCGGCAAGGCCGTAATTCCCCTCCTGCTCGTTTTTTGCATGATGATCCACATCAAGCGCGTATATGAGGAGGAGGCGATGGAGGATGGCGAGCGTTTTCTCGTGGAACGCCTCTGGCCACGAGGAATCAAAAAGGAGACATTGCACATCAAGGCTTGGTGCAAGGAGGTGGCCCCCAGTACCGATTTGCGCCGGTGGTTCAGCCACGAGCCCGCAAAATGGAAGGAATTCCAGTCGCGTTATCGTGCCGAGTTGGACGTGAATCCCGCAGCCTGGCACCCGTTGCTGGATGCGGCCAGGCTCGGCCCGATCACCCTGCTTTACAGTTCCCACGATAGGGAACACAACAACGCAGTGGCGCTCGCGGTGTATTTAAAAGAGCAGCTTGTCGGCGCCAAGCGCCCAAGACATGCTGCAAAGAGCGGTGCGTAAAGGGCAATTTATGAACCCGGAACTCGATAACCTTTGCGTCAACACCATCCGCTTTCTGGCCGTGGATGCCGTGCAGAAAGCCAATAGCGGCCATCCCGGCTTGCCGCTCGGAGCCGCGCCGATGGCCTATGTGCTCTGGTCGCGTTTTCTAAAGCACAATCCTAAAAATCCTCACTGGTTTGACCGGGATCGCTTCGTCTTGTCGGCGGGGCACGGCTCAATGTTGCTCTACAGTTTGCTGCACCTCACCGGCTACAACCTGCCGATGGAGCAACTCCAGCAATTCCGCCAGTGGCAGAGCCAGACTCCCGGCCATCCTGAGCGCAATTGCGCGCCGGGCGTGGAAGTAACGACGGGGCCGCTCGGCCAGGGGCTGGGCAACTCCGTGGGAATGGCCATCGCCGAAGCGCATTTGGCCGCGCGTTACAACCGTCCGGGCCACGAGGTGATCGACCATTTTACCTATGTGCTTGCGAGCGACGGCGACTTGATGGAGGGGGTCGCCTCAGAAGCGGCTTCATTGGCGGGGTTCCTGAAACTCGGCAAGCTCATTTGTCTTTACGATGACAACCGGGTTTCCCTCGCGGCTTCAACCGATCTGACATTCACCGAAGACCGTGTGGGGCGTTTTGCGGCTTACGGATGGCATACGGAGAAAGTCGCAGACGGCAACGACCTAGGGGCAATCGAAAGTGCGCTAGCGAAGGCGCGGACGGAAAAGGAGCGGCCTTCTCTGATCGCGGTCCGCACCCATATTGGCTACGGATCGCCTCACAAACAGGACTCTTTTGAGGCCCATGGTTCACCGCTCGGCGAGGAGGAAGTCCAGCTCACAAAGCAAGCTCTTGGGTGGCCGCTCGAACCGGCATTTTATATCCCCGAGGCGGCGCTGGAGCATTTTCGCAGGGCTATCGATGCGGGGCGGAGAGCAGAGGAGCAGTGGAACACAAAATTTGAAGCGTGGGCACACGCCTTCCCTGATCTCGCTTACGAACTTCGGCGGACGATCCAAGGAGAACTGCCTGCGGGTTGGGATGCCAACATCCTCGTTTTTCCAGCCGATGCAAAAGGGATGGCCGCCCGGGTGGCTTCCGGCAAAATAATGAACGCCCTTGCGCCCCGGCTTCCTGAGCTGTTGGGAGGATCGGCGGATTTGGATCCCTCCACCTATACGGCGCTCGCGGGCCAGGGTGACTTTGGAAACCCGGGCGATCCGCCTGGCGACACGCAAGGTTTGTCGGGAGGCGGCTGGAGTTACGCCGGGCGCAACATTCATTTTGGCGTGCGGGAGCACGGCATGGGGGCAGTCCTCAACGGGTTGGCGGCTCACGGCGGCACGATCCCCTACGGAGCGACGTTTCTCATTTTTTCGGATTACATGCGGCCCGCAATCCGATTGGCGGCGCTCTCGGAACTGCATGTGATCTACGTTTTTACCCACGACAGCATCAGCCTCGGCGAAGATGGACCGACCCACCAACCCGTGGAGCAGCTCGCCAGCCTGCGGATGATCCCCAATTTGATTGTGATCCGCCCCTGTGACGCGAATGAAACAGCCGTTGCCTGGCGCGTGGCGATTGAGACCCGCGACCGACCCGTGGCGCTGGTGTTGAGCCGCCAAAACGTGCCCACGCTTGATCGCGCGCGGTTTGCTGCGGCAGAAGGCTTGAGGATGGGCGCGTACATCCTGGCCGATGCGCCGGGCGGAGCGCCTGATGTGATCTTGATTGCAACGGGCTCGGAGGTCGGCTTGATCGTCGCCGCGCATGAGCAATTACTCCGCGAAAACATGCGCGCCCGCATAGTGTCGATGCCGAGTTGGGAACTCTTCAATGCGCAATCGGAGGAATACCGGAGCTCGGTATTACCTCCATCCGTTCGGGCGCGGCTGGCGGTGGAAGCCGGTTCCCCGCAGGGATGGTTTCGCTATGTTGGAACCGAAAACGGAGGGGTAATAGGCATCCATCGCTTTGGCGCGTCGGCTTCCGGCGAAGTCATGATGCGGGAATACGGATTCACCGTCGATGCCGTCTGCCAACGCGCCCGCGCTTTGGTGCAATCAAAGAAGGAGGGATGACGATGCGCGTGGGAATCGCAGCCGACCACGGGGGATTTGAGTTGAAGGAGGAACTCATTATTGCATTACGCGAGGCGAATGATGAGGTGCTGGATTTCGGTCCATCATGTTTTAATCCGCTGGATGACTATCCCGATTTCGTAATCCCACTGGCGCGCGCTGTGGCGAGGGGCGAGATGGAACGCGGCGTGGCGGTTTGCGGCAGCGGCGTCGGAGCGTGCGTTGTCGCAAACAAGGTTTCCGGCGTGCGTGCGGCGTTGATCCACGATGGATTCTCGGCGCATCAGGGTGTGGAGGATGACAACATGAACATCATTTGCCTTGGCGGACGGGTCGTCGGGAGCGCCCTGGCTTGGGAGTTGGTGCGTTCGTTTCTCGCCGCCCGGTTCAGCGGCGCGGAGCGTCACCGCCGCCGCTTGGCAAAAATCGCGGTGCTGGAAGGCGTGGCCATCGCGGAGAATGAAGATTGAGGGTTTCGGGCAGACTACGAGACTGCCCGAAACCGCCTCGCCATTCCCGCCAACAAATTCGAGAGCCATTTTCCCGACTTGCCAATATCGAGGAACAATGTGGCGATGGAATTTCCGCGCATCGTTGTCCTTTCTCGCCCGATTGGCGGAAAAGCCCGGCGGTCTACGCCAGAATTCGCAGCCGCGTGATAAAAAGACCGTGGCGCTCCTTACAGTCAACTCACTCCGAAATCCGATTTATGGGAAGGGGTTGAGAAATGAACGGAAAATGCGAACTTGGGATGATCGGGCTTGGCGTGATGGGGCGTAATTTGCTGCTCAACATGGCCGATCATCATTACAGGGTTGCGGGTTATGACAGGGACGCCGGGAAGGTTGCCTTATTGGGCGGAGCTGGGCCAAACATCCAAACGTTTGACAATGTCGGGGATTTTATCGCCGCATTGCGGGAACCGCGCGTTGTCATGATGCTGGTGCCTGCCGGGCAGCCGGTCGATTCCGTGATTCACGATCTGTTGCCGCATCTTGCGCCAGGAGATTGCATAGTCGATGGCGGCAATTCCTTCTTCAAAGACACCGGCCTGCGACAGCGAACGCTTGCGGAACGCGGCATTTATTTTCTCGGCGTCGGGGTTTCTGGCGGCGAAGAAGGCGCGCGCCATGGCCCCTCGATGATGCCGGGCGGATCCCGACAAGCCTGGGAGCGCGTTCGCCCCATCTTCGAGGCTGTTGCCGCGCAGGTGGATGGCAAACCTTGTGTAAACTACATGGGGCAGGGCTCAGCGGGGCATTTTGTAAAAATGGTTCACAACGGAATTGAATACGGGATCATGCGGCTGATTGCGGATGCCTACGACTTGATGAAACGCGGCATGAATCTCAATGCCGACGAAATGAGCGCTGTTTTTGATCAATGGAACGGAACAAATCTGCGCGGTTTCCTGGTGGAAATCACCGCGCACATCTTCCGAAAAACGGATGGAAAGACCGGCAAACTGCTTGTCGATGCGATTTTGGATGTCGCAAGGCAAAAAGGCACCGGCATGTGGACTTCGCAGACCGCAATGGAACTCCACACTCCCGTCCCCAACATCGACATCGCCGTGGTGATGCGCGATCTTTCTGCCCTCAAGACTGAGCGGGTCACTGCAAGCGCGCTTTTGTCCAGCCCTGCAACCCGTTTTGACGGCGACAAGGAGGCTTTGCTCATGCAACTCCACCACGCGCTCTACGCCGGCATGCTGATCACCTTTGCCCAAGGGATGGCGCTTTTGCACGTTGCGTCTCGAAGTTATGGGTATGATTTGAATTTGGAAAGCGTTGCGTGCATTTGGCGTGGCGGATGCATCATCAGGTCGGCGTTGCTTGATCCGATCGCCGCCGCATTTCTTGCGCGGCCCGATTTACCGAATCTGTTGCTCGACCCGGCAATAGCAACCGAGCTTTCCATACGGGAAGCGGATTTGCGCTCGGTGGTTTGCGCTGCTGTCGCCCACGGTATTCCTGTGCCGGGATTGATGTCTGCTCTCGGTTATTATGACAGCTATCGAAGCGCGTGGCTCCCGGCGAACCTGATTGAGGCGCAACGCGATTTTTTCGGCGCTCATGGCTATGAGCGGATCGACGAAAAGGGAACCTTTCATACGGAGTGGACGAATGATTGAATCCATCGAACCGACTGTATTTGTGATCTTTGGGGGAACCGGAGACCTCGCGTGGCGCAAGCTGATCCCCGCGCTCTTTAATCTGCAACTGACCGGGTGCTTACGGCAAAAGACCGCGATTATCGCCATTGGCACGTCGGAAAAGAATGAAGAGTCGCTCCGTGAGCGGCTTCACGACGGGGTGAAAAAATTTGCGCGGCAGGGAAGTCCTGAGGAGTGGGAATCCTTTGCGCCCCGTATTCGCTACCAACGCGCCGATTTCCTGGATGCAAAGACCTATGAGATGCTTGGCGTCACCCTTGCGGAATTGGACCGGGAATGGGATGCCAAAGCGCAACATATTTTCTATCTGGCCGTTCCTCCGTCGATGTTTGGAGAAATTCCCAAACGTCTCTCCGAAGCAGGTCTTGCGGAGCGGGAACGGAGCCGGTTGGTCGTTGAAAAACCGATTGGCTACGATCTGGATTCGGCCAGAGTGTTGAACCGCACGCTGACCCACGCGTTTCACGAGTCGCAAATCTTTCGCATCGACCACTATCTGGGCAAGGAAACCGTGCAGAACATTCTCGCATTTCGCTTTGCCAACCCGCTCTTTGAGCCGCTCTGGAATCGGAACTATATTGACCACGTTGCAATCACAGTGGCGGAGCAAGTGGGTGTTGAACATCGGGGCCGCTACTACGAAGGGACCGGGGCGCTCCGCGACATGGTGCAGAACCATTTGATGCAGGTGCTCGCCTTGATCGCAATGGAACCGCCCGTTTCCTTTGGAGCCGATGAGATCCGCAACAAGAAAGTCGATGTCCTCCATGCCATCCGCCCCATCACGCCTGACAAAATCTCCACCTGCGCAGTCCGCGGACAATACGGAGCGGGCGAAATCAATGGTCAACAGGTTTGTGGCTATCGGGAAGAACCGTTTGTCGCAGCCGATTCCCACACGGAGACCTTCGCCGCGCTCGAACTCTCCGTGGACAATTGGCGCTGGCACGACGTGCCGTTTTATCTGCGCACTGGAAAGCGACTCCCGGTGAGAGCGTCAGAAATCGTCATCCAGTTTTGCAGGGTCCCGCATCGGGCGTTTCCTGCGGAAACCGCATCCGAGTTCCAGCCGGTTCGGCTTATTATTTCGATCCAACCTTTCGAAGGCATCGTGCTTAAATTCCACGCCAAACAACCCGGGCGCGCCTTCCATCTGCGCTCCGTGGACATGCGTTTTGGCTATAGGGAAACCTTCGAAACGCCATCGCCGGACGCCTACGAAACCTTGCTTCGGGATGTTCTCGTGAACGATCCGACCCAGTTCAAACGCGCTGACGAAGTCGAGGCCGCGTGGACTGCTGTGATGCCGGTATTGCAAGCGTGGGCGGCAACGCCACAGGACGACTTTCCAAACTATGCCGCTGGCACATGGGGGCCGAAAACCGCGGAGGAACTTCTTGCCCGAAGTGGATGGCAGTGGTTTCCCCCGCTTGCGGTAAGATCCGGCATTGTGCCCTCTTGAGGGGATTCGGGTGCATTTATGAAACTGGAGAAGATCACCCGCCGCCGCTTTCTGAAAGGGTTCAGCTTGGGGCTTGCCGCTGCGAGTGCCGCGCTGGTAAGCGTGCCGGTGATCGGTTCTATCCTGGTTCCGCTGTTCCGAAGGCAGCCCGAAGTATGGCGTTCCCTCGGGCACGTGGATTCCTTTCAAGTAGGCAAAACGGTTTCGGTAGTTTTCCAAAACGCGGACTCGCTGCCGTGGGCGGGTGTCACGGCAAAGAATGCCGTGTGGCTGCGACGCGTAAACGAGACGGAGTTCATTGCGTTTGCCATCAACTGCATGCATCTGGGCTGCCCGGTGACATGGCTTCCAGATGCCGAGTTGTTCATGTGCCCTTGCCACGGAGGCGTGTATACCGAAGACGGGGAAGTCGCGGCAGGCCCTCCTCCCAAAGCCCTGGCACGCCACCCGGTGCGCGTGCGAAATGGGGAGGTGGAAATCCTGACCATGCCCATTCCCATGGCTTGAGCGAAAGGCCCCGAAGATGTTCCTGCGAATCCTCAAAACAACCTGGGCATGGCTCGACGCCCGGTTGGGCATCTCCGACCTGATCGTGCCGATGATGACCCACCGGGTGCCGCCGGACGCACGTTGGTGGTATGTTTTTGGCAGCGCGACGCTGGCCTCATTTCTCCTCCAGGTGGTCACCGGCGTGATGCTTTCCTTTTCCTACGTCCCCTCGTCCGGGGATGCCTATGCGGCCCTGCAACACCTCTCCCACGATGCGCCGTTTGGTCGGTTCCTGCGGGGCCTGCATTACTTCGGCGCGTCGGCGATGGTCTTGATGGTCGGCATCCACGCGCTCCAGGTCTTTCTGTTCGGCGCGTATAAATTCCCGCGTGAACTGAACTGGATCACCGGTTTGCTCCTTATGGGCTTAACGCTGGGAATGGGCTTTACAGGCCAAATCCTGCGATGGGATCAAACGGCCGTCTGGTCTGTGGTCGTCGCTGCTGAACAAGCGGGGCGAGCGCCGTTGGCGGGGAAGTGGCTGGCGCGGTTTATTCTTGGAGGCGGGAATGTGGGCGGTGCGACCCTGAGCCGCTTCTTCGCCCTCCACGTATTTGTTCTTCCCGCGCTGATCCTTGCGCTGGTCGGCGCACACCTGCACCTCGTGTTGCGCAACGGCATTTCGGAACCGCCCAAGCCCGACGCGCCGGTTGATCCCACGACATACCGGCAGGATTATGCGGCGCTCTTGGAGAAAACGGGCCGCCCATTCTGGCCCGATGCCGCGTGGCGCGACGTGGTGTTTGCAGGGGGCATGATTGTGGTGGTCGTGCTTTGCGCTTTTCTCTACGGCCCCCCGGAACTCGGAAAACCACCCGATCCGTCGATCATCCACGCCGACCCGCGTCCCGATTGGTATTTGCTCTGGTATTTTGCCGTGCTCGCCTTGTTGCCTCCGGCCGCGGAGAACGTTTTTATCGTATTCGCGCCGCTCGCCGTTGGGGTTGCGCTGTTGGTTTTGCCACTTCTCTTCGCCCGCGGAGATCGGCATTTCAGCCGCCGCCCGTGGGCGGTCGCATCGGTGTTGACGCTGCTCGTCATGGTTGGCGCCCTCTGGCGCGCTGGGGAGGGCTCCGATTGGTCGCCCGATTTCGCGGCCAAGCCGATTTCTCAAAAAGTCGTGGCGTCAACAGACCCTTTGGTGCAACACGGGGCACAGTTATTTTTTTCCAAGGCCTGCATCCACTGCCACCGGATCGGAAATGACGGGGGCCGACGGGGGCCGAATCTTACTGATGTCAGCGAGCGTCTGACCCAGGAGCAGATTACCATCCGCATTCTCAACGGCGCGACGAACATGCCGGCGTTCGGAAATATTTTGAAACCCCAGGAGATGGAGGCACTGAGGGCGTTCTTGGAGTCGCGGCGGCGATATGTCACTTCCAGGCAAAGAGCAGCAGAGTCAAAAACGCCGGGAGATAAATAATCGAAACCGCAAAAAGACGACGGGCCGCTTCTTTGCTCCTCATCAGCAGAAACAACCCCGCACTAGCCAGCAGGACGCTATCCAAAAAAAGTGCGCCTATGAGATAAACCGTCCCCGCCGTTCCCATAAAGAATGGGGACAATGTAATCCCTGTGAGAATCCCCGAGAAAATAAGGCCGTGCAGCGCAGGGGATTGCCCACTGGCGTCTGCTGAAAAAAAGACGAATCCGCCATTTGCGTAATCGTCGCAGTGTATCCAGGCGATAGCCACCAAGTGAGGGATCTGCCAGGTGAAGAGCACGCCGAAAAGCATGCCGGTTTCCCATCGCAACGCGCCGTCCACAGCCGCCCAGCCAATGACGGGCGGCAACGCGCCCGCAATCGCACCGGCGAGCACACAGGCGGAAGAGTGTCGCTTCATCGGGGTGTAAGCTGCGAGATAGACAACCAGCGCCACGGCGGCCAGGCAGGTGGCAAACACCGTTGTTTGCAGCGCAAGACATGCCAACCCTGCGAGGGTCATCCCTACCCCAAGGACAAAAGCCTCAGGCCGTGTGACTCGTCCGCTGGGCAGCGGGCGGATACGCGTTCGAGCCATCAATCGATCCCAACGCATTTCAATAACCTGGTTGAAAACGGCCGCACCACCAGACACCAGTGCCGTTCCAAGCAGAGCGAAGGCCAGCCTATGCCAGTCGATCTTTCCACCGCTTGCCATGCAGAACCCTACAGCCGTTGCAAAGAGGACCAGAAGCCCCAACCGCGGTTTGGTAAGGCGCAAAAAATCCCATCCCCGCCCAGTGGAAGCGGTGCAGAAATGCATTGGTTGCATAGAATCCGGTAACGAAACGGATGGATGCATGGGCAAGGCCTGGAAAATGCGCCGCCCTCAATCTTCAACGGCCTGAGTGCCCGTTCCCTTCGATTTCTGACCAAGGATGCCAATAGCCAACCGCGCATGAAATTGCAGGACACATCGGTTTTTGACGCAAATAGCCCGCAAGCACGTGCCATTCTCCGCTTGTTTTACTTCGATCTGGTGATCTCGGCCGTGATCTTTTTGGCGGTGGCATCGCTGGTTATTTATATCGTCATTCGGTTTCGCCAGCGACCCGGCGAAGGCGAACCGTTCCAAGACCCTGGAAATCCCAGGCTGGAAACGCTCTGGACCGTCATTCCCGCACTGATTCTTTTGGCGCTCTTGGTGGCGACAGCTTACACGATGCGGGTCGTCAACCCGCCGGTTATTCGTTCGGACCCCAACGTGATCGTAATCGCCCACCAGTGGTGGTGGGAATACCGGTATCCGCAGTCCGGGGTGTTGACCGCCAATGAATTGCACATGCCGGTCGGCAAAAAGTGGCTGCTGCGCGTGGAGTCGGCGGATGTCATTCACGACTTCTGGGTGCCCGGTCTCGGGGCAAAAGTGGATGCCATTCCCCGCAACCAGAACTACCTCTGGATCACGCCCTCGAAAAGCGGGGTCTATCTGGGCACCTGCGCCGAGTTTTGCGGGGAAGAACACGCGCTGATGGGCATCCGCGTGATCGTGCAGCCGCCGGAGGAATTTGAAGCCTGGCAGCAAAGCCAACTCCGCGTTCCGGCCAAGCCATCAAACATCGAGGCGGAACGGGGGGCGCGGCTCTTTGAGGGGCGGACCTGCATGAATTGCCACGCCATCGCAGGCACAAAGGCCGGGGGAACAGTCGGCCCGGATTTGACGCATGTGGGCGACCGCCAAACGCTCGGTTCCGGGGCGATTCCCAACACGCTGGATCAACTCACAAAATGGATCATGAATCCCCAAAAGATCAAACCGGGTTGCAATATGCCAAACCTGAAGCTGACGGAATCCCAAGCCCACGACATCGCGATCTACCTTGAGGCACTCAAATGAGCAAGGAATCCCCGGCGAATAGCGCCATCCATTCCCTGGCGGGCATAAAGGAATACCGCGGCATGCTCAGTTGGATCACGTCGGTCGATCACAAGCAGATCGGCATCATGTATATCGTCTCGGCGTTTGTCTTCTTTCTCGTGGGGCTCGGCCTGGCGCTTGCCATGCGCATCCAATTGATGGTGCCGGTGAGCCACTTCATCTCCCCCGGCACCTACAACCAGATTTTCACGATGCACGGCACGACCATGGTTTTTCTCATGGCCATGCCGTTGCTGTTCGGGTTCTCGGTCTATTTCGTGCCACTCATGATCGGAGCCCGCGACATGGCTTTTCCACGGCTGAACGCCCTCGGCTACTGGCTGTATCTCTTCGGGGCGTTGATGATGTATTTCAGCTTCATTGCGGGTGGCGCGCCGGATGCCGGGTGGTTCAGCTACGCGCCGTTAACTGAGAAAGGCTATTCCTCCTCGCCTGGAATCGACTATTGGGCGCTGAGCCTGCTTGTGATGGGAGCCGGTTCCGTGGCGACGGGGATCAACCTCATCGTGACTGTTCTGACCCTTCGGGCACCCGGAATGACGTTGCCCCGGACGCCTCTTTTCGTTTGGATGATCTTTTTCAATGCCTTTCTGGTCATCCTGGCGCTGCCCGCTCTCAACGCGGCACTGGTGATGATCCTTGCAGATCGGCAACTCAACGCGCACTTTTTCTCTCCCGTGCACGGCGGCTCAGCCCTCCTGTGGCAGAATTACTTTTGGCTGTTCGGGCACCCGGAGGTTTACATCCTGGTTTTACCAGCTTTTGGCGTTATTTCGGAAGTCATCCCGGTTTTCTCGCGCAAGGTCATCTATGGGTATGGATTCCTGGCGGCCTCGACGGTGGCCATCGCTTTTCTGAGCTACGGCGTCTGGATCCACCACATGTTTGCGACCGGCCTGAGCTATGTGATCCTGTATGTGTTTGCGGGAAGCAGCATGTTGATCGCGATCCCGACGGGGATCAAAATTTTCAACTGGATCGCCACGATGTGGGGAGGCTCCATCCGGTTCACCACGGCCATGCTCTTTGCCACGGCTTTTCTGATCCAGTTTACTGTGGGCGGACTGAGCGGCGTGGCCTTCGCCGCCATCCCCATCGACTGGCAACTCACCGATAGCTATTTCGTCGTAGCGCACATTCACTATGTCCTCTTGGGCGGCACGCTCTTCGCCATGTTCGCGGGCACTTACTATTGGTTTCCGAAAGTGACTGGCCGGATGCTTTCCGAAAAGATTGGCAAGCTGCATTTCTGGCTGATGGTGCTCGGCTTCAATGGCACGTTCTTTGGGATGCACTTGCTCGGCGTGGCAGGGATGCCGCGGCGGGCCTACACGTATCTCGATCGCCCGCCGCTCGGGACGCTGCACCTCATCTCGTCCCTGTTCGCCTTCGTGCTGGCTCTGGCTATTTTGGTTTTCCTCTGGAACGTGGTGAGGAGCCTGCTCAAAGGCGAAGTGGCCGGGGACAACCCGTGGGGCGGATGGACCTTGGAATGGGCGACGACCTCTCCGCCGCCGGTGGAAAATTTTGACCGGGTACCGCCCGTGCAAGGACGGCGCCCGCTCTGGGATTTGGCCCACAAAAAGGGAGGGAGTAAACCATGATGGAGCGCAACAAAATGGGAATGATCCTCTTTTTGCTTTCTGAAGCCGTGTTCTTCCTGCTGCTTATCCTCGCCTATGCTTTTTATCACACCTCGGCAGAATTGGGAACGAAGGCTGCCAACGCACTTGACGTAGTCAGGAGCGGCCTGTTTTCCGTCGCCCTCTTGAGCAGCAGCGTCACCCTATGGCAAGCGGACCTCTGCCTGAAATCCGGGGGGCGCTCGAAAGCCCTCCTCTGGTTGTCAGCGACGATCCTGCTCGGTTTGATTTTTCTCGTCGGCCAGGGAACGGAATATGCCCATCTTCTGCGGGAGCATGTCACGATCAGCCGGAATCTTTTCGGGACGACCTTTTTCACGCTGACCGGCTTTCACGGGCTGCATGTTGCCGTGGGATTGGCCCTGTTGCTGATATTGCTTGGGCTGACTGCGCTGGGAACCGCGCGTGAACCCACCTCCCCGGCGATGGAGGCAATCTCCCTCTATTGGCACTTTGTGGACGGCGTCTGGGTGGTCATTTTTGCAGTTGTCTATTTGTGGGGATACGTATGAGCGGATGGGGCATACTCACATCCGGTTGGGAGTTTCATCCTTCTGTCGTGGCGGGTTGTTTTCTTCTGCTTGCCACATATCTGGTGGCGGTTTGCTTCCGCATGAATCGATCCACGCTCTTTTTTTTATCGGGCGTGGTGGTGATGTTCCTAGCCTTGGTTTCGCCGCTCGATTCCCTGGGCGACGATTATCTTTTCAGCGCGCACATGGCGCAGCACATCCTCCTGGATATGGTCGCGCCGCCGCTCTTCGTGCTTGGCATCCCAACCGAAATGGCCGCCGCGCTCCTACGCTGGCCGCCCGCTGCTTGGGGGGAGCGGATTCTCGGCAACCCGGTAATCGCGTGGATCATTGGAACTGCCACGCTTTGGGTATGGCACCTGCCATCCCTCTACAACCTCACGCTCGAAAGCGAGGGCATCCACATCTTCGAGCACCTGACGTTCCTCATAACGGGCACGATCTTCTGGTGGCCGGTATTTTCTCCACTCTCCGAACATCGCATGAGGCCCTTGAGTGGCGTGATCTACCTCACCCTTGGAGCCATTATAAACGGCCTCCTGGGCATCATCTTCACCATTTCCGCAACGCCGTTTTATGCGGAATACGCGAATCCCAAAGACGAACTCGGCGCGCTTTTGCTGATCCGGAATACCTGGGGGCTCACACAGATTGCCGATCAGCAATTGGGCGGCGCTTTCATGTGGGCCTTCGGCAGTGTCATCTTTTTTTGGGCGATCATGGTGTTGGTCGCCCGTTGGCTCCGGGAAACCGAAATGCAAGCGGAAGGAGAAACCGAAAATGACAAACGGCTCTGAAAACAACTTGGATGGATCCAACGGAGGCGTTGAATCGAACCGCGGCACAGACTATTCCGATTGGCACGCGCCGCTTCCCGGCGCATTGCCAAAACCCACCGTCTGGCCCGCAGTGCTCGCCTTGGGCGCTTGTTTTCTGGCTTGGGGTATCTTGACTTCCTGGCTCGTTTCCGTTGCAGGGTTCGTACTGTTCGCCGCGGGATGCGCCGGGTGGATTGCGGAATTACGCAAGGGGCAAATGGGCTAGGAGCGGCTTAAGTTTTTCTGTAGCCTTGCTTTGCGGCGGCGCGGGCCGATGCGCGTCCCTTCAAGCTCGGGCAGTATTGAAAATACACGGGGAAATAGAGCGGGGTTTGATCTCCTTTCGGAGCTTTCTCTGGATTTGCGCTGGTCTTGGAATCATTGTGCGGATTATCTGTGGCGGCAGCTTGATCCCAACTGCATGGCAAGTTGAGTCTTTCCTCGGTTTTCCGGCGCGGCCGTCCCGCTCGAAATGACAAAGGTGTTGTGGCAACGGTAAGTCGAATGATGGCAGGAATCCAGCCACACCAACGCCACAACGCGATTGATCTCTGATTCAGGTCATCGCTTCCATGAACTCAATAACACCCCCTTCCGGTCAGCAATCCCCCTCGCGGCGCACCCTGCTGGTATCCCGGCACTGGGTTCAGGCGGCGATCCTTATCTTTCTCTTCGGGTTCTTCGTGCTCGGGTTCCTAGCCTATCGCACCTATACGAGCCAGGCACCAATTCCCGGCAAAACGGTCGATCCGCAAGGCGCGGTGGTGTTTACGCGAGCCGATGTCATGGGCGGCCAACAGGTGTTTTTGCGTAATGGGCTGATGGAATACGGCTCGATCTTCGGTCACGGCGCATACCTTGGCCCCGATTACACCGCCGATTGCCTGCGGCGCTGGGCGTTGGCGGTGTTGGAGTCCAAGGGCGGTGCAACCTCGGATACGGCACGCGCGGAAACCTTACGGGAATTCAAGACGAACCGATTCGATCCAACTACCGATGCGTTGAGTTTTTCCAGTGTTCAGGCGAAGGCATTCAACGATCTGAAGGTCTATTACGGCAATTTTTTCGGTGAACCGACCTCCCGGTTCGGGCTGCGACCCAAAGCGATCTCCGATAAGCAAGACATCCAGCAGCTTAGCGCCTTCTTCTGCTGGGCCGCCTGGGTGACTGCCGCACAGCGGCCCGGCGAGGACTATTCCTACACCAACAACTGGCCGCCGGAACCGTTGGTTGGCAATGCGGCAACCGGCGACGCGGTGGTGTGGAGCGTACTTTCGTTGATCGCCCTGCTGGGCGGAATCGGCCTGCTCTTTGCCGCCTTTGGACGTTGGGACTTCCTCGGCTGGCATAGCCGCGAGCGCGAGAGTCTTGCGTTCCGAGCGCCGGATTCGGTGGCGCTGACTCCCAGCCAGCGAGCCTGCGCCTGGTTTTTCCTGGTCATGGTTGCCTTGTTTCTTATTCAAACAATGGTGGGGGGCGCCTCCCAGCATTATCGAGCTGAACTCTCCAACTTCTTCGGGATCGACCTCGCCCGATGGCTACCCTTCAACCTCGCCCGCACCTGGCATTTGCAGCTTGCCATCTTCTGGGTCGCTACATCGTTTCTGGCAGCCGGGATTTTCCTCGCGCCGATGATTTCAGGGCGGGAACCCAAAGGCCAACATTGGCTCGCGTACGGCCTTCTTGGGGCACTTGCCTTGGTCGTGTTTGGGAGCATGGCGGGCGAGTTTGCCGGAATCCACGGCTTGTTTCGCCAAAACTGGGAATGGTTCGGTGCCCAAGGGTTTGAGTACCTCGATTTGGGCCGATTCTGGCAGATATTGCTGATTGTGGGGCTCTTCTTCTGGGTGGTGATTCTCTATCGCGGGTTGCGCGGATACCTCGCGGACGAGAACAAGGGCAACATGCCGTGGCTCTTCTTTTTCTCCGCCCTCTCCATTCCCGCCTTCTACGCAGTCGGCCTCCTGGCTCGGCCCTCGGTGCATTTCACCACCACGGATTTCTGGCGGTTCTGGGTCGTTCATCTTTGGGTGGAGGATTTTCTGGAACTCTTCACCACCATCATGGTGGCCTACCTCTTCGTGCTGCTCGGCGTGGTGCGCGAGCGCGTGGCCCTGACGGTCATCTACCTCGACATCGTGCTCTATTCGGCGGGCGGTGTCATCGGAACCATGCACCATGTCTATTTCTCGGGCGAACCAGCCATCCACATGGCGCTCGGGGCTTTCTTCTCTGCGGCGGAAGTCATTCCGCTCACATTTTTGACCGTTGAAGCGTGGCGTTTCCTGCAACTTGGCTCGGTGCAACAAGCGAAGTCGGGCGCTCCCTTTCCCCATTTTTGGGCGGTGATGTTCCTGGTTGCGGTCGGCTTCTGGAACTTCCTGGGCGCTGGCATCTTCGGCTTTTTGATCAACCTGCCCATCGTCTCCTACTACGAAATCGGCACCGCTCTGACGGCCAACCACGCCCACGCCGCCATGATGGGCGTGTATGGCATGCTCTCGGTCGGGCTGTCACTCTTTTGCCTGCGTTATATGATCCCCGAAACGCGGTGGTCGGATCGCGCCGCCAAACTCAGTTTCTGGTCGCTCAACATCGGGCTTTTCTGGATGGTCTTTGTCACGCTGTTCCCGCTGGGCATCCTCCAGCTCTACACCTCCGTCAACGACGGATACTTTGAGGCGCGCAGCCTCAAGAACATCACAAGCGGAACCAATGCGCTTCTGGAATGGATGCGGTTGCCGGGCGACGTAGTGTTCATCCTTGGGGGCGTGCTTCCGATCCTATACCTTTGCTGGCTTGGCGTCCGCTACATGAGGCCGTACGTCCATGAGGAAGAACCCCGGCCTGCCCTGTTCACAGAAATCGAAGAAAACGACGCCCCTTAACTTCAGATGACTCAGGATATCCTTGACGCCATCATCCTGCCCGTTCGTGCCGGATGGAGATGCGATTATAGATGGGAATGCGCCCCGGTTATTGCTGCCGGGCGGCAAAGTGTGGACCCTACCGGCTCCATGGGCTGACAACGCAGCCCTGGGCCAAAAAGACAAGCGGTAGGCGTCATTTTATGCGTTACAAGGTACTAGTTCCGTCGGGTGGTCTTTATCCCGTTCCTGCACTTCAAAGAGCGACCGGCGGGGATGGCTTTGGCGTCCATGATAAAGGCGCGCGGGGGAAGGAAACCATCATGTGATTCACAGGCCTCATTTGAAATCCCGTTTCTCCAAATGGCGAGCCCTTTGTTATGTGCTCGGCGCTCTTTGCGGTCTTCGCTCGTCCCGTTTTCAGACTGGCGTTGTCAGGGTTCCCCTGATTGAATCCCGCCTTCATGTCCCTGGAAACCCGGCTTCCCGGCGCGCGCCGCGCTTTGGCGCTGCTGCTTTGCATCAACCTTTTCAACTACATCGACCGCTTCATTCTGGCGGCGGTGGAGCCGGAGATCCGCAAGGCGTTTTTTGCGGCCAATGATCCCGACGCGATGGCCAAGACCGGGATGCTGGCGACGGCCTTTCTGGTGAGCTACATGGTCGCGGCTCCTCTCTTCGGCTGGCTGGCCGATCGGACTTCGCGCTGGGTGCTGGCCGGGGCGGGCGTGGCGGTCTGGAGTTTGGCCAGCGGCGCTTCGGGGCTGGCCGGGTCGTTCGCCATCCTCCTGGCCACGCGCATTTTCGTGGGGGTGGGCGAGGCCGGTTATGGCCCTGCCGCTCCGGCGTTGATTGCCGATTATTTTGCCGAATCTGTCCGGGGCCGGGTGCTTTCCTGCTTTTACCTGGCCATCCCTGTCGGCGGGGCGCTTGGGTATGTCTTTGGCGGCGTGGTGGGGGGCCATTGGGGATGGCGCTGGCCGTTCTATCTCGTCACGTTCCCGGGGCTCGCGCTGGCGGTGCTCTGTGGTTTCATGCCGGAACCGCGCAAGCTCCTCCAAGGGACGGCAGCCGGGGGAAACCAGCGGGGAGCCTTGTTTTGGGCGGGGGTGCGGGGGTTGGCACGCAACCGTTCCTACCTTTTCAACACCGCCGCCATGACGGCCATGACGTTCGCCATGGGGGGGCTCTCTTTCTGGATGCCGTCCTACATCCATGAATACCGGGGGCAGCCCGATCTGGGGCGGGTGACGGCGCTTTTCGGGGGCATCACCGTGGTCAGCGGCCTGCTGGCAACGCTCGCGGGCGGCTGGCTGGCCGACCGCGTTAACCGGCGCAACCCCGGCGGCTACTTCCTGGTTTCCGGGGCCGGGATGCTGATCGGGTTCCCCTTGATGGTGGCGATGCTCTTTACGCCGTTCCCGTGGTTCTGGGTCGTGCTGTTCGGAGTCGAGTTTTTCCTCTTCTTCAACACCGGCCCGGCGAACGCCGCCCTGGTGGAAGTCACCCGGCCCGGCATCCGCGCCACGGCCTTCGCGGTCAATATCTTCGTCATCCACGCCCTCGGCGACGCCATTTCCCCCCCGCTCATCGGGAAAATCGCCGGTTGGAGGGGGATGAACGCCGCTTTTTTGGCGGTTTCGGCCCTGATCGCAATTGCTGGACTTTTATGGTTTTGGGGTGCACGTTACCTCCAAAGCGATACCCGGGCCGCCTCAGCCGATTTCACTGAATCGTAACGCGGCTGTCACCCGGCCTTCACAAGTTTCCCCTAAACAACCCGGAACATGAGCATCCCTATCGCCGCCTCCGCGGCCAATGTTGCCGACAGGCTCTCTCCCAATTCAAAAATCCAGCAACTCTACCGGCTGCGCCTCGCCGAGACGCAGGCCGACGTGGAAGCCGCGCAGCGTCTCCGCTACCGGGTCTTTAACGTCGAGATGGGGGAGGGGCTCGCCAGCGCCGAGGCAACGGGCCTGGATGTGGACCACTTTGACGCTGTGTGCGATCACCTGCTTGTGGAGGAAATCGCCACCAGCACGCTCGTCGGAACCTACCGCGTGCAGATGGGCGACCAGGCTCTGGCGGGAAAAGGTTTTTACAGCGCCCAGGAGTTTGACTTCGCGCCGTTTTTGGGCCGGGCTTCGGAATTGGTGGAACTCGGCCGCGCTTGCGTGCACAAGCAACACCGCAATCTCGTCGTGCTCGGGCTCCTCTGGAAGGGGATCGCCCATTACGCCAAAACGCACGGTGGCCGGTACTTGATCGGCTGCTCCTCGCTGACATCCCAGGATCCGGCGGAAGGTCTCGCGCTCTACCTTGCCCTGAAGGACCGCTACCTCGCCGCCCCCGAATGGCAGACTCGGCCCATGCCCGGCTACACCTGCCAGGCCGAGCCGCTCACCACCCCCGTCCGCGCGCCCAAGCTGATGAGCGCCTATTTCTCCATCGGCGCGAAGATTTGCGGCGAACCGGCGATTGACGCCGAGTTCAAGACGATTGATTTCCTGACGCTCGTGGATATCCAGGCATTGCCCGCAAGCGTGGCGGCCCGTTATGAGTTGCGGTAGGGCACTGCGCAGCGCGTGGCGGGGAGCCCGCGTTCTGGGTTCCCTCTTGATGGCGATCGCCACGTATCTCTGGCGCGTCGAGATACCCGGGCGTTCCGGCTCCGTGACAGCCCGCGCCGCGTGGCTGCAGGGAGAGGCGCAACGGCTGCTCCGGGCGCTGGGGGTGGAGGCCCGTTGCTACGGCGAGCCCCCGGCGGAGGGGGTGCTGGTCAGCAACCACATCAGCTATCTCGACATCTTGGTCCATGCCGCGCACAGCCCGCTGGTTTTCATTTCCAAGGCGGAAGTGGCGGACTGGCCGCTCATTGGCATGCTGACCCGCTGGGCCGGGACCCTCTTCATCCAGCGCGAACGCCGCGGCGACGTGGTGCGCGTGGCCGAAGAGATGACGCGCGTGGTGGCCCACGGCGCCGTGCTCACGTTTTTCCCGGAAGGGACCAGTTCGGATGGGACGAGCCTGCTCCCGTTCCGCGCGCCGTTGCTCGCCCCGTTGGTGGAGCACGGGTGGCAGGTGACGCCCGCCTCCCTCCGGTATGACCTGGAGCCGGGCGATGGCACGGTGGAGGAGGAGGTCGCCTACTACCGGCCCGAGACCGTTTTTGGGCAGCACTTGCTTCATCTCCTGGGCAAACGGCGGATTTACGCGACCGTCCACTACGGCAGCCCGCAAGCTCCAGGCACCGACCGCAAGGCGCTGGCCCACTGCCTGCGGGAGAAAATCCGCATTCTGGGCGGGTTTCCGTAGAGCGCGTCTGGAAATAACCTTTCCATCCGGCTGGTTCTTTTGAGCGCCGGCGGCATTAGAGCGGTATAAATTTTGTTGTTTACACGCTGCTCGGCGGCGCGGGCCGATGCGCGGTCTTTCAAGCTCGGGCAATATCTTCAGATATTGCCTTTCGGTCGCGCCTTGAAAAATGCGAAAAATGGACTCGGACGATCAAAAGCGCTCAGCGCGGCAACGCCGCCGCCGAAAGCGAGGAGGCGGGCTGTGAGCGCTGGCCCAAAAGCGAGGCTGCAGAATGCCGGAGCGACTGGAAAAGCACCGCTCCGCCAAACCCGAGCGCGAATCCGAGCAAGGCGGCCTGTTTGAGCAGGGGATGGAAGCGCCGATAGCGGGCGGGGTTGCGGTGCAAGGGTGTTCCGCCGCCTGCGGCGGCTCTCTGGAAGAGGAGCGCTTGCCCAAATGAAAGCGTGGAGGGGGCATCTCGGCGAGTCATCGTATGCGGGGTTGCACGACCAATTCGCATCGCCCTGGCTCCGCGACGGCCTGATCGGCGGGTGGGGGATTATTGGAAGCACGCTCTTAAAGATTTTGGCCGAAGGCGAGGAACGGCCGGTATTCCACGAGTACCCGGTCGAGCGCGGCCACGGCGGCGTCGACCTGGAGATCGAACGGCTGCTCCTGCGGCGTTTCGAAGATCAGTTCAAACGGGGCGGGCTTCAGTTCAGCGGGGTTGCTGAGCACGCCGTCGTAGCAGGCGCCATGGATCAGGGCGTCTTCGGCGGGAAAGCCGTCGATGACGGAGCCGTTGGCGCGCGGAAGATACGCCTCCGCCGCTTCAATCGCCGGGCGGGCCAGCGCCTGGGTGAGGGTCGCCCCGCGCACGTAGGCATAGACGCCGGGAGTCGTGTTGTCGGCGTGCAGGGCGATGACCCCCTGAAAGAGGAGCACCCCCAGCTCGCGTTCGATGTAGTAGACTTCCGGCTCCCGGGAGCCTTTCCAAAATTCCCGGTTTAGATCCGCGCCGCTGCGCGAGTGGCGCGTATTCTCTTCCAGCCCCGAGGGGTTGCAGACCGGATAGACGTAAATCTGGTAGCCGCGCGCCCGTTCCGGGGCGTCCAAAAGCCGTTGCAAGAATTTGAGCGCGGCAAAGGCGGTTTCCGGCTCGTCGCCATGGATCGCGGCGAAGATGCCAATGCGCACGGGCTCTTCCGCGGGATCAGGGCCCACGAAGAAGAACCGGGGAATCGTGTAGACCCTTTTTCCGTGCCGGAAGCGGCCGATTTCGGAATAAAAGAGAGCATCCGATGTTTCGGCGCGGCGGCGAAGCGCGTCGATCTCGTGCCACAGCCCGGCGGCGCTTTCGTTGCCAGAGGATGCGCGTTCCTCCTGGGAAGGCTGCACACGGGTGGGAAGATAAGTGGAGCGAGGCATGGCGAAAACAGGTTTTTTGATGGATGCATACTATCTCTATCGAGTTTATGGAGATTAGGCAACCAAAATTTTCTTTCGGTGGGGGGGCGGATGCGTGACGGCTAGCCGTGCACGAGGCTTTCGAGCCGCCCGCGCAGGAGATTGCGGGCCCGGTACAGGCGGGTTTCGACCGCCTTGGCGCTGCACCCGAGGATTTCCGCGATCTCCATGGTGGAGAGCGCTTCGTATTCAAAGAGCAGGATCGCGGTTTTGAGATCGTGTGGCAGCGCCTGGATGGCTTCTCTCACGCAGCGGGCCATGTCGTTTTGTTCGGCGGTTGCGGCGGGCGACGCGCCGTTGCCGGGGAGCATGTCCATTCCGGCGGACGGGGAATCGTCCTCCCCGGCGTCCTGCGTCAGCGAAACCGCCGGGTGCCGCCGTTCCCAGCGGAGATGGTTGCGGCAGAGGTTGCTGGCGATGGTGTAGAGCCAGCTGGAGAAACGGGCGCCGGGCCGGTAGTGGCGCCGGTTTTGGTAAACGCGCACGAAGGTTTCCTGGGCCAGGTCGAGCGCCTCGCTTTCATCGCCGATGTAGCGGTAGATGAACCGGAGCAGCGGCGTTTGCCAGGCGCTCATCAGGGCGTTCAATGCCAGGTCGTCCCCCTGGCGCAGGCGGAGCATCAAATCGGTGTCGCGCTCGGCATCCATGGGGGCTATTTGTCCAACAAGCTCGTATGGGCCATGCCGGGCGCCACCAGCCGCGCGGCGGCCATCGCCACGTAGCGTTTGCCGTCCGCGGGCGACATCTCCGCGCTGACGGCGTACACATGCCGCAGCATGGCCACGCGGCACTCGTTTTGCAGCAGCGCCCATTCCCGGAGCGCCGCTTCCGTCTCGGGCGTGACCGCCGGGTTGGCTGCGATGAGCGCATCGACTTTCTCACGGGACTCCGCGATGCGCTGGCACATCCACGCGCACGTCGGGCGGTAGTCGGCGTGCATCTGCTCCACCTTGGCGAATTGCGCCGGGGTGAGGTGGTATTCCTGGCGCAGCCAGGCCATCCCGCAGTCCGGGGCGGACAGCATCGCCTTCGCGGGCCGGGTCGCTGCCTCGTAGGCGATTCCGTAGCCCGCCAGCGCCGCCGCCAGGGTTGCGAGGAGAAAGAGGAGGGGGCGTTGCATCACGACGGGCCGCCCCCGTGGCCGTGGGCGAGCGGGTTGATGGTTTCCATATAGCGGACTTCGAGCTGCCGGGTGGCGAGGGTATTGGAGTCCTGCGCTTTCATGAAGGCCACACCGATGCCGAGCGCGAGGCCCAGCGTGACGGCCGCGGCCGCCATGTGGGGACGGTGAAACGCCGCCATGAACCATTCGCCGAGCCGGTCGAGCACCGTGCGCCGCGCGCTTTCCTCGGCGGCGATCCGCGCCCAGACGCCCGCTTGGAAGCGCGGCGGCGCTTCCAGGCCGACCCGCCACTGGGCAAGCCGTTGTTGAAGAGGATCATTGGAGTCCATAACCATCCTTACACCGCCACTCTGCCAAACCCTCGGGAAAATGCAACGGCGTGCGAAAATCCTCCTTTTCTGCTCGGAAGCGAAAAAAAGGTTTGAGGGTTTCCCCCGTGCGTGGTGTTTGACCCTGTGACGGGTGATTTCCAAGAATGCCCCGCCCCATGCATCCCAATCCATCCATCCTATGAAAATCCACAGCATCCTCGCCCTCGCCGCTGTCCTCGCCTTCACCGCCGCCCCCGTGCTTGCCCACGAGGGACACATCCAGGGGGCGGGAGCACCGGCCACTCTCGCCGCCCAGAAATACACCTGCCCGATGCATCCCGAGGTGATCGCGGACAAACCCGGCAAGTGCCCCAAGTGCGGCATGAACCTCGTGCCCGTCAAGGCGTAAGCGAGCCGGGGCTTTATGAAACGCCTGCTGCTGCTCTGCGCCTGCGTGGCGCTCCCGCTTGGCCCCGGTCTCTTCGGGGCCGGGCTGGCGCTGTCGCAAGACGATCTCCTGCGCACGGCCCTGCGTGAAAACCAGACGCTCCAGGCCGCGCGCGCCCGGTGGGAGATGATGAAGCAGCGCGTCCCGCAGGCCAGGGCCTGGGACGATCCGATGACGGGCGCCACGCTGGATCGAACGGGCACGCTCCGGCCGGGCCGTGTGGCGGATACCGAATGGATGCTCTCGCAAAGCATCCCCGTTTCCGGCAAAAACCTGAGCCGGGCTCGCGCGTCGGAGGCGGAGGCGCTCGCCGCTTTCCAGGAATTCCGGCGTGCCCGGCTGGACGTGGTGTTGCGGGTCCGCGCGGCCTATGCGCGGCTGGCGGGCGGGCAAGGGCAATTGGAGATCAACCGGCGCAACGAGGCATTCCTCGGCCAGTTTGCCGACTTGAGCCGCAAGAAATACGAAGTCGGCACGGCCACGCAATCCGACGTGCTCCTGGCCGAGACGGAAAAGGCCCGGCTTTCCGAGACGCGGGCCATGATCGAGCGCGATCTTTCCGACCAGCAAACGCAGCTCAACGTCCTGGCCGACCGTCCGGCGGGGAGCCCGCTGGGGCCGCCCGAGCCGCCGCGCCTGCGCCCCCCCGCGCTCAACGCCGTGCAGGCCGAAGCCCTCGCCGCCCAGTCCCGGCCCGAAATCCTGCTGGCCTGGCGGAAGATCGAAGCCGAACAGGCGCGCCTGCAACTGGCGCATCGCCAGTGGATTCCCGACCCGCAGATCCAAATCGCCGCCCGGCAATATTCCGGCGCGCAGGGGATCCGGGAATACGACACCGGGATCGTATTCAGTATTCCGTGGGCCAACGGCGGGAAATATTCCGCCGGCGTCGGCGAGGCCCGGGAAAGCCTCGCTGGAGCGCGGCACGATTACGCCGCCGCCCGCGCGGAGGCCGTGGGGCTCGTGCGCGATCAGTTCAAGAAAATCGAAACAGCCGCCGCCAACTACCGGCTCTATCACGACCGGATCACCCCCCTGGCCCAGGGGGCGGTGGATGCGACCCGCACGGGTTACGAAACCGACAAAAACAGCTTCCTGGAGCTGATCACCGCGCAGCGCAACTTGCAGGAGATCGAGTCCTCCGCGCTCAACCAGCTCACCGAACACCAAGTGGCCGTAGCGGAACTCGAAGCCCTCGTGGGCGTTGAATCAAAGGAAACCTTAAAATGAAGTCCAATCTACAGAAGAGGATCCGCAGATTCGCGCAGATTACCGGAACAAATAGACCGCACGAAGATACATCCTGCATGAAAGCCTCTCCTAAAATCTGCGAACATCTGCGCAATCTGCGGGCAATGCTTCTCTTCCTCCTGACGGCGCTTGTCACGCTGGGAATGGCCGCCTGCTCCAAGCCGCAATCGCTCGCGCCACCCGCCGCCGCCAAGACGCTCTACACCTGCTCCATGCACCCGCAGATCCTCCAGGATCATCCCGGCGACTGCCCGATTTGCGGGATGCACCTGGAGCCCGTCCGCACCAGCCCGGCCGCCAGCGGGGGCATCACCATTGATCCCGCCACCATGCAGAACATGGGCATTCGCACGGCGCTCGCCACGCGCGGGCCGCTGCGGAGGATCATCCGCACCGTTGGCTCCATCGACTACGACGAGACAGCCCTCGCGGATGTGACGGTGAAGACGAAAGGGTGGATCGAGAAGCTTTTCGTCGATGCGACCGGCCAGGAAGTCCGCAAGGGCGACCCGCTCTTCGCGTTGTATGCGCCCGATCTCGTCACCGCGCAGCAGGAATACCTCATCGCCCTGCGCTCCGGCGTCCCCAGCCTGAAGGCAAGCGCCTTGCGGCGGCTCCAGAACTTCGACATTTCCGCCGCGCAGATTACCGCGATGGAGAAGACGGGCGAAGTGCGGAAAACCCTGGAAATCACAGCCCCGCGCGACGGAGTGGTGGTTGAGAAAATGGCCTTCCAGGGCCAGATGGCCGATGCCGGGATGAAGCTCTACCGCCTCGCGGATCTTTCGCGGGTCTGGGTGCAGGCTCCCATCTACGAGCAAGACCTCCCGCTGGTGCGCACGGGGCAGGAGGCGGAAGTGACGCTGACGTATCTGCCGGGGAAGACCTTCCACGGCCGCGTCGCGTATGTTTACCCCACGCTGGACGAGAAAACGCGCACCGCGCGCGTCCGCCTGGAGTTTCCCAATCCCGATCATTCGCTCAAGCCGGGCATGTTTGCCAAGGTCGCCTTGAAGACCGAAGCCGAGGCGTCCGCGCTGCTGGTGCCGGACACCGCCGTGCTGCGCAGCGGCGAAAAGAACACGGTTTTCATTGCCCTGGACGGGGGCAGATTCGAGCCCCGCACCATCGTCCTCGGGGCGCGTGGGGAAGGGGACTTTTACCAGGTGCTGAGCGGGCTCCAGGAAGGGGAGCGCGTTGTCACTTCCGGCCAGTTCCTGCTCGATTCCGAAAGCCAGTTGAAGGAAGCCATCCAGAAAATGGCCGAGCCGGGGGGCGCACATTAGCAATCTCTTCTCATGCTCCGCTCCCTCATTGATTTTTCGCTGAAGAACAAGGCGCTCGTGCTGCTCGGGACGCTGGCGCTGATTTTCGGCGGCGGCTACGCCGTGCGGCATATCCCGCTGGACGCCATTCCCGACCTCTCCGACACGCAGGTCATCATTTATACGGAATGGCCGGGCCAGGCCCCGCAGATCGTCCAGGACCAGGTGACATACCCGATCACCACGAAGATGCTCTCCGTCCCGCACGCCAAGGCGGTGCGCGGCTACTCGTTTTACGGCACCTCGTTTGTCTACGTTCTTTTCGCCGATGGCACGGACCCGTATTGGGCCCGCAGCCGCGTGCTGGAGTATTTGAGTTCCCTCTCGGCGCAGCTCCCCAAAAACGTCGCGCCCTCGCTGGGGCCCGACGCGACGGGCGTCGGGTGGGCGTTCATGTACAGCCTCCGCTCCAAGCAGCGCGACCTGGCGGAATTGCGTTCGTTGCAGGATTGGGCGTTGAAATACCAGCTTACTTCCGTGGAGGGCGTCGCCGAAGTCGCCTCCGTCGGCGGGTTCGTCAAGCAATACCAGGTCACCGTCGATCCGAACAAGCTGCGCGCCTACAACCTGGCCCTCGCCGACGTCAGCCGGGCCATCGAACGGAGCAACGGCGAGGTGGGCGGGCGCTCCATCGAGATGGGCGAGAAGGAGTTTATTCTGCGCGTGCGCGGCTATCTTGAGAACGTCGGCGATTTGCGCAAGGCGGCTGTCGGTGTCGGAGCGGGCGGCGTGCCGGTCCTCCTGGGCGACGTGGCCACCGTGGAACTCGGGCCGGAAATGCGCCGGGGCATCGCCGAATGGAACGGCGAGGGGGAGACGGTCGGCGGCATTGTCGTCGTCCGCTACGGGGCCAACGCCCGGCAGGTCATCCATGACGTGAAGACGCGGCTGGACGAGGCGATGAAGAGCCTGCCGCCCGATGTCACCTATTCCATCGCCTATGACCGGACGGCCCTCATCGACAGGGCCGTGTACACCCTGGAAGGGAAGCTCGTGGAGGAGAGCCTTGTCGTCGCGCTCGTCTGCATCCTCTTTTTGCTCCACTTCCGCAGCGCCCTCGTGGCGATGGTGATTCTGCCCGTGGCCGTGCTGGTTTCTTTTCTCGTTATGTATGGGCAGGGGATCAGCTCCAACATCATGTCGCTGGGCGGCATTGCCATTGCCGTCGGCGCGATGGTGGACGCCGTCATCATCATGATCGAGAACGCGCACAAACATCTGGAGCGCGACGGCGGCAAAAAACCGCATTGGGAGATCATTCGGGACGCCAGCGTCGAGGTGGGGCCCACGCTCTTTTATTCGCTGCTGGTCATCACCGTTTCCTTCATCCCGGTTTTTGCGCTGCAAGCCCAGGAGGGGCGGATGTTCAAGCCGCTCGCTTTCACCAAAACGTATTCCATGGCCGCGGCGGCGCTCCTTTCCATCACGCTCGCCCCCGTGCTGATGGGCTACTTCATCCGGGGAAAGCTGATCCCGGAGGAGAAGAACCCGATCAATCGCCTGCTTATCTGGCTTTACCACCCGGTCATCGACTGGGTGATCCGCTTCCGGTGGCTCGTCATCACCGCCGCCGCGCTGCTCGTCGCGTGGGTCTTCTTTCCGTGGAACGCGCTCGTTACCGATCGCCTCCCCGGCGGGCCGCTTAAAACCAGGGCCGAGGCGCTTGGCAAGGCGTTCCCGTTCCAGAATCTCGGCAGCGAGTTCATGCCGCCGCTGTATGAGGGCGACCTGCTCTACATGCCGACCACCTTCCCCGGAATTTCGCCCGCGAAAGCTCGTGAAGTGTTGCAGCAGACCGACAAAATCATCAAGAGCTTCCCGGAAGTGGAGCGCGTTTTCGGCAAGGCCGGGCGCGCCGATACTGCGACCGATCCAGCGCCGTTCGACATGCTGGAGACGACCATCATGCTCAAGGATGAGAAGGATTGGCCGGTTGTGGACATCCGCGATGCCGGGGGGCGCGTGAGCGCGCACCGCCGCCGCACGCCCGCGGAGTTGACCGACGCTCTCAACGCCGCGATCCAGATCCCCGGCCTCAACAACGCCTGGACGATGCCGATCAAGACGCGCATCGACATGCTCGCCACCGGCATCAAGACGCCCGTTGGGATCAAGGTCGCCGGGCCCGACCTGGCCGTGCTGGAGCCCATCGCCGCGCAGATCGAAGGCGTCTTGCGCAAGGTTCCCGGCACCGCCAGCGTCTTCGCCGAGCGCGTGATGGGGGGCAACTACATCGAGTTCCACATCGACCGCGACCAGATCGCCCGCTATGGCCTTTCCGTGGCCGACGTGCAGGATGTCCTCTCCGTCGCCTTGGGCGGGATGCCGCTTACCACCACGGTCGAGGGGCTGGAGCGCTATACCGTCAACCTGCGCTACGACCGCGACTACCGGGAGAACATCGAGGCGCTGCGCGACATCCTCGTTCCGACCGCGCAGGGGGCGCAGATTCCGCTCGGGCAGCTCGCCACGCTGAAGATCGTCCGCGCCCCGATGGGGATCAAGAGCGAGGCGGCCGTGCCGAACGCCTGGATTTACGTGGACGTGCGGGACAGCGACATCGGCGCATACGTGGAACGGGCGCAGAAGGCCGTGCGCGAGGCCCAGGCGAGCGGCGCGCTCCGGGTTCCCACCGGCGTGAACCTTTTCTGGAGCGGCCAGTATGAGGCGATGCAACGGGCCAAGGAGCGCCTGCTCCTGGTCGTCCCGATCACGCTGCTGCTCATCGTGCTCATCATCTATCTCAATACCCGTTCCGCCGTGAAGACCGCCATTGTGCTGCTCGCGGTGCCGTTCTCGCTGGTTGGCGCGTTCTGGATGCTTTACCTCGCGGGCTATCACCTGAGCGTCGCCGTCTGGATCGGCATCATCGCGCTAGCGGGGCTTGATGCCGAAACCGGGGTCGTCATGCTCCTGTACCTCGACCTCGCCTACGACGCCTGGCGCAGCGAGGGCCGCCTCCACACCCTCGTGGATTTGCGGGACGCCATTTACCACGGTGCGGTGAAGCGTGTCCGGCCCAAGGCGATGACGGCGGCCGTTATCATCGCGGGGCTGGTCCCCATCCTTTGGAGCCATGGCGCGGGCGCGGATGTGATGAAGCGGATCGCCGCCCCGATGGTAGGCGGCGTCGTCACCTCCACGCTGATGGAGCTGATCGT
>SERZ01000217.1_pt1 | contig 39583 bp, 32 predicted proteins | sample 3171461 | NCBI WGS metagenome assembly SERZ01 (sample SAMN06051861, study PRJNA518727) | freshwater metagenome | biome: subpolar coniferous forest; feature: holomictic lake; material: water; isolation source: holomictic Lake 227, 6 m depth | place: Canada: near Kenora, Ontario | collected... | reverse complement strand
CAAACGCGGCAAGGTTGAGGTGCGCGCCGCCATTGAGACCAGCAGCCACAGCACGATCGCCGAACCATCGCCCCGCCTGCTGCAGCGCCTCAACGCGGTCCAAGACAACGTTAAAGCCTGGCTGCCCAATGCCAGCCCTTTAAGTGTGGCAGATGTCATCCGACTTAGCGCCAACGACAACGTGAGCGCCCGCGACTGGAGCGAAGACATTCTGCCGCTGGCTGAGAAAACACTGACCGAACTTCTGTCGGCCAGACAGCGTGAAGGCGCCAGATTGGCCACCATGCTGCTGGACCGCATCAACCAACTTCGTGGCTTGGTGGGTCAAGCGGGGCCTTTGGTGCCTCAACTGGTCATTCAACAACGTCAGCGCTTCCTGGACCGCTGGAAAGAAGCGATGGCCTTGACGGACGGAGCCATCCTTCCAGAAGCAGCACAAGACCGCGCATTGACTGAAGCTACGGCTTTTGCCATTCGCATTGATGTCGCAGAGGAAATCACCCGCATCAATTCACATTTGGATGAAATTGAGCGGCTGATTACCAAGGGTGGCGACATCGGCAAACGACTTGATTTTCTGATTCAGGAATTGCACCGCGAAGCCAATACCATGGGCTCAAAATCTGCTGCTCTGGAATTGACCCACATTTCTGTCGACATGAAAGTATTGATTGAGCAGATGCGCGAGCAAGTGCAGAACCTAGAATAACGCGACCCTGTTATTCGCCCTCAAAAGCTGTCTCCTATGGAATACCCCGGAAATTTATTTGTTGTCGCGGCCCCCAGTGGCGCGGGAAAATCCAGCCTGGTCAAGGCCTTGCTCGAACTGGACTCACACGTCCAACCATCCGTTTCGCACACCACCCGGGCACCGCGTGGCCAGGAAAAACATGGGCGTGAGTATTTTTTCGCGTCTGAGCAAGAGTTCGATGCCATGGTCAAGGCCGATGCTTTTGTGGAGTGGGCTTCAGTTCATAACCATCGGTACGGCACCTCCAAAAAAGCCATTGAAGAGCGCATGGCCCAGGGTGCCGATGTCATTCTTGAAATCGATTTTCAAGGAGCCCTTCAGATCAAGGAAGTCTTTGCCAACGCCATCAGCATTTTCATCTTGCCGCCCAGTTGGGAGGAATTGCGCGCCCGGCTTGAACGCCGTGGCGAAGACTCACCAGAAGTCATTGAATTGCGGCTCAAAAATGCGGCTATCGAGGTGGCTCAGGTCCATCAATTTGACTTCGTTATAATCAACGAGTTGTTTGACCGAGCGCTCTTTGACCTTAAGGCGATCGTTCACTCCCAGCGACTCAAGTTCACCGCGCAACGTCGCGCCAGAGCTGAAACCTTCAAAGCACTGAACATTCCTTAGTTCATTTCCCTCGTTTATCGGAGAATTCCATGGCCCGTATTACTGTAGAAGACTGCCTTGTGCAGATCCCCAATCGCTTCCAGCTGGTATTGGCCGCAACCTACCGCGCGCGCATGCTCAGCCAAGGACACGCCCCCAAGGTCGAAAGCAAGAACAAACCCGCCGTTACTGCTCTGCGCGAAATCGCTGCGGGCAAAGTGGGACTTGAAATGCTGAAAAAAGTGCCTCTGTAACGGCTCCTCAGCACATCAAAAGCACCGTTTACGGTGCTTTTTTATTGGCGCACCACAATGCGGCGTCTGCGACGCTATATTTGAGGGGTGAGCACCACCCTTCAATCATCTTCTGGCAAGTCTTCCACCCCTGCAACCAAGGGGACTGCGGCGTCGACCACCCTGGCCGCGGCCAATGCGGCAGCCGCCAGCTTTGCCAATTTAACCAACAAGCTCGACTACCTGTCACAACCCGACCTGGAGCAAGTTCGGCAAGCTTACCGGTTTGCAGATCAAGCCCACCTGGGGCAATTGCGCAACAGCGGAGAGCCTTACATCACCCACCCCATTGCCGTCGCCGCCCAGTGTGCCGAATGGAAGCTTGATGCCCAGGCGCTCATGGCAGCACTGCTGCATGATGCCCTTGAAGACTGCAGCGTCACCAAAATTGAACTAATCGAGCGTTTTGGCTCCCCGGTGGCCGAACTGGTAGATGGGCTGACGAAACTCGACAAACTGCATTTCAACACCCGGGAAGAAAACCAGGCGGAGTCATTTCGAAAAATGCTCTTGGCCATGGCCCGAGACGTGCGAGTCATCTTGATTAAGTTGGCAGATAGAACGCACAATATGCGCACCTTGTCGGATGCGCCGCGCGAAAAATGGGGTCGCATTGCCTCTGAAACGCTAGAGGTTTACGCGCCCATCGCACACCGTTTGGGACTCAATCAAACCTACCGTGAACTGCAGAACCTTGCTTTTTCGCATCTCAGGCCTTGGCGCTACGCCATTTTGTCAAAGGCCGTGGCCAAAGCACGCAGTCGCAGGCGAGATCTGATTCAAAAAGTACAACGGGAACTGGAAGCAGCCTTCACCGCCAGTGGCATGCAAGTCAGGATCGCAGGACGAGAAAAAACCCTGTATTCGATTTACACAAAGATGAACGAAAAACACCTGAGTTTTGCCGAGGTGACCGACATCTACGGTTTTCGGGTGATTGTTCCCAGCGTGATTGATTGCTACACCGCACTCGGCACCTTGCACCAACTCTACAAGCCACTCCCGGGGAAATTCAAGGACCATATTGCCATCGGAAAACTCAATGGTTATCAGTCTCTTCACACCACCCTGGTTGGCCCTTCTGGTGTCAATGTGGAGTTTCAACTTCGCACTGAAGCCATGCACATCGTCGCCGAATCTGGTGTAGCTGCGCATTGGCTCTACAAAGTCAACAACCCGACAGAATCCACAAACGGGGATCGACTAAGTTCCAAATGGCTTCAGTCGCTACTGGACATTCAAGACGAAACACGTGATGCTGCCGAATTTTGGGACCACGTCAAGGTCGATCTCTTTCCGGATGCGGTGTACGTCTTTACGCCAAAGAGCCAAATCATGTCCATGCCGCGCGGTGCCACGGTCGTCGACTTCGCTTACGCCATTCACAGCAATGTGGGTGACAAGACTTTGGGTGCGAAGATTAACGGCGAGCATGCACCCTTGCGCACCGAACTCAAAAACGGCGACGTCATCGAAATCATCACGGCTCCGCTGGCGACACCCAACCCGGCCTGGTTAAGTTTTGTCAGAACAGCTCGGGCACGCTCAAAAATCCGGCACCACCTTAAAACACTGGGCCAAGCCGATTCGGAAGGCCTTGGCGAGATGATGCTGGCGCAAGCACTGAGAGCCGAAGGCATTGAAAAGCTCCCTGACGACGAAGGCAAAAATCAACTGATCTGGGAGAAGTTACTCCGATTTAGTGGCAATAAAACCAAGTCAGAACTACTCACTGACATCGGCCTTGGCAAACGAATCGCCAGCATCGTCGCCAAACGCCTGCTGACCATGCTGACCGATAGCGGTGAAAAACAAGATGCCTTGCTGCTCACTCGTGAACGCTTTGCCGAGCATGAAACAGTGTCCCAAGGCGGCATCATTCTGGACGGAAGTGAAAACGCCTCAGTCCGGTTTGCGACGTGTTGCCGGCCGATTCCTGGTGATGGCATTCTGGGTTACCTGGGCCGTGGCGAGGGATTGATCGTGCATGCTGACGACTGCTCAGTGGCTAAAAAACTCAAACATAAAGACAGTGAGCGCTTTATAGGCGTCGAGTGGTCCGACGAGCCCATTCGTCCTTTTGAAACCGAAGTGATGGTGACGGTCATCAACGGAAAAGGTGTCCTGGCTCGCGTGGCCGCCGCATTGGCTGCGGCTGAAGCAGACATTACGCACATCGACATGGAAGATGAAGCAGCGCAAGATGCGACTGATTTACGCTTTGTGGTTGCCGTCCGTGACACCACCCAGTTGGAGACTGCCATGCGCAACCTGAGAAGAACGCCATCAGTACTCAAGGTGCAGCGCACCAAAGACGCGCAGTAAATCAAATCACACGGGGGCGGGATATATAACGCTGGTAACTTCTATCTCCGAAACGCCAGAGGGCGTCACCAACTGCAACACGTCGCCAATTCGTGCTTTCAGTAGCGTTCTGGCAATCGGCGAAACCCAGCTTACCTGGGCTTTGGCACTGTCCGCTTCGTCAATGCCCATGATGGTGACGGTTCGTGTCACCTCTGCCTCATCGATGTAAGTAACACAGGCCCCAAAAAACACCTGATCGCGACCATGGTGAACAGCGGGGTCAACCACCTCCGCGATTTCAAGCCGCTTGGTCAAAAACCAGATCCGCCGGTCAATTTCACGCAAACGTTTCTTGCCGTAAATATAGTCACCGTTTTCAGATCGATCTCCATTGCTGGCAGCCCAATAAACGCTCTCGACCACTTTGGGACGCTCGACATCAATCAAGTCCAACAATTCGCCACGAATACGGTCATAACCGTTCGGTGTCATGTAATTTTTCCCACTCGACGGTAATGAGGGCAGTTGCGGCTCTTCTTCATCCGCATCGTCAGATTCTTTGGTAAATGCCTTGTTCATTTAAATTTCAAAATCTCTTTACACATATTTTTTAAAAATGGAATTGTTGATGACAAGTTTTAGTAAAAATAACCGTCCAACTGTAAGTTTATTGTGCAGAATCAAACATAAATTAAAGATGTTCAAAGGGGCAGGTGTTTTCGATGTCAAAACTCACGAATCAAGATTTGATCAAAAGAGTTCATTTATTTGAAATGCTCACCCCTGCGCAACTTGAAGCATTGTCCAACGCATTAACGAAACAACGCTTCAAGAAAAACGATGCAGTTGTAGAACTCGGCGGCAAATCTAACGCACTCTATATCATCCTGGCAGGCAAAGCCCGCGTCTGCCTGACCAATGAAAGAGGACGCGAAGTTATCCTGGCAATATTGAGTGCGGGAGAATACATCGGCGAGATGAGTTTGATAGACAACGAACCTCACTCGGCCACCGTCATTGCGGATTCACAGCTTGACGTCCTTGTGCTCAGTCGAGAGGGATTCTCCCGTTGTGTTATCGGAAATTCAGCCACATCTTTATCCATCATGCGCGGACTTGTTCAGCGCCTACGAAAAGCCAATCAAAAAATTGCATCGTTTGCCTTGATGGGTGTTTATGAAAGAGTTGCCAAAACTCTTATGGACGCCGCAGTTAAAGGCGAAGATGGGGAATTATTGATTCATGAGAACTTTTCTCACCAGGAAATTGCGAATCTTGTGGGCTCGTCGCGTGAAATGGTCAGCCGTGCCATGAAAGATTTTGAAGATCAGTCTTTCATCCGTAAGCTCGATGGTGGCATCGTTCGCGTTTACGAACGCAGATCAGAGCCCCGCTCCTAGTCACTCTCGTCAATTTAACTCGAATGGGTAGACCGCAAATCCCTCAACTTGCCTGGCTCGTTTGCCTTGGCATTGCAAGCGTAAGTGCGCAGGCTCATATTTATGCAGGAACCAGTTCTTCTGGCACCCTTTTGCTATCAGACTACCAGGGTGAAGGTGCTGAAGAATTGATTGTTGAAGCGCCACTGGCGCCTATCTTGAATACTTCAACTGCAAAAGTTGCCTTATTTCCAAGTTCAATCCCGGAAAGTTTTGCGCCCTTTATTCACGAAGCCAGTATTGCATCCAAATTGCCGGCGGCCCTCATTCATGCCGTCATTTCAGCGGAGTCCAACTACAACCCCCGCGCGGTATCACCCAAAGGGGCACAAGGACTGATGCAACTCATGCCCGCCACGGCGCGTCGCTTTGGCGCCACCAATAGCTTTGACCCGCGTGTGAATATTTTGGCTGGCAGCCGCTATTTGCGCTGGCTGATGGACTACTTTCAGCAAGACATTGAATTAACTGTAGCCGCCTACAACGCAGGCGAAATGGCAGTTATGCAAGCAGGACGCAAAATCCCTAAATTTTCAGAAACCGAAAAATACGTCCCCAAAGTTCTGGCGCTTTACAAAAAGGCTTTGCAACCCACTTGAAGCCCACTATCAGAGGGAGTCTTTGAAGCTCGTTGATACACTACTTCTGTAAAATGTTCGTACATTAACCTTGGCGTTTGACGTGATGTTTACCAACTCAGAACTCGCTGATTTTGGAATACTCAACGAAATCGTGTTGCCGTTTATTGAAGGTTGAGAACTTGCAATAGTGCTTGAAATAAATCCTTGATGATTCCAAGCGAGAACTTGAGTCCCGGCCGAAATGGATTTTGTTGTTGGTGACGCTACCCCCAAGTTGTATTCACTCATCGAAATCGTGTAGTCTGCAACACCATCGTTATTGATATCAAAATCAATAGCCCACTCATATTCCAAATATTGAGCAGGAACGGCTGCTTGATTGAACGTGAGAGATTGTGGCAAATTTCGAACAGTTATTTGAACCGTAATATTTGCATTGTCAATCGCAACGTTCGCGCCCACCAAGTCAATGAAATCGATAGTGACATTGTTAGGTGCGCTAGTGAAGGCACCATTGGCTGGGATGGCCAAAAATACTGTCTTTGGCGTTGTTGACGTTGTTGATTCGGCAACCGTAAATCCACCCACGAGAGAATAGATTCGATTGGTATTCAGGTCTTTTACAGTTAGCGTGCCACTTGTCGCCCCAGCGGGGACCATGATCCCTAGTTGTGTAGGTGTCCTGAAAAAGGGTGTCACTATTGCACCGTTAAAACTCACTTGATAAGCTGCCCCTGATTGACTTAGCAGACTGCCTGGTACAGCAGCAAAGTTCGCGCCTGAAATCACCACTTGCTGCCCTACAACTGCACTCGATGGAAATACGCCACTGATGCTCGTCTCGCCTACTGGTTGATTGAGGACATTACTTGCCGGTCCTGTGTAAGCAAGCGCCAAGGCTATGCTGAAATTACTTGGGGGTGTGGAAAACACAGTATCTGCCGCACAGTTCAACAGTGAAGCATAGGTCACCTGTGACAGGGTGAGTGCAGCCTTCAAAGCTGACAACATATCGTCACTAACATCTCCGGATATAGGTTTAAAAGATGTGGTTATCGGGTTGATCGTGCTGAGGGATGCCAGAACAGGTATAGCTGTGCGGAGTTTATCCAGTGCCAGTGTCACCTGAGCAGATTTGATGTTGACAAGTGACGTTGGCACAACGGGTAAACCAGCGAACCATGAACCAGGTGACACCGATCCAATAAGATTAGCCACCATCAAATCTGTTAAGGGCGTGACATTCACAATGCCAAAATTTGTTGCAATGGAGTGGTACTGCGTGGTATTGGCGAAGCCATTGACGGTCCCTCCTGAGACTTGCACAGCGCAAGGCAAGGTATGCCCTGATATAGTTGATTTCCAGGCCCCGTCAGAATCTGTGGTCGTCGAATTTATTATCGGACCGCTAGCACAACTAATATTAATAACGCCGCTAACTATTGGCGAACCCACTGCGGCAACTCCGCTTAAAGTGCCGCTAGCGCTACCGCTATCAATACCGCCACCGCAAGCGGTCAAAACTGTAGTCACAGCGGCGATCAACTCGACCGCTTTGATGCGAATTTTCATATAACAAATCCTTTCAATACCATTGCGCACGTTCACCACGTGAAGATAACATCCATTTATTTGCAGCTTCAGCATCCTATTAAGGCCTCGGGCGTGGCATTGGCTGTGTAAAACCAGGTGGCGTAGGTGCTAAGGGTCTTTGTGGCGTCGCAGCACCGGGACTTTGAGTACCGCCTCCTGGTGTTGAATAACTTGCATTCGGCGGGAGAATGGGGTTTGCAGCAGGAAGCGCAGACCGAAAATCCCATTCTGAATAACGAGTTTTATCGGCCAGGTCTTTGTTTTGCGCGCTGAACTCTGCCACCTTCAGAGGCGCCTCTGTTGACAAACTATGAACGCCCACCAATTGACCACTCGCCAGCCGAATTTCACCCCATTCCATTTTTCCTGTCATAGGGTCAGGATAAATTTTTCTCAAAAAACGCTTTGATTTATCAACCGAACGATCGTCTTGAAGCAGGTCTTCCATACGCATGGGGAAACGAAGGCTGCCCTTGGGGGACTCAATGTAATAACGTGTGATGGCTTGGCGAAATTGATTGCCTATGAAAAGCAAATCTTCTTCGCGCTCACGCTGGCGGCTTTGGTACCAAACTTCAGAAACTGCACTCAGGCCAACCCCGATCACTGTCAGGCCGATCAACAATCCAATGTAAACAAACCCCTGATTTTTACCATTCTGCATAAGGGATGGCGTTCGATCCAGCGCCTTGCGCCCCGCTGAAGATGTTGTAAACCGCCCCCGCTTGACCTCCGGGTGGAGGCACCGTAGTCCAACTGACTGCGCTTTCAGCAATCGGATCCCACGGAAGCGTTCGCATATATTTTCGGTCCACCAGATCCGTGATCTGATCCGGGTACTTACCCGTGTCGCTGTAAAACTTATCCAAGGCATCGCGCGTAGAGGCCAGATTGGCCTTTAGAACGGTTTCCTTGCTGCGCTCGATCGATCGAAAATACCGTGGCGCGGCCAGCGTCAGCAACAAACTCACAATGGCCATCACGATGATCAATTCGATCAAAGTGAAACCTTTGCGCAATGGGCGAAAAATGGATCTGACTTTCATTTATTCACCAGTCCCGATAAGGAACACTGTTAAGGCCCATGCCGGCAGTCAAGGAATACACATCGAAAACATCAGCACCCGGTTGTGGGCTATCAGACGAGCTGGCATAGCTGCGCAAGCCCCAACTGGCTTCGGTCGACGAAGCGGTTTCTGGTGCTGTTGGATCGTGTGGAATCCTGCGCAGGAAAAATATTTTTTGTTCCTTGTTGGGGCTCTTGGCATCGGTCACCCCCGCTATCAACACATTCAAGTTAGGCGGATAACCTGAGGCCTTGGCATCATCCAGAATGCGACCTTCATCAACGGCTTGCTTGTAGCGATCAATGGCTGTGCGAATTTGACGCAGTGCATCGCGCAATTCGCGCTCATGACTGCGACGCGCCGCTAACTCTATCAATGGAAATGAAATTGTTGAGAGCAGTCCGACAATCGCAACGGTCACGACCATTTCAATCAGCGTAAAACCCGCTGCCCGTTGCCGTGATCGGAAAAACTTCATGGAGCCGCCTTGATTTCCACTCCTACGGCGGGCGTCATAGGAAGGGGCTGATCGCCAGCGTCTGCACTGTGCAAGGTAGCGTTACTGATGTTGATTTGCGTAGGGCCTGCGGCCGTCAGAACCTCAAACTGTACTTGTGCCAGTGCACCGCCACCTGCTGGCAAACTCTCGCCACGTCCCGCTGTCAACTCCATGTGAACGGAACCCGCACCCTCAGCATCGCCAGTAAAGCGCGCACCTACAGCCGCATTGCGCTCAGCACCCGCCTCAGTCACGGAAACAAAACGCAAAGTTGCCGGGTCGTAGGCCAGTGTTAAATCCAACTGGGTAGCTGCAGGCAAAGCCGGCAGTGCCAACGCCACTGAAATTTGCTCCCCTGGTTTGGCCGCTTGTGGTGCGGACAAAACGACAGGCATGAGTGCTACCGGGCGTGCAGTAATTTGTGTACCTGTTGCTTGACCCGCTGCTTTAGCGGCTAGCGCTGGTGCTGGACGAGCCACACCTGATCTTGAAGCCGAGGCTGTGGGCGAGGCAGCACCGGGTGTAGCTGCCGCAGGCATGCTGGGGGTCGGCAGCTGCGTTCTGCTGGCACCCACCACCTTGGAACCATAGCGGAGGTTATTCTCCGTGCCCGACCACATTTCTAGCAAATCGCCGTCGGCTTGACGGTTGTTTCGAACGATATGCGGCGTGATCGACATGATGATTTCTGATTTATTCTTGGTGTCAGTCTGCTTACCGAACAATCGACCCAATAGTGGAATATCACCAAAGCCAGGAACGCGGTTGGCGCCCGTTCTATCCTGATCCTGTATCAGGCCGCCAATGACTTCGGTCTGCCCATCTTTGAGACGCAGCACCGTGCTCAGGCTTCGGGTGCCAATGGTGTAAGCAATGGTGCCATTTTTTGCAACGTCCGGTGCCTGATCCCCCTTTGAGTTGACTTCTAATGTTAAGCGGATGGCGACATCACCGTCGGCATAAATGGTGGGTTCCACTTCGATTTTGATACCCACTTCCACATATTGAACGCTGGTGTTGTAGACAGGAGCAGCGCCTGTAGTGGATGGCGTTGCTGCAGATGAAATCACAGGCAGGCGGTCGCCCACCAAAATCTTAGCCTTTTCCTTGTTCCGCACACGAATGCGAGGCGTAGCGAGATCATTGATGTCGGAGTCGGTCTTATTGGCCGTGATGGTCACACCTGCGTTGGAGAAGAAGTCATTGCGCCCCAAAGCTTTCAACTGATCCACCGTCATGCTGGTGAGGCTGGTACCAAAACTCGTTGGCAAGTCAATGCCCAGTGCCAGCGCGCGCGCACGTGAAATTTCCATCACATCCACTTCCAACATGACCTCAGGCTCTGGTTGGTCCATAGTCGCCACCAGTTTTTCGACTAATCGAATAATCTGCGGCGTGTCCCGCACGATCAAAGCATTGGTTTTCTCATCGATGAACATGTCCTTGGTTTTGACCATGGCTTTTACCATGGCCATCACCTGCTTGGGATCTGCGTTGGTTAAGGAAAAACGGCGGATCTTGAGCTCGGCATATTCGCGCCCTTTGGTCTCGGTGTCCGGGTAGACCAGGATCGAGTTTTCACTCATGACCCGCTTGGTGGTCTGGGTCTGCATCAGGATCAGGTCGATGGCTTCTTCTACCGGTGTATCGCGCACAAAGATCGTGACCTTCAAATCACTTTTCACGTCCTTGTCAAACATCACATTCAGGCCGGTGGTCTTGGAGATGGCTTCCATCACCATGCGCAAGTTGGCCTCGCGGAACTGCAAGGTCACCGGTTTGCGGCCCTTGAGGTTGAGGCTCACGCCATTGAACGAATCGTTTTGCGTGGCTTCCGCCAATTGGGTTCGCAGTTGCAATGCCCGCGGGTGGCTAGGCGCTTCAATCAGCACCTTGCCGACCAAGGCACTGGCTGGCTCAAATTCACCTTTTTGAATCTTTATAGCGGCCTCATCCAGACGCAAGACCTGCTTGCGCGCCAAAGTCAGCTCGGTAATGGCCTGTGGCGCAGCAATATGACCCGGGTCGATGCTGAGCACACGGTTAAATCGCTGTAAAGCGACATCCCAATGCTCTGCACCTCGCTCTCGGTTGCCTTCAGCCATCAGACGCCGGGTGATTTCTTCACGCTGCATCAACCAGTCCTTACGAATGGACGCATCGCTCGAATCCGTTTGTTGGGCCAAAGTAAGCTTGGCTAGCCCATCTTCAAGTCTTCCTTCGCTGATGAGCGACAGGCCTTCTTTGCGATAGCGATCGGCGGCACAACCGGCCAGTAGTAAGGCCAAAGTGAGGGGCAAAATTTTGCGAGTCAGGAGTAGCACTGGTTTCACTGAGAACTCCCGGTGGATAGAGTTTGTTGAATGCTTAAAGGCAGGTACATGATTTGAACGCTGGTGGGGTCGATACGTTCGATCCGGTATTGGTTGTCCACGACGTCGCCCAGTCCTGCGGTGATGACGCGGTTACCGCGCGAAAAAATGATCAACTGCGTCGCTCCTTCAGTGTATTTACCAAGGAAAGTAAAAGGCAACGGTGGCGCAGAGGGCGGTGGTGGCGGTGGAGGGGGTGGCGGCGGTGGTGGGGGTGGCGGCGGCGGCGGCGCAATGAACCAGGAGTGCTTTGAAAAAAGCTGCTCGACCACCGGTTCACTCAATTCCGGGCGTTGCTCTTGTAGGGCCAGCACGACGTTCGTTGGACGCGCTATTTGAGCTGGTCCGCCCACTACTTTGGCACCCGTTTTAGACGACTTGGCAGGCGCTGAAATCGTTTCCTCTGCGTCTTTGGGTGCGAACAAGATCAAGCCAATGGTAGCGATCACGCCCAAGACCAAAAGGATTTTTGTCATTTTGGGACTCATAGCTGGGTCTCTACAAAAACGATAAAAACCAGTTTGGCATCCACCGCAACATCATCCACCTTTTCGCGCTTGAAGTTGGCACTCTCCAGGGCCACCGTCGGCATGTCTTTTAGTACGGCATCCATGAAGGCAATAAGTTGCGGAAAAGCCCCTTTGACGGGCAACGAAACCCGGTAGCGTGCCAACCGATCAGCATCAGATTGAAGCAACGCGTACTCGCCTGTTTCCAGGGCGAGCCCATTTTTTTGAGCAGCACCATACACCTTGCTCAACAACTCAGGCACTTGGGTCGCAGTTGGGAACTTTTTGTAAAAAACGTCAATTTTTTCTTCAGGACTTAATTCAACAACGCGACCCACTTGCTTTAACGCGACGAGTTGAGCGTTGCGGGTTTCAACCATTTTGACGAGTCGCTGCTGCTCCATCTGACCTGGCCGAACAATGGCCAGCCACATGGCTACAGCTGCGATGAGCAAACACATGCCTACCAGCCCAAAAGGCCCCAATTGACGGAGAAGGTATTGCAGGCGACGACGCCATAAAAGTGTATTCATCCTTTTAGCTTCCATCGTGCAGAAAGACGGAAGCGCACCGGCTTTTCAGCTACCGCATGATTGATTAAATGCGATTGGAGCGTGACATCACTGAAAGACTGACTGTCTTGCATCGCTTTAAAAAATTTGAGCATCGCATCCAGGTCACGAGCTTCAGCGACGACCACAATCTGCCCTTTGATGGCATCAGGCTCAATCGTCAAAAAGGCAAGCGACTCCTTGGAAGACGCCTTGCCCATGGACGCAAACAAACCACTCCAAGGCAAATTCAACTGATCAGAAATCGCCTGCACCCGACGAGAAGCGGCCAACAGGTCGGCGGGCTTCAACGTAGATTGCACTGCCGGAGGCGTCAACTCGGCTTTTTGACGCGCCAATTCAAGATTAAGCAACTGCGTGCGGGGGAGCATCTCGGTCTGCTGATAGGTCCAAACACCGGCCGCCGCCAACAAACCCAGCACAAGCAAACTGAGTCGCAGGCCACGCAGGCCGCCCGCCTCCGCCACAAAATCAAGATGGAAGTTTTTCATGCCAAAACCCCCATCAAGGCTTGACTGAAATCAGCAATGGCAGATTCGGTCATGAGGGCCCCATCGGTTTTTTGCTCCAGCCTGGTCAATACATTGGCGGGCATGACCCATGGGGTAAATTGCAGTCCGTCAACAGCAACCCAGTCATGCGCTGGCAACGTAGGACCAAATACGCTGACCAGAATCGGTGATTCGGTCGCAGCAGGCCAGGCGCCTGCCAGCATGAGCTCTTGTTGTAAACGCAAAACCAGCATCTGGGGCGCGTCTGAGCCCATTCTGTTTGAACCCACCCAATGCCAACCTGACGCATCCCAGCCTGCAATAGAAAGACGACCAGGCTCGTGGCTCATGATCCAACCGACTTTAGGCAACGATTTTGAAAATGCCTGAACAGCAGCCACCAACTGAGGTCGTACCGATGTCAGTCGCACCTTGGCTTGTGCAAGCCCCAACTGCAACCCTGCGATCAAGCCCTCAGGCACTGCTGCGACCAGTCGGTTAAGCCCCGGTGCCTCATTGCTGAAACTCATGCGCCAGCCCACACTGCTTTCGGCGCCGTAGGTATCTTCAAACGCCAACTTGGCAAAGGCCAGTTCTTCAGCCTCATTGCGCAACGCATCGCGCCAGGGAAAACAGGAATAGCGAACCAATTGATCTGACAGCAAGATGCGCACGCTATTGGGTGCCAGCGTTTTAACCAAGCGCAAAGCAGTCTCCAGAACCGCTTGCCAATCATCGGAAGACTCCGAAGTGACCGGCAACTGATGCAAGCCGACGATGTGCGATCGCCAGCCACGCAAATGCACCGCCTGAACCTTGTCAGGCGTCAGATAAAGCAACAGGGAATCAGACGACAAAAGTGACACGATTGATCTCGGTAAGCGTTGATTCACCCTTGCGAACAAGGTCCAGTGCCGACTCACGCAAATAACGTGTTCCGTTTTTCCGGGCGGCTTCCTTCAGTTGCCGAATGGGCGCACGGGCAATGATAAGTTCTCGAATTTCGTCATTGAGATTCAAGATTTCTGCAATCGCTTTGCGACCTTTGTAGCCACTACCCCGGCAGTGACCACAACCACGGCCCGCCATAAAAGTCCAACCTGCCACAGCTTCTTGCGTTAACCCTGAAACGGCCAACAATGCAGCATCCGGCACCACAGGCTCTAGACAGTGCGTACAGTTCACGCGCAACAGTCGCTGGGCCAAAACGCCGTTCAGCGCAGACACCAAGCTGTACATGTCAATGCCCATGTGCATGAACCGGCCAATGACATCAAAAACATTGTTGGCGTGAACGGTGGTGAAGACCAAGTGACCGGTCAGCGCCGACTGAATGGCGATTTGTGCGGTCTCGGCATCACGAATTTCGCCGACCATGATCTTGTCGGGGTCATGCCGCAGAATAGAACGCAAGCCCCGGGCAAACGTCAGTCCCTTCTTTTCATTCACGGGAATCTGCAGCACGCCCGGCAGTTGGTACTCCACCGGGTCTTCAATTGTGACGATTTTCTCAGAACCGTTGTTGATTTCTGAAATGGCAGCGTAGAGCGTCGTTGTCTTGCCGCTACCCGTTGGCCCGGTCACCAGCATCATGCCGTAGGGCTCAGAGGCGAGTCGTCGCAGCACGACCGCAATTTCCTCGTCAAAACCCAGGGTGGTGAGCTGCAGGCCTTTCATCTGATCGCTCAGAGACTGCTTGTCCAAAATCCGCAGCACTGCATCTTCACCGTGAATGCTGGGGATGATCGAGACCCGCAAGTCAATCAAACGCCCTTGCAAGCTGACCCGAAAACGGCCATCCTGCGGCGTGCGACGCTCCGAAATATCAAGCTCCGACATCACCTTGATGCGTGAAATAGTTTGCTCGGCCAGTTCAGCGGTGGACACCGAACCGACTGAACTCAGCACGCCATCCACCCGGTACTTGATGGCCATGCCGCCCGAGGTTGACTCCAGGTGAATATCGCTGGCATTGGCACGCAAGGCGTCGAAAATGGTGGAATTGACGAACTTTACGACCGGGCTGGCGTCTTCGCTGATACCGCGGTAACTGAGTTCCTCGACCGATTCACCAATTCCCTGGGCGTTGTCCTTCGTGGAAACTAGCGACTCCATGGCCCGCAGACCACTTTCCTGCTTGGCAAGCCAGGCAGAAATATCACTACGGTGTGCGAGGCAATTGGTGAAATCCTGCTTCAGGCGAGCATCTGCCCACTGGTGCAACTTCTGGTCGAACGGGTCCGACATCACCAGGCAATAGCCCCGCTCCGGGTCGCGCAGCAGCAGGCACTCACGGCGCAGCATCTCGCTGAACGTGAGGACGTCCAGTGCCGGCTCCATCGCGTGAAGCTCGTTCATGGTCAGCGCGGGGTAGCCGAGTTTTTTGGCCAGTGCGTTGACGAAATCGGTATCGGTCAGGCCCAGTGTTTCTTGCAGCACCAGCGCCGTTGAGTGACCAGATGCCTGAGCCTGTGCTTGCGCCTGACGCAGCTCGTCTCCAGAAAACAACACGGAATGAGTAGATGTTTGAGTCACCGGATGCTGCCTGCTAGTTCAAAAATCGGAAAATACATAACCACCACGATGAAGCCAATCACCAAGCCGATAAAAGCCATCAGCAAGGGCTCAAACAACCGCACAAACCAGTCGATCCACTGGCTGATTTCGCTGTCATAAAACAAGGCGATGCGCTCCATCATCTCGCCCATCTGCCCGGTGCGTTCGCCCACGCGGAGCATGCGCGCCGACACCGGCGTGGTGAGACCACAGTTCTCCATGGCCACCGACATGGTGGTTCCTTCTCGAATCAATTGCGTGGCGGAGACGAGCCGCTGGTTCAAGGCGCCGGGCAGCAATCCTGTGACCAATTCCAGTGAAGCCACCGCAGGCATACCACCGCGCAGCAGCATGCCCAAAGAGCGGTAAAAACGGGTTAACTGATAAACACGCAAGCGCTCACCAATCGAAGGCAGCTTCTGCAGCCATTGCAGAACCTGAGCCGGTGTGCCGGGTCGCGTTAACCAAAAACCGGCAGCACCCACGAGTGCCAGACTACCCACCAGCAGCGTGCCACCATAGTCGCGCGCCAGGTGCCCCCACTGAATCAACAGGCGTGACATCCATGGAATATCACCGCCGAGATCTTCAAAAATACGGGCAAAGCGCGGCACCACGTAACCCATCAAAAACCCGATCACCAACAAGCCGGCAACCGCCAGCACGATCGGATAAATACTGGCGCTCACCACTTTTTTCTTGACGATGTCCAACTGGCTTTGGTAGGCGACATATTTACCCAAGGCCTCAGACAACCCACCTGTGCGCTCACTGGCCCGAACGGTGGCCACATAAAGCGGAGGAAATACATCCGGAAATTGGCTCAAGGCGCGCGACAAGGCAGCGCCACGGTACAAGTCAGCCACCAGCCGGTTCAGTAAATCCCGGCGCTCAGGCCGATGCTCTTTTTCGCTCAGGGTTTCGATGGACTCCACCAATGCCAGTCCGGCATCCAGCAGCGTCAGCAATTCCTGGCTAAATTGACCTAGTGGAAAATCTTTGGATGACTTGCGCTGGAATAAGCCCGAAAGCTTTTGACCTGATTCAATCGACAGAATTCGCAAGCCCCGCTCTATCGCCATTTGCATGGCGGCTTCGCGATTGGGCGCATCCAGGGTCAACGTGCTGACGCTTGAGGCCTTGTCAATAGAGCGGATTTCGAATTGCATCAGTGTTGTCAAGCAGTGAAGGGGTTAGCCCTGCATCTACTCCCAACTTCCAATATCAGCGGCTTCGCCCTCACCCCCCGGAACGCCATCTTTGCCAAACGACACGATGTCGTACTCACCCTTGGTACCGGGTCGTTTGTAGGTAAAGGCCGTACCCCAGGGGTCCAGTGGCACCCCTTTTTTCAGGTAAGGGCCGTCCCAACGAGGTTCATCAGCAGGTTTCACATTCAGCGCTTGCAAGCCTTGCTCGCTGGTAGGGTAATGGCCTGTGTCCAGTCGATATTGGTCCAACGCCTTGCCAAACGATTCGATCTGGGCTCGCGTGACCTTGACCTCGGATTTGCCGACTTGTTTGAAATACATGGGCGCCACATAACCGACCAGCAGGCCAATGATGACCATCACCACCAGCAGTTCAAGCAGCGTGAAACCGAGGCTTTTACGACGTAGACGTGTCATCTGATCAGCCCTTGGTTTGGTCGCGGAATTCTTTAACGACCTGCTCTGCACTTGGGAAACCATCCAGTCGGACCCAAGGCTTTTTACCGCCGCCACTGATGAAAATCAATGGTTCATGGTTCATCTTGTCGCCACGGTAGGCGCCAAACGCTTTTTGAACGGCCACACTGTTGGCAAGTGTGCCTGTGTAGTGCACCCACTGGGGTTTAGCACCGAATTTTTTGCTGTATGCCAAGAGCCTTGCGGGGGTGTCATATTCCGGGTCAATCGACACTGAGAGCATGCGCACCTTGCCCATGTCTTTGCCAAGCAAATCCTGGGTCGTAGCCAGAATCTGACTGGTGACCGGGCATACCGTGGTGCAAGAGGTGTAAATAAAGGCCAGGATGACGGGCTTGCTGCCGTCCAGTTCCTTGCTCAGCGTCGTTGCAGAGCCATCCTGACGCACCATCGGTGTAGCAGCCAAAGCAACCTCCACCATGCTGCGCTTGACCGCGGCATTCATGTCTGCGTGATGGTTTGCATGGGGGTCCTCTCCTTTCATGTCATGGTCCATGCTCATTTTTGACATGTCATGACCGGCGTGTTCGTCCTCTGCCAGCGCGCACTGCGAAATCCCCAGGCCCAATGCGAGCAACATGGCTGCCGACAAATGGGTTGCGGACTGCATCTGTTTTACAAATTTCATGCTCTAAAAATCCCTGAATGTATTTTTAACACTGATATGGCTCAATAGTACGCGAATCAATACCCTCAAGACTTACAAAATTTCGCATTTATTGCCCAATTCTCGATTGGTAGGTGGCACGGTCCACGGCAAGATAACGGCGCGAAGCCGATGGATTCTCATTGGGGGCTGCTATTGATTTATTTAATATCACTTCGCGGTACTTGGCCGGTGAGCCATTCGTACTCAACTCTTCAGGACTGATATTGCCAGGCATACCGACATTGGCAAAACTTGTGGTCCCATCTTCTTGCGTCGAAGGAGAGCCTGACTTTTTGGCTTCAGTTGCTGCACTGGATGCTTCGTTTGCATCTTTCAGCACGGCTGTGCTGTCTACGCCATCGGGTTCACCTAAGTTGGTGAGCACAACAGCGTCTGAGCTATCCGGTGTCTGTTGAACCGTATCAGCACCCCAAGCGTTTAGGCCAAGTGTTGCGCTAAGCAATAAAGATATTTTGAAAGTATTAGAAAAAATAGTTTTCATTATCAAACTCCTTGTATCAGTGGGGAACAATTAACTCAGATTCGGCAATCAAAGAATTTTCGCTGCCATTTCCAAAACGGACGATATAGCCGCCCTTGGCGGCAAAACGCTGATCGGGCGCCAGATTCAAATTCGGATACATCGTGGTGCCAACGCTCTTTGCGAAGGCGCCACCTTGGGCTGGAATTTGAATACGAGCAGCATCAGTCATGGTCATGGTGCCCAACTTTCTCAACAAATCACCCTCGCGACCCAAGACGACGCGGTCACGAGTTTCCTGCTCTGACTTGGCGCCCTCGCGCTTGCCAAGCATGTTTTCGGCCCGCTCCACCAAATAGTCGCTGTACAGATTATTCAGCATTTCAGACAAGGTATCGGTCATGAAGTTCATGGCAAAAAACACCTCAGATTGCATGGACTCATCCACCAGCGCCAGCTTGCTCATGCCCATCCAGGAGCGGAAATAGTCCAGATTCTTCGCACGAAGGACTGGCAATTCGTAGGGATAGATCACATGGGCACGTGCCTTCCAAGCCTGATTCAGATTTTCCAGGCCACCTTTGGACAGGCGCATTGAAAAGTAATTCTTCTCGGCTTGGGGAGCGAGTTGGTTGAGCAACTTCAAGTCGTCTTGTCCAAGCCAAAACATGGCCGAATCCGCAGGCTTGAGTTCAGCAATGGCTTGGTGCAATGCCTCCAGAGGCGCCAAGTCAGAGCGCAAGATAAGTGCTTTCGTCACCGTGGCAGACCCGGCAAGCGCACTCTTCAAGGTCTCTGCAGCAGCAGTCGCCGCAACCCCATTCCGGTATATCTGTACCAGCGACTTGGGGGACTGCTGACTATCGCGCAGATGGCGCGCCAGCACTTCGGACTCCAGCTTGACGCCAGCCGAAAAATACAAGTCGTAATTGGAAAATCCGCTTGGCGGGACATCAACACTGGGGAACCAGCAAGGCACTTGGTTTTGATCACAAAAGTCATGCACCGGTTGCCAAGTGGCATCAGACAGTCCCGACAACAGGGCAAACGCGGGTTTGGCGCTGTAGTGCTGGCGAAGTTGGGCGTCCCAAGTTTCAGGGGCACCTTGCAGCTCCCAAATATCCAAAGTCCAGGTGCGCTCGGTCCCCAGCATCATTTCGGCCGCACTGATCATGTGGTGGCGTGAGCGATCTTGCTTCGCCGTCACCGTACTGCCATTTTTTTGACGAACAATGCGGCGCATCATGTCAACGAATGACTTGCGCCGTATCGGGTCCACATCCGGCGTGATGACGGTGGCAAAGTGGATGTTTGTCAGGGTCACGCCAGGTGACCACTGAGAAGAGAGCTGCTTCAAATAAGCGCTGAGCGAATTCAACTCGACCGCATTCAGTTCGAAATGAGGCATGAGAACCTTCATGGTTCGGCCTCGATTATTGACACCGTTGCGCACCGCGCTGGCGAAGGCCTCAGCAGTGTAGGGTGGATGCGCCTCGTTGAACATCTTGCTGACGTGCGGATCCATGGTGGCCACTGGTTTGTCACCCTCTGGGGCATACAAATAAGTGCCGTTAATCGGCGGCACCAAGGTATTGCCTTCCACCTGGCCCATGCCACTGCGCCGATGGCAATTCACACAGGCGGCAGCAACACCGCTGACCTGGGTACCATCCACGCGCCGGCCTGTTAGCGCAGAACCATCGGCACGAATGCCTTGGTCATAGATGCGATGTCCCAACTCCAGCGCGTCGGCACTCGTTAGCAACGGGTTTTGTGCTATGGCCAACCAGGGCATACCCATCGCCAGCACGAATGCCAAAATACAATGACGGCCCCCTTTAAAAAGCGTATTCATGCTTAAAGAATGCCAACAATTTCCATCTCATAAATGAGGACTGCATTTGGTGCCACGGCATGGTTGCCCTGCACACCGTAGCCGAGTTCTGGTGGTATCACAATTTCCCACTTGGAACCCGCTGGCATCAACCTCATGGCTTCTTGCAGACCTGGTACAAAACCGGCCACGCGCATCACTGCGGGTACTTTGTCGACCGCCTTGTCGAAGCGCGATCCGTCCACTAGCATGCCTTGGTAGAAGCAGCGCACCGAGTTGGCATTGCCGATTTTTTTGCCGGCTCCAACCTTCAGGATTTTGTACTGCACACCGCTGGCCAACGCCACAACGCCAACTCTGGACTTGTTTGTGGCCAAAAAGCTGGCAGCAGACTGCTGGTTGCTTTGCGCCTTTTCGGCTCGGTTCAACTCAAGTTGTTGGCGAGGGCTGATCTTGCCGCCCCGCTGCAGGAGTTCCTTGTTGGCTGCATTGGCCCCAGCCAAGGGATCGTTTACTGCTGTCTGCGCAAAGACTTGAAGACTCACCAAGCAGAGTGGCAGCAACCATGCTGATTTCATTTTCCTCATATGAATCCTACTACTTGATCGCCAACAATTCCAGGTCGAACACCAGCACCTCATTCGGGCCGATGTCATTGCCCACACCACGTTCACCATAGGCCAACTCAGCCGGAATAACGATTTGCCACTTGGAGCCCACGGGCATCACGCTCAAAGCCTGTTTCCAACCCACAATCAATGATGAAACCTTCAAGTTGGCAGGTTTGCCTGGCTCGGTGGCGTCAAATTCAGTGCCATTGGTCAGCGCGCCTCGGTAGTTCACTTCCACCATATCGGACTCCATGGGCTTTTTACCCTGGCCTTCATGCAATACTTTGTAAAGCACGCCATTGGGTAAGGCCTGCACCCCTTTTTGGGCCTTGTAGTTGGTCAGATAGGCGTCACCCTTTTTCTTGTTGTCACCAATGGCCAATTGCTTTTTCACCTGGGCCCGCTGGCGCAGTTTGGTCTGGTAATCGTTCATCACCTGGCGAATTTCTTTTTCGCTCAGCAAGACCTTGTCAGTGCCCAGACTGGCCTTGATACCTTCAATCAGCATCGGCAGATCGACCTCGGCACTTTCGCTTTTGAGGTTTTTACCGATGCTCGCACCAATGCTGTAACTCAGCTTATCTTTGTCCGATTTGATGGCAACAGCCTCTGCTGCCCACAAGGTGCTGCAAGCTATCAACAGTCCACCCAACGCTATCCATTTCAGTTGTTTCATATTCTTCCTACAGTTCGCTTATCTCTCACGCCGACATTAGCATGTAAATCGCCGATGCCAGACATATCTGGCATCGGCGATTGGTTACTACCCGGGATTAACGCGCGGTAACTGCGTTTGAGGTCACGGGGCCACTGGATCCCACAGCACTGGTAGTCGTCACACGGTATGTGTAATTACCACCTGCAAGGGGGGCCGTGTCGGTAAATGCATACGCTGGCGCAGTTCCCGTCACTGACGGAGTGATGTTTGACCATACACGCAAAGCTGCAAGACCATTGTTAGGCTTACGTTGAACAGTCCATCCCGTTATGTTTGTAGATGGGTTGGTCCAGCTCACCGTGATATTGCGTGTAGTCAAAGCACCTGCATTAGCGAACGGTGTGGTCGAAGCGGCGGGCGGTGTGCTCACCGTCAACATATTCGACAAAGCAGACTGCGTTGTCAAACCGAACCGGGTCGCCTGTGCAAGCACCTGCATGGTGTAGCTGTTACCTGCAGCAATGGCCGGGTTGGCGGTCATCGTCGTTTGCTGTGCCTGCGCCACGGGTGCAGCACCGTTGGTAGACACTTGCACCACATACGAAACTGCCGTCACCGGCACCGTCACAGGCACGGTCACCGGAGCCCAGGTGAACGACATATTGGTGGCACCTTGCGAAACGGCCACGGCCACCGGCTTACTCGGTGCTGCGGGTGCAGACAGATCAATCGATGCCGACAGGGATGCCGACTTACTGGTTGCACTGCCCGTCAAGTTAATGGCAGTCACCTTAAACACATAAACGTTTCCTGGCGCTGACACCGCAAGGTTCGTTGTAAGGGTCATAGCGCGATTAATCGCTGTTTTTTGAGCCCCACTGCTGGTCACGATAATTGGAGCTGCAAAGTGCGCGCCATTGTCAGCGGAAACCTCAACCCAGTACGACGTTTCGTTGTTGGCGTTGTCGGTCCATTTGACAGTGATGGGCAGCGTTTTGGTGCCTGCGCTGTAGGCGCCAGCCGTAGCAGTCACACCAGTAGGAGCGGCCACCGGGATCATTGGTGTGTTGACTACCAATGTTGCCGAATCGATCGTTGCGATGGTGTTGCTCGTCTTGATCACGTAGCTGTAGGTCATCAGGGGCGTGGCGGTGTTATCAACATAGCTAAGCGCCGTTCCCGGCAGGGTAGCAAGCATCACACCATCGCGCCAGACTTGCAATTTGCTGCTACTGGGTTTAACACTCCAGTTTAAGGTGACAGAGTTATAGGCCACAGGAGCAGCTGTCAGCGATGTTGCAGCAACTGGAGGCAACTCGACATAGCTATAGGCTGGGAGTGAGTCACCTGCCACATTGTAGGCAACCACTTGGTATGCGCTACTTGGGGCAGGAGTGGGGTCCGTCCAAGTTGTTTGGTTGGCCCGTACCCTTGCCACCTCTACATAGCCTCCTGCGGGAAAGCCGTTAGCATCAACTGCAGACTTTGATATCTTGAAACCGAGCTCATTTTGTGGGTTGCCCAATGACTTGTCAGCAGGCGTCGAGTCGATCCAAGTCAATTTTCCATTAGAAGCCGCATTGGTCAGGTTGGATGGTGCTGCCGGCTTGATCACCGTGGGTTGAAACACCACAGGGCGTGTCAGGTCGTTTTCAGCATGGCCCAATATGGCAGAACCCCAGACAAACTCGTTATCGAAATTCACCAAATCATTGGTCACGGATGGCAGCGGCGTGACACCGGTGGCAACTGTAAAGCCCAAACCGGACGCCGCAGCGCCGGTGGTGCCGACAGGCTTGGATGGATCCATCAGTCGAGTGCTTTGTGGCATACCGAATGGCACGCTGGCGCGCTTGGCACGCATGGCCACAATTACATCTTCCAGCGGGTTCAGGCGAATAGTGTCTTTCCAACCCACTTCATTGCTGGCAGGCACCTTCACGGTTCCGTCCCAGCCCACGCGGTTGATCAGTTGCACATCGACCATGTTGAAGTGCATGGAGTTGGTCCACAAACCGTTGTCCACCAGTTTCCAGATCTGGATTTCACCGTCTTTCAAAATTTCGGTGGCCGAATCGATGTAATTCAAAGGCACCGTCGTCTGCACCACGCCGTTGGTCAGAGGCAGTTCCGCACCGCCAGTGGAGTTGTATCGGCCGCGGTTATCAAACAGTTCTTGCTCCGCCTTGGTCAGCACGGGGATGGAGAACATCTTGGTAGAGTTGACCGTGACTTGTGCGCCAACACCGCTGGTGCCAGCAGGATTCTCAAACGTGACAACGGGCGCGCAGGTATAGCCAGAGCCAGCCGTAAAGTTGATGATTTTCGTCACCTGGTGGGTGCTGGGCACGCCGGGTGTACCTGGGTCTACCACGGCGGTCGCCATGGCAGATACTGCGCCATTTTTCAAAGCGCCATTGGCTTCCATGGGCAGGCATGCGACACCGTTGACTGTATTGTTGAATACAACCGTGGGTGGGTTCAATGGATCGTAGCCGGTGCCAGAGCCTGGGATCACATTGCCGGCGATAGTCCCGCCAGCGCTGGCCGTGCCGCCCGAGGTGACAAGAGTCAGACCAGTCAGGGTGATTACACCGTTGACACTGGTCGAGAAGTCCAGCGTGGGTTGTGCCGCAGAACCAGTGGCGACGTGAGCATAGATGTCGGTGTCGTTGGTACCGAACGAATCGTTGTAGGCCACCGCAGGAACCAGGGGCGCGGGTTGAGATGCACCGTAAGCAATCGGCAGGGCTGTAATCAGTGCGGTCGGATCGTAAGGCGCGGCAGCTGGGATCGCGCTCACTTTGATCTGCATCATGGTGCGGGTATTCGGACCATAGCCAGGCTTGGTACTGTAAGCGCCACCAGCACCGGTCTGGTCCGGGCCACCGGTGTAGTAGTCATTGCGCACATCGTTGAATGGCACCGGTGCGGGTGCGTCGTTGTACAAAATCAGCGTCTGACCGGCATAGGCTGAAAAGTCAACGATAGCATCGGCACGCTCGGCGGGACCCAACAACATGCCGTAGCCATAGATGTTGCCAATCGTGATGGAGCGGCGATTGGCTTCATAGGTCACAGGTTGTGCGGGAATGTCAACTGGGTGAGGCAACAGGCCGCCATCATTGCCAATGGCGATGAAGTCCGGGCCGGCAGTCGATGGGTCTGGTGCACCACCTGCGCGGCCATCCACGGGCCAGGCACGTGTGGGACCAGATGGCTCGGAGATGATATTGGTAGCCACACCTAGATTGACATACTGTGGCAGAGGCATCTGAACACCAGCAGTCACATCCCACCCGACCGGATTGCCGGCAGCGTCACCCACAGCAGGCACCATCTTCACTTCGGTGTTATCAATCAGTTTTGCAACGCCCGCAGCATCCACCATCGTGTTGCCATTCAGATCCAGCATGGGTGCATGCACCGAACCATCTGCCTTGTACAAAGCCAGATTGATGTAGCGGTCGTTGCTGGCATTCAAAATACGCATGCGGTAGGCCTTGGGGTCTACCGTCAGTGTGGGGTAGGCCGTGCCGTTGATAACCGGTGTATCCATAAAGGCTTCTGGCACAAAGCTGGCATCCCCGTAGGCACCTGATGGCAGGGGATCCTTGGCCGGGAAGATCGGCCAGAACAAGGGACCAAAATCCCAACGACCCACTGGATTGGCACCGTTGGCCGATGATGGGTCCTGGTTTTTCTCATAAACATGGGGGAACCACAGGTCGCCAGGCTTGCCCCATTTGGCGGTATTCCACAAGGCGTCTTGCTGTGCAATGTCGCTGGGCACAAAGGTTTTGTCTTCAATGATCAATGGGATTTGATCGGCAGGGATAACACCGCTGGCAATCAGCCCTTGCTCGATCGGGTCGGTAATCATGTACCCGGCAGCCAGACCCGCATAGGCATTCAGACGCGTCAGGCCAGAAGTACGGTCCTGGTAGAAACTGAAGCGCGCGCTCATGTCGTTGGGGAAGTAGAGCGTGGTGGCGCCAGGGCCAGGGTCAGCCATATCCGGAACGTTCTGATTGCTGACGCCTCGGGCATCGAGCAAGGCAACATCATTTCCTTTGGCATTCACCCCAGGATTGGTTTCGCCCTGAGGCGCAATCCATTGATGCGGCGTGCCAGCGCTAATCCAGGGAGACTGACCACCCACCAAGTGAATGCTCGCGCGGTTTTGGGTGTAAGCTTTCTTTCCATTGGCTCCTATGCCAGCACCTGTGAGGGTGGTGTCCACCGGGATAAACAGTGCACCACCGGCACCTGTGGGCAAGTAGTTGATGAACTTAACACGAACTGCCGTGCCTTTGGCTGACTGAATGAACGGACCGAGGTGATGGGGATTATCCACTACGCTCAGCACACGGTTATCCAACGTCGTAAAAGTCTTGGCAACTACCCCCTTGGCAATCAGTCCGGGCGTCATAAGTTGAACATACCCGCGTAGGCGGGTCGGCTTAGCCAAATCACTGTGCATTTGTTCGGTGAACTCAACCGCTGCGATTTCGTAGTAATCGTCTTGCGTGGCATTGCCATTGAGGTCAACCCACTTCTCAGGCGCGGCCAAGGGAATGTATTGACCCAGGTTGTTGGCCTTGGCTGCACCTATGCCAGGCAAGGTATCGACAAACTTCCGCAGCGCCTTGCCAGAGTCAATCATCTTGGGCAAGCCCGTTGCAGTAACAATGCTTTGTGCGCCAGCAACCAGTGCAGGCGATGGGCCTGCGGCACTGTTGGCATAGTAGGTGGGTACGGCCACCGGTGCATTTTTAACGTTCACTCCAGAGCCGAAACCGGACCCGGCCAGTGCCACGTTAGCACCAAAAGATGTCGCTATTGCCATCGCAATTGCCGCAGCAACTGGACTGACCTTAAACGAAGTGTGTTGGAATTTTTTCACGATGTCTGACTCCCAAATATTGAAACCGTTTGTCTGTTTGCAGATCCACCTCAGAAGAGGCAGATCTTACTAGGCTGGCTATGGTGCTTGCGCTTACTTCGCCCTTACTGTGATGGTAGAAGACGTGGAAGTTCCGTCCAGGCTAGTAGCGACCAGCTTAAATGTGTACGAGGTACCGCTAGTCAAGCCAAACACCGTGGTACCTGTACTGCCAGGTGCGAATGTCGCGGTGTGGTTCAACCACGTTAGCGTCATACCCTTCACGTTGTTATTGTTTCTTGGGTCATTGGCCCAAGTCAGGGAAATTGTTGAGCCAGACAAGCCATTGATCGCAGCAGCAGTGGAACTGCCCGCCAATCCCACAGGCGCATAAGCTGTGCCGTTGAACAGGCCAATGGTTGCCGCCATCGTGGTTCCGTTCAAGGTCGTGGCCGACACCTGGAAGGTGATGGCACCCGCGGCCAAGTGGGACAAGGTGGCCGTACAAACACCTGTCAATGGGTCACAAGTAGATGCCGTTGCAACACCGTTCACCAGGTAGCCGGTAGCGCCTGCCACGGCAGTCCAGCTTAGGGTTGCAGAGTTGATGCCGTTTGCATTCACGGTCAAGCCAGTTGGCGCTGCAGGGCCTGTCAGTGCAGGCGCTGCTTTTGGTGCTAATGGAGCCACCACAGGAGCAGGGGCAACTTGCACAACCGACACGCCGCCTGCAACAGAGTCACCAGCCGCGTTGTAAGCCACGACCGTCGCACCGCTTAGATCCCGATTGGGAACGGCATCAACCCAGCTGGTCATATTGGCAAGTGCATCACCAATCTTGGTTTGCCCGATCATGATTTTGAAACCAATTTCATTCTTGGCATTGGCAGTGGGCTCTGCGTAGACTGCGTTGGTCCCCGCTGTGGGGATGCCTTGCAAGTCCACACCACCATAAGGCGTGGTGTCGGTCCAGGTCACAGTATTGCCAGCTATAACTATGTTGGTAGGTGCATCAGGCACCACCACTGTGGGGTGGAACACAAAAGGACGCATAAAGTCGAACTCTTCGTGACCCAGGATGTGGCAATGCCAGACGTATTCATTGTCAAAGTTGGTGACCACATTGGCGTATGGCAAAGCAGGCGCCTGACCAGACGTGGGATCAAGCTGGGTAAAACCAAGTTGTGAATTTTCTGCCTGTGCGGGGTCCAGCAAACGCGAGCTTTTGGGTATGCCGAAGGGTGCCACAGGGCGCGAGGCCCTCACCGCCACATACACGTCTTCCAGTGGGTTCATGCGCAGGGTTTCTTTCCAGCCCAGTTCATTGGCCTCTGGTGGTTTGATCACGCCATCCCAGCCCACACGGTTAATCACCTGCACGTTCACCAAGTGGAAGTGCACGGGGTGGTCATCCACGCCGTTGTGGGTGATTTTCCAGATCTGTGTCTCGCCTTCCTTGATCGCGTCCAGGCGCTCTTCCGGATGGTCGATGTAGCTCAGCGGAATCGTGGTGGCAACGGTAGCGGTGGAGAAAGGCAACTCCACGGCCAGGGTTGCGTTCATCCGGCCAAAGACGGGATCAAACAACTCTTGAATCGCCTTGTTGATCACGGGCAACGTTTTGACGACGCCGTTTTTTACGTAGCTAAATTGCCCTGTGTTCAAAGCGCCGGAACCGGTTCCAATGGCAGCGTAGTTATTAATTTCGTTGGTGCCAAACGGTGCGTTGTAAGCCACGGCTGGAATCAGCGGTGCGGGTTGCGTTGCGGCATAGGCCGCAGGCAACGCTTGCGCTAGGGCAGCAACGTTCAGAGGAGCCGCTGGCGTAATGGCGTTCACCTTGATCTGCATGAAGGTGCGGGTGTTCGGTCCATAGCCAGGTGCGACGTCATAGGCACCACCGGCAGCGGTGTTGTCACCCATGCCGGTATAGTAGTCAATGCGCGGGTCGAAGCCCGGCATCGGCGCAGGTGCGTCGTTGTAAACGATGAGCGTCTTGCCCGCATATTGCGAGAAGTCCACCAGCACGTCAGCGCGTTCTGCCGGCGCCACCAGCAGTGCATGGTGCAATATGTTGAAAACGGTGATGCTGCGCACATCGGTTTCATAGGTTGTGGGCTGCGATTTCCAGACGGCAGGCGCAGGCAGCAAACCGCCTTCGCTACCAATTTGAACAATGTCAGGACCCGCAGTGGCTGGGTCCGGCGCGCCGCCAACACGGCCATCCACAGGCCAGTTGGCCGGGTATCCAGGGCTTGGCACAGCGGGGACCATCTTGACTTCAGTACAAGTGGCCGGCAATGAAGCTCCACCGCCAGGGAATACGGTCAGGTCACCAGTGGGGCCGTAGCCGTTACCAGGGATAAGTACACCATTAGGGCTGCTTGATGGCACGCTGCCTGGCGCTTTGGGTGTGGTGTTGGCGGCATTGCACAAATTGCCTTCGGCATCCACGGCCTGGTAGAGGCTCAGGTTCAGTGCGCGGTCGTTGGAGGCGTTCAGTATGCGCAAGCGGTAAGACTTGGGGTCCACAGTCATTGTGGGGTAGACCTTGCCATTGACCATGGCAGTGTCCATGAACGATTCAGGCGTAGTTGTCACGTCTCCGTAGTCACCGGAGGGCAAGGAGTATTGAGCCGGGAACACAGGCCAGAACCAGGGGCCCCAGTCCCAACGACCCACTGGGTTGGTGCCGTCAATGGAGTTTGGATCCTGGTTTGTCTCATACACATGGGGAAAGAACAGATCGCCCTCTTGACCCCAGTGGTTCAGATCCCACTTGGCATCCTGCGACTGCGACGTTGTTCCATCCGATGCCTTTGCATTGGCGCCGATGTTCTTGGGCACAAATCCCTTGTCCTGGAATACCAGGGGAATGCCGATGGTGTCCAGCAAGCCGGTCGCCAGGCTGCCAACGGTGGCGCCGGTGGTCGTGCCCAGCGCGCTGGAAACCATCTTTAGTTCCACGGGGTCAATCACCACATAGCCTGCGGCAACGCCTTGGTACACGTTCAGACGGGTCAGACCATAGGTATGGTCATGGTAGAACATGAACCTACCACTGAGGTTATTCGGGAAGAAAAAGGTGTATTCGCCATCACCCGGTGCGGCCATGTCTGGCACGCCCACAGAAGAGTCGCCCTTGCCCATGCCGAACGGATGATTTGCATCGTGTCCCAAGGTATAGGAAATATCGTTCGCTGGCGCAATCCACTGGTGCGGAGTACCGTCGCTGATCCAGGGTGTGTCGCCACCATGCCAGTGAATGCTGGCGCGGTTTTGGCCCATTTTCACGGGAATGGGTTTTCTGGCCGAGTCCAGGATCAGGTTGCCAGTAGCGTCTTTGGCAAAAATCTGTGCGCCTGTAGCATCGAGCACCGGGCCACCACCGGGGATGGTTTCATCCACGGGGATGGGCAGATCGCCACCGGTTCCATTCCATGAGCCCACCGACTTACCGGTCGCATCGGTGTACGGCAGGTAGTTAGTCAACTTGATCCGCATCGGCGTACCCTTGGAGGCGACGATGACCGGGCCCAGGTAATGCGGCTTGTGAACGAAATAAACTTGCTGACCTTGGGCGTCCAGGATCGGCGTGACGCCGTCCGGGTAAAACGCCTTGATGTGCTCGCTGGCAATCACACCGGAAGCGTCGGTCTTCCCAACTTGCGCAGCGGTTTCAATCTGCACATAACCGCGCAATCGTGTTGCTTTGGCCAGATCACTGTGCATTTTTTCGGTGTATTCCACGATGGCCAACTCAAGGTAGTCATCTGCGGTTTGCAGGCCGGAAGCGGGATTTTTCCAGTTGTGCACTTGCATGGCAACCGGGATACCAGATTGCAGGTCCGAATCGCCTGGCAAGTTATCCAGGCCGTTATAGGCCCCGCCAATGGAGTCCACAAACTTGCGTAGTGGCTTGCCCGTATCTACCGTGAGGGTGTCACTGATCGCTTGTGTGGCCGGGTCATATGCGGGGTGGATTCCTGAAGGACTGCTCGCGAAGTAAGTTGGAACGCTGATCGTTTTACCTGCCACATCGGTGTTTTGACCGAAAGCACTATTGGCTCGCGCAAGGTTCGCCGGAAACTGTGCCGTCATCACCATCACAAGTGCAGCTACCACTGGATTTAACGCGAAAGAACTGCTTTGGACTTTTTTCATATTTTCCACTCCTGAAATTTGGCTATTTGTGAAAACTTCGAACGATCGAATGCATTGATTCAAAGCAAGCGATTTGCAATGTCCGAATGGACCATTAGCAAAAGCTTGCGTTTACACAAGCCATGACGCAATTTTTGCACTTGGTTACAGAAAAACACTTGTTTTCGAAATCATAAAAACCCCAAACCTGTGACTTATTCCCCATTTTTGAGAATTTGAACGCCAAATTTCTTGATTTTGATAACCAACAGCGCGGATAGCCTCCATGTCAGGTGTAAGTTAGTAGTAACCCTTGGCAGACCGCCCAGGCCAAAAGTAAGCAAGCGATACGTTGATTTGCAACAAGCGAAGCCAAAAAGGGTGAATATTTCAAATACCGTCTTTGATTTGCGTCAAATGCAAATGCTTTCGCAAAACCGAGATGCGCCAATCTGACCATTGCCCTGAGCCTGGCCAATCAGTCAACCTTTCGTCTTTTTCTAGCCTCACTTTGTCAGCCCCGCACAATTTGTCTGGACTACCATCGAAGGCTGCTGTATTCATATCAACACTCCACCAGATAGGGCACGAAGCGCACCATGTCATTCCAAGACCTGTACCAAAAAAAACGCGGCACCGCCGAAGATGCTGTTAATTTGATCAAAGACGGTGATTTCATCGTCGTCCCGACCGCCGTGGCCGAGCCCCCAGCGCTGCTGACAGCACTCTCGGAGCAGCGTTTGCGTTTTCGAGACGTCAAGGTGGCGCAGATTTTGGCCGTGCGCAAATATGGCTACATCGACCCCGAAACGGTTGACCATGTGCGCCACGTAGCGTTTTTCTATGGTGCCACCACGCGGCCCGGCGGCCTGAACGGTTGGGTTGATTTCATCCCAAGTTATTTCTCTGAAATGCCAAGCCTGATCGAGCGCGGTCAGATTGCGGCGGACGTGGTTTTTTCCATGGCCTCGCCGATGGACCAGCACGGCTATTTTTCGCTCAGCCTGGGCGCTGATTACACGATGGCAGCGGTGGCCAAGGCCCGCGTCATTGCGCTGGAAGTGAACCCCAATGTGCCGTTTGCCAATGGCAATTGCCTGGTACACATTTCTCAGGTGTCTGCGCTCATTGAGCGCGACGAGCCGATCATGGAAGTGGGCTTGCCCAAAATTGGCCCGGTGCAGCAGGCCATTGGCAAGTACGTGGCCGACATGATTGACGACGGCTCTACGCTGCAGATCGGCTACGGCGGCATTCCCGATGCGGTGGTGATGCAACTCACCGCCAAGCACGACCTGGGCATTCACACCGAAATGATTGGCGACGGCATTTTGACGTTGATCGAAAGCGGCGCCGTGACCAACCGCAAAAAGAACTACCTGCCCGGCAAGATGGTGGCCACCTTTGCGCTCGGCTCAAAAAAGCTGTACCAATTTATGGACCGCAACCCGGCACTTGAAATCCACCCGGTGGACTTCACCAACGACCCTTACCTGGCCGGAAAAAACGACAAGCTGATGGCCATCAATGCCACGCTGCAAATTGACTTGCTGGGCCAGTGCGGCTCCGAGAGCCTGGGCCATGTGCCCTACTCCGGCACCGGCGGTCAGGCTGACTTTGTGCGCGCGGCTAACCGCTCACGCGGCGGCAAGGCGTTTATCGTGCTGCCAGCCACGGCCAAGGACGACAGTATTACCCGCATCGTGCCCACGCTCACCCCCGGCACCCACGTCAGCACCAGCAAGAACGACATCAATTATGTGGTGACCGAGTTTGGTGTGGCGCAGTTGCGCGGCAAGACCGGCAAACAGCGCGCGCAAGAGATGATCTCGATTGCGCACCCCAGCTTTCGCGCCGAACTGACTGAAGCGGCCAAAAAGATGAACCTGCTGTAACGATTACGCAATAGTTGCGGGGTGTGTCATGGTGATAATCACGGCAGTATTCATATTGCAGGGACACAAATCACATGACCATCCTCGTTACCGGCGGCGCCGGCTTCATCGGCAGTAACTTCGTTCTCGACTGGCTCCGAGCCTGTGACGAGCCGGTCATCAACCTCGACAAACTCACCTACGCCGGCAACCTGCAAAACCTGGCCTCACTCGACGGCGATGCGCGCCATGTGTTTGTGCACGGCGATTTTGGCGATGCCGCGCTGGTTGCCCAGTTGCTGACGCAGCACCAACCGCGTGCGGTGGTCAATTTTGCCGCCGAGTCGCATGTCGACCGCTCCATCCACGGGCCGGGCGAGTTCATCCAGACCAACATCGTGGGCACCTTCAACCTGCTCGAATCGGTGCGCGCTTATTGGGGCGCGTTAGATTCCACCGAAAAGGCTGCGTTCCGCTTTCTGCACGTCTCCACCGACGAGGTTTATGGCTCCTTGAGCAAGACTGACCCGGCCTTTACCGAGACCCACCGCTACGAGCCCAACAGCCCGTACTCGGCCAGCAAAGCCGCCAGCGATCACCTGGTGCGCGCCTACCACCATACCTACGGCCTGCCGGTACTCACCACCAACTGCTCCAACAACTACGGGCCGTTCCACTTTCCAGAAAAGCTCATTCCGCTGATGATCGTCAACGCACAGGCCGGCAAAGCGCTGCCGGTGTATGGCGACGGCCAGCAGATTCGCGACTGGCTGTACGTTACCGACCACTGCAGCGCCATCCGACGCGTGCTCGAAGCTGGCCGTTTGGGCGAGGTTTACAACGTGGGCGGCTGGAACGAAAAACCCAACCTCGACATCGTGCACACCGTGTGCGCTTTGCTGGACGAACTCAAACCCCGCGCCGACGGCAAGCCGTACCAAGAGCAGATCACTTATGTCACCGACCGCCCGGGCCACGACCGCCGCTACGCGATTGATGCCCGCAAGATCGAGCAAGAACTGGGCTGGAAACCGGCCGAGACCTTTGAGTCGGGCATCCGCAAAACCGTGCAGTGGTACCTGGCGCACCCCGAGTGGGTGGCTAACGTGCTGAGTGGCGGGTACCGCGACTGGGTGACAAAACAATACGGTAATTAAGTTATGAAAATTTTGTTGTTTGGCCGTGGCGGCCAAGTGGGCTGGGAACTGCAACGGTCTTTGAGCGTGCTGGGTGACGTGGTGGCGCTGGACCACGATGCGGCCCACAACCCAGATCAACTGTGCGGCGACTTTAGCGACCTCGCTGGTTTGGCCGAGACCGTGCGTCGGGTCCAACCCGATGTGATCGTGAACGCTGCGGCGCACACGGCGGTCGACAAAGCCGAGTCCGAGCCCGACCTGGCCCGCACGATCAATGCGCTGGCACCCGGCGTGCTGGCGACCGAGGCGCAAAAACTGGGCGCCTGGCTGGTGCACTACTCCACCGACTACGTGTTTGACGGCAGCGGCCAACAACCCTGGTGCGAGTCTGACGCCACCGGCCCGTTGAGCGTCTACGGCCAGACCAAACTTGAAGGTGAACTTGCGGTGGCCACCTGCGCCAAGCACCTGATTTTCAGAACCAGCTGGGTCTACGCGGCACGGGGCGGCAACTTTGCCAAGACCATGTTGCGCCTGGCTGGTGAGCGTTATGTGCTGACAGTGATTGACGACCAGTTTGGCGCGCCGACCTCGGCTGAACTGCTGGCCGATGTGACGGCCCATGCGCTGGTCAAAGCCCTGCAGCAACCCGAATTAGCCGGGCTGTACCACTGCGTTGCCAGTGGCGAAACCAGCTGGCACGGCTACGCCAGCTACGTGCTGGCGCAAGCCCAGGCGCTGGGCTGGGCACTCCAGGCCGGGCCCGCACAAGTGATGCCCACGCCCACCTCCAGCTACCCGACACCGGCGCAGCGGCCTTTGAATTCGCGCCTGAACACCAAACGCCTGCAAAGCGCGTTTGGATTGACGCTGCCCCACTGGCAGCAAGGCGTGGCGCGCATGCTCACAGAAATAACAGGGAAACAATAACCATGACCACTCCAACGACTGCCAACACCAAGGCACGCAAAGGCATCATCCTCGCTGGTGGTTCGGGCACGCGCCTGTACCCCGCCACGCAAGTCGTCAGCAAGCAACTGCTGCCGATCTACGACAAGCCGATGATCTATTACCCCTTGAGCGTGCTGCTGCTGGCAGGTATTCGCGAGATTTTGGTGATCTCCACCCCGCAAGACACGCCGCGCTTTGAGCAACTGCTGGGCGATGGCAGCCAATGGGGCCTGAAACTCAGCTACGCCGTGCAGCCCTCGCCCGATGGTCTGGCACAGGCATTTTTGATTGGCGAGTCGTTTCTGGATGGCGCCCCGAGTGCGCTAGTGCTGGGCGACAACATTTTTTACGGCCACGACTTTGCTGGTCTGTTGGACAGCGCCAATAAACAAACCCATGGCGCCACCGTGTTTGCCTACGCCGTGCAAGACCCCGAGCGCTATGGCGTGGTGGAGTTCAATGCCAACGGCCACGCCATCAGCCTGGAAGAAAAACCCACCAGCCCGAAGTCGCGCTACGCCGTCACCGGCCTGTATTTTTATGACACGCAGGTGGTGGAACTGGCCAAACAGGTCAAACCCTCGGCCCGAGGCGAACTGGAAATCACCGACCTGAACCGGCTGTATTTGGAACAAGGCTCGCTCGATGTGCAAACCATGGGCCGCGGCTATGCCTGGCTTGATACCGGTACGCATGAGTCGATGCTGGAAGCCAGCCAGTTCATCTACACGATTGAAAACCGCCAGGGCCTCAAGGTGGCCGCGCCCGAAGAAATTGTGTGGCGTCACGGCTGGATTGACGACGCCCAACTGAACAAGCTGGCCTTGCCGCTGGCCAAGTCCGGCTACGGCCAGTACCTGCTGCGTTTGCTCAAAGAAAAGGTCTATTGATGAAAGTGACGCCCTGCGCCATTGCCGATGTGCTGCTGATCGAACCCCGCGTATTTGGCGATGCACGCGGCTTCTTTTATGAGAGTTTTAATCAGCGCGACTTCGCCCAAGCCACCGGGCTGGACCTGCAGTTTGTGCAGGACAACCACTCCAAGTCGGCCCAGGGCGTGTTGCGCGGCCTGCACTACCAAGTGCAAAACCCGCAAGGCAAGCTGGTGCGGGTCACCGCCGGTGAGGTGTTTGACGTGGCGGTGGATATTCGCCGCGACTCACCCACGTTTGGCCAATGGGTCGGCGAGATTTTGTCGGCCGACAACAAACGCCAGTTATGGGTGCCACCGGGTTTGGCCCACGGTTTTGTGGTGCTCTCGGAGCATGCCGAATTCTTGTACAAAACCACCGATTACTACGCGCCAGAGCATGAGCGCTGCATCGCCTGGGACGATCCGACGCTGGCGATTGACTGGCCAGCCATGGCCAGCGCACCCAAGCTCTCAGTCAAAGATGCCGTTGGCACCTCTTTCCTGAGTGCCACCGCTCTTTAACCCCTACTTAAAAAGACAGCACCTACCATGGCCATGATTCTTGTGACTGGTGGCGCGGGCTATATCGGCTCCCACACCTGCGTCGAGTTGCTCAACGCGGGGTATGAGGTGACCGTGTTTGACAACTTTTGCAACAGCCAGCCCGAGGCGCTGGCGCGGGTGGAACGCATCACTGGCAAGAAACCAACTCTGATCCAGGGCGACATTCGCGACCGCGCTGCACTGGTGACGGCGCTAAAGCAAAGTGGCGCCACCGCCGTGGTCCACTTCGCGGGTCTGAAAGCGGTGGGTGAGTCGGTGCAAAACCCGCTGGCCTATTACGACAACAACGTAGTCGGCACCGTGCGCCTGCTCGAAGCCATGACCGAGTGCGGCGTTAAAACGCTGGTATTCAGTTCATCCGCCACCGTCTATGGTGACCCGCAGCGCCTGCCTTTGACCGAAGACCACCCGCTGTCCACCACCAACCCTTACGGTCAGACCAAGCTGGTGATTGAGGACATGCTGCGCGATCTGTTTCGCAGCGACCCCACTTGGCACATTTCAATCCTGCGCTATTTCAACCCGGTGGGGGCACACGCCAGCGGCCTGATCGGCGAAGACCCGCAAGGCACGCCCAACAACCTGCTGCCGTTTGTGGCGCAAGTAGCCGTCGGCCGCCGCGAGTTTCTGAATGTATGGGGCGATGACTACGCCACCCCCGATGGCACCGGCGTGCGTGACTACATCCATGTGGTGGACCTGGCACTGGGCCACTTGAAGGCGCTGGAGCGTTTGCAAAACCAGGCCGAATGCCTGGCCATCAATCTGGGGACAGGCGTGGGCTACAGCGTGCTCGACATGGTGCGTGCCTTTGAGTTTGCCAGTGGCAAACCGGTGCCGTACAAGGTGGGCCCGCGTCGCGCGGGTGACATCGCTTCGTGCTACGCCAACCCGGCGCAAGCACTGGCCTTGTTGGGCTGGCGTGCCGAGCGCGGGCTGGAGGCCATGTGCACCGACGCTTGGCGCTGGCAAAGCGGCAACCCCAATGGCTACGCACTGAACTGATTTCAATACAACCAGGGACAGTAAAAATGAACACAAAAGTAGAGGTACACCATGGCTAAAGGCATGATTCTGGCGGCGGGGCAAGGCACCCGCGTTCGCCCCCTGACGCGCGATTTACCCAAACCGATGGTGCCGATTCTGGGCAAACCCCTGATGGAATACCAGATTGAACATCTGGCGCGCCACGGCATCACCGAAATCATGGTCAACGTGGCTTACCACCACCAAAAGATCGAGCGCTACTTTGGAGATGGTCACCGCTGGGGCGTGGAAATTGGCTACTCCTACGAAGGCGTGCTGGACCACGGCGACATCCTGCCTCGCCCTATGGGCTCGGCCGGTGGTATGCGGCGCATTCAGGACTTTGGCGGCTTCTTTGACGACACCACGCTGGTGCTGTGCGGCGACGCCCTGATTGACCTGGACATTGGCGCAGCCCTGCACGAGCACAAAACCAAGGGCGCCATTGCCAGCGTCGTGGCGCTGGACGTGCCGTTGAAAGATGTTCAGGCTTATGGCATTGTGGTGGGAGCACCTGACGGCCGTATTGAATCCTTCCAGGAAAAACCGTCGCCTGCCGATGCCAAATCAACCTTGGCCAGCACCGGTATTTATATTTTCGAGCCTGCGGTGCTGGATCTGGTGCCACCCGGTCAGATCTATGACATTGGCTCGCAGTTGTTCCCGCAACTGGTCGAGAAAAAACTGCCTTTTTATGTGCAAAACCGGTTTTTCAATTGGATCGACATCGGGCGTGTGAGTGACTACTGGTCGGTATTGCAGCGCGTGTTGCGCGGTGAAATCGCCGAAGCCGAGATGCCTGGGCGCCAGGTTAAACCGGGCATCTGGGTTGGGCTCAACACCTCGATTCCCTGGGACAAGGTGACGATTGAAGGGCCGGTTTACATTGGCGCCAACACCCGCATTGAACCCGGCGTGACTATTACCGGACCGGCATGGATTGGGCACGGTTGCCACCTTCGCACCGGTGCCAAAGTAGTGCGCAGCATTTTGTTTGAGTACACCCGAATTGCTGCCGACATGCGTTTTAACGAAATGATTGTTTCGCCCGACTACTTGGTGGACCGCCATGGCGACACGCTGTACCGCGGTGATGACACGTCCCAATTGCGCTGGGGCGATGCGCGGGCCTGATCGCTTGTGCCCGCTTCGCCTCCTCCCACTTTATTGATTGCTCACCCCATGTTGATTCAACCTGTCGTTTTGTCTGGCGGCTCCGGCACGCGCCTGTGGCCCCTGTCCCGCGAAAAATACCCCAAGCAACTGCTGCCCCTGATTGGTGATGACTCCCTCTTGCAAGCCACGGTGCGCCGTGTCGAGGGCATTGCTGGCGTCGAACTGGCCCCACCCATGGTGGTGTGCGGTGAGGAATACCGTTTTGTCATCGCCGAACAACTGCGCCTGCTCGGCAAGCCGGGCATCATTGTGCTCGAGCCTTTAGGACGAAATACAGCTCCAGCCCTTACGCTTGCTGCGCTAGCAGCTATTAAAAACGGAGCAGATCCAGTCTTACTGGTGATGCCGGCAGACCACGTGATCACCAACCTCGCGGCGTTCCAGAGCGTGGTCAGCCAGGGTTCTGCGCTGGCGGCGACCGGCGCGGTAGTGACGTTTGGCATCACGCCTGACGCACCAGAAACCGGCTATGGCTACATCCAGTCTGGCGCGGCTTACGTTGGCGCCTCGGACGGCGAAAAATCAAACGCCAGCCTGATCGCCCGTTTTGTTGAAAAACCAGACCTAGCCACGGCCCAGACTTACCTCGATGCCGGCTCTTACCTCTGGAACAGCGGCCTCTTCATGATGCGCGCCTCGGTCTGGCTGAGCGCCATGAAAGCATGCCGTCCAGACATTCTGACCGCCTGCCAAACGGCCTGGGACCTGGGCTCCACCGACGGTGAGTTTGTGCGAGTGGGCAAGGAAGCGTTTGCCAACTGCCCCGCCGACTCGATCGATTACGCCGTGATGGAGCGCATTGCAGCCGGGTCTGATTCGGGTCTGCTGCCGCCCGGCGTGGTGATTCCCCTGAGTGCGGGTTGGTCTGATGTGGGTGCTTGGGATGCGCTGTGGCAGGTACTGCCCAAAGACGACAGCGGCAATGTGGTGCAGGGTGATGTGCTGCTGCAAGACTGCAGCAACACGCTGGCGCTCTCTGAAGGCCGCCTGATTGCCTGCGTCGGCGTGAACGATCTGGTGGTGATTGAAACCGCCGATGCGATTTTGGTCGCGCACAAGGACAAGACCCAGGACGTCAAGAAAATCGTCGACATCCTGAAGAAACAGGGCCGTGCTGAAGGCTCGGTTCACCGCAAGGTGTTTCGCCCTTGGGGCTCTTACGACGGCGTCGATGCCGGTGAGCGCTTTCAGGTCAAGCGCATTGTGGTCAAGCCGGGCGGCATTTTGTCGCTGCAAATGCACCACCACCGCGCCGAGCACTGGATTGTGGTCAGCGGCACCGCCCGCATCACGCGTGGCGAAGAGGTTTTTTTGTTGTCCGAGAACCAGTCCACATTCATCCCTCTGGGCACCACGCACCGCCTGGA
>SERZ01000215.1_pt1 | contig 39650 bp, 39 predicted proteins | sample 3171461 | NCBI WGS metagenome assembly SERZ01 (sample SAMN06051861, study PRJNA518727) | freshwater metagenome | biome: subpolar coniferous forest; feature: holomictic lake; material: water; isolation source: holomictic Lake 227, 6 m depth | place: Canada: near Kenora, Ontario | collected... | reverse complement strand
GACTCTGGACGACGCAAGGGCGCTGCGTAACTTGCCCCATGTCACCGGCATGACTGCCACCGTTTGGGGCAACACCGAGGTTGGCGCCAACGGACGACTGCGGCGCACCACCGTGAATGGTGTGAGTGCCGACATGGCGAAGGTCTACAGCATCAAGGTACGCATCGGCCAATTCCTGCCCGATGAGTCGCTGGAAAACGCCCGGGCCTTTGTGGTGCTGGGCGCCAAGCTCAAATCCGAATTGTTTGGCAGCGCCAATCCGCTGGGGGCGCGGGTGCGTGTGGGTAACCTGCAATTTCGTGTGATTGGTGTCCTCGAAGCCAAAGGTCAGTTTCTGGGGGTTGACCTGGACGATGCCGCCTACATCCCCACGGCGCGGGCGCTGGAACTCTACAACCGTGACGGTCTGATGAAGATTGACCTGGCGTATGAAGAAGGCATTCCCGGCGCGCGCATCGTCAGCGCCGTCACCAGTCTTCTCGCCGCACGTCACGGTCGTGAAGACTTCACCCTGACCACCCAGGAGGATATGCTGCGCACCTTGTCCAATATTCTGGATATCCTGACCATGGCCGTGGCGGCGCTGGGCAGCATTTCGCTGCTGGTTGGTGGCGTGGGCATCGTGACCATCATGACCATCGCTGTCAGTGAGCGCACCGGTGAAATCGGTTTGATGGTGGCGCTGGGTGCAACGCGCCGTACCATTCTGGGCTTGTTCCTGGGAGAGGCGGTCGCGCTATCGGCCTTGGGGGGTGTGATGGGGCTGGCGCTTGGCATGGGTTTGGCACAGATCATTCACCTGACCGTGCCGGCCTTGCCGGTGCATACGCCGATGGTTTTTGTGCTGCTGGCCGAGGGCGTTGCCATCCTCATTGGCTTACTCGCTGGCGTGCTGCCTGCGCGAAGCGCCGCCCGCTTGGACCCGGTGGAAGCCCTGCGCTCTGAATGATGCCACTGCAGGCTGAAGCAAACGTGGCCCAAGCGCGCTATGGCGTCGGACGACCGACGCCCTGCGACCCCTCGGCGCGCGCTGAAAGATAGGCATAGAGGTCCACGATGTGGGCATTCACGCGGGGCTCGCCTTGCCACTCGGGCATCGTGAGCATGTATTGCTTGCGCGCGACAACCTCGTCAATCAAGGCTTCCCGGTCAGCGCTGATGTTGGCCTGCGCCGCAGGCACCCCCCAGTCATAGCGCTTGAGGACGAGGCTCACGAATTGGCGTACACCCATTTCGTGCACTTTCGGCAACAGGTCCGGGCCACCCGCTGTGCCGGTCGCAGCAGGCCCATGACAGTTCGCACACCGATCCTGGAACACACGCCAACCGGTATAGACCGAACCAGGTGGCTTTGAGCGCTGCACGAGTTCCTCAGAAGCCTGACGGTTTTGCAACTCCACGATGCATCCGCTCAGCCCCAGCACCGACGAAAGTACAAGAATTAAAAATTTTGTCATGGCATCACCTTTGCTTTTTATTGACCGTTGAATGGGTGAGATTGTGGGTAGTAGATCTTGTCCGTGCCATGCTAAAAATCATTGAAAATCAAGAGACTAATAAATCAGGTAACATGGTAAGTAATTAATTACTTACCATGTTAAAAGTCACCTCCGCACAAACCCCGGTCACTCGATTGCCCACCGAAGCAAGACAGGCCGAGATCGTCGCTGCGGCCCTGCGCTTGGCTCAAGACTGCAGTCCGGCGGCCATTACAACCACGGATCTGGCCAAAGCGGTCGGTCTGAGCCAAGGGGCCTTGTTTAAACATTTTCCGACCAAAGACGCGGTCTGGCTGGCGGCCATGACATGGGTCGCTCAACATTTGCTGCGCACCTTGAATGAGGCTGCACTACAGGCCAGTACGCCGCTGGAAGCTTTGCGCTGTGTGTTTGATGCACATGTTGATTTTGTGGTGACTCACCCCGGCGTGCCACGCGTGATATTTCATGAACTCCAGCAGGCTGAAGATTCCCCGCTCAAGCAGCAGGTGCGCGGGCTGATGCAGGGTTACCGGCAGTTGTTGGTGCGCCTGTTGAAGGCTGCCGTGCAGCGAGGCGATGCGCCCGCTGATCTGGATGAGTCAGCCGCCTCCATTTTGTTCCTTGGCATCGTGCAAGGCCTGGTGATGCAGTCCATGTTGAGTGGACAAATATCCGGCATGCGCACGGAGGCCCCCCGAGTATTTCAACTTTACCTGTGCGGTATCCGCAAGACACCATGAAGCTCAAAATTCCATCGTCAAAAGTTCTCTCGCTGGGCCTGCTGGCCTTGCTGTTGGTGGCGGCCATTGTGTTTGTGATCCGGCGTGCCGGGCCCCTCGCGCCCGTGCGGGTGACAGTAGTGCAGCCCACTGAAGGCTCGCTCTCCCCTGCGCTATTTGGTGTTGGCACCGTGGAGGCGCGCCGCAGCTATCTGATCGGACCCACCAACGCTGGCCGCGTACTGCGTGTGCTGGTAGATGTGGGCGATACGGTTAAAGCGGGGCAGTTGCTGGCCGAAATGGACCCGGTGGATCTGGATAACCGTCTTGTGGCACTGGATGCATCGATGGCGCGGGGCGCCAGCCTGATGTTGGCGGCGAAAGCCCAGGTGAGCGATGCCGCGGCCCGACGCGAACTGGCCGCTGTCAACACACGCCGTTATGTGGATTTGGGGCGTCAGAACTTTGTCAGTGCGGGCGCGGTGGAGGCCAAGGTGCAGGAGCAAACCTCGGCTGAGGCTGGGGTTCAGGCCGCGCAAGCCAGTTTTTCGGCGGCAAGCCAGGACGTGACCCGGCTGAACGCCGAGCGTGCCGCGCTGGCCCAGCAGCGTCAAAGCGTGCGCTTGCTCGCTACCCAGGATGGTGTCGTTTTGTCGCGTGATGCTGAGCCGGGCTCCACTGTGGTGGCGGGGCAGGCGGTCTTCAAACTGGTCGATCAGGCGAGCCTGTGGGTGAAAACCCGATTTGACCAAGGCCGCTCCAACGGTTTGGCACCCGGGTTGGTGGCTGATATTGTGCTGCGCTCAAGCAGCAGCACGGTGGTCCACGGCAAAGTGGCCCGCGTAGAGTTGCAGGGCGACAGCGTGACCGAAGAGCGCGTGGCCCAGATTGCCTTTGATGTGATGCCAGCGGGTATCGCCGTGGGTGAGTTGGCCGAGGTCACGCTCAAACTACCGGCCACGCAAGCAGCGTTGATGTTGCCCAATGCCGCGATCAAACGGCGCGGTGGGCAGACCGGCGTCTGGGTGCTGGTGGACGGCAGTCCCCAGTTTGTGCCCTTGCGCCTGGGACAGACCAGCCTAGACGGGCAAGTACAGGTGCTGGATGGGCTCAAGACAGACAGCAATGTGGTGGTTTTCAGCGAAAAAGAAATCACAAGCAACACGCGTACCCAGGTGGTGACTCGCCTCACTGAGCACGCGCCATGATCAGCCTGGCCGGTCGCGATATTCTGCATTCCTGGCGCAAGTTCGTTTTGACGGGCATTGGTCTGGGCTTGCTGATTGGCGTCACGCTGACCATGGCGGGGGTCTATCGCGGCATGGTGGACGATGCGCTCATGCTGCTCAACAACAGCGGTGCTGACCTTTGGGTGGTGCAAAAAGACACGCAAGGCCCCTACGCTGAATCCTCCAGCCTGCGTGATGACGTTTACCGTTCACTGCAAGGTATGCCGGGCGTAGCGCGCGCTGCCAATGTGACCTACCTGACCATGCAAGTGCGCCGCGACAACACCGACGTGCGCGCGATGGTGGTCGGCGTGCTGCCCGGCCAGCCGGGTGAACCCGCCTACCTGATGGCGGGCCGCCACATTACGCGCAACCATTACGAAGCGGTGGCTGACGTGAAGACCGGCTTTGCCTTGGGTGACCGTATCAGGATTCGGCGCCACGACTACGTGGTGGTGGGCCTCACGCAGCGCATGGTGTCGTCGGGTGGCGACCCGATGGTCTTCATTCCGTCCGCTGACGCGCAAGAAGCGCAGTTTCTCAAAGACAACGACGCCATCCAAAACGACCGCGCCCGCACCGCCGCCAACCCGGCGCTTAATCGCCCCGGGGTGCCTGGTTTGCTTGATGCCATCACCGCCTCACAAAGCAGCAACCACAACGTCAATGCCGTGCTGGTGCAAATACAGCCAGGGGTTGACCCTGAGCAGGTGGCCGAACCCATTCGCCGCTGGAAGCACCTGCAAGTGTTCACCCGCGAGCAGATGGAAGACATTTTGGTGGCCAAGCTGATTGCCACCTCAGCCAAACAAATTGGCATGTTTCTGGTCATTCTGGCCATCGTCAGCGCCGCCATTGTGGCCTTCATCATCTACACCATGACGCTGGGCAAACTGCGCGAAATCGCGGTACTCAAGCTCATCGGCACGCGCGACCGTACCATTGCCAGCATGATCCTCCAGCAGGCGATGGGCCTTGGCCTCATCGGGTTCATCGTTGGCAAGGTGGCCGCCACCATTTGGGCACCGGTATTTCCGAAATATGTGTTGCTGGAGTCGGGTGATGCGGTGCGCGGCTTTGTCGTCGTCATGGTCATTTGCGCGCTGGCCAGCACTCTGGCCATTCGCGTGGCTTTGCGGGTAGACCCGGCTGAGGCCATAGGATAAGGAAACAGCATGAGTGAACTGGGTATTCGCATTGAAGGTTTGAGCAAGCGCTACGGCGAAGGCGACGCTGCCGTTGATGCGCTCAAAAACGTCAACATGAGCGTGGCGCCCGGTGAAGTCGTGGGCCTGATTGGCCCCTCGGGTTCGGGCAAGAGCACGCTACTTAAATGCCTGGGCGCCGTGATTGAGCCGACATCGGGGCGCATGACGCTGGGCAACGAGACGATTTATGACAACCGATGGATCACGTCTGATCTGCGTGCCTTGCGGCGTGACAACATTGGTTTTGTGTTTCAGGCGCCGTACTTGATTCCTTTTCTGGATGTGACCGATAACGTGGCCTGGCTCCCCATGCTCGCGGGCCAACCCAATGCAAAGGCGAGGGCGCGGGCCCTGGACTTGCTGCAAGCGCTGGGCGTGGGCCACCGCGCCAAGGCCCAACCCACGCAACTCTCGGGCGGTGAGCAACAGCGCGTGGCGATCGCACGGGCACTGGCCAACCAACCGCCGGTGATCCTTGCTGACGAGCCCACCGCACCACTCGACAGCGAACGCGCTTTGGGTGTGATGCGCATCCTCAACCAGATGGCGCAACAGTTCCGCACTGCCATCATCGTGGTGACGCACGACGAAAAAATCATCCCGACCTTCAAGCGCATTTATCACATCCGTGATGGATGCACCTACGAGGAAGCGGGTCAGGGCCTGAACCTATAAAATGTTTTTATGAACTGGCTTCAAAAACTCCCTGGATTCCAGCAAACCCCCTATGGGTTTGAGTGGCGCTTGTTGCGGCTGATGCCGACCGTGTGCGTGGCGGGTACCTTGTTGCCGGCGCTGATGGCCTGGATGGCCCGTTATCTGATCACCGAAGGCAGCGTTGCAGAGTTGGCCCGACGCATCCAATTGTTTGATTTTTTGATGGTCGGCTTGGTAATTTTCATCTGGACACTGGTGCTGACCCTGACCATCGGCTGTGTCATTGTGTGGATCATGAAGGGCCCGGCCTACGTGGCCGATGGCTTTGAAGTCTCCCACAGCGATGAACCGGCACCCTGACAAGGGCGCGCCCCATTTGTCCGGGGATTTGGCAATTTGGCTCATCATTTTGGCGGAGCTGTTGACCTTCGGCATTTTGTTTCTGTCCTATGCCTTCGCCCGCGCCCGTGAAGTGGCACTTTTTAATGCCTCTCAACTCACCCTGGATCTGAACTCCGGCGCCATCAACACGGTGCTGCTCATCACCGGAAGTTGGTGCGTGGTGCGCGCTGTCAAGGCGGTTCGACTTGATCAGTCTGCTTCAGGGTCGCGCTGGTTGCTTGCCGCGCTGGCATGCGGTTTGGGCTTTGTTTGTTTCAAGCTAATCGAGTTCTCGGCCAAGATTGACGCGGGTATCGACATGTCGACCAATACGTTCTACATGTTCTACATCATGCTGACGGCGTTTCACTTTCTCCATGTGATTGCGGGCATGGTCTTCCTGGGGATTTTGTGGTTCAAGACCCACCAAGGGGCCTACGGTCGCCACGATGTCCACGCGCTCGAAACGGGTGCCGCCTTCTGGCACATGGTCGACCTGTTGTGGATCGTGCTGTTTCCGTTGGTTTATGTCATGCGCTAAGGGGAAAAACAGCATGTTCAATAGCTCCGTCAACCGCATCTGGGCCATTCTGCTGGTCGCGACTGCCATCACCTACTGGCTGGGTGAGAGCGGCCTCTCAGGGCGCGCTGGCATGGCCCCGGTGTTGGTGATGTTTGGCTTGGCCTTTGTCAAAGGCTTTCTGGTGATCTATGACTTCATGGGGCTGCGCCATGCGCCGAAGCTGTGGCTTCGGCTGCTGGTCGGTTGGTTGATATTTGTCACCAGCATGATCGTGCTGGCGTATTACATCGGAACCCGCCAGTCTATTGTTTAAGCCGCTGGCGCCATCATGTCCCAGGCTTTCATGGCTTCTGCGGCGTACATCAGTGCCGGGCCGCCACCCATGTAAACGCAGACGGTGAGCATTTCTTCCAGTTCGGCTTTGGTGCATTGCAGTTTATGCAGCGCTTTGACGTGAAAACCAATACAGCCCGAGCAATGCTGGGTGATACCAATGGCCAGTGCAATTAACTCCTTGTTTTTGGCGCTGACCGTTCCCTCGGCCATCGCCGCCCGTGACAACTGGCTAAAGCCCTGCATGGCTTCTGGCTGGGCCTTGCGCAAAGGGCCCAGGTTGTCGTTGATGTTCTGGATCAGGCCGATGTGGTCAAACGTGCTCATTTCAATTCCTTTTTGTGTCAGATAAGCGTGAAAGTTAACAAGGATATTGTAGAGATTAGTGATTGCTTATATTTATTGAGTTGACAAAGTGTTGATGCAAAACACGACTCAACAGAACCTCCTTTCCTGTCACCAAATTGCCATTAAGTTGCCACGAAGCCGTCACGCTAGACGGTCAATATTCGGTAACGAAATAAAGGAGAAAGAAATGAAAGAACTACCGAACCCCACATTCGCACTGTCCCCGTTGTCTCTGCCCAAAGGGCTGTTTCGCCGCACCAAAACGCACTCGCATCTGCAAGGGTCGATCCAAACCACAACGCCGCTAGTCGAACGCACCAGTCTTGCGGTGTCATGGGCCAAGAATGCTGATGAAGTCAAGCAAGCGCAACGCCTCAGGTTCAAGGTTTTTGCTGAAGAGATGGGTGCTCGCCTCGACACACCCTTGCCCGGTCATGATGTTGATTTGTTTGATAACTACTGTGAGCATTTGCTGGTGCGTGACGAACTCACCCAAGAGGTGGTCGGTACCTATCGCCTCCTCACGCCCGTGCAGGCACGGCGCGTCGGCAGTACCTACAGTGATCTTGAATTTGACCTGACCCGCTTGCGCAGTTTGCGCGAGCGCATGGTTGAACTGGGGCGCAGTTGTGTGCACCCTGACTACCGTACTGGTGGCGTGATCATGGCTTTGTGGGGCGCATTGGCTGAGTTCATGGTGCGCAACAAACTTGACACCATGATTGGCTGCGCCAGCATTCCCATGCTGCACAACGGCATCGTCAGCGGCGACGTAGCGGCCAGTATTTGGCAGCAACTCAAGACCACGCATCTGGCCCCGATTGAACTCCATGTACGACCCCGCCTACCCCTGCCAGTGGAGCAGCTTGACAGCAATTTGGTGGTGGAACCCCCTGCTCTTATCAAAGGTTATCTGCGCCTAGGTGCTAAGGTTTTGGGCGCACCGGCCTGGGACCCTGATTTCAATACGGCCGACCTGCCGATGATGATGCGGATCAACGATCTGCCGCCGCGCTACCGCAAGCATTTTCTGGGGGCGTGATGCGGGCGACCTTCGATGCCATGGGGCCATGGGTCAATGAATTGAAGTCGGACGAAGTCGATAAACATGAAGACGAGGGAACGCGTAAACGATACCGTTCCATATTTATCTCGGACCTGCATTTGGGCACGCCCGGGTGCCAGGCTGGTGCGTTGCTGGATTTCATGAAAGCCCACCCCAGCGACTATTTGTATTTGGTGGGTGATATCGTGGATGGCTGGCAGTTGCGCCGTCGCTGGCACTGGCCTGCGTTGCACAACGATGTGGTGCAAAAGCTGCTGCGTAGGGCGCGCAAAGGATGTCGAATTATTTATGTGCCGGGCAACCACGATGAGTTTGCACGCGGCTTTGTGGGTCACCAGTTTGGCGGCATTGAGGTGGTCGAAGAAGCGGTGCATGTCACGGCCGATGGCCGTCATTTATGGGTCACGCATGGTGATTATTTTGATGCCGTCATTCAATGTGCCAAGTGGCTGGCTTATTTGGGTGACAACTTGTATGAATTCACGCTCAAGTTAAACCGCCATCTCAACCACTGGCGGGGACATTTTGGTTTGCCTTACTGGTCGCTCTCGGCCTACCTGAAGCACAAGGTTAAAAAAGCCTTGATTTACGTGACTGATTTTGAAGAGGCTGTGGCCAATGAGGCCAAGCGTCGTGGCCACCAGGGCGTTGTGTGTGGTCATATTCACCGCGCCGAAATGCGCGATATCAATGGAGTTTTATATTGCAACGATGGTGACTGGGTCGAAAGCCGTACCGCCTTGGTCGAGCACTTTGATGGACAGCTTGAATTGCTGCATTGGGAGCCTGAGCTCGAAGCGCGTGCACAGGGAAACAAGGCAGTCGCGGTAACAGCGCAATAGGCCGTTTCGATGTGTGTATGTGGCGTTTGTCACACGGGTGTCATCAAATATGTAAATAATAAGTCATCAATTTGTAATAAATAGGCCCACGCTGTCATGTCTTTACTCTCTCATCAGTCAAAGTTGGCAACGGCCTCACCCCCAGTGGTGCTTCTGGACCGCGATCACAGTATTTTGGCTTTCAACGAGCGCGTGCTTGATTGGGCTTATCGCGAAGATGTACCTCTGTTGGAGCGCCTGCGCTACCTGTGCATCGTCTCTTCCAATCTGGATGAGTTTTTTGAGGTTCGCGCAGAGCCTCATCTGGAAGCCAACCAGAATAAAGACGAAAAAGGGCCGTACACGGTGGACTCTTTCAACCGGTTGGCCGAGACTGCACATACCTTGGTTGCGCGCCAATATGCGCTTTACAACGACGACCTGATTCCTACCCTTGAAAAACGTGGCATCCGGATTGTTTCTCATGGGGATCGCAACGAGGCGCAACGGCGCTGGGTCAAGCTGTATTTTGAACGCGAAGTTCGCCCCCTTTTGATTCCGGTGGGACTGGATCCGTCCCACCCCTTTCCGCAAGTTGCCAACAAATCGCTCAACTTCATCGTGCGATTGAGTGGTCGTGACGCTTTCGGCCGTGAAAATGAAATTGCCATTGTGAAAGTGCCGCGTGTTTTGCCGCGCATGATCCGTATGCCCGAAAAAGTATGTGGCAGCAGCAACTACTTTGTTTCCTTGTCCAGCGTGATTCGTGCGCACCTTGCCGAGTTGTTTTCGGGGCGTGAGGTTGGTCAGTTTTCCCAATTTCGGGTGACGCGCCACTCGGACCTGGCGGTTGACGAAGACGACGTGAAAAATTTACGTACGGCTTTGCGCCAGGGCTTGCAACACCGGCATTTCGGTCAAGCGGTGCGCCTGGAGGTGTCTGCCGGTTGCTCTGAGCATTTGTCGGGTTTCTTGCTCAAACAATTCGATTTACCGGAGCAAGCCTTGTACCGCGTCCCCGGTCCGGTCAATCTGGTTCGCTTGACGCAACTGGTCGATTTGGTGGATGCTCCCAAGCTCTGTTTCCCGGTCTACAAGTCTTGCTACCCCACTCAACTGGTGCCAGGCGTTTCGTTCTTTGAACAGCTCAAGGTGAGTGACGTATTGATTCACCAGCCGTTTGAGAGTTTTGGTGGCGTACTGGCGTTTTTGCGTGAAGCGGTGAACGACCCGCAGGTGCTCGCCATCAAACAAACCATTTACCGCACAGGCAGCGACTCTGAGTTGATGGACTTGCTGCGTGAAGCCGTGCGTCGCGGCAAGGAAGTGACGGTCGTGGTGGAATTGAAAGCCCGCTTTGACGAGGAAGCCAATATCAATTGGGCTGAGATGCTGGAATCCATCGGCGCGCAGGTTTTGTACGGTGTGGTGGGTCTGAAAACTCACGCCAAGATGATGCTCATCACGCGTCGTGAAGGCAAGCAACTCAAGCGCTACGCGCACCTTTCTACCGGTAACTACAACCCGCGCACTGCGCGCCTTTATACCGACTGGAGCCACCTGACAGCTGACCCGCTGCTCACGATGGATATTGAAAATGTCTTCGTGCATTTGGCCAGCCAAAGTCGCTTGCCCAAGTTGAATCGGGTGCTGCTGGCCCCGTTGTATCTGCACCCCAAAATGATCGAGAAGATCAATGACCTGGCGGTGGTGGCCGCAGCGGGCGGTTCCGGACGAATCGTCGCCAAGATGAACGCCTTGACAGACGAGGCGCTGATTCATGCGCTGATCAGGGCCGGTCAAAAAGGCGTAAAAATCGATCTGATTGTGCGCGGCGCCTGCATGCTGCCAGCCCAGGTGCCCGGTGTCACAGACAACATTCGTGTGCGTTCCGTGATTGGACGCTTTCTGGAACACTCGCGCGTTTTTTACTTTCGTAAAGACGATGTTGAAGAGTTGTATCTCTCCAGCGCAGACTGGATGAACCGCAACATGATGCGCCGGATTGAGCTGGCCTGGCCCGTGACCGACCCGGTGCAGCGCCAGCGCATTATTGATGAAGAACTGGTCGCCTATTTGCACGACGGCATTGATGCCTGGGACTTGCTCCCCAATGGGACTTACGCCCGGGTTAAGCAAGATAGTCGTCGCACGGCGCATGGTGCACAGGCCGCCTTGATGGTGCGTTACACCGGTCGGAGTGATTGATATGGACCTCGTGTTGTGGCGCCACGCAGAAGCTCAGGAATGGCTGGAGGGTTGTGATGACATGGCGCGGACCTTGACATCGCGCGGTGAGAAGCAAGCGGCCCGCATGGCCAACTGGCTGGATCGGCAATTACCTGAAAGCACCCGCATTCTGGTGAGCCCCGCACGCCGCACCGAGCAAACTGTGGCGGCCTTAGGGCGCAAGTACAAGATCAGGTCTGAGTTGGCGCCCGACTGCAGCGCTGCCCAGTTGCTGGAATTGGTGCAGTGGCCGCATGGCAAAGGCACGGTGCTGGTGGTAGGGCATCAGCCCACGCTGGGCCAGACGATTGCACAACTGATGGGCTTAAGCGCCACGGAATGCTCGGTCAAGAAGGGGTCTGTCTGGTGGTTGCGCAATCGGGATCGGGATGCGCAGTCTCAAACCGTGGTGGTCACCGTGCAGTCCCCTGAGGTGCTCTAGACCGCAGCCTTGTTTCTTAAGGTAAATCGGCCTGCAGACCAGGTGGCGTATGCGTGAGCAGCTATTTTTTATATAGCAAATTCACGGTACATCGAAAGATGCTTTCAACGTGGCGTCAAATCGCCAGCCGTTTTGAGGCGATCACCTCGTCAACCCGGTTGTGGTCCATGTTGACAACTTCAAATTCCCACTCGCCCACAACAAACTTTTCTGCCCGCTTGGGTATTTTGCCCATCGACGTCACCACGAAGCCACCCACCGTGTGGTAGCGCCCTTGTGTCTCGTCGGCGAGTATCGTAAAGCCGAGTTTTTCCTTCATTTCATCCATCGGCAGCAGGCCGTCAAGCAGCCAGGAACCATCGTCGCGTTGCACCGCCAAGGCCTGATCCGGGTCGGTGGCGCCCGGCATCATGTCGCCGGCCACGGTCTCAAACAAGTCACTCAAGGTCACGATGCCCTCAGTGACCCCAAACTCATTGACCACAAAGGCAAAGTCAGCGTTTTGCTCACGAAAAATGCGCAGCAGTTCAATCAGCGTCAGGGCCGACGGGACATAGACCGGGGGGCTCATCGGCAGATCGACGAAGTGAAATTCACCTGACAGGGCCGCCTTCAGGACCGCCCGACTCTCAGCCAGTCCCAGCACCTGCTGCAAACCACCCCGGCAAATGGGGTAGCGCCCGTGCGGGGCGGCGCGAATGGTGTTGAGATTTTCGATGTGCGGGATGGCGAGGTCAATCAGGGCCACATCCTTGACAGGGGTCATTACCGCAGCGAGGTGCCGGTCTTCAAGCCTGAACACGTTCCACAGCATGTGACTTTGTTCCTTGCCAATCGAGCCTGACAGTTCACCTTCATCGACCAGCGCCAAAATATCTTCGACACCCGTGACCGCCGGGGCCGAGCGAATCGGTAGCAAGCCCAAAACCAGGTCGGCAGACCACGACAGCAGTCGAATCGCCGGCGCCAGCACCATGATGAACCACCGCATGAAGGGTGCAACCCCTTTGGCCACTTCTTCCGGGTAGGCCAGTGCAATGCGCTTGGGAATAATCTCGCCAAAAACAATGGCAGCGGCGGTGATCACGGTGATGGTCAGTGTGAAAGCGATGGCGCTGCTGACGCCGGTGAGCGCCGAGAAGTTGGCGTCAATGAAGGTTTTGAGGTGCGCCGCAAGCGCTTCCTCACCAAAGATGCCAGACAGCAAACTGGCCGTGGTCAAGCCGGTCTGGGTGGCGGCGATGAAACGGCTGGGGCGGCTTTTGATGGCCAGTGCGCACGCGGCAGACTTGTCGCCCGCATCGGCCAATTGCTGTAGGCGTGATTTGCGCGAGGCGGCCAGGGCCATCTCGGCCAAGGCAAAAAAACCGCAAGCTGCGATCAGCAATATCAGGGTCAATAAGGGGTTCACGTTGGAAGCTGAGTTAGGCGCTGATGTTGAAGTTGCTCATAAGCCTCAACCGCTTTTTTGACAGAGACAAAGAATTGTTGGCTACCCAAAGCGTCTGACAAGCCCACCTTGGCCAACTCTTCACGAAAAGGCCGCGGGGCATCGGCGATTTTTATCAGAACGCCTTGAGCGTTGAGCTCACGGTGCAATTCGGCAAAGCGCTGGGCTGCTGTCACGTCCATATCGGTGATAGCCTGTGCGTCAATGATCAGCCATTCAAGCTCAGGCCCCGCCGCATCCACCAATTGGTGAATGCGCTCGAAAACATAGCGGGCGTTGGCAAAAATCAGGGGCGCATAGAGACGGTAAACAATGACGCCCGGCACATCTTCCGCTTTGTCATCGTCCAGACAGTCGTGGAATTTTCCATCGTTGACCAGGCGGCGCAGCACCGCGTCGCGCGGCCGGGAAATCTCAACCAACACAGCAATCAGCGACACCAGCAACCCGGCGATCACGCCGGTCACCACACCGGTCAACAAAATAACCAGCGTCACCGTCATGGCAATGAAAAACTCATTGCGGTCAATTTTGTAAAGGGTGCGCAGTGAGGCAACTTCAAGCATGCCAATGGCGGTCACGATCAGAATGGCGCCCAGCGCGACCTTGGGCAGCATCGCCATCAGACCTGTCAAAAAAAGTAAAAACAACAAAAGCCCGGCAGCTGCCACCAGTTGTGCCACTTGGGTGCGACCACCTGCCACTGAGACGATCGAGGTGCGTGACTGGCTGGCTGATACTGGAAACCCCTGCCACAGGGCCGCCAAAATGTTAGCTGACCCCAGGGCCGCGAGCTCCTGGTTGGGGTTGACTTCATAGCCGTGTTTTTCGGCAAAGGCCTGGGCCAGAAGAATGCCGTCCGAGAACGCCAGAAAAGCGATCGCCACAGCAGCGGGCGCCAGCAGGGCGATGTCGGACCACAAGACCATCGGCATGGCAAGCTGAGGAATACCTGAAGGCACGGTGCCGACCAATGCAATGCCGAGGCGGCCCAAGTCAAACAAGTAGGTGGCCAGAATGGCGACCGCCGAGCACAAGAGCGCACCCGGTACTTTAGGTATCCAATGCCCGACCGCGGCGAGCAGTGCAATTAACAAAAGACCGAATATCAACGTAGGAATGTGGGCCGTAGGCAGTTGTGACGCCAGGCTGGACAACATCGGAAAAAACTCTTCACCCTGCGTCTTGATGGCAAACATCTTTCCTAGCTGGGTAGAAATCAGGATCAGCGAAGCGCCGTTCAGGTAGCCCACCAGCACCGGACGTGACAGCAGGTCAGCAATCACCCCCAGCTTGAGCCGCGCCGCCAGCAACAGCACCGCACCGGAGAGCAGGCCCAGTTCTGCCGCCAGCAGCGCCAGGCGGGCCGGGTCGGCGGCTGACAAGGGCAGGATGGCTGAGCCCACCAGCAAGCCAATAGCCGCATCCGGCCCCGCAATCACATGCCGGGAGCTGCCAAAAAGCGCATAACCGATGGCAGCCGCCAGTGCCGCGTACAAGCCTGTGATGGCAGGCAGATGGACCAGTTCGGCATAGGCGATCACGGAGGGGATCATCACGACGCACGCTGTCAGCCCGGCCACCAGATCATTCCTGAACCAGCTGGCTTTGTACTGTTGCAGCGTGTCGAGGAGTGAAAAGTAGGGATGCGCTGGTTTGTGATGAGTCCCGGTTTTCATGAGAAGAAAACTCAGTTACACGTGGAGCAGGGTCCGTTCCCCGTCCGCGTGCCGCAGGCGCTGGGCGAGGGTGCGTGAAATGGCCATTAACAACACCAGCGCCAATTTTTTGTGTTCGTCCGCCAGTTGGTTAAATTGGTCAAGCGAAAGAACAAAGAGGTCAATATCCGTGGAGGCTATCGCTGTATCACTGCGGGCGCGGTCATCGAGAAAGGCCAGGCCGCCAAAAAAATCGCCCCGACCATAGGTGGCGATATGGTGTAACTGACGGCTGCCGCTAATCGGCGCCATGATGCGAACGGCGCCACGACGAATGAGATACAACTCGCGCTCCTGGTCACCCATCGTGTAAATGGTCTCGCCAGACTTGACGCTGAGTTGCTTCATGCGCCCTTCCAGGTCAGCGAGGGTCACATCTTTTCGGCCCTGGAATAAATCCATTTCCTGCAAGCGCAAGGGCGTTTCTTCCTGAGCTGGTTTTTCGAGGTCGCCAACCAACCGATCCTCAACCCACTCGATGGCGGCTTCGATGGTCTTAAACACTTGAACCGTGTCAGTGTCATCGATGAGACCGGTTTGTCTGAAAAACTCCAGAAGATTGCGCCCGTTAGGAAGCTGCTCGCGCACATTGCTCAGCAGCAGGGGTACGCCGCGCTCTCGGAGCATGTCGCGCACCAGGTTGAGCATGTGAGCGGCCGTGATGTCGACCGACTGAACCCGCCGCAGGTCGAGAATGATGTAGTCACGCGTCTTTATTTCAGGCTCCAGCAAGGCGTAAAGTTCGTAGGTGGTGCCGAAGAAAAGACTGCCTTGCAACTCGAAAATGACCGCCTTGTCGCCTCTTTGGGCAATCAGCCTCATTTCAGCTTCCGGGCGGTACCAGGTCGAAGAGCGCTGGTTGACAAAGGTTTTGTGCCGCACCACCGAGCCGCCCACCTGTTCGCGCACGAACAGCAATATGGACAGGGCGACGCCGACGGCAGAGGCGGCAATCAGACTAACCATCAAGGCAAAGCCGATGACCACGGCAACCACCGCAAAATCAAACACCGTGGCGCGCGACTCCAGAAAACGCAGGGGTTCCGTGTCGATCATGCGCAAGCCGACCACGATCAAAATGCCGGCCAGCGTGGCTACCGGTATCCAGGCAATGAACGCATTCAGGGCGAGTGCCGCCACCAGCACCATGACGCCTTCAATGATGCCGGATATGCGTGTTTTGGCGCCGCTGGAGAGGTTCACCATGCTCGCGCCCATGGTGCCGGCGCCGGGAATGCCGCCGATCGCCGAGGAGGTGATGTTGGCCAGACCCTGGGCGAACAGTTCCCGATTGGGGTCGTGGCGGGTTCGCGTCATCTGGTCAATGACCACGCAGGTTTTAAGGGTGTCGATGGACAGCAGGGCGGCCAGCGTGAGTGCGCTGCCAAACAGAGCTGCGATCTGGGCCAGTTTCAAATCGCCAATCTCTGCCCAGCGCCCGGTAATGGTGTCAAGGTAGCCTGAGCCGGAGGCGCCAAGCGCGCCCAGTACCAGTTTGTTGTCGGTCAGGGTCGTCATCGTGGCATCGTTGTAGGCCAAGCCTACATAGGCCAAGACACCAGCCAAAATACCCAAAATGGTGCTGGGAATGGCTTTAGTCAGCTTGGGCGCCAGCAGGGCTGCCATGACCGTTGCGCCGCCGATGACCAAACTGCGAACGTCCCACAGGGCCGGGGAGAGGGTAGCCTTCCACCACATACTGTCCAGCGGGGCGCCAACCATCCTCGGGAGTTGGCTGCCAATGATGATGAGGCCCACGCCACTCAAATAACCGCTAACCACGGGGTAGGGGATGTACTTGATCAATCTACCGGCCCCGAGGAAGCCGATAAACATCTGGATCAAGCCCGTCAAAATGCCCAAGACAGTCAGGAGCAGGACGATGCTGGAGGGGGCGATGCCTTGTTTGACCAGTTCAATGGCAAACGCTGAAAGTACCGCCGCAGCGGGTGCGCACGGGGCGCTGATGAGTCGGTCGGTACCGCCAAAGGTGGGGGCAATCAAACCGAGTGCAGCGGCACCAAGAATGCCGGCCAATGCGCCAAATACCGCGTACGACGGACTGATGGCCGAGTAGATCGTGACGCCAAAGGCCACCGATGCTGGCAAGGCCACCAGCATGGAGGCCAAACCACCCCAGAAATCTCCAGGGGTTTTGAATTTAGCGGACAGGGTTGACAAAAAAATCATGAAATGTCATCGCTATCGGGAGCGCGCAATGCGCTCCCTGGGTTCGATCAGTCTACCTTGGCTTTGGTGGGGCGTCCGGTCTTGATGGTCGGAACCACTTTGAGCGCAGCCAGGAAAGCAGCATCGCTCATGGCGGCCAGGGCCTTGACGCCGGCGCGGATCAGTTCGCTCTTTTTAACGGCACTGGCCAATTTTCCAGCGCGTTGCTTCAGGTCGTCCAACACGGTGTATTCGACTTTGGGAATGGTGAAGCTGTCGCGAACCAATTTTGGCTTTTTAGGCTTGACCAGTTTTTCAGCTTTTGGCTTGGCAACTGCTTTGACTGCTGGTTTGGCGGCGGCCTTGGGAGCTGCTTTAACAGCTGGCTTGGCTGCTGCTTTGGGCGCTGCCTTGGCGACGGGCTTGGTCACAGTTTTGACAACGGCTTTGACCGCCACGGGTGCAGGCGCAGCCGGTTTCTTGGCGACACGTTTAACCGCTGGCTTGGCAGCGACTTTGGTCGCAGCGACCGGTGCTGTTGTTGCCACGGGGGCTGCAGGTGCTACAGCAACGATTTTTGTTTCAACGGCGGCAGGGATGGTTTTTTCGGTGACTGTCATGGTGTGTTTCCTTGTAAATAAACGAGGCATACAGTTTATATCGTTTAAAGAACTGTCGTCAAGTTCCTATTCTTGTGATTCGTGTGGGATTAATTTGTCACACGCTCGTCATTAGGCGCTCTTAGACTGAAAAAATAAACAATCTTGATGTTGGCTCTCAATGAACATTCTTAGCATGGGTGCAATAGACGCTATTTGCAAGCCTGAGCCTCATTTGGTAGATCGGTTGATAAAACCTGCTCAGAAGCCCCGGTCTGTGCCTGTCTCCCTAAGCTCCAACGCAGTACGAAGAGGTCGGGGTCCGCTGGCGGCCCTGATGCGCAGTAGCGACCTTTACGCGGTCTTTCAACCAATTGTCTCCTTGCGAGATGGGTCCATTTACTCGCACGAAGCCTTGATTCGGGGGCCGCAAGGTACCTCTTTTCACACGCCTGATGTTTTGCTGGCGGCCGCCGCGCATGAGAGCCTTAACTTCGAATTTGAGAACTTTTGCGTCACCACCGCGCTCAGTGGCTGGGGTGGTTTGGGTGAAACCGGTCGACTGTTTGTCAATATCAGTGCCGAGGTCTTGCTGCAAGTCCTCAAACAATGCGGGCGAGACAGCTTGATGGCCCTGATCAGTGACTTTGGTGTCTTGCCCCGCATGCTGGTGTTGGAAATCACCGAGTACGAACGGATAACCGACATGGACTATCTGGCCGAGGTCGTGCGCGATATTCGTTCCGCCGGTGTGTCGCTGGCGCTGGATGATTTTGGCGATGGCCGCTCCAGCCTGCGGCTCTGGTCGCAACTCAAACCAGAGTTCGTGAAGATTGACAAATACTTTACCAAGGACATCAGTCAGCACGCCGACAAGCTCAAGACGATTCAGGCGCTGCAACAAATCGCCACGATTTTTGATACCTCGTTGGTGGCTGAAGGCATCGAGACTGAAGAAGACCTGCGCGTGCTGCGCGACCTCGGTATTCAATATGGACAGGGCTACTTTTTGGGTCGGCCCGCCCCTTTGCCGCGCGAGCAGATCGAAAGCCAGGCGCTCGACGTCATGCGGGACCGGCGGGTGGCCGTTTTCCCTGAACTGCGTCGGGCTTCCAATTCCGGTTCGCTCAGCCGACTGGCGGTGGTCGAGGCGCCCACGGTGGGCTTGCGCACGACCAACGACGAACTGGCACAGGTGTTCTTGGTGAACGAAAAGCTTAATTCGGTGGCGGTCATTGATGGCCTGCGCCCAGTCGGCATCATCAACCGCTCAAGGTTCATGAACGAGTACAGCAAGCTTTATTACCGGGAGGTGTGGGGTCGAAAACCCTGCCTGGTACACGCCAACCTGTCCCCCCGCTTGATTGAGCGCAACCACAACGTCGATGAGTTGGTGGGCATCCTCACCTCGGAAGATCAGCGCTACCTGGTGGATGGGTTTATCGTCACCAACAACGGCCGCTATGAAGGCGTTGGCACGGGTGAACAACTGGTCCGTTCCGTGACTGAAACCCGCATTGAAGCGGCGCGCCATGCCAATCCGCTGACGTTTTTGCCGGGCAATATTCCCATCAGCCAGCACATAGAGCGCTTGTTAAACAGCGGTGTTGAGTTTGTGGCCTGCTACGCCGACCTGAATAATTTCAAACCCTTCAATGACCAGTATGGGTACTGGCGCGGCGATGAAATGATTCGTCTGGTGGCCAAGCTCGCCTTGGCACACTGCGACCCCCAGCGTGATTTTGTCGGTCATGTGGGGGGCGACGATTTCATTGTTCTCTACCAGAGCACCGACTGGCAAATGCAGTGCGAAAAATTCATTGCCGAGTTTGCGCGCTGCGCTCTCGAACTGTTTGACGAGTCGGCCCGCGAGGCCGGAGGCATTCATGCGGAAGACCGTTACGGAGTGCCCCGGTTTTTTCCGTTGACCACGATCTCTGTTGGCGCCGTCAAAATTCAGTGTGGCGAATTTACCAGCGCCGAGCAGGTGGCCTCTATTGCTGCGCGGGCCAAACACGACGCCAAGAGCCGGGGCGAAGGTTTGGTGATTCTGGAAAGTAACGAGATCAGTATTCGCTAAGGCTCAAGGACCAGGGCGTCTTTTGCCAGGCCTGCACTTCTTCGCGCAACAGGTGGGCCGATTGAGGAAATGACTGAGCCCACGATGAGCGGCAACTGATGGCGAAGTTGGTTGACGTATCGCCATCGCGCGTCAGCGCCAGCCCATTCAAATCCGGGTCGCGGCGGGCATGGCACAAGATGACTGCCAGCCGCAGGGCCAGCAATTGCTGCACAAAGATATCGTCTTCAAAATCGACTTCCAGCTTGCGCAACTTGCCGCGGTGCCCCAGCACCAGTTGACTGAGCTTGTGCAGCTCTGACAATGAAAAACCCATGGCATCGGCGTTGTCCAAGATGTAGGCGCCGTGCTTGTGGTAATCGCTGTGCGAAATCTGGCTGCCGATTTCGTGCAACTGCGCGGCCCAGTTCAGCTTGCGGCTCAGTCGCTCATCGGCCAGGCTGTCGCTCGGGTTGTCTGACGATGCTTCGCTTGTTTTCAGTTGGGCAAACAAATGAGCCGCCACCTTGCTGACGCGAACGCCATGCACGGCGTCGGTGCCAAACTTAGCGGAAAGCCGTTGTACCGACTTGGAGCGCACATCGGTCTTGTCTGAGGTTTCGCCCATCAGGTCGCACAGCAGGCCATGGCGCAAACCGCCAGACGCTTGTTGCATTTGATCGATCTGCATCAAATCAAACACCGCCCGCAAAATGCTCAAGCCCCCGCCAATGATGGCCCGGCGGTCGTCGCGCATGCCCGCCAGACGGATTTTGTCAGTGCTTTGGGAACTGATCAAGCGGTCCAGCAGCCAGTCCAGCCCTTCGCGGGTGACGGAGCCCGTGGGCCAGCCGGCGGCTGCCAATACATCCCCCACGGCGCCGACGGTACCGGCTGAGCCGTAAGCCACGTCCCAAGCGTCGCGCCGGTAGGCGTTCAGGGCTTCGTCCAGAACGGCTTTGGCCGCAATTTCGGCCATTTGAAAATTGTGACGGGTCAGTTGGTTGTCTGCAAAGTAGCGGGTGGACCAGGCAATACTGCCGACCCGGTATGACTCCATCAGCTTGGGTTCAAACCCGTGACCCAAGATCATTTCGGTGGAACGCCCGCCAATGTCAATCACCAAGCGGCGTTCATCGCCTTGGGGCAAGGCTTGCGCCACGCCCTGGTAAATCAGCCGGGCTTCTTCGCGGCCGGAAATGATGTCTATCGGGAAGCCCAGCACCGCATTGGCCTGGGTTAAAAATTCGTCGCGGTTACGTGCTTCACGCAGGGTTTGGGTGGCCACAGCACGCACTTCAGTGGCGCTGAAACCTGCCAGGCGTTCGCCAAAGCGCGCCAGACAATCCCAGCCGCGCTGCATGGCTTGTGGCGTCAGGTTGCGTTCCTCATCGAGTCCGCTGCCTTGGCGAACGGTTTCCTTCAGGTATTCGGTGCGGTAAAACTGCCCGTGCTCGATACGTCCGATTTCGAGTCGAAAGCTGTTGGAGCCTAAATCGACAGCGGCTAGGCGAGTTCCATCTTGCATCTAATATTTTTCCTGTAATTCAAGGCGCAGCCTTGCTAGAGCTAGCATTTTAATTGACGGTGGTAGAGCCAGCGGGCTCAGTAAACGTCGGGGACCAGTATTTCCTGGGATACCGGCTGGCGCACATAGTCCTCATGGCGCTCACGTGGCGGCAACACGATCTCGGGGTGCACGATTTCGCCGTACGGAATTTGGTCGAGCAAGTGATGAATGCAGTTGAGGCGCGCTTTTTTCTTGTCCACCGCCTGCACCACCCACCACGGAGCTTCGGCAATGTGGGTGCGCTCAATCATGATTTCCTTGGCCTTGGTGTATTCCTCCCAGCGACGGCGCGATTCCATGTCCATCGGGCTCAATTTCCACTGCTTCAGCGGGTCATGAATGCGCCCCAAAAAGCGAATTTGCTGCTCTTCGTCCGAGATCGAGAACCAGTATTTGATGAGCTGAATGCCCGAGCGCACCAGCATTTTTTCAAACTCGGGCACCGACCTGAAGAACTCCTCGTACTGTTCGTCAGAGCAAAAACCCATCACCCGCTCGACGCCGGCCCGGTTGTACCAACTGCGGTCAAACAAGACAATTTCGCCAGCACCCGGCAGGTGCGAGACATAGCGCTGGAAATACCACTGGGTTTGTTCGCGGGCATTGGGGGCGGGCAGCGCTGCGACACGGCACACACGCGGGTTCAGCCGCTGGGTGATGCGCTTGATGACCCCGCCTTTGCCCGCCGCATCGCGGCCTTCAAACAAAATCACGACCTTGTGGCCGGTCTTGACGACCCAGTCCTGCAGTTTGACGAGTTCCGCCTGCATCCGGAATAACTCACGAAAATACTGGCGGCGACTTTCCTTGTAGCTGGCCGACGATGTGTCGAGATTGCTGGTGTCGAGGTCGTCCAGGTTGCGGTCTTCCAGTTCCAGCTCCAACTCTTCGTCGTAACTGTCAGCCAGGTCGCGGCGGATGCGCTGGACTAATTCGTCTTCTTCTGGGTTCAACTTGGACTCCTGGGTACTTTCGAACCTTCTACGTTAAGTTATTTTCGTGACAAAAGCGTGACAAGTCTTGAATAAACTTACTCGCGCAAGATCATCTGGCCTCGAATTTCCCCGCCGGGATGGGCTTCGGTGTGGAGGTTGATGTACCACTTGCCGCTCAATAAATCCTGGGCCTGGGCGGCGGTGAGCGTGGCTCGTCCCTCAAAAGGGCTCTTGACCGGGCCGCTGAAGTTCAAGGCGACCGGGGCGCTGCCGCCAATCGGGGCCGGGCCGTGAAAGTGGCCGCTGGTGACCGGGCTGCGCATTCCGGTAAACGACAACTTCCAACGAAACAGCCGGGTGTTTTTGTCCAGCACAGCATCAACACGGCCGGTGGCAACCGTGGCAACCGGCGGCACCTGGTTTTGCCCCGTCATCTGGGTGCTGAAGGCTGCCAGGTGGGCGTCGGGCTGCAACACGCTGCAAGCTCCCAGCGCCAAGGCGACTGCGCAGGCAGAAAGCAGCTTGCGCCAAGATTTTGAAAAATGCATAACTACTCCTTATTTAATAGCTGCTCACGAAGGTAATACGGGGGCTAGCGCCTTATTTGGCACTTTATTTTTCTTGCTGTCGTACATGGACGTGTCGCTGCGGTGGGTGAGCGACTCCACCGTATCGCCCTGGTGCGCACGCGCCACGCCGACGCTGATGCTTGATTGCAACCCGGCGCTGATGCCCGACCAGTCAAAGTCACGCACCGCCTGGCAAATGCGCTGGCAGACTTGCTCGGCCATTTTCAGGTCGGTGGCTTTGAAGAGGATGATGAACTCGTCGCCACCCAGGCGTGCCGCCATGTCGTCTTCGCGCACATGCGACTTCAAAATATGGGCAATGCGTTTGAGCACCTCGTCGCCGACCTGGTGCGAAAAATTGTCGTTGATTTGTTTGAATTTATCCACGTCCACCAGCGCAAGGCAGGGCGGCTGGCCGCGCTCCAGCCCTTTTTGCAGCAGTTCGGCAGCATACATTTCAAAATGTCGGCGGTTGGGAATGTGGGTCAGGGCGTCTTCCAGCGATAGCTTCTCAAGGTGCTTTGAACTCATTTCCAGCTGCTCAATGCTTTGCTGGCGCAGCCTCAAGCCGAGTTGCCAGTTGATGACGTTCTCGCGGGTTTCCAGGCAATCGCAGCGGATCAGTTGCTCGCGTTGACGCAGCCGGCGCAACTCGTCCAGCGCCTGGGCATTCTGGCCTTGCGCCATGAATAACTGCGACGCCAGCAGGTGCCCCAGGCAGGCCAGCTGCTCGTGTTCCACCGTCACCGCGATGTCGATCATCTTGGCAGCATGGTTCGTGGCGGTCGGCCAGTCTTGCCGGGCCCAGGCAATTTCAGCCCGCGCCCAGGCTTCCAGGGCCGAGAGCCAGGTCAGCGTGCCGTAGCGTTGGGCCCAGCCGCCCAAGTCGTCAACGTCTTGCTGTGCTTGCGCCAATTGGCCGTGCCAGCAGGCATCCAGGCTGGCACCAAAGAGCAGCACGGCCTCGGTGGTCACATTCGCGCTCAAGGGCGCGGTGCTGACTTGGCTGTGGCTGCCCAGTTTTTTGGCCATCTCCCGATGCAAATGCATGAGCGCCAGCGAGGGCAGTTCACCGTCGTAGTAGCGCTCGTAAAAAATCCGGATCACCTGGCTCCACCACTGGTTGATCTGGGGCTGGAAGGTGTTCAGAGGTGGGTTGGCGCGCTCGGCAATCTGCATCGAGGTGCGCAGCGCATGTTCGGCCTTGTCAAAGTGGTGGCTCCAGAAATAGGCCACCCCCAGCGCGTTGTAAGACAGCACGCTGTGCTCGTCTTTTTCAAGCAATTCGCTCAGGCGCACGCTCAGCAGGGCGGCCTCAACCGCTTCTTCGTTGCGCCCCAGATTGATGGCGACAAAGGCATGGGTGGTGAGCGCCATCACCTCGCCCGAGGTGTCGCCCAGCAGCTGGAAGGCTTGCGCGGCGAGCTGGCTGGCCCGGTGCGCCCGCCGGTAGCGCGACAACATGCGGTCACAGTGCGCCAGACACAGCAGCGCGCGTGCTTCAAAGCGCTGGTTGTTGAGGGTTTGCGCCGCTTTCAGCACTTGGTGCGACAACTCGCGCCCGGTTTGGACGTCACCGCTGTCCAGCGCCCCATGCGCACGCTTCAGCAGGGACTCCAGTTTGGCTTCGTTCAGGTCGCGGTTGACGGTGTTCATCTCGCCATTTTGCTTGAGGAATATGACGAGGTGGGTTCGGTCAATTGGGTAACTTAATGCAGTCGGGCTCTAGATGGCGGTGTAATAGAGGCTATGCAGATCAAATTAAGCAATCTATTACATGGGCATTCCTCTTGAGCGCTGACAAACTGGCGACGCTGTCCCTGGCGGCCTTTGACCAGGTGGTGAACGCCACCTCGGGCTTTCGCTCACGTCCCGGCCAACGCGAGATGGCGCAGCGCATCGCCAGTGCTTTGTCGGGGGTGAACCTGGGCGAGCACGCCAACCCCGGCAAAGCCATCACCGTCATCCAGGCCGGCACTGGCGTCGGCAAGTCGGCCGCTTACCTGTCGACCACAGTGTCGATGGCGCTGTCGCTCAAAACCCGGGTGGTGATCTCGACCGCCACCGTGGCGCTGCAGGAGCAGCTCATGACCAAGGACCTGCCCGCGCTGGCCGCAGTGCTGGAGACGCCGTTTGTCTTCGCGCTGGCCAAAGGGCGCGGCCGGTATGTGTGCAAGCTCAAGCTTGAGCGCCTGGCCGGAGCGGGTGAAGAAATCGATCTGTTTGAGTCTGAGGAAGACCTGCCGCCACCGCGTGCCGCCTTTGCCAAGCAACTGCAAGGCGAAGACCCGGAAGAGCGCCGCATCAAACTGTATGCCTCACTGGCAGATTCCCTGATGGGCAACAAGTGGGATGGCGATCGCGACAATCTTGCCGAGCAGCCCGAGCCGCGCGACTGGTCGGCCGTGGCCGCCGAGCGCCACACCTGCACCGCCCGCCATTGCCCGCGTTTTCGGGATTGCAGCTATTACAACGCCCGCACCAAGCTGGCCGAGGCGCAAGTCATCGTGGCGAATCACGATCTGGTGCTGGCCTCGCTGGGCCGCAAGGCGCTGCCTGAGCTGGACAAATGTCTGGTGGTGTTTGACGAAGGCCACCATCTGCCCGCTGTGGCGCTGGACCAGTTCTCCAGCGCCATGGATTTATCGAGCCTGCGCTGGCTCGATAAATTGCCCCGGGCGATGCAAGAGGTGGCTGAAAAAATCCACGTCACGCTGGCGCAAGACGTCACCACGCTGGCGCAGCAACTCAAGAGCGCGCTGCAGGACGTGGGTCGCATCGTGATGGACCTGCTTGCCGTGAACGTCACGGGTTATGACGGCACCTACCGTTTTAAAAATGGCGTGCTGCCCGATGCATTGATCGATCCCGTGACCCTGATTCATGGCCACGCCGACGGCATTTCCAACGCGCTGGAGGCGCTCGGCGCCGAGGTGAAGTTGCTGGCCAAAGAAGACCCGTCGCAGGCGCTGATGTGTTCGCAGCTCTACGCCAAGCTGGGGCAGTTGGCGCCCAAATTGGCCAGTGTGGTGGAGACCAGCAGTTTGCTGCTGGAACACGGCCCGCAGCCGTTGGCCAAGTGGCTCAAGTCCGACACCAGCTCGGGCTTGGTCTTTTTGACCGCCCACGCCTGCCCGATCGTGCCGGGCGACCTGCTGCGCCAGAGTTTGTGGAGCCAGGTGCGCGGTGCCGTGGTCACGTCTGCTTCGCTCACCAGTTGCGGCAGTTTTGACTATTTTCTGCACGAGGCGGGTCTGGTCAACAACCCGAATGCCTCCACGCTGGAGGTCGAAAGTCCGTTCAACTACACCACGCAAGGCCAGTTGATCGTGGTCGAAACCGAGGCCGACCCCAAAAATGCCGACGCCTACACACGCGAGATGGTGGTTGAATTGATGAGGGATCTGGACCGGGTCGAACACGGCGCCTTGGTGCTGTTCACCTCGCGCGTACAAATGAAAGCAGCGGTGGATGCGCTGAGTTCTGCCTTGCAAGAGGTGGTGCTGGTGCAGGGCCAGATGGCGCGCTTGCGCTTGCTAGCCACGCATCAGGCGCGGGTCGAGTCGGACTACCCGTCGGTCATCTTTGGCCTGCAGTCATTCGGTGAAGGGCTGGATTTGCCTGGCAAGCTGTGCGAAACCGTGTTCATCGCCAAGCTGCCCTTCAGTTCACCGTCTGACCCGGTGGAAGAAGCGCGCTCGGAGTGGTTGAAGAGTGTCGGGCGTGACCCGTTTTCAGAGTTGGTGGTGCCCGCCACCGGCATCAAGCTGCTGCAGTGGACGGGCCGGGCGATTCGCACCGAAGACGACCACGCCACTGTCATTTGCTATGACCGGCGTTTGTTGCGCATGGCGTTCGGGCGGCGCATGCTGCAGGGTTTGCCGCCGTATGCGGTGTCACGGCGCGTTGGCGGTGTGGCGGTGGCGGTTTAAGCACCGCATATTGATCAGGATGGACACATGAAAACAATTTTTGGACTGGTGCTTCGGCTGGTGTTGATGCTGGCGGGGCTGGTATTTCTGGCCAGCGTGCTGGCTGCGGCGCTGGTGGTGCTGGCGTTTTGGCTGGTGCGGGCACTGTGGGCGCGCTTGACCGGGCAGCCGGTCAGTCCCTGGACTTTTCAGGTGAACCGGCAGGCGATGATGGACCGGTTTTACCGCGGGCCGGGCTCAGGCCGTGCGGCCCGTCCAGACGATGCCAATGTGATTGATGCGGAGATCGTCGAGGTGGTAGACGTCAAGGAGATCAAACCGCCTGAACGCTAGAGTGCTACATTATTAATAGCTGCTCGCGCATATATGACGGGGGCTAGAGGCTGATTGGCTATAAATTTCCGGGTGATTCGTTTCCGCCGTTCCCACCGTTTCAGCCATCAGAAATGCGTCAAGGCCTGTCAAACACCCGTAATTCCAGCCCCTTTTTCTGCTGCGTCAACAAGTGCTTGAGCAGCAACCGGTAGGTGTCCAGGTCAAACGCCAGCGAGCTGTTGCTGGTGAGTGCGTCTTCCAGTTCGGCCTCGTCCTGCACCGTGGCCAGATGGCACCACTGATCGAAGATATGGAGGTCGGTGCGGCCAGTTTGTGGGTTGTGCTCGCGCAGCCCCACTTTGCCGGCGTGCGGCCACACCTGCAGCTTTTGCTCGGCCAGTGCCAGTTGCAGCCTCAGGTAATGCAACTCCGGTTTTTCTTCGCCACAACACACGCCTTTGCAGCGCCCAATCTGGTGCGCGAAGCAGCGGCCTTTGCCAGACTCCAGCCCCAGCGCGTGCAGACATAAGGCGTGTTTGTCGGCCAGTTCGCGCAAGCTGCTGATGGCCTGATTCTTGGAGCGGTAAACGCCGTACATGCGGCCAAATTGGCTGGGCTGCAGGTCGTCACTGCGCACCAGCGTCAGCAGGGGTCGCGCCAGCGGATTGGCGTCCAATTGCCAAGCGCACAGCGTGCGCTCGCGGCGCAACTGGCGGTTGTAAACCGGTTGCTTGTCTTTCACCAGGCGCGCTTCCAGCAGCAGGGCGCCGAGTTCGCCCGCGGTCTCAACCCACTCAATGCGCCGGACCTCTTGCGCAATGCGCATCTCGCGGGGCTCCCGGCTGGCCGCCTGAAAATGCGACATCACCCGGCTGCGCAGCTTGATGCTTTTGCCGATGTACAAAGGCAGCGGACCCTCGCCAAAAAACAGGTAAACCCCGGCGGACTCAGGAATCTGATCAACCGGCGTCTCAAGCAGGGGCGGCAGGGCAGCACTGCCTTGCAGCAGCGTCTGTGCGTGTTGCTTCACCTGCTCTGCGCCCAGCTCCTGGGCGGCAATGCCGAGCCAAGCCAGCACCATCTCGACATCGCCCATGGCGCGGTGCCGGGCCGACGTTTTCAGGTCGTGGCGCTGCATGATGGCATCCAGGCCGTGGCTTTTGTGCTGCGGGTACAGCAGGCGCGACAAGCGCACGGTGCACAGCGTCTTCACCCGCAAAGCTTGCTCCAATCGCGAATACTCGTTGAGCAAAAAACCGTGGTCAAAGCGCACGTTGTGGGCCACCAGCACGGCGCCCTTCAGGATCTCCAGCAAGCGCGGTGCCACCTCCTCAAAGCCCGGCGCATCAGCCACCATGGCATTGCTGATGCCGGTCAGGTTCTGGATGAACGAGGAAATGGCGGTGCCGGGGTTGACCAGCGTGCTCCAGCGCGCCACCTCCTGCCCGCCTTCGATGCGCACGGCCGCAATTTCGGTGATGCGGTCGTGCACCGGGTTGCCACCCGTGGTTTCAAGGTCAAGCAGAACGTAGCAGGGAAGCATGGCGGGTTATAAAAAGGTTAGCAAAACATCAGGGCCAGCCAGGCCGGGTCATCAATGACATTGATCAGCAGGTAGGCGCCGATGCGGTAGAGCCACAACTCGACCCGGTCTTTGGCGCCAAAGGACGCCTCCTCGGTCAAGTCACTAAATGTCGATGGCATGAATGGCGTAGTGGCCGGCGCGGCGGTCTGCAAAATAGAGTTCCAGTGTTTCCTTGACGGTTCTGAAGGCGATCTCGTCCCAAGGAATTTCTTCCTCGCTGAACAGGCGGGCTTCAATGGTTTCAAAGCCCGGGTTGAAGGTGTCGCTCAGCAGCTTTGCCCGGTAAAACAGGTGAACCTGCCCGACCCGGGCCACATTGACCAGTGAGAACAAGCCTTCCATCTCGAACTGGGCGCCGGACTCTTCGAGGGTTTCGCGGGCCGCGCCCTCAGCCACGGTTTCGTTCAGCTCCATGAACCCGGCCGGCAGCGTCCACTTGCCCCAGCGGGGTTCGATGTTGCGCTTGCACAGCAGCACTTTGTCGCCCCAATGCGGCACCGTGCCCACCACATTGAGCGGGTTTTCGTAGTGAATGGTGAAGCAAGCCGTGCAGACTGCGCGCTCTTTGGTGTCGCCGTCGTCCGGAATCCGGTAGACCACGGCGGTGCCACAGTTTTTGCAGTGTTTGATGGGAAGGCGAAGCATTAAGCCAGTGTAATTCCAGTTGGAAAATCAGACCTTTTTAGGGGCTACCCTGGCCGGTGCTGCAGCCACCTTGCTGTGTTTTTCTATTAGAGCGCGCGCGGTGTTGAGCAGTTTTTGGCCGTCAAAACCACGTTTGTTCATGTCTTGCACCCACTCCACTTCCACCAAAGCGGCTTTGCGTTTGAATTCCTGCGCGTCCACCGGGGGGATGGTGTAAACCGTGTTTTTGTGGTCCAGCGCGGATTGGCGCCCAGCGCCATCACCCGCCTGATGCACCTTGCCCAGCCAGCCGGACGTGGCCAGACCCGAGTTGTTGTCGATGATTTTTTTCAGGTCCGGTGGCAACGCGTTGTAGCGGGCTTTGTTCATGGCCAGCACAAAGGTGGCGGTGTAGAGTGCGCCGCCGGCTGGGTCAAACTCACTGTGAAATTTGGCCAGCTCCTGCACTTTGACCGACGGCACGACTTCCCACGGCAGCACCGCACCGTCAATCGTGCCTTTGGACAAGGCATCGGGGATGCTGGGCAACGGCATGCCCACAGGCGTGGCCCCCAGGTAGCCCAGCATTTTGGTGGTCTGGCGTGTGGGGCCGCGCATTTTGAGGCCTTTGAGGTCGGCGGCGGTCCTGATGGGTTTGTCTTTGGTGTGAATCGTGCCGGGGCCGTGCACTTGCAGTGCCAGCACCTGCGTGTCTTTGAACTCGTCAACGGCCACGGTTTGCACATACTCCCAGACCGCCTTGGAGGTGGCCTCGGCGTTGCTCATCATGAACGGCAACTCAAACACCTCAAGACGCGGAAAGCGCCCCGCGGTGTAGCCCGGAATGGTCCAGATGATGTCCACCACACCGTCTTTGGCCTGGTCGTAGAGTTGCGCCGGCGTGCCGCCAAGTTGCATCGCCGGGTAGGCTTCAAACTTGATGCGCCCGCCGGATTCCCGGCTGACCTTGTCCATCCAGACCTTGTGCATGTTGATCCACACATTCGACATCGGCGCCATGAAGGTGTGAAACTTGAGCGTGACCACCGGCTCGGCCAGGGCCTTGAAAGCGGGCGTCAACAGGGCCACGGCGGCCGATGATTTGAGTAAGGTGCGTCGTTGAAGCATAAGAAAAATTGAAGTTAAAAAGTCACGCCCTGAATGTCACAAGCCACAAGCAGACACCGGGGAAAAACAGCAGCAACAAGATCCGAATAGCGTCACTGACCAGGAATGGCAGCACGCCTCTGAAGGTTTCACCCAAGGGCACATTTTTGGCCATGCCATTGACGACGTACACATTCAAGCCCATCGGGGGCACCAGCATGCCGAATGACACCACCATCAAAATCAGGATGCCAAACCAGAGGGCGACCGATTCCGGGGGCATGCCAAAGTCCAGGCTCATCACCACCGGAAAAAATATCGGAATGGTCAACAAAATGATGGAGAGTTCTTCGGTAACGGTACCGAGCACCAAGTGCAAGGCGACGATGGCGAGCATGACCCAAATAGGTGCCACGTTCCAGCCGTTGATCAGGTTCACCAGTTGGTGCTGAATCTGGGTCAACGCCAGCGCCGAGTTCATGATGTCGGCGCCGATGAAAATCAAAAATATCATGGCTGAACTCTGCGCGGTGGCCAAGAAGCACTGTTGCAGCTTGTCCCAGCTCATCTCGTGGTTGAGCAAGGCCGCGATAAACGCCGAGGCGGCACCCACCGCTGCCCCTTCAGTCGGCGAGAAGAGCCCGCTGTAAATGCCGCCGAAGACCAAGGTAAAAACCACCAAAATGGGGGCGATGCCTAAGAGCGAGCGCCAGGCAAAACGCACCGCGTGGGGTTTGATGGCCGGTGCATGGCCGGGCACCAGGCGCACATACACAAAAATCACCGCCATGTAGCCCAGCATCGCCAAAATACCGGGAATCGTCGCCGCCAAAAATAGCTTGGAGATGTTTTGCTCGGTCAGGATGGCGTAGATCACCAGCGGTACCGAGGGCGGAATCAAGATGCCCAGCGTGCCCGCCGTGGCCAAAGTGCCGGTGGCCAGTCGTCCCGAGTAACCGTGGCGTTGCATCTCCGGCAAAGCGACGCCGGTGATGGTGGCGGCGGTGGCGATGGAGGAGCCGCAGACCGCCCCAAAAGCGGCCGAGGCCAGCATGGCCGCCATCGCCAGCCCGCCCTTGAAGCGGCCCATGAGGTCGGAGGCGACCTGAAACAGCGCTTGGCTGAGTCCGCCCTTCGTGGCAAATTGCCCCATCAGGATAAACAGCGGAATGACTGACAAGTCATAGTTGGCAAAACGCGCAAACGGCAGGGTGTTGAGAAAGCTCAAGTACGGTGACACCCCGGCCTGCACGACGTAGCCGACCGACCCCGCCACAAACATGGCGATGGCAATCGGCAGTCGCAAGGCCATCAAGACAAACATCAGGCCCAGAAAGCTGAGCGCCAGTGCGGGCGCGCTCATTCGGTCAGTGCCGGCTTGGCGTCGAAGCCAAACACCACCTGGTGGGCGGCAATGCAGGCGGTCAAGACAAAAGGCAACACCATCGCGCTGTAAATGAGCCATTCCGGGAAACCCAGCAACATGCTGCCCGCGTGGGTGTCCCAGGCATTCACGCCGCCCAGCGCGGTGCGCCAGGCCAGCAGCGCGAAGCACCCCGCAAGCACCCCGGCACCCCATCGGTCCAGCCCGGCATTCACGCGGTCAGGCATTTTGACGGTGAAAAAATCCACCATGATGTGGCCCCGCTCAAGCTGGCACAGCGGCATGAACAAAGCGATAGCAGCCCCGGTGCTCAGGCCAACCAGCTCAAAGTCGCCGGGCACCGTTTGGCCCAGCACTTCACGCCCCACAATGCTGGCGCACGTCAGCAAGGTGATCGTCGCCAACAAAAGCCCCGCCGCCATCGCACACGCCCGGCCCAAAAAAATCAAAATCTTCAAAAAAGAGCTATTTGTATTCTGAGGTTGGAACGCAACGTTTGAAATCAGATCCGTTTTGTTCAAAAGCTGGTAGAGACGCACTCAGGCAGCAACAGGTTCAGACTCGCGGATAAGCACCTCAGCAGGAATATGCAGCCCTTGGTTCAGCCGGCGGATCATATTGAGGGACAGTGATCGTTTGCAGGATAAAACTTCGTAAACGCGATTGAGCGAGCCAATGTAAGGCACGAGGTCTTTCACTGACATGCCAGACTGCTCCATGCGGAACTTGATCGCATCAATGGGGTCAGGCGGATCAATAGGATAGTGTTTCGCTTCGTAAGCCTGTACGAGCGTACCAAGCACATCAAGTCGCTCCCCTTCGGGAGCGTCGGCAGACGGGTCAAGGTCTATCAGGGTGGATACCTCTTGCAGCGCTGCAAGGTAATCGGCTTCGGTGCGGATAGCTTTAATTTCCAAGATCAGACTCCTTTGAACTGGTCAACGACGGCTGCGTCAACTTTGTCGTATTCGACATGGGTGCCAATGAACTTCACGTAAACGTACTGCATTCTGTAAGCAACTGCCACAATTAGTCGGTAGTCGTTTCCCTTGATGTTGAAAACGACGCGGTTGTTTGCAATGATGCTGGCGTTCGCATACTGATTCTTCACATCTTGGGGACACGTCCATTGTGCCAATTTAGCCTCGGCGAACCAAGCCTTCAGCGCACCTTCAACATTACTGCGGTTTGGTTGTTGCCAGTAGGATTGGAGATTGCGCAGGGAGACTATTTGCATACCATAATGTAGTCCCAAAATGGTACTTGCGCAAGTCATTTCAACCAGAACCATCCCTCAGACATTTGATGCGCAACAATCAATTAAAGAGACCCGGGTCATGCGCAGGCAGGTTACGCGGCTTGAACGGTGAGGGTCAGGTCGCCTAAGGCGGTGATGCTGCCCGTGAGCAGGTCGCCCGGCACTACCGCGCCCACGCCGGCAGGTGTGCCGGTGTAAATCAGGTCGCCGGGCTGCAAGGCCCAAGCCGCCGACAGATGTTCGATGGTTTCGGCGATGTTCCAGATTAGTTTTGCAATCTGGCTGCGCTGGCGCTCTACGCCGTTGACTTGCAAGGCAATTTCGGCCTGGGTAATGTCACCGGCATCCGCCACCAGGGTGATCGGGCCAATCGGTGCTGAATGGTCAAAGCCCTTGGCAATGCACCACGGGCGGCCCTGTTTTTTCATCTCGTTTTGCAGGTCGCGGCGCGTCATGTCCAGGCCCACGGCGTAGCCAAAGATGTGTTGATGGGCGTCCACCGCCTTGATGTTTTTGCCGCCTTTGCCAATCGCCACCACCAGCTCGATTTCGTGGTGCAGGTTGTGGGTCAGGCTGGGGTAGGGCAGGTCGGCGGTGTCGCCTGCGTTCACCACCACCAGCGCATCGGCCGGTTTCATGAAGAAAAACGGCGCCTCGCGGCCGATTTGGCCCATCTCGATCGCGTGGTCTACGTAGTTGCGCGCCACGCAATAAATGCGGTGCACCGGAAATCGCAACGGGCTGCCCACCACGGGCACCGAGACCGTCGGCGCCGGGTCAAAGACAAAGGTCACGACTTGCCAACCAGGTCAAAGTGTTCCACCACTGGCGCAACAGCAAAAAACGGCCCGACGATCGACCGCCATTCGGCGAAGGCCGGCGACTCGCGAAAGCCCACGGTGTGGTCTTCCAGCGTGTCCCAAAAAATTTGCAGCAGGTAGCGCTCTTTGCTCTCGATGCCTTTGTTGACCTTGAAACCCTGAAACCCGTGTGCGTGTTTGATGGCCGTGTTCAGCCCGCGCAGGATGGCTTCTTCAAACGCGGCATTCTGGCCAGGGTGGATGCGGATATCGGCAAGTTCGAGGATCATGAGAGTCTCCAGTGGGTTGTGGGCGGTCGGTTGGCGGGCAAGTTTACCGCCCAAAATGCACAATTGCAGTGCGGTATGCTCGCCGCCATGAATACTGAAAACTTTATCCCAGGCAAAGACGCCTCGCTTGAATCCACTATCAAAACCCTGCAAGCAAAATTGCAGGCCCTCGGTTTTCACATTGAGGAGCGCAGTTGGCTGAACCCGGTGGATGGCATCTGGTCGGTGCACATTCGGGACCGCGACTGCCCCCTCTTGTTCACCAATGGCAAGGGCGCGACCCGTCTGGCTTGCCTGGCCAGTGCGCTGGGTGAGTTTTTTGAGCGCCTTTCCACCAATTACTTCTGGACCCACTATTACCTGGGCCCCAAAGTGGCGGACCGCCACTTTGTGCATTTCCCCCAAGAGCGCTGGTTTGACCTGCCCGAAGACGGAAGCTGGCCCGTTGATGTGCTCAACCCCGGCCTGCACAAGTTCTACAACCCCGAAGGCAGCATCGACGCCAGCAGCCTGGTGGAATTCAACTCCGGCAACGCCGAGCGCGGCATCTGCGCCATTCCTTATGTGCGCGAACGCGATGGCGTGGTGACCTATTTCCCGGTCAACATCATCGGTAATTTGTATGTGAGCAACGGCATGTCGGCCGGCAACACCCAGGCCGAGGCCCGCACGCAAGCCCTGTCGGAGATTTTCGAGCGTCACGTCAAAGGCCGCATCATCAGTGAAGGCATTTGCCTGCCCGACGTGCCAGAAGCCGTGATTGCCCGCTACCCCCGCATTGCCGCTGGCATCAACGCCTTGCGCAACGCCGGTTTTGGTATTTTGGTGAAAGACGCCTCCTTGGGTGGCCAGTACCCGGTGATGAACGTCACCCTGCTCAATCCTGAAGACCAGGGCTGCTTTGCCAGCTTTGGTGCCCATCCCCGTTTTGAGATCGCGCTGGAGCGCGCCCTGACCGAATTGCTGCAAGGCCGCGCGCTGGATGCGCTGGGCGGTTTCCCGGTGCCTGGTTTTGACCTCGAAGAAGTGGCCAGCTCCACCAACATTGAAATCCATTTTGTCGACTCCAGCGGTGTCATCCACTGGAAATTTTTGGGCGATGCGCCTGATTACGCGTTTGTGGATTGGAACTTCAGCAGCACCACGGCCGAAGACTACGCCTGGGCGGTGGACCGCATTCACAAAGACGGCCGCGAAATCTACGTGGCCGACTTCACCCACCTGGGCGTCTATGCCTGCCGCATTCTGGTGCCGGGTATGTCGGAAATTTACCCGGTGGACGACCTCGACTTCGAGAACAACAGCGTCGCTAACGACATGCGTGAAGCCATCCTGAACTTGTCCGACCTTGACGACGAAGAATGCTCCGACCTGCTGGAGGCCCTTAACGAATCCGCCGTGGCTGATCAACGCCCAGTGGCCGCAGTCATTGGCATGGCGGCCGATGCCGGTTCGTTCTGGAGCGACTTGCGCGTGGGCGAGCTCAAAACCCTGCTGGCCCTGGCCATTGGCGATGAAGCCGCCACGCTGGAAGGCTGCGACTGGGTCAAACACTTTGACCAACTCAACCCCCAGCGTCGCGCCGTTTACGCCTGCATCGAGAGCCTGATCAATCTGGCCGGCATGGGCGATACCGGCCCGTACCTGGACGCCTTGCGCCAGTTGTATGGCGCCGGCGCCGTGACCCAGGCGCACGCACTGATCATGCAAACCGACCGTTTCATGGGCCTCTCAGCCCCCGGCTTGATGCTCGAAGGCTGCGAAATGCACCGCAAACTGCTGGTGGCCTACGACAAGGTGCACGTTCGCAGCGTTTGAGCGTGAACGCCGACTGGCTCATTCCCGACTGGCCAGCGCCGGCCAACGTCCACGCGGTGTGCACCACCCGCTTGGGCGGCGTGTCAGCAGCGCCCTTTGAGTCGTTCAATCTGGGTGACCATGTCGGCGACCAGCCTTTGGCAGTGGCGGCCAACCGCGCCACGCTGCAACAGGGGCTGGGCGCCAAGCCGGTTTTTTTGACCCAGGTTCACGGCACCCATGCGGTCGGATTGACGGCTGACACCCCGGATGGCACCACGGCCGATGCCTGCTTTACCGCCCAACCGGGCTTGGCCTGCACCATCATGGTGGCCGATTGCCTGCCGGTGCTCCTGACCGACACCCAAGGTCGACTGGTTGGGGTAGCCCACGCCGGTTGGCGCAGTTTGGCAGGGCAGGGTGGGCACGGCGTGCTGGAGCAACTTATTAAGCCTTTTAGGGCTCTAGCCCCCGTCCATCCTGCGCAAGTAGCTCCTGAAATAATAGCGTGGCTGGGACCGTGCATTGGTCCGCAAGCCTTTGAGGTCGGCCCCGAGGTTCGTGATGCTTTTGTTGCGGAAAACCAACGAGCGTTAGAAATGTTTGTCACCCATGTTTCAGGCAAATGGTGGGCCAACCTGCCGGGTTTGGCGCGCTTGCGGCTGGCGGCGCTGGGCGTGACGCAGGTTTACGGCAACGACGGTAGCCCAGCCTGGTGCACCGTCAGCAACCCGTCACGGTACTTCTCGTACCGGCGTGATGGCGTCACCGGCCGCCTGGCGGCTTGCATCTGGTTGGACTGAGGTTTGCTGGGCTGCGGCCCACTCAGCGGCCTCTTTGGCTTTGATCGCCCGGCGTCGGGCCGGAGAGCGCATCAGGTAAACCACCAGCGCCACCGGTCCCAGGCCATACAACACAAAGGTAATGACCGCCCCCAGCACCGTGCCGGTGGGGTGGTTGGCTTCAGCCACCGCCATCATCAGCGCCACATACAGCCAGGCAATCGGAACGATGTACATATGATTCAGTTAATATTGAAATTGACAAACGTCAGGTTTTCGAAGGGTCGGCCTTGGATACTAAGGCTTACTGTAATAAACATTCAATCAGAGAGCAAAGCATGACACAGGAATCCCCGGAATTTTGGGCGCAATCGGCTCAGCAGTTTCAACAAACGTTGAGCGAGAGCTGGACCAAAACATTTGAGTCTTTCCAGAACATGGACATGGGCGAAACCGTTGCCAAGTTGACGACTCCCCCAGCCCCCCCTCCAAAGATCACCATCGCCCCTGAAAAAATGCAGGAATTGCAGCAGCAATACCTCAAGGACGCTTCCGCACTCTGGGCCCAGAGCGCCAAAGGCGCTGAGGCATCAACCGACCGTCGTTTCTCGGCCCAAGCCTGGACCGATAACCCGGTAGCCGCTTTCTCTGCTGCCGCCTACCTGCTTAACACCCGTTCCCTGATGGGCATGGCTGAAGCGGTTGAAGCGGACGAAAAAACCCGTGCCCGCATCCGCTTTGCGGTCGAGCAGTTGGCGGCGGCTTCGGCCCCCAGCAACTTCATGGCGCTCAATGCCGAAGCGCAAAAGAAAGCCATCGACACCAAGGGTGAAAGCATTGCCAAGGGCATGCAAAACCTGCTGCAAGACATCCGCAAGGGCTCACTGTCCATGACCGATGACAGCGTGTTTGAGGTCGGCCAAAACATCGCCACCACCGAAGGCGCCGTGGTGTTTGAGAATGACTTTTTCCAATTGATCGAGTACAAGCCCCTCACCGCCAAGGTGTTCGAGAAGCCGTTCCTGCTGGTGCCCCCTTGCATCAACAAGTTCTACATTCTTGACCTGCAGCCCGACAACTCGCTCATTCGTTATGCCGTGGCCCAAGGCCACCGCACGTTTGTGGTGTCTTGGCGCAATCCGGACGCTTCCATGTCCAAAGCGTCGTGGGACGACTATGTGGAGCAAGCCGTTATTAAAGCGATCGCAGTGACGCAAGAAATCACGGGCGCTGAGAGCATCAATGCCTTGGGTTTCTGTGTCGGCGGCACGATTCTGGGCACCGCTCTGGCCGTGCTCGCTGCGCGTGGCGAAAAGCCCGTGGCCAGCGCCACCTTCCTGACCTGCCTGCTCGATTTCTCCGACACCGGCATTCTGGACATCTTCATTGACGAAAAATCGGTCAAGAAGCGAGAAAAAGAAATGGGCAAGGGCGGCATGATGAAGGGCAAGGACCTTGGCAGCACCTTCAGCTTCCTGCGTCCCAATGATCTGGTATGGAACTACGTGGTGGGCAACTACCTCAAAGGCGAGTCTCCCCCTCCGTTTGACCTGTTGTACTGGAATGGTGACTCCACCAACCTGCCAGGTCCGTTCTACGCCTGGTACCTGCGCAACACCTACCTTGAAAACAACCTGATCAAGCCCAACAAGGTGACCGTGTGCGGTGAGAAGATCGACATGAACAAAGTTGATCTGCCGGTTTACCTGTACGGCTCCTACGAAGACCACATCGTGCCAATCGGTGGCGCCTACGCTACTACCCAAGTGTTGCCGGGCAAAAAACGCTTCGTCATGGGCGCTTCCGGCCACATTGCGGGCGTGATCAACCCACCCGCCAAGAACAAGCGCAGCCACTGGATTCGTGAAGACGGCAAATTGCCTGAAGCCCACGACGACTGGATGGCCGGTGCCGTGGAGCACAAGGGCAGCTGGTGGACCGACTGGTCCGAATGGCTGGCCAAGCAAGCCGGCAAGCAAATTGCGGCGCCCAAGACCTACGGCAAAGGCAAACACAAAGTCATTGAAGCCGCTCCAGGCCGTTATGTGAAGGCAAAAGCCTGATTAGTTGGGGCTTGCCCTAATGGTCCAGTGCTGTTTATTGATTGACAATCTCACGCGGACTGTTCGCCGCAACGCCTTAAGTGGCGGCGAACGTTTCCCCAAAGTTTCATAAGTTCAGAATTTACAACGAGGAAAACGAAAATGAGTCAAAAAGTAGCTTACGTCACGGGTGGTATGGGTGGCATCGGGACCGGCATCTGCCAGCGCCTGAGCAAAGAAGGTTTCAAGGTCATCGCAGGCTGCGGGCCTACGCGCGACCATGCCAAATGGATTGCTGAACAAGCAGCCCTGGGCTTCACGTTTTACGCGTCGGCCGGTAACGTTGGCGATTGGGATTCCACAGTCGAAGCCTTCACCAAGACCAAGGCCGAGCATGGCACCATCGACGTGTTGGTCAACAACGCCGGTATCACCAAAGACCGCATGTTCATCAAGATGTCGCGCGAAGAGTGGGACGCTGTGATCGAAACCAACCTGAACTCCATGTTCAACGTCACCAAGCAAGTGGTGTCTGACATGGTGGACAAAGGCTGGGGCCGCATCATCAACATCTCCTCTGTCAATGGCGCCAAGGGTCAAGCCGGTCAAACTAACTACTCGGCTGCCAAAGCCGGCATGCACGGTTTCACCATGGCCTTGGCCCAAGAGCTGGCCTCCAAAGGCGTGACCGTCAACACCGTGAGCCCTGGCTACATCGGTACTGACATGGTCAAGGCCATTCGCCAGGACGTGCTCGACAAGATCATTGCCACCGTGCCCGTCAAGCGTCTGGGTGAGCCTAGCGAAATTGCTTCCATCATTGCCTGGGTGGCATCGGACGAAGGTGGTTACTCCACCGGCGCCGATTTCTCGGTCAATGGCGGCCTGCACATGGGCTGATGACGGTTTAGAACCGGCCCGTTCGGTATTAAAAAAGCGCCTTAGGGCGCTTTTTTTGTCTGGCGCTCTGAAAATTACCACCTGCCGTTAAAAAAACCATAGACAACTATTTCATTGGTGAAAATTCACTTTGGAATAGTTTTCTAAGGTTTCACGAACGGTAACAACCGTGTTTATCATGTGGAAGCCAAAGCAGCCAAAGCAGCCAAAGCAGCCAAACATCCGTTACGGCCTGCGGCCTAGATGGTTGTGCTCATAGTCGTTCCGTATTTGGTGCGAGATGCATTCCCATCAGCCCTTGCAAAATCAAACAGAGAAGAAAGTAACC
>SERZ01000213.1_pt1 | contig 39711 bp, 35 predicted proteins | sample 3171461 | NCBI WGS metagenome assembly SERZ01 (sample SAMN06051861, study PRJNA518727) | freshwater metagenome | biome: subpolar coniferous forest; feature: holomictic lake; material: water; isolation source: holomictic Lake 227, 6 m depth | place: Canada: near Kenora, Ontario | collected... | reverse complement strand
CACATGAATTAGCGCGTGGAGATATCTTTACGATTACAACCGATGACGTAGAAGGAACCAAAGAAAGAGTCGGAACGACATATAAAGGCCTACCTCAAGATTGCAAAGTTGGGGATCATATTCTGATTGATGATGGAAAAGTTACCGTTCAAGTTATTGAAGTCAAAGGTAATGACGTAATAACTAAGGTCACTGAGCCAGGCATGGTAAGCAATAACAAAGGGATAAATCTTCCAGGTGTAGCAGTTTCAGTTCCAGCTATGTCCGAAAAAGATATTGAGGATTTGCGTTGGGGCCTGCACGCGGGAGCCGATTTCATCGCACTCTCTTTTGTTCGAGATGCCGCGGATATCAAGGATGTTCATAAAATTATGGATGAAGAGGGTATTCGCATTCCGGTGATTGCCAAGATTGAAAAGCCACAAGCTGTTACAAATATCGCCGAGATCGTGGACGCCTTTGATGGCATCATGGTTGCGCGCGGTGATTTAGGTGTGGAACTTCCAATTGAAGACGTACCTCTCGTGCAAAAGCTCTGCGTGGAGCTTGCTCGCGACATGGCAAAGCCCGTCATTGTTGCAACTCAGATGCTTGATTCGATGATTACTAATTCGCGCCCCACGCGCGCAGAGGCAACGGATTGCGCCAATGCTGTATTAGATGGTGCAGATGCGTTGATGCTCTCGGGTGAAACCAGCGTGGGGGAGTTTCCTATTGAGGCCGTTGAAACAATGGCACGCATAATTCAAAAGACCGAAGAGGGCGGCCTTGATCGAATCCGCCCAATAAAAACTCCACCGCGCACAAAGGGTGGCGCAATTACTAAAGCGGCGACTGAAGTTGGCGCAATCGTTGGAGCGAAATATTTAGTGGCATTTACGCAAAGCGGTGACTCTGCCCGACGCATGTCGCGATTGCGATCACCCATTCCAATTCTGGCAATGACTCCTGAAGTTGGCACGTATAACCGCCTTGCTCTTTCATGGGGAGTTGAATCAATGTTGACGCCTGTAGTGGGCGCTACCGATGAGATGGTAAAAATCGTCGATTCCGTACTTATTGACTCCGGACGCGCCTCAGTCGGCGATGACGTGATGATTGTTGCCGGATCTCCTCCAGGAATTCCAGGCTCTACGAATGCAATGCGCGTTCACCGAGTGGGCGATGCAGTTGGTGGCGCAGCTCCCGCCTACCGCTAAGATTTGCCAGTAAAGCCTCGGTACTCCAACGGTAGAGAGGGCAGTCTCAAACACTGCACAGTGTCGGTTCGAATCCGACTCGGGGCACGCTAAGAATTTTTATTTCCATCCTGGAAGGATGAATCGCAGTGATCCGTATTCTCGTTGCCGAAGATGAGGCACTGATTCGCATGGACCTCGTCGAAATGCTACAGGGCGCAGGATACGAAGTTGTAGCCGAGGCAACCAACGGTCAAGAGGCCATCGATCTAGCTAATCTACACAAACCGGATATTGCAATTCTGGATGTAAAGATGCCGGTCATGGATGGAATTTCGGCGGCCGAGAAAATAATTAACATATCTCCAGTTTTGATGCTCACGGCTTTCTCTCAAAAAGAGTTGATCGACCGAGCTCGCGATGCAGGAGTGATGGCCTACGTTGTTAAGCCATTCACAATTGGGGATTTAATTCCAGCCATCGAGATTGCAATTAGCAGGCACTTGCAGATGCGTTCACTTTCCGAAGAGGTCGCCGATTTACATGAGCGCCTTGAGACCCGGAAATTGATCGATCGCGCTAAGGGAATATTAATGAAGGCGCTCAACTTGTCCGAGCCTGATGCTTTTTCATGGATTCAAAGGGCGGCGATGGATCGGCGCATGAGCATGAAGGCCGTGGCCCAAGCCGTCATAAGCCCGGATGCCGTCCCTCTCGACTAGGGCTAACTCTTTTCTGAAAGTACCCCGCTTTTATAACGAAATTGAAACATTCCAAGCGTGCATTTACCTTGTTTACTCCACTTCTTGACGTTACTCTTTCGGTCTCCCTGTCCCGGGAAGAAAAGATTACGAGAGGTCAACATGAATAAGAACACAACTCGCGTTCTTGGCGTTGCCGCTGCAGCATTCCTTGCACTAGGAACGCTTACAGCGACTTCAGCACAGGCCGCAGCAAAGTCAGTCACAATCGCATTCCAGGGTCCACTCACCGGCGAAGCTGCACAGGCCGGCCAAGATGAGCTTGCTGGTTTTAAGTATGCACTCGCAATGTACAACGCATCAAAGCCTGCAGTAACTGTTAAGTACATTCAGGTTGATGATGAGGGTTCTGGCTCAAAGGCAGCAGTTGTTGCTCCGGGCGTTGCTAAGAATAAGGCAGTAATAGGTCTTATCGGATCTGCTTATTCAGGTGCTTCAGCGAACTCATTCCCGTTCTATATCGCTACTGGATTAACTATGGTTTCTCCATCCGCATCACGCGTAACTTTAACTACACCACAGGCACCTGATTTTGGTGGACCAGTGTTCCACCGTGTTGTTGGTAACGACAGCGTCCAAGGTCCAGCTCTAGCTCGTTATGCAGTCAAGGGTGTTACATCACCTGCTGTCTACTTAGTAGATGACCAATCACCATACGGTGCAGGTCTTGCGCAGTACACAGCTACAGGTCTAACAAAGATCAAAGTAACAACAGTTGGAACAGATCACATCCTTCCAACTCCTGGAACTGACTGGTCACCAACTACAGCGAAGGTTCTTGCTTCAAAGGCTAACGTTGTTATTTACGCAGGTTACGATATTGATGCAGGAGCATTTGTTAAGTCACTTCGCGATGGCGGATACACAGGTATCTTCGCATCAGGCGATGGATCAGCGACTACTTCATTCGCAAAGGCTGCTGGAAATGCTGCTGCAAAGGATGCACGTTTAACTGAAGGTGATACACCTTTCTCTAGCGTCGCAACTGCAGCGCAAAAGAAAGCTTTCACTGCGGCAAGCGGAGTACAAGTTGCTGGTGGTTATGTAACTAACACAATCAACGCAACTAACGTTCTACTTACTTGCATCAAGCAGGGCAAGCTAACACGTGCAGCAATCGCAACTTGCGTTAGCACAGGCAAGTTCCCTAACTTCACTGGTGGAACTTTCTCCTTCGAAGCATGGGGAGATATCAAGGGCGGAGCGCCAATTGGTGCTTTCAAGCTTGATGCCAATGGAAATATCGTTTACATCGGTCAGGCCTAATTTAGGCTGGTCTATGCCTTTGGGTTAGCCCAAAGAACTTAAGTTAAAGTGCTGAAATGCCTGCAGATTCATCTGCAGGCATTTCACACATTAAAAATTTGACAACATGTTTTTAGAGTTTTCAAGAACGAAGCAAACGAAATAAGGAGACAATGAATTTCTCAGTCTTGACCAGCCAATTTTGGTCACTGTGCCTGTCGGGCCTTAGTTTGGGTTTGATCTATGTCTTGATCTCCCTTGGTTACACGATGGTTTACGGCGTATTGCGACTTATTAACTTTGCTAACTCCGAGATTTTCATGGTCGGCACATTTGCTACCGTTTGGATTGAAACTGGCGTTACTGGCCATACGACAAATTCAAACCCATTACATGGTTTTTCTCTTGTTTGGACAATGACCTTTGCTTTAGTCGTAGCTATGTTGGCCTCTGGAATAACCGCTCTTGCCGTTGAATTCTTTGCTTACCGCCGCCTCCGCGCCAAAGGAACTAACCGCCTAGCTAGTTTAATTTCGGCAATCGGCATGTCTATAGTCCTCAGTGAGAGTGCACGTATTTTATCTCACTCGCGCCCGCAGGCAAGCCCACGCCTTATGGAAAAAATCTCACTTGGGCATTTAGCTGGTGCAAATTTTAGACTCGATACTGTTTTAGTTGTCGTCACAGCTCTTATTATGTTTGTCGTACTAGATCGCTTTGTCAATAAGAGTCGCCTCGGTAAAGCTATTCGCGCAGTATCAATGTCTGAAGAAAATGCCAAGTTAATGGGTATTAATATAAGCCGCGTAATTTCAGTTACTTTCCTTATCGGTGGACTTATGACCGGTGCCGCATCCTTCTTCTTCATGACTGTTTATGAGACCACCAAGTTCAATGTTGGATTCAATTTGGGTCTTGCGGCATTTACCGCTGCAGTGTTGGGTGGAATTGGAAATCTTCGCGGCGCCTTCTTTGGTGGTATTTCTTTAGGTCTGCTTGAAACTATGTCGGCGGCTGTGCTTGGAAGCCAATGGAAATCTGTGACCGTGTTCGTTGTCCTAGTACTTGTCCTATTAGTCCGTCCAAATGGAATATTTGGCGAAGCAATCCAGCAGACGAGGGTCTAATGATCAATATTCGCGATAAGGGTGCCGCTCTTTGGGAGGGTTGGAATCACACTCAGCGTACAGTTTTTGCCGTTGCACTCATTGGCTTTGTCGCTCTAATGCCCTTTGCTGGAAACTTCGCTTTCACCAGCGTCTTGGACACTCCAATTGCCTCCTATCAAGATGTCCTCGTCTATCCAATTGGAATGTTCGTATTGATGGGTCTCGGCCTCAATATCGTCGTTGGCAAAAGCGGACTTCTTGATTTAGGTTACGTGGCTTTCTTTGCAATTGGGGCTTACACGCAGGCGATTTTATCAACTCGCACGCACCTGAATGCTTGGGAAATTTTGCCAATAGGAATGGGTTTCGCGATGCTCTCGGGTGCTTTGCTTGGCCTCCCAACGCTTCGTCTTCGAGGTGATTACCTGGCCATCGTGACTCTGGGCTTTGGTGAAATCGTTCGCATCGTGACTTTGAATATTTCCATTACCGGTGGAACAAATGGAATTGCGCGCATCCCAAATCCTCCAGCGATTGCCGGACTTAAGTTCGACATTATGCACCCAGTAAATTATTTCTGGTTAGTCCTTACAATGATTCTGCTTGTAATTTGGATGATCCGTCGATTGTCGGTTCGTCGCCCCGGCCGAGCTTGGGAGGCGATTCGCCAAGATGAGGATGTAGCAATGTTGATGGGCGTTCCCACGCTGCGCTACAAAATTTGGTCCTTCAGCGTTGGTGCAGCCGTCGGTGGCGCAGCTGGAGTTATCTATGCGGCTAAGGTCATTGTTATCGCGCCTCAAATGTTTACTTTCAACATCTCAGTACTCATTCTCTCATGTATCGTCTTTGGTGGAATGGGCAATATGTGGGGCGTCATCTTTGGCGGAGTTATCTTGGCCTATATCCCTGAACGAATCCGTTTCATTACAAATGCCAGACAACTTGTCTTTGGAATAGTACTCGTCCTCATTATGAATATTCGCCCAGATGGACTTTTGCCGCGTAAGAAACGTGAAAAAGTTAAATCGAAGAGCGGAGTAAAAAATGTCTGAGCAATCGCTTGCGCAAACTAATTCCACCAGTAACGATAAAGTCCTGGAACTTGACAATGTAGTTATGCAGTTCGGTGGAGTTCGTGCACTGGACACTGTCAATTTGCATGTAAATAAAGGTGAAATCTGTGCTCTGATCGGCCCAAATGGAGCTGGAAAAACTACGGTTTTCAACGTAGTAACTGGCGTGTATCAAATCACCGAAGGTGAGATTAGATTTAACGGGCAAAACCTTGCGGGCAAAAAACGCAATAAAATCACTCAGCTAGGGATAGCAAGAACTTTTCAAAATGTCCGCCTCTTTGGTGATATGACTGCATTAGAGAATGTGATTACGGCAACAGATGTGCACAAACGCTCCGGATTTGTTGGTTCACTATTTGGAACGCCACGCTCTCGACGCGAAGAACGCGAAGGCATTGCTAAAGCTCATGAACTTCTCTCTTTTTTGGGTATCGATCATCGCTCCGATCAATTGGCACGCAACCTTCCTTATGGAGATCAGCGCCGCCTCGAGATAGCCCGTGCTTTGGGAACAGGCCCACAGCTGCTTCTACTTGATGAACCAGCTGCCGGTTTTAATCCAGCAGAAAAAGTTGCACTTGCAAATGACATTATCCGTATCCGCGATGCCGGATACACAGTCCTTTTGATTGAACACGATATGTCACTGATTATGGGTATTTCTGACCGCGTGGTCGTTCTCGACTTCGGAAAAAAGATTGCCGATGATTTGCCAAAAGTTGTACAAAATGATCCAAAAGTGATCGAGGCTTATTTAGGAGTGCCTACAGATGCGTCTTGAAATTAAGGAGCTTCATGTCTTTTACGGAAAAATTGAAGCAATAAAGGGAATTAGTGTCGTTGTAAATCAAGGCGAAATTGTCACTCTCATCGGGGCAAATGGTGCAGGCAAAACAACAACGTTGAAAACTATTTCCGGTCTGCGGCCTGTCTCATCAGGTTCAATAACATTCGATGGCCAGGAAATCTCTTCAATGTCACCCCACGAGCGCGTGGAACTTGGCATCTCGCAGGTGCCCGAAGGGCGCGGAATTTTCCCAGGTATGACCGTGTTAGAAAATCTTGAGATTGGAAAGTACTTCCGTAAGAATAGAAAAGCCGAGATGAATGAAGACCTCGATAAGATTTATCAACTTTTTCCACGCTTGAAAGAACGCACCTCTCAATCTGGCGGAACGCTTTCTGGGGGAGAGCAGCAGATGTTGGCAATTGGGCGCGCACTAATGGCACGTCCGAAAGTATTACTTCTTGATGAGCCATCCATGGGTCTTGCTCCGATGATGATTCAAAATATTTTCAATATCATTACAGAAATCAATACGAGTCTTGGGACGACTATTTTGCTCGTTGAGCAAAATGCCCAGCAGGCACTTCAACGCGCACACCGCGCATATATTTTGGAGACTGGAAACGTCGTTAAAGAGGCACCAGCCGCCGAACTTCTCAACGATCCTGCCGTACGTGAGGCCTATTTAGGAACTGGCGCGCACTCGTAATTTATTTGCGCTCGGCCAAAATCAAACAGGTTATGCGGGATGTGCACGTTCTCTCACCTTTGTCATTTGTAATGACAACGTCATAAGAGCATAAAGTTTTTCCAAGCGAGAGCGCAGTCGCTACCGCTGTAACGACTCCCTCAGTAGCTGATTTATGGTGCGTGGCGTTTATATCCACACCGACAATCATTCGTCCTGGACCTGCATGCAAGGCTGCTCCGACCGAACCAAGCGTCTCTGCAAGAACCACACTTGCTCCACCATGGAGTAGACCAAGGGGTTGTGTATTCCCCTCAACTGGCATCGTCGCAACTAATCGCTGGGGAGAGGCTTCGATAATTTCGATACCCATCTTTATCCCGAGTGCACCGCCGCCACGTTCCTGAATAATTTTAAGGAAATGATCATTGCTCATAAGACCAGAGTGTATCTGGCAAACTAGAATAGGCGCGTGAACAAACGCCTATTACTCATTGATGGGCACTCAATGGCTTATCGGGCATTTTTCGCCCTTCCAGCAGAAAACTTCACGACCGCAACTGGCCAGCATACAAATGCGATTTATGGCTTTGCCACGATGTTGCTCTCATTGTTGATTAGCGAGAAGCCAACACATGTTGCCGTTGCCTTTGATGTTTCGAGAAAAACCTTTAGATCAGAGATTTTCCCTGACTATAAAGCAACACGTGCTAAAACCCCCGATGAGTTCCGTTCTCAGATGTCCTACCTACACGAACTAGTCGCCGCCTTTGGAATTACGAGCTTTGCCGTAGATGGTTATGAGGCCGATGACGTATTAGCCACAATTGCTAAGGCAGCTGAGCGCGAGGGCGCCGAGGTTTTAATCTGTACGGGAGATCGCGATTCATTCCAGTTGATAAATGAAAAAACTACAATCCTTTATCCAAAGCGCGGAGTAAGTGAGTTGGCACGTATGACGCCGACGGCCGTCATCGAGAAATATGGAATGTCACCGGAACAGTATCCAGATTTTGCCGCTTTGCGCGGAGATCCAAGCGATAACTTGCCATCAGTACCTGGTGTAGGAGAGAAAACTGCAGCTAAGTGGATTGTTGAATATGGATCTCTTAAAGAGTTAATTGCTAACGTTGACAAACTCGCAGGCAAAGTGGGGCAATCGCTACGAGATTCAATCGACAGTGTAATTCTCAACAGTGAACTTACTGCCTTAGTTACCGATGTTCCCTTGGAGTTATCAATAGATAAGCTCGCTTGGCTCGGAGCCGATGAAACTAAAACGAATCCGCTCTTTGACATACTTGAGTTTAAAACGCTCAAAGATAGATTAAAACCAATTTTGATTAAAACTAATGCTCCGGCAAATGAGGAGCCTGAATTTACGCTCTTTGCCGATGTGGTGAGTGAAGGCGTTCTAACTTCCAAAGAGGCGGATGCAAAAATTGCTGCACACTCTGGTCCAATCGCCGTTGCATTCTCCTTAGTAGATGAAAAACTGCATCGTTATGCCGTCGCTCTTTCACCTGACGATGTCTTTTTAGTTCATTTATCGGCAATGGGAGATTGGGCTAAGGATCCAACTGTTAAGAAGTTGGCTCATGATGCTAAATCTCTTGCACGCAGCGTGCCATTTCTGGGCGTTGAGTTTGATACTTCACTCGCAGCATATTTAGTAAATCCTGGTGTGCGAGCCCAAAGCTTTAACGATATCCAAGAGCGCTGGGGGAATGGTTCTCCGATTAATTCGTCAACGCCAGAGCAAGAGCTTTTAACTTCTGCCAGAGCCCTATTTTCACTTCGCGATTCATTAACTCGAGAGTTAGAAGAGCGCGGTTTAACTGAGCTATTCCTAACGATGGAACTTCCAATTGCCGAACTACTGGCAACTATGGAAAGCATAGGTATCGCCGTTGATCGGCCAGAGTTAGAGCGCCTGCGTGCCTTCTTTGAAGGTGAAGTGGCACGTGAAACGAAGGCTGCCCATGAGTCTGCAGGCCATGAGTTCAATGTTGCATCGCCTAAACAGTTACAAGTTGTCCTCTTCGATGAGTTAAAACTTCCTAAGACGAAAAAGATTAAGACTGGTTATACAACCGATGCGGAAAGTCTGGATTGGTTGCACCAAAATAGTGGCCACCCACTCCTGACCCATCTGTTGAGAATTCGCGAAACTAAGAAGCTAGCAACGACGGTGGATGGTTTAATTACAGAGATTGCCCCCGATGGCCGCATCCATACCCACTTTGGACAGACCGTGACTTCAACGGGTCGACTCTCATCTATCGGACCGAACCTGCAAAATATTCCGGTTCGCACCGAAGAGGGTCGCACAATTAGAAATGCGTTCATTGCCGGCAAGGGCTATGTCGGTCTATTGACCGCTGATTACAGTCAGATTGAAATGCGAATCATGGCCCACCTTTCAAACGATGAAAAGCTTTTAGCCGCCTTTGAGTCCGGTGAGGATTTACATGCAACAATTGCTGCAGTTATTTTTGGTGTAAAAGCGCAGGATGTTGATCCAGAGATGCGCCGGCAAATTAAAGCAATGTCTTACGGCCTGGCATACGGATTATCTTCATATGGCCTATCGGCCCAACTTGGAATTAGTCCGGGAGAGGCACAGGGTTTAATGGATACATATTTCCAACGATTTGGTGGAATTCGCGACTACTTAAAAACCGTAGTTGAAGATGCGCGCAAAGTGGGTTACACCGAAACAATTATGGGTCGTCGTCGCTACCTTCCCGATTTGATGAGTGATAATCGTCAACGTCGCGAAGTGGCAGAACGAATGGCACTGAATGCTCCGATTCAAGGTTCGGCCGCTGACATTATTAAGTTAGCGATGCTTAAAGTTCAAGCTGCCATAAAGAAGGAAGATCGTAAATCACGATTGCTGTTGCAGATTCACGATGAGCTAATTATAGAAGTAGTCGCGGGTGAAGAAGATGTTATGAGCACGCTGGTTAAACGTGAAATGGGAGCGGCCTATCCGCTTAAAGCCCCACTCAATGTCAGTGCGGGTTTAGGCCTGACGTGGCACGAAGCTGCACATTGAGCAACTAAGTATTAATTGGTGAGTTTCCTTCTTTAGCACTTATATCTTCATCATCGGTTGGAATGCGATTTGCCTCCTTTAACCGCTCTCGCCCAATCGTTAAAACTAGATTTCCTAAACCGATTGAGACTGCAGTTAGCGCTAAACAGAAAGTTGGAGATATTTTTTCAGAGAGTATCCCACCCACAGCTGAACCGAGTGACATCACACTTCCTTCAACGGTCCAAAGCCAGGCCATATATGAAACTGCCGAACCTTTAGGTCTTACGGCCTCCATAACTTCCCAATAGAAAACTTGAATCGCGCCACCAACAAAGCCTAAAAACGCACCAGCTAAAGCCATGGACCAACCGGGATGTGTAAATGCCATTGGGATTGAGACTACAAACCACACTAGATACGTTTTTCTTAGGGCGGCAAGAGATGATGTGCGTCTAGAAATCAAGCCCGCAATTAAGCCACCAATGATGCTTGAAACGCCCATTGCCGCAAAGACCCAAGCCGTGCGGTGTGGCACCTTTTCTATTGTTGCAAATGCAGGCACAGCAACATCAAAGATTCCCCAACCAAAACCTATAAATGATCCCTCTAACATCATTAAGCGAAGTGCGGGACTACGCCACAGAGACTGTGCACCAACTTCTCTCTTCTCTGGCCTCCAATCTCTCGAAACCGGTGCGAAACCAAGTGCACCGCCACCGGTAATCATGAGCAAAGCTGCCAACAGCAGCGCACTTCCAGGATGGCTCGACAAAGCTAGCGAAGTCGCAATAACGGGACCGATAACTCCTGCGGTATTCATTACCGAGGTATCGACGGCGTATGCAGTACGAAGAAAATCCCCAGTGACGATTGTTTTCCAAAGTGGTCGTATCGATAAATTAATCGGTGGTGCAGTCAGTCCCATAATAATTCCCATGATAAGAATAACCACTGACGAGTGTGAACTATTTACAATAATCATCATCGATGCATAGCCGGGAACGAGAATTCGAAGCGGCCATTTCTGCCCGTACTTATCAATGAGAGTTCCACGAAGACCAGCAGTAAACGAGCCCGCTAATGAGTTCGTTCCAATGACTAACCCTGCTAATGCGATTGAGCCAGTCTCTTGTTGAGCTTTAAAAAATAGGGCTAAGCCCACCATTCCATAGGCAACTCGGGCAGGAAAAGCCGCGAGCACCAGTACCCAAACGTTTGGGAGAGCGAAGAGGGCGCGATAGCGATTCATGATGGGTATAAGTCTATTCTTTGAGCGTAGAAATGCGCACGGATTTGCCCCAGAGTGCACTCAAACCGTACCCTTGCCCTCCAGCCGCAAACGCGGGTACTTCTACTCATCTATCCCTACGGAGCTCACTTGTCTACAACAACACCAGTAATTGCAGTAAATGACATCGGATCGGCCGCTGATTTTCTAGCCGCAATCGAAGGAACAATTAGAAATTTCAATGACGGAGATCTAGTCACAGGAACAATCGTCCAGGTCGGTCGCGAAGAGGTTCTCGTTGACATCGGATACAAGACTGAAGGCGTAATTCCTTCTCGCGAACTTTCAATTCGCCACGATGTAGACCCAAATGAGATTGTTAAAGTTGGCGAAAGCATTGAAGCTCTCGTTCTACAAAAAGAAGATAAAGAAGGTCGCCTCATTCTTTCCAAGAAGCGCGCACAGTACGAGCGCGCCTGGGGAGATATCGAAGGCAAGAAAGAGCGCGATGAAGTTGTCATCGGAACTGTTATTGAGGTTGTTAAGGGCGGACTCATCGTCGACATCGGTCTTCGTGGTTTCTTGCCAGCATCCCTTGTTGAAATGCGCCGCGTTCGCGACTTAACGCCATACATTGGCAAGCAAGTTGAAGCCCGCATTATCGAGCTCGATAAGAATCGCAACAACGTCGTTCTTTCACGTCGTGCCTTCCTTGAGCAGACACAATCAGAGTCACGCACAACATTCCTTAACCAGCTACAAAAGGGTCAAGTTCGCACAGGTGTTGTCTCATCTATCGTGAACTTCGGAGCTTTCGTAGATCTTGGTGGAGTTGACGGTCTCGTTCACGTCTCTGAACTTTCTTGGAAGCACATCGATCATCCAGGTGAAGTTGTTGAAGTTGGCGACGAGGTTACTGTTGAAGTTCTCGAAGTTGATTTCGAGCGCGAGCGTGTTTCACTCTCACTTAAGGCTACACAAGAAGATCCATGGCAGGCATTTGCCCGCACACACACAATCAATCAGGTTGTTCCAGGTGTTGTGACAAAGCTTGTTCCATTCGGTGCATTTATCCGCGTACACGAGGGCATTGAAGGCCTCGTTCACATCTCAGAGTTGGCCGAGCGCCACGTTGAGATTCCAGAGCAGGTTGTCGCAGTTGATGACGAGCTCTTCGTAAAGATTATCGATATCGATCTAGAGCGTCGTCGCATCTCACTTTCATTGAAGCAAGCAAATGAAGGACATGAGATTGAGATTGAAGCATTTGATCCAACTCAGTATGGAATGGCTGCGCGTTATGACGCAGAGGGAAACTTCATCTACCCAGAAGGTTTCGATTCAGAGACTCAAGAGTGGAAGCCAGGACATGAAGTTCAGCGCGAAGAGTGGGAGCGTCAATACACTCAAGCTCAAGAGCGCTTCATGGCACATAAAAAGCAGAAGGCCGAAGCAAAGGCCGCAGATGCTGCAGCAACTCCTGAAGATGGCGCAGTAGAGGCCGTCGCAGAGGCTGTAACAGCAGAATAAATACTTGAATGAAAGGCCCGGCGTAACTGCCGGGCCTTTTTTCATTTCAAAGGAGTCCATTGAAGACGTGAGCTGTTGTCTTTTAACCTCACTTACTTCTAATGCACTCTCTTTGAAACAATCAAGACAAGCTGGCGCTATCCTTTCTGCATGCGTGTTGTGGCTCTCACTGGAGGAATCGGTTGCGGTAAGTCTCTTGCGGCCGAATACTTCGCCGACCACGGAGCGATAGTTATTGATGCCGACCAGTTAGCGCGCGCAGCTATTGAGCGGGGATCAACGGGATTCGATGAAGTTGTTGCGATATTCGGCGATTCAATTTTAAGAGATGGCGAAATAGACCGCCGAGCCTTAGGTGAATTGGTTTTTAAAGATCCAACCAAGAAAGCTGCGCTAGAGGCAATTATTCATCCATGGGTGCGCAGTGAGTTTGAAGCTGCAGTTGCCTCGCTGACGGGAAATCAAACTTTGGTCTATGAGATTCCGCTTCTCTTTGAGTCACATGGGGCCGATCGATTTGAAACTGTTATTACAGTTGAGGCCGATATGGACAAGCGCATTTCTCGGCTCCGAGAAAAAGGACTACACCTATCGGAGATTCAGGCTCGGATGGCGTCTCAAGCCTCACGCGAAGAGAGGGTCTCGATCGCCGACTTCGTCATAGAAAACAGCGGCTCCAAGGATGATTTGCTGCGCCAAGTGGAAAATATTTGGGAGGCTTTAGCCACCTCTTCAAAGTAGAATCACTTAATGCGCCCGATATCCGACTTACAGCGACGGGTCGAGCCATTTGAAGTTATCAGCGATTACATTCCGGCGGGAGATCAGCCCGAAGCTATCGCTGAAATTGCTCGGCGTTTTCAAGCTGGCGAACAAGACGTTGTCTTACTTGGTGCAACTGGAACGGGAAAGTCGGCAACAACGGCTTGGTTGATTGAAAAACTGCAACGGCCGACATTAGTTCTTGCACCAAATAAGACTTTAGCTGCCCAGTTAGCCAATGAGTTTAGAGAGCTCTTACCCAACAATGCCGTTGAGTATTTCGTCTCATATTACGATTATTACCAACCTGAAGCTTATGTGCCACAGACCGATACTTTTATTGAAAAAGACTCCAGCGTTAACGATGAAGTCGAACGGCTACGCCACTCAGCAACTAACTCATTGCTCACCCGCCGCGATGTAATTGTCGTTGCCACGGTTTCCTGTATTTATGGACTTGGTACTCCGCAGGAATATATCGACCGGATGGTTACATTGAGAGTAGGGGAGGAGATCGAGCGAAATGCTCTCCTTCGACGATTTGTAGATATCCAATACAAGCGAAACGATGTCGCCTTTGAGCGGGGCACTTTTCGAGTACGTGGAGACACAATCGAAATTATTCCGATGTATGAAGAGCTGGCAATTCGAATAGAGATGTTTGGCGATGAGATCGAGAAGATTTCTACACTTCACCCGCTAACGGGTGAGATCATGCGCGATGAGACTGAAATGTATATCTTTCCGGCAACTCATTACGCGGCGGGTCCAGAAACAATTAAACGGGCAGTTGGCGATATTGAGGATGAACTTCAAATTCAATTGAATCTATTTGAAAAGCAGGGAAAACTGCTTGAAGCTCAGCGCCTTCGCATGCGCACAACTTTTGATGTAGAGATGATGGAACAGATCGGATTCTGTAGCGGAATCGAGAACTATTCACGTCATTTAGATGGCCGTGGACCAGGCTCTGCTCCGAACTGTTTGTTGGATTACTTCCCTGAGGATTTTCTGGTTGTTATTGATGAGAGCCATGTGACCGTTCCGCAGCTCGGTGCAATGTATGAAGGTGATGCATCCCGAAAGCGCACCTTGGTCGAACATGGTTTCCGCCTGCCAAGTGCGTTAGATAACCGACCTCTGAAGTTTCCTGAATTTCTAGAGCGCACTGGTCAGAAGCTTTACCTATCGGCAACACCGGGTAAATATGAGATGGCTAAAGTTAATGGTGATGTGGTCGAGCAAGTTATTCGCCCAACTGGCTTAATAGATCCGCAGATTGTCATTAAGCCCATTAAGGGACAGATCGATGATCTATTAAACGAGATTAGTATCCGCGCCGAAAAGAATGAGCGCGTTCTTGTTACAACGTTGACCAAGAAGATGTCCGAGGATTTAACTGAGTACATGCAGGAAAAGGGTGTGCGCGTGCGCTATTTACACTCAGAGGTTGATACTTTGCGCCGAGTTGAACTGCTACGCGAACTGCGCATGGGTGATTACGACGTTCTGATTGGAATCAACTTACTGCGCGAAGGTTTAGACCTTCCAGAGGTTTCTCTCGTCGCGATCTTAGATGCCGATAAAGAGGGCTTTTTGAGATCTGCTACCTCACTTATTCAAACCATTGGACGTGCTGCGCGAAATGTTTCCGGCGAAGTCCATATGTACGCCGATAACATCACCGATTCAATGGCCAAAGCCATCGATGAGACCAACCGGCGCCGTGCAAAGCAAGTTGCCTACAATGCAGAGCGTGGCGTAGATCCTCAACCTCTGCGCAAAAAAATTGCAGATATCACCGACTTGATTAACCGCGAGAGTGAGGATACCGAGGCGATTCTTGCAACAAGCAAAAAAGCTAACCAGAAAACCCTTGCATCGGCGGGACTCTTCACGAAAAGCTCAGTGACTCTGCCACGCCAAGAGTTGATTGGATTGATAGGCTCGCTCACTGATCAGATGAAGAATGCCGCCGCCGAACTTCAGTTCGAGGTCGCTGCACGCCTGAGAGATGAGATTAAGATTTTAAAGCGTGAACTTCGTTCAATGGAAGAGGCTGGGGTTTAGTGAGTATCGATAAGTTAGTGGTCCGTGGTGCCCGCGAGCACAACCTCAAAGACGTCTCAATTGAACTTCCGCGTAACGCCCTCATTGTTTTTACTGGACTCTCGGGCTCGGGTAAATCATCGCTTGCTTTTGACACTATTTTTGCCGAGGGACAACGCCGCTACGTCGAATCTCTATCGGCTTACGCCCGTCAGTTCTTGGGCCAAATGGACAAGCCCGATGTGGATTTTATTGAAGGCCTATCTCCTGCAGTCTCTATCGATCAAAAATCTACGAACCGAAATCCGCGTTCGACTGTCGGCACAATTACCGAGGTCTATGACTACTTGCGTCTTCTCTTCGCCCGCGCGGGTCGTCCGCACTGTCCTAACTGTGGCAAAGCGGTATCGCGCCAATCTCCGCAACAAATTGTGGATCAAATTTTAACAATGCCAGCGACAACGAAGTTTCAAGTTTTAGCTCCAGTTGTACGGGCGCGAAAAGGTGAGTTCGTCGATCTATTTGCCGAACTAATCACTCAAGGCTATTCACGTGCCCGTGTCGATGGCACAGTCGTAGCACTCACGGAAGTTCCAAAGTTAAAGAAGCAGGAAAAGCACACCATCGAAGTAGTAGTCGATCGATTAACTGCCAAAGTTGAAAGCAAGACACGCTTGACCGATTCAATTGAAACTGCCCTTCGTTTAGCATCTGGAATCGTCATTTTAGATTTTGTAGATGCAAAATCGGCCGACAAAGAGCGTACCTTCAGCGAGCACTTAGCCTGTCATGACTGCAACTTATCTTTTGAAGAGTTAGAGCCTCGATCATTTTCTTTTAACTCGCCCTTTGGTGCCTGCCCTGAGTGCTCTGGAATCGGTACAAAGTTAGAGGTCGATGAGGATCTGATCATCCCTGATGACTCGATCTCCATTAATGACGGTGCAATTGCGCCTTGGTCAGGCGGGCAATCATCGGATTACTTCATCCGTTTATTAGAAGCCCTTGCTAAAGATATGCCTTTCTCGCTTGATATTCCGTGGAAGAGGATCTCTGTAAAAGCTCGCGAAGCAATCATTAACGGCTATGAGTATGAGATTAAAATGAAGTACAAAGGTCGTTATGGCACCAAGAACTACACGACGGGCTTTGAAGGCGTTGTTCCTTTCATTCACCGTCGCCACAGTGAGACCGATAGTGATTACAGCCGCGATAAATACGAGGCCTATATGCGCCAGATACCATGTCATGTCTGTGCCGGTGCGCGTTTAAAGCCGGAAGTATTGGCAGTAACAATTGGCAATAAGAATATCTCTGAGATTACAGAACTATCAATTTCTGAGTGCGCCGAGTTTCTAAAAAACATTAAATTAACTAAGCGCGAAGCCCAGATTGCCGAACGGGTGATGAAGGAAGTCCACGCCCGCTTAGGCTTCCTTCTCGACGTTGGTCTGGATTACCTATCCCTTGCTCGCCCTGCAGCCACACTCTCTGGCGGAGAAGCCCAACGAATTCGCTTAGCGACCCAAATTGGTAGCGGCCTAGTTGGCGTTCTCTACGTCTTAGATGAGCCAAGCATTGGTCTGCATCAACGCGATAACCGCCGCTTAATTGAAACGCTCACACATTTGCGCGATCTTGGAAATACTTTAATTGTCGTTGAACACGATGAAGAAACCATCCGTACCGCCGATTGGATTGTAGACATTGGGCCAGGAGCTGGGGAACACGGCGGTCATGTCGTTGTCTCTGGAAGTTACGAAGAGCTCATTGCATCGAAAGATTCGATTACTGGTGCTTATCTATCGGGTCGTAAATCAATTGCGATTCCAGAGGCGCGTAGACCAATTGATACAAAGCGCATGTTGACCGTTAAGGGTGCAAAAGAGAATAACTTGCAGAACATCGATGTTGACATTCCACTCGGCGTATTTGTCTCAGTAACGGGAGTGAGCGGTTCTGGAAAATCAACGCTCGTCAACGATATTTTGTACACAACCCTTGCGAACAAACTCAATGGTGCACGTCTGGTTCCAGGCCGTCACCGCAGTGTCACTGGCGTAGATCTTCTCGATAAAGTTGTGCACGTTGACCAATCTCCAATTGGCCGTACGCCTAGATCTAACCCAGCTACTTATACAGGGCTGTTCGATAAAGTTCGCGCGCTGTTTTCTGAAACAACTGAGGCCAAGATTCGTGGCTATCAGCAGGGACGTTTCTCATTTAACGTCAAGGGCGGGCGCTGTGAGAACTGTTCGGGCGATGGAACAATCACAATCGAAATGAACTTCTTACCCGATGTCTATGTGCCATGCGAGGTCTGCCATGGTGCCCGTTATAACCGCGAAACCCTTGAGGTTCATTACAAAGGCAAGACAATCGCCGATGTTTTAAATATGCCGATTCAAGAGGCAAACACATTTTTCGAATCCGTACCAACTATCGCTAGATTCCTAAAGACCCTCAACGACGTTGGACTTGGATACGTGCGCTTAGGCCAGTCTGCGCCAACGCTGTCAGGCGGTGAAGCCCAGCGCGTAAAGCTCGCAACTGAGCTCCAACGCCGCTCAACTGGGCGAACTATCTATGTACTGGATGAGCCAACTACCGGACTTCACTTTGAGGATGTGAGCAAACTGCTCATAGTTCTTAACCGTCTGGTTGATACAGGCAATACCGTTATCGTCATCGAACACAACTTAGATGTTATTAAATGCTCTGACTGGGTAATAGATATGGGGCCAGAGGGCGGATTCCGCGGGGGATTAGTCGTCGCCGAAGGAACACCTGAAGCGGTTGCGCTAGTTAAGACAAGTTACACCGGTCAATATCTAGCACCAATGCTTGCGACTAATAGAAAAGTAGCAGTTAAGAAGTAGCGCGATGGCAGATCCTCAAAGTTATCGGCCAACCAACATTCCCGAACACCCTGGTGTGTACCGCTTTTACAACAAAGAAGAGAAAGTGATCTACGTTGGTAAGGCAAAGAATCTAAAAAATCGCCTCAGCAATTACTTCCAGGCAAATTTGGCTACCAAAACGCATCGGATGGTTAATGAAGCGGTTCGTGTAGATTGGACAATTGTCAGTACCGAACTAGAGGCGTTGGCGTTAGAGTTTAGCTGGATCAAACAGTATCAACCGAAGTACAACGTTCAATTCAAAGATGACAAGTCTTATCCTTATTTGGCCTTGTCGCTCAATGAAGAATATCCAATGATTTTCATTACCCGCAAAGACAAACGACCTGGGCTGAAGTACTTTGGTCCGTATACAAATGCGTGGGCGCTTCGAAACACGTTCGAAGTCCTACTCAAGGTTTTTCCGGTCAGATCATGCTCCTCTTCAAACTTCACGCGTGCACAGCGCAGCAATAGGCAGTGCCTGCTAGGCGACATTGGTAAATGTGCTGCACCATGCGTTGACTGGATCTCAAAAGAGGACCACAAAAAATTAGCTGAACAACTCAATGAGTTCATGGAGTCCGGGATGGAAAATATCCTGCCAAAGTTGCACGATGAGATGAATGCAGCCGCAGCCAATGAGGAGTTTGAAAGAGCGGCGCGCCTTAGAGATCAGATCGAATCATTTGAGAAGGCGCAAAAATCGACTGATGGTAATTTCTCCGATGATCTAGATGGCGATTTCATCTCTATCTATCACGATGGATTCCATGCCGCGGGCTCTATCTTTTCAATGCAACGCGGATCAGTGAAGGGTTCCAGATCTTGGATAGTTGATCAAGAGATGGCTCTTGAAGGCCAAGATGAGTTAACTGCATTGTTGTACTCAATCTATGGAACTGGAGCAATCCCGGTTCCTCGCAATATCTATATCAACTCAGACCCTATTGATAAAGAACAGTTAGAGCAGTGGCTTGGTGGAATTGGTTCGACTAAGGTCGATATCAAGGTTCCACAACGCGGAGAAAAGATGGAGCTCTTAGCAACGGTCAAACGCAATGCCCAATACTCACTGATTCAATTCTTAAGTAAGCGTTCAACCGATGCGGCCGTTAGCGGTAAAGCGCTGATTGAGATAGAGCAAGCGCTCGATCTGCCTAAACCTCCACTTCGAATTGAGTGTTTTGATATCTCCAATATTTCGGGAACCTCCGTGGTCGCATCAATGGTTGTCTTTGAGGACGGTCTGGCGAAAAAGAGTGAGTATCGCAGGTTCATTATTAATACCGATGAAGGTTTTGATGACACTCGAGCTATGCATCAAGTGATCACGCGTAGATTAAAACGCCTCATAGATGACCGATCGGTGGATTCGGCGGAGGTTGCTGAGCTAGGAGGAAAGTTAAGTAAGTTTTCATATCCACCGCAACTCATCGTTGTCGATGGAGGTGCACCTCAAGTTAACGCCGCCGCCCGCGCATTGACTGAACTTGGAATTTCTGACATTGCACTCTGCGGTTTAGCTAAGCGTTTGGAAGAGGTGTGGCTTCCCGGCTCACCAGATCCATTAATCTTGCCAAGGTCTAGTGAGGGCCTTTATTTACTGCAGCGAATTCGCGACGAGGCTCACCGCTTTGCGATTACTTTCCACCGCTCGCGCCGCTCTAAAGTAATGCTCGAGTCAATTCTTGATGAGATTCCGCAACTAGGGCAGGCACGTAGAAAAGCGTTGTTGGAACGATTTGGCTCAGTAGCTGCCATTCGTAAGGCAACGGTGGAAGATATCGCTGCGACACCGGGTATAGGTAGCAAGATTGCCGCAGTTATAAGTGAACACCTTTTAGCTATTAGTTCGCAACAAATAAATACCGCATCGGGTGAGATTGTGGAGAGTAAGTAGTGACTCCAGATTTTTTCGATTCTACAAATGAACTGCAGATCGATTCATTTACTAAGTGCGCACGAGAGATGCTCGCGGATTATGGCCTAAATGAGGTTGAGGTTAAGTGCATTAATTATGAGTTCAATGCCACTTTTTCAGTAGTTACTAGTACAGGAGATAAATACGCCTTACGCCTTAATGTGAACTCCACCCGTACGCAGGAGAACATGCACGGCGAGATCGAGTTTGTTGACTTCATGGCAAGGGTGCCAGGGTTAAAAGTTCCAAGACCTGTTGCCAATAGTAAAGACAGTTATATTTCTTCGATTCACCACGCAGAATCAGGAAAAGACATCTTTGGCATTCTCTACACCTGGCTTGAAGGTGAAGAGATTGGTGATGAGCCAACGCTTGATCAGTTGATTAAAGTTGGCGCGGCGATGGCAACGATGCACCAAAACTCACGTCGATTCGAACTTTCAGAGGCGGCGCAGTTGCCCACCTTTAATGATTGGCTGTGGGGAACTGAAGGTTTTTTGCTCAGCGATAAATCCTTACTGACTTCACAGGAGTTCATTGCAATCAAGTCAGCCGTTGAGATTATCGAGGCTGACACACGAAATCTCTTTGCTGCGAATCCAATTCAGGTCATTCATGGCGATTTTCACGGGTGGAATCTGATGTGGCACGAGGGTGAACTGTTTATCTTTGATTTTGATGATTGTGGCTATGGAATTCCTCATCAGGACTTAGCCGTTATGTTGTATTACTTGGATACCCCTGAACAAAATGCTGCGGTTCTTGAAGGATATAAATCGGTCTGCGAACTTCCGAGATATACAAAGGCGCAGATGAGCTCATTGCTTCTGCAGCGTAGATTGTTCCTACTCAACTATTTGTATGAAACCAAGAATCCTGAACATAAAGCTATGTTGCCCGCCTATCTGGCCAAGAGCATGGAGCGTGTTGGCGGGTTCTTGACAGATGTAAGAGGATAAGACCATGAGTAGCAGTGAGATATTGATTTTAACTGGAATGTCTGGCGCCGGCCGTTCTACCGCAGCACATGCTCTGGAGGATTTGGGTTGGTATGTGGTCGACAATTTGCCGCCATCGCTTCTGCCGCAGTTAGTTGGGAAAGGCACTGGTCCAGAAGGCAAAGAGTATGCAGTTGTTGTCGATGTGCGTGGAGGGCATTTCTTTGATGAACTCATGGCAGCCCTTGATGAGTTGAAAAATAATGGTTCGGCATATCGTTTAGTTTTTCTCGATGCCACAGATCAAATGTTGGTGCAACGTTTTGAATCCACCCGCAGGCCTCATCCATTGCAGGGCTCAGATCGAATCGTTGATGGAATTGCACGAGAGCGCGAAAAGTTAGATGAAGTACGATCCCAGTGCGATGTAGCAATCGATACGACAAATCTGAATGTGCACCAGTTAGAAAAGAGAATTGGCGAGATTTTCGGTGGTGGCAAAGTTCAAGGAATCCGAATCAATGTTTTGTCTTTTGGGTATAAGTATGGAATTCCCGTTGACTCTGATTTAGTTCTAGATTGCCGTTTTATCCCGAACCCGCATTGGATTCCAGAGCTACGTCCACTCACGGGCTTAACGCCACAAGTGAGCGACAAAGTCTTAAGTAACGGTGGGGTCAAAGATTTCGTCAAAGCCTATGTAGATTTAGTTGCGTCGATGGTGCCTGGGTATATGCAGGAGGGAAAGAAGTATTTAACAATCGCCGTTGGTTGTACGGGTGGAAGGCACCGCAGTGTCGCGATTACTCAAGAGATAGCTAAACAACTCAATACGATTGACAATGGAATTTCGGCTTATCCAACGCACCGTGATGTAGGACGCGAATAGTTGTGAGCAAAGTTGTTGCTTTAGGTGGTGGTCATGGTTTGGCTGCAACTTTGTCGGCCCTGCGCGAGGTGACTTCGGACATCACTGCGATAGTTACCGTTGCCGATAACGGTGGCTCAAGTGGACGGTTGCGTGAAGAGTTTTCCATTTTCCCACCAGGTGATTTACGTATGGCCCTTGCCGCTTTATGTGCCGATGATGAGTGGGGTCGCACATGGGCCGACATCATGCAACACCGTTTTGTCAGCGACGGGCCACTCGATGGCCATGCGATGGGCAATTTATTATTGGCATCTCTATGGAATGAAGATAGTGATCCAGTTGTTGGTTTAGATCGCGTTGGATCACTGCTCAAAGTTATTGGTCGCGTCCTGCCAATGGCGGCCGTGCCATTAGATATTGAAGGAACTTTTAATACCTCCACCGGACGCATCGTTGTGCGCGGACAAAAAGAGGTCGCTACAGCCAAAGGGCGCATCGAATCACTTCGCGTTATTCCACAAAATCCACCAGCGCGCATGGAGGCGCTGACTGCAATCCGTGTTGCCGATTGGATCACGATGGGTCCAGGTTCGTGGTTTTCAAGCGTGATGCCACATCTGTTGGTTCCTATGCAGTTAGATGCACTCTCTAGGACTAAGGCCAAGAAGATTTTGATTCTTAATTTAGATGCCACTTCGAATTCGCCAGGTGAAGAGTTCGCTGGATCTACACCTGAGGAGCACCTTGAATTATTTGCCGAATATGCCCCAGAAGTTGAAATCGATTACTTCCTTGTCGATAAATCTGTGGTTCGAAATGAAAAGGAGTTGGCTCGAATAGCTAGAAAGCTCGGAGGACAGGTCGTTGCCGTAGATATTCGCAAGGCCCCAGGCAGTATCCATCACGATGTCACACAATTAGCTCTTCATTTGGGCCACATTATGCGTCAAAGTTTGGTTGGATAAGCCCATGGCAATGACAGCAGCAGTTAAAGATGAACTCAGCCGAATTTCAATTACTAAGCCGTGCTGCCGCAAAGCCGAAGTTTCATCCCTCCTTCGATTTGCTGGGGGACTGCATATCGCCGGCGGAAAGATTCTCATTGAAGTTGAACTTGAAACTTCTCAGAGTGCACGCCGATTGCGCAAAGATATTGCCGACATTTACGGCCATGATTCAGATTTAGCGGTTTTATCATCGGGTGGTTTGCGAAAAGGTTCGCGCTACGTTGTTCGAGTTATTGAAGCGGGCGATTCACTTGCACGCCAAACTGGACTTGTAGATTCGCATGGCCGACCAGTACGAGGATTACCTCCTCAAGTTGTCTCAGCTGCAATCTGTGATTCAGAGGCCGCCTGGCGCGGAGCATTTATCGCTCATGGCTCATTAACTGAGCCCGGTCGCTCGTCTTCACTTGAAATTACGTGTCCAGGTCCAGAGGCGGCCCTTGCATTAGTTGGTGCAGCTCGCCGAATGGGAATCGTTGCAAAGGCGCGCGAAGTTCGCGGCGTTGATCGTGTTGTTATTCGTGATGGCGATGCAATCGGAGTGTTGCTTACTCGACTCGGTGCGCATGAATCAGTTCTTGCGTGGGAAGAGCGCCGCATGCGCCGTGAAGTTCGCGCAACGGCCAATCGACTTGCTAACTTTGATGATGCAAATCTTCGTCGCTCTGCCCGCGCCGCCGTTGCCGCATCTGCTCGTGTGGCGCGCGCAATGGAGATTCTCGGGGCTACGATCCCCGACCACTTGAAAGAGGCCGGGGAGCTGCGCATCAATCACGGCCAAGCATCCTTAGAAGAGCTCGGCTCGCTGGCCGTTCCACCCATGACTAAGGATGCAATCGCTGGTCGAATCCGGAGATTGCTGGCAATGGCCGATAAACGTGCCAGTGAACTCGGAATTCCCGATACCGAGAGCGGGCTATCACCTGATTTGTTGAATTAAACACTCTTTCTAAGCAAGAGTGAGCGCTATACCCACTGATAGGATTCATCCCAAGACCCCAACGTTGTGGCAGCAATTCAAACCATCAACCGTTGGGTTTTCTATTCGAAAGCCCTCCATGAGCAGCAAGGACACATTTGATGATTAATGTCGGAATCAATGGCTTCGGTCGCATCGGTCGTAACTTCTTTCGCGCCAGCCTTACCAATCCAGAGATCAATATCGTGGGAATCAACGACCTCACTCCTAACGAGACTCTTGCCCACCTATTAAAGTACGACTCAATCTTGGGTCGCCTTGGTCTTGAAGTTACCTACACCGATGATTCAATCACTGTGGCTGGAAAGACGATCAAAGTCTTCTCAGAGCGCGACCCAGCAAATCTTCCGTGGGGCTCAGTTAAGGCAGATGTTGTCATTGAATCAACAGGAATTTTCACAAAGGCTGCCGATGCTCAAAAGCACATCACAGCTGGTGCCAAAAAGGTAATCATTTCAGCACCTGCTAGCGATGAGGACATCACTATCGTGATGGGCGTTAACCATGAAAAATACGATCCAGCTAACCACCACATTATTTCTAACGCCTCATGCACAACAAACTGCTTAGCTCCAATGGCAAAGGTCCTCAATGACAATTGGGGAATTGTGAAGGGCTTAATGACAACGATTCACGCCTACACAAATGACCAGCCAATTCTCGACTTCCCGCATAAGGATCTACGTCGCGGTCGCGCTGCTGCAATCAACATGATTCCAACATCAACGGGGGCAGCTAAAGCAATTGCCCTTGTTCTTCCCGAGCTCAAAGGCAAGCTCGATGGTTATGCCATGCGTGTGCCGGTTCCAACGGGCTCTGCAACTGATTTAACCGTTGAACTTGCTAAAGAGGCCACAGCTGCAGAGATTAATGCTGCGATGAAAGCCGCAGCTGAGGGATCACTTAAGGGATATCTGACATACACTGAAGATCCAATCGTCTCATCAGATATCGTCACCGATCCATCATCATGTATCTTCGATTCAGGTTTAACGAAGGTAATCGGCAATCAAGTAAAGATTGTCGGCTGGTATGACAATGAGTGGGGTTACTCGAACCGCCTCGTCGACTTGATCAGTTATGTGGGCAAGACGCTTTAATGCCAAATCTTGCAGATCTTGATGTAGGTGGAAAGCGAGTATTTCTTCGCTGTGATCTCAATGTGCCGTTAAAAGACGGCATCATTAAAGATGATGGTCGAATCAAAGCCTCGCTTCCAACTATTCAACTTTTGCTCAATAAAGGTGCATCGATTGTTATTGCAGCGCATTTAGGTCGCCCAAAAGGCGTACCTGCGGCGGAGTTTTCATTAGCTCCTGTTGCTAAGCGTCTTGGCGAATTGTTAGGACAAGAGATCATTTTCACCGGCGAACTCACGGGGGAGGCAATTGCAAAGACTGCAAAAGCTCTTAACCCGGGAGAAATTCTCTTGCTTGAAAATATTCGCTTTGATGCCGCCGAAACAAGCAAAGATGAGTCCGAACGTTTAGTTTTTGCGAAGCAACTTGCCGAACTTGCCGATGTATATGTCGGTGATGGATTTGGCGCAGTGCACCGAAAACACGCATCGGTCTTTGACTTACCTAAACTGTTGCCACATGCTGCCGGACTTCTTGTATCGGCCGAAGTGGACGTATTAAAGAAACTGACACAGAATCCTGCCCGTCCGTACGGTGTTGTTCTAGGTGGCGCGAAAGTCTCAGATAAACTCGCAGTCATTGAAAATCTTCTTGGCAAGGTCGATGTCTTGGCTATCGGTGGGGGAATGGTATTTACTTTTCTTGCCGCCCAAGGCAAAGAGATTGGCACTTCGCTAGTCGAGATAGAAATGATTGAAACAGTCAAAGGATTAATTGAAAGCGCACAAACAAAGGGTGTAAAACTTGTTTTGCCCACTGACATCGTTGTTGCGCCCAGCTTTAGCGCTGATGCACCGCCAACTGTAGTTTCAGTTGATGCGATCCCAGCTAATCAAATGGGTCTAGATATTGGACCAGTATCTTCGGGCGCGTTTGCAACTGAGATTGAAAAGTGCGTTACGGTTTTTTGGAACGGCCCAATGGGCGTCTTTGAATTTGCTAACTTTGCTGCAGGAACCAAGGTAGTTGCTTCTGCGCTGACTAAAGTTTCAGGCATCTCCGTCGTAGGTGGTGGGGATTCAGCGGCTGCAGTTCGCGCTTTAGGCTTTGCCGACTCTGATTTTGGATATATTTCAACCGGTGGTGGCGCATCACTTGAATACTTAGAGGGCAAGGAACTTCCTGGCCTAATGGCTTTAGGGTTATAAGGAGAAAAGTAATGCGTAAACCTTTAATGGCAGGCAACTGGAAGATGAATTTGAATCACCTCGAGGCCATCGCAGTTGCTCAAAAACTGGTTTACTCTCTCAACGATAAAGATTTCGACGCCGTTGATGTTTCAATAATTCCGCCTTTTACCGATATCCGTTCAATTCAGACTCTGATTGATGGAGATCGTCTGCGCTTAACCTATGGTGCGCAAGATTTATCTCCTGAGGCAAATGGCGCATTTACTGGAGATATCTCGGGTTCGATGTTGCACAAACTCGGTTGCACATATGTTTTAGTCGGACACTCCGAACGCCGCGCAATTCACGGCGAGACTGATGCCCTCATTAATCGCAAGATGAAGGCCGCCCTTGCTCACGAGATGATTCCAATTTTCTGTGTCGGTGAAGAATTATCAGTACGTGAATCTGGCGCACACGTTAGTCACGTTATTCGCCAAATTCGTGCCGGTCTTGAAGGCCTGAGCAAGCCAGATTTGAAGAAAATAGTTATTGCATACGAGCCCGTTTGGGCGATTGGTACTGGAAAAGTTGCAACGCCAGAGGATGCTCAAGAAGTCTGCGCAGCAATTCGCGAAGAGGTTGAAAATATCGGTTCACCTGAAATCGCCGCCGCAATGCGCATCCTTTACGGGGGTTCAGTGAAATCGCTCAATGTGGCTGAGATTATGGCCAAGCCCGATGTCGATGGCGCTCTCATAGGCGGGGCGAGCCTAGACCCTGAAGAGTTGGCAAAGATTGTGAAGTTTTACGCGCAAGGCTAAGTAAGTGCCAGGCCCAAATTGAAGGTATCCTTACCCTCTACGAAACAAGGAGTTTACTAACCGTGAAACTAGCTCTCTCGATTTTACTCATCATTACGAGTGTCTTGATGATCCTTTTGGTCCTACTTCATAAGGGCAAGGGAAGCGGACTCTCAGACTTGTTCGGGGGTGGAATCTCCTCCAACTATGGCGGTTCATCTGTTGTAGAGCGCAACCTTGATCGCATCACAATCGTTGTTGGTGGTCTTTGGTTTGCTTTCGTTGTAGCTCTTAGCCTTGTTCTCAAGTAAATCTTTTACATCACATTAGTTTTAGGGAGTAGTTAATGGCAAGTGCAATTCGCGGAAGCCGAGTCGGCGCCGGTCCAATGGGCGAAGCAGAGCGCGGCGACTCGATCGCCCGTGCATACGTTTCATATTTTTGTGCCAATGGACATGAAGTCCGTCCATCCTTTGCGGTGGAAGAGACTGTAGTTATTCCTGCAGAGTGGGACTGCCCAAAGTGTGGCTACCCAGCTGGACGCGATCGCAATAACCCACCTAGCCCGATTAAAAATGAGCCTTACAAGACCCACCTTGCCTACGTAAAAGAGCGTCGCACCGATGCTGAGGGCGAGCGTCTACTTGAAGAGGCTTTGCGTAAATTACGCGGAGATGATGATTAAATCGTTTTTAGCGCGCTAAGAAGTTCGTCAATACCCACGCTTCGGTTGGTTAAGTTCAATCGCAAGAGTGGGTATTTTCTTTTCTCGAGGGCCGCTGCATCACCTAGCGCTTGAGCGCTAATGAGAGTTTTGAATCCAAAGGATTGACCTGGGATTGCAAAATCTTGAGCTACATCGCCAGTGATTTGAAGGAAGGCACCATTTTGCTGCCCACCTTTGTGAAACTGTCCGGTTGAGTGCAGGAAACGCGGTCCCCAACCAAATGTGACGGGTCGATGCGATTTCTCAGAAAGTAAAGCGCGAAGCTCAACAATTTTCGCATCCGTTATTCGATCTAAATATGCCATGACGGCGACATAGCCACCGCTAGGTATTACGTCAATGAAATTATTAATCGCCGAAGTTAATGAATCTCCGTTACCAAAGATTTCAACAGCGCCATCGGTTGCAGCAGGGGTGAATGTGGGCAGAACTCCGGCCCACTTATCCAATAGAGTTGCAGTTGCCGCTTTAGCTTCAGTGACGTTGGGCTGGTTGAATGGATCTATTGCAAGGGCTACGCCAACGAGGGCCGTTACCCACTCCCAGATAATAAACTGCGATGCTAAATCACTCTCAATTACCAAGTCAGCTACTCCTGCATAAGCCACGGAAAAAGTATCAGCATTGCTGCCAGCTTCAATCACAATGGGAAGGCGACCAACTTGGTTCTTGCCAGTTGACTCAGCAACTAACTGCTCAACCCAGTCACTTAAACCTGGCATGCCAGAGCCTGCATCGCAGAAATCCACATATTGATTGGCTTTATATGCAATTGCGTAAGCCATATCGACAACGATTGATGGATCTTTTAGAAATGCCGCTTTTGTCTCGCTGGCGTTATCGAGCAAGACGGAGACATCAACGCCAATGAGCGCACTTGGTACTAAACCAAAGGCACTCAAGACACTAAAGCGTCCACCAACATATGGATCGGCATTAATGACGCTATAGCCGTCGGCCCTTGCACTGATATCTAGCGGAGAGTCGGGATCGGTAACAATAACGATGTGTTCTTGCGGGGCAAGGTTGGCATCTCTCAATAGTCTTTCAAAGAAAGCGCGTTGCGACGCCGTTTCAATTGTTGCTCCCGATTTAGAACTAACCACGACCAACATTTTTGATGCATCGCGATTAGCTATGTGGGCAATGTAATTGGGGTCAGTGGAATCGAGGATGAAGAGCTCGCGATTGTAAGTGCGCGCGATTACTTCTGGTCCAAGGGATGAGCCACCCATTCCACATAAAACCACGGTCAATTTATCGCGGTGTTTTGCAGAGAGAGCATCTAAAGCTGGCAGTAAATCTCGTGAGGCTTCAGGCAAATCAATCCAATTCAGGCGGACTTCCGCCTCGGCCGCAGCCTCTGCGCCCCACAACGTCGAATCTTTACGGGCTAAACGTTGATGGGCATCAACAAGTGCGATATATCGGGGATCAGTTCTATCGATTGAAGAGATCGCTTGTCCACTCAGTTGAGTCATTGTTTTTGAGCGACCTCTACCTTTGCTAACAACTCTCCCCAGGCCTGTGCAAATTTCTTCACTCCGTCGATCTCTAACTCGGTGGTGACGGCATTAAGGGAGATGTTAAGGGCTGACAGAGATTTAAATACTTCAACGGCGGCGGAATAATTATTAGTGATTGTGTCTCCGCGAACTACTCCATGATCGATGATGGCATCAAGGGTATTTTGTGGCATCGTGTTAACGGTGTGCGGTGCAATTAATTCAACAACATATCGAGTGTCGTCATATGCGGGGTCTTTGACTCCAGTAGATGCCCAGAGTGGACGTTGCTTATGCGCTCCGCGTTCGACTTGAGCTAACCAGCGTGGGGATGCAAATTTCTCTTCAAATAATTGATAGGCGAGGTGGGCATTTGCGATAGCGGCCTTGCCAAGAAGTTCTAGCGCTTCGGGACTGCCATTTGTTTTAAGAAGAGCATCAACGGCCGAATCGATGCGACTGACGAAGAAGGAGGCCACGGAGTGAACGTGAGAGGGATTAGTCGCGGCCTCAATGCCGGCCATGTAAGCATCAATTACTGCGCCGTAACGCTTAACTGAAAAAATTAATGTGACATTGACCGAAATTCCTTCGGCAATAAGTGCGGTCACTGCGGGAAGTCCTTCAAGGGTGGCAGGAACTTTAATCATGAGATTGGGGCGATCGATAATGCTCCACAACTCTTTACCCGCAGCGATTGTGCCGACAGTATCGCTAGCTAATCGCGGATCGACCTCAATGCTCACGCGCCCATCGATGCCTTTGCTCGAAGAGTAGATATCGCGAAAGAGGTCGCAGGCAGCTCTGACATCATCGGTCGTTAACTTTTTAACGCACTCATCAACGCTAACGTTTTTCAAAAGCGCAATATCAGCGGCGTATTCATCGGCGCCGGCAATCGCTGCAGCGAAGATACTTGGATTCGTAGTTACTCCAACAACGCCAGATTTTGCAATTCGAGAGGGGAGTGAGTGAGGATCGTTTCCCGTTATTTTCGCGCGCGATAAGTCATCGAGCCAAATGGAAGTTCCGCCACTGGCGACATCGTGAACGCTCATTTCAACGCTGCCTTAACTCGATTGACAATATTATCTACGCTGAAACCAAACTCAGAGAAGAGGCGCTTGGCATCGGCCGAAGCACCATAGTGCTCGAGAGAGATAGATATTCCCGAGTCTCCGATTAATTCGCGCCACCCTTGAGCGATTCCAACTTCGATGCTCACCTTCAATTTAATTGAAGCTGGAAGAACCGATTGTTTGTAAGCGCTATCTTGCTCGGCAAACCACTCAAGACATGGGGCGCTTACAACGCGGACGTTGATCGCCTCAGCAGCAAGAGCGCTTTGCACATCAAGGGCTAAGGAAACTTCAGATCCAGTTGCAATCAAAATAGCTACCGGGTTCGCGCAATCCTTTAATACATAAGCACCCTTAGCTGTTCCAGTTGCTGATGCACAAATTGTGCGATCAAATACGGGCAGATTTTGGCGAGAGAGAAGGATTCCGGCGGCACGGTTACGGACAACAATCTGCTTCCACGCCTCGGCGACTTCATTAGCATCGCCGGGTCTAATAACATCTAAGCCAGGAATCGCACGAAGGGCGGCAAAGTGTTCGATGGGCTGATGTGTTGGCCCATCTTCTCCGACGCCAATCGAGTCGTGCGTCCAGACGAAAGTCGATGCAATATTCATGAGTGCCGCTAAACGAACTGCAGGGCGCATGTAATCGCTAAAGACGGCAAAAGTTCCACCGAAAGATCGCGTCAGACCATGCAAAGCAATGCCGTTAAGAACCGATCCCATTGCATGTTCGCGAATTCCAAAGTGGATAACTCGTCCATAAGGATTAGCACCTTTGATTGCACTTGTGTCGGGCAGAAATGATCCACCACCCTCGATGCTGGTGTTATTAGATCCAGCTAAATCGGCAGAGCCTCCCCATAGTTCAGGCAGAGTTTGGGCGATTGCATTAATCACATCTCCGGACGCTGCGCGCGTTGCGATTTCTTTTCCAGGAGCAAATACAGGAATTGCTGAATCCCAGTTAGCGGGAAGCGTACGAGTTCGAAGTCGTTGCAGTAGCGCAGCTTGCGATGCATTGGCATCGCGCCACTTTGAAAACTCTAAATCCCACGTTGCACGAAGGGCGGCTCCACGCGATTTAACTTTACGCACATGAGCTAAAACCTCATCGGGCATTGCAAATTTTTCATAGGGGTTTAAACCGAGAAGGGTTTTAGTTGCGGCAATTTCTTCATCTCCCAATGCCGAACCATGTGACTTACCGGTTCCACGAAGATTAGGGGCAGGCCAAGCAATAACCGTCTTTAAGCGAATTAAGCTCGGCTTAGTGGTTTCGGCCTTTGCGGCAGTCATCGCGGCATCAAGGGCGGCAATATCAACGTTTCCATCTGCAGCGGCGGCAACGTCAATTACCTGCCAACCGTAAGCGCGGTAGCGCATTGATACATCTTCAGTGAAAGCATTATGCGTATCGCCTTCAATTGAGATTCGGTTGTCATCATAAATAATATTGAGATTTCCGAGCTCCTGTGTTCCAGCAAGGGATGATGCTTCAGCGCTCACGCCCTCTTGTAAATCACCATCAGAACAAATAACCCAGATGGAGTGATCGAAGATTGATTTCGTAGCAGTGGGATCTAATAATCCACGTTCATAACGCGCTGCCATCGCCATTCCAACTGCGGTTGCAACACCTTGCCCAAGGGGACCAGTTGTCATTTCAACGCCGGCAGTATGTCCATACTCTGGGTGGCCTGGCGTTAATGAACCCCAAGTTCTAAAACTCTCTAAATCTTTCATTTTGAGACCATAACCGCTATAGAAAAGTTGTGTGTACAACGTAAGGGATGAATGTCCACACGAGAGAATAAATCGATCGCGTCCAAGCCACTGTGGATCAGCTGGGTCGTGTACTAAGTGACGTTGAAATAAAAGATAGGCAACTGGTGCCAGTGACATCGCCGTACCTGGATGGCCATTGCCCACTTTTTGAACGGAATCGGCGGCTAAAGCTCGCGCATAAGCAATCGCTCGGTCATCGAGCTCGGTCCACCCTGAAATTGTGCTCATATCGCGCGTCCCATTTCTTCTCGTTGAACCGATAACCACACTCTCCAAGCAGCAATCCATACCAACGTAGAGCCAGCTAAATGCGTAGCGACGAGGAGTTCAGGCACGCCTTGAATATATTGAATCAGACCAATTAAACCTTGAGCTAAAGAGATAAGAGTGAAAATTGCGAGTAGTTTTTTAGTCGCGGGGCTGGTTTCTTTAGATAAATAAAAAGCAAAAGTAAGAAGCAATAGAAGTACGACCGCGCTTCCATGTAGCAAAGCCGCAGTTTGAATTTTTATATGAAGGCGCGGAGCATTGATATCGCCTGCATGTGGTCCAGCCCCGGTGACGACCGTTCCAAAAACAAGGACTACAGCTGAAAGTGATACGTGTGCGCGCGAGAAAATATCGGGTACAAGATGGGAAAGTTTCTTAACTGCTGGAGTATGACGACGCGTGAAAAGTGAAGTCGCTGCAGCTATCAAAATTATTGACAGTAGGAAATGGCTGGCAACTGAAATTGGATTTAGATGTGTCAGAACAGTTATGCCACCCAAAACTCCCTGCCCGAAAATTCCAAGAAATTGTCCGATTGCAAGAATTCGCAGATCTTTTCTACCGCTTCTAAGGACTGCAACGAGAGTTGTTAAGGCTGCAATGACGAGAACGAAAGTTATTAGTCGGTTTCCAAATTCAATCCATGCATGCACTTGGCCCTGAATCTGGCCGGCCACTGGAACATAGGAGCCGGGAGTGCATTGCGGCCACGTGGGGCAGCCCAGACCTGAGCCGGTAAGTCGGACTGCGCCACCAGTGACGACCAGGGCTCCTTGGAGAAAGAGGAGGATGGCAGTTGCTGGGGGGAGAATCCGCGCAGCAACACCGGCAGATTTACTCATGGCCATACCCTATTGCCCAGCGTGGCTTAGGGCTTGAAGTGGCCATTTGTGTCGAATTACGACACAATACTGTTGTGAAAATAGACCAGCGCCTGAAGGCGGCAAAGAGTGAGGATCCGCGCACCCGGGACCTTGTGGCTCGGTCAATTCTAGAAAATGGACCGTCGAGTGCTGCCACTCTCGCCACCCGTTTAGGTCTGACTCCCGCTGGCATCCGCCGCCATTTAGATCTGCTCGTCGCAGATGGCGTACTTGAGGCACGTGAACCGCACTCCGCCCTGAGTAGAGGTCGCGGTCGGCCATCAAAAGTATTTCTTATGTCGGACTCTGGACGCCAGAAATTCGAACATTCATATGATGATTTAGCGGTTTCGGCACTTAAATTTATGTCGGCCCAGCTGGGCGATCATTTAGTTAGTGCATTTGCTAATAACCGCGCCGAAGACATCGAACGTCAAGCCGCTATTGCGATTGCTAAGAAATCCAAGAAGAGCGTTGCCCTTGCCGAGTTTTTAACACAACAAGGTTATGCCGCGAGTGTTCAATCGCGTCCATTGGGTGAGGAGCTATGCCAACACCACTGCCCAATTGCACACGTCGCCTCTGAATTCCCGCAGTTATGCGAAGCCGAAACTGAAGCGCTATCCCGATTGCTCGGAACCCACGTTCAACGTCTGGCAACAATTGCACATGGCGACGGCGTTTGTACGACTTTTATTCCAACACCACAATCTAGTTCCAACAACGGAAAGGTACGTGCATGACAATCGCACATCCAGAACTCGAAGGCCTCGGAAATTACGAATACGGCTGGTCGGATAAGAGTGAGGTCGGCACTAATGCCCGTCGCGGAATTAACGAGGATGTCGTTCGAGACATCTCGCAAAAGAAGTCAGAGCCACAGTGGATGCTTGATCTGCGCTTAAAAGGTTTAGCGCTCTTTGAAAAAAAGCCCATGCCTACATGGGGCTCAGATTTATCGGGTATTTTCTTTGACACAATTAAATACTTCGTGCGCTCAACTGAAAAGCAAGCTGCGACGTGGGATGACCTGCCAGAAGAGATTAAAAATACCTACGATCGACTTGGAATTCCTGAGGCTGAAAAGCAGCGTTTAGTTTCAGGCGTTGCAGCTCAGTATGAATCAGAGGTTGTCTACCACTCAATTCGCGAAGATTTAGCGGCGCAAGGTGTCATTTTCCTTGATACCGATACCGCGCTCAAAGAGCACCCTGAGTTGTTTAAAGAGTATTTCGCAACTGTAATTCCAGTTGGCGATAATAAGTTCGCAGCCCTTAACACGTCTGTATGGTCTGGCGGTTCATTTATCTATGTACCTAAAGGCGTCCATGTTGAGATTCCTTTGCAGGCATATTTCCGTATTAACACTGAAAACATGGGTCAGTTCGAGCGCACTCTGATCATTGCCGACGAAGATTCATACATTCACTATGTTGAAGGATGTACTGCACCGATCTACAAGTCAGACTCACTTCACTCTGCAGTCGTTGAAATCATCGTTAAAAAGGGCGCACGCGTGCGTTATACAACGATTCAAAACTGGTCTAACAACGTTTACAACTTAGTTACTAAGCGCGCGACATGTGCTGAAGGCGCAACGATGGAGTGGGTAGATGGAAACATCGGCTCAAAAGTAACGATGAAGTATCCAGCAATCTTTTTGATGGGTCCACATGCAAAGGGCGAGACGCTGTCTCTAGCTTTTGCGGGGGAGGGTCAACATCAAGACTCCGGCGCAAAAATGGTTCACGCTGCGCCATACACATCATCGTCAGTAATCTCTAAATCTGTTGCCCGTAATGGAGGTCGTACGTCATACCGTGGGCTTGTTCAAGTTCAAGAAGGCGCACATCACTCAAAGAGCACCGTTAAGTGCGATGCACTTCTTGTCGACACAATTTCACGATCTGATACATATCCGTACGTTGATATTCGTGAAGATGATGTATCGATGGGTCACGAAGCGACGGTCTCCAAGATCAGTGATGACCAACTTTTCTATCTGATGTCGCGAGGTTTAACTGAGGATGAAGCAATGGCCATGATTGTGCGTGGCTTCATCGAACCTATCGCGCGCGAACTTCCTATGGAGTACGCCCTTGAGCTCAATCGTCTTATTGAACTTCAAATGGAAGGCGCAGTTGGTTAATGTCTCTTTTAACAAGTAATTATTTAACTCCAACTGGGCGGGAAGAGGCTTGGCGCTTCACTCCGCTCAAACGGCTACGAGGTTTGCACGATGGTCAAGCAGTAGTGGGTGATCGCTCAACTTTGGTTGCTAAATCGGCATTGCCAACGGGCGTAGCTTTCCTCCGCGAAAACCTCGAACCTCTGGCCCACAGTGATGACGTAATCATTGAACGCATTCGTGGTTTATCTGGCGACGTAGCGCACCTTTCTATTTCGGCTAACACTGAACTCTCTGAGCCAATTTTCCTAGGACGCACCCTTGGTGCACTCGATACCGCTGAGCTCTCACGAGTGCGTATTTCCTTGGGCGCTCACGCTGTAGCAACCGTGGTTGTTGAAAACACGGGGGATACGATTCTGGCCGAGGATTTAGAGATCTCACTGGCCCCCGGAGCATCACTTAAATTCATTACTCTGCAAGAGTTTGATTCCAAGAGTGTTTACACCGCTCGTCACCATGCAGTAGTCGATAAGGACGCGCACTATAAATCGATTACCGTCACTGTCGGCGGCGATGTTGTTCGAATTCTTCCTACGGTCGAATTCATCGCCCCAGGTGGCTCCGTTGAACTCCTGGGTGTCTACTTTGCAACTGCTGGACAGTTCTTTGAGCATCGCATGCACGTAGATCACGCAGTTCCAAATGCTAAATCTCGCGTGAACTTCAAAGGAGCACTCGCTGGTAGAGATGCACACACGGTCTGGATTGGCGATGTGTTGATTCGTGCAGTTGCCGAAGGCACCGATACTTATGAGCTCAATCGCAACTTACTCTTAAGTGATGGCGCACGCGCTGATTCGGTACCTAATTTAGAGATTGAAACCGGAGAGATCGTTGGTGCGGGCCATGCAAGTACAACGGGTCGATTTGATGACGAGCAGCTTTTCTACTTAATGTCGCGCGGAATTACTTTAGAGAATGCTCGACGTTTAGTTGTTCGCGGATTTTTCAATGAGATTATCACTGAAATTGGCAATGAGGCCATTCAAGAGCGTTTAATGAATCGCATTGATGCTGAGCTCGAGAAGGCAGGTGCCTAAATGGCGGATTTTCAGTTAGATCAACTGGTAAGTGGCAAGCCCGTCAAACTCGAAAAGGGCGATAAAACTATTTGTGTGACGCGAGTGGGAGATGAAGTCTTTGCTATCGACGACGTTTGCACCCATTCAGAGGCCTCACTCTCTGAGGGCGAAGTCAGCGATCACAAAATCGAATGCTGGTTACATGGCGCAGAGTTTGATTTGCGCACAGGAGCAGCAGTTACGCTGCCAGCAAATGTTGCAGTTATGACTTATCCAGTAACAATCGAAGCAAATTCAGTCACAGTAGAGATTTAAGAGAGAAGAGAAAATAATGAGCACACTAGAAATTCGCAACCTACAAGTTAGCGTCAATACCGAAAATGGCGCAGTAGATATTCTTAAAGGCGTCGACCTGACAATTAAGTCAGGCGAAACTCACGCGATTATGGGTCCAAATGGTTCCGGTAAATCAACGTTGGCCTATTCAATTGCGGGTCACCCAAAGTACACAATCGTTGGTGGTTCAGTAACACTCGACGGCGCTGATGTTCTGGCGATGACTGTAGACGAGCGTGCCAAGGCGGGACTATTTCTTGCCATGCAGTATCCAGTTGAAGTACCTGGTGTATCAGTCTCTAACTTCCTTCGAACTGCAGCTACTGCTCTTCGTGGCGAGGCCCCAAAGCTGCGCACATGGGTTGGCGAAGTAAAGGAGGCGATGGAGGCACTTAATATGGATCCATCTTTTGCATCGCGAAATGTTAATGAAGGTTTTTCTGGCGGTGAAAAAAAGCGTCATGAAATCATGCAACTCGAACTTCTCAAGCCAAAAATTGCAATCTTGGATGAGACGGATTCCGGCTTAGATGTCGATGCACTCCGTATTGTCTCAGAAGGCGTTAACCGTGCTAAAGCCAACAATAACCTGGGAGTACTTTTGATTACGCACTACACACGAATCTTGAAGTACATTAAGCCAGATTTCGTTCATGTTTTTGCTAATGGTCATATCGTTGAAGAGGGCGGACCTGATTTGGCCGACAAGCTAGAGGCCAATGGCTATGCAGATTATGTGAGCAAGTAAGAAAGTATGTCGTTTTCCGCCGCGCAAGTACGTAAAGATTTCCCAATCTTTGAACGTACTGTTCGCGACGGGAAAAAACTTATCTACTTAGACAGTGGTGCCACTAGTCAGAAGCCGAACGCAGTTATTGAGGCTGAAAGTAATTTCTATAGATTTCATAACTCTGCCGCCCATCGCGGAGTGCATCAATTGGCAGAAGAGGCCACCGATGCCTATGAGGGTGCACGCGAAATCGTTGCTAAATTTCTACGTGCTCCAGGCGGTACTAGCGAAATCGTTTTCACAAAATCTGCCACTGAATCACTGAACTTGTTGGCATATGCAATGGGTAATGCACCCATTGGCAATCGCTTTGCTCTAAATTCGGGCGACCGAATTGTGGTTACAGAGATGGAACACCATTCCAATTTAGTTCCCTGGCAACAATTGGCGGCCCGGACCGGGGCAGAGTTAGCTTGGTTTTCGGTTACAGCTGATAGTCGTTTGGATTTAACCGCAATCAAGGATGTAATTACGCCTAACACCAAAGTAGTTGCGCTCACGCATCAATCCAATGTTCTTGGAACTATCAATCCACTTGAAGAGATTGTTGCCCGGGCGCATGAAGTCGGTGCCGTCGTAATTTTAGATGCCTGTCAATCAGCCCCACATATGTCGATAGATGTAAAAGCTCTCGGTGTAGATTTCTTAGTTTTCTCTGGACACAAAGCTTTAGGTCCAACTGGAATTGGAGTTTTATGGGGACGCTCTACGCTCCTTGAAGAACTGCCACCATTTCTCTTTGGCGGTTCGATGATTGAAATGGTGACGATGACTACGGCAACGTGGGCACCCGTTCCGCAAAAATTTGAAGCTGGGGTTCCCAACATGGCGCAAGCGGTTGGCCTTGGTGCAGCGTTAGAGTATTTAACTAATCTCGGCATGGACAACGTTCACGCGCATGAGCTCGAACTCACGGGATATCTATTAGCGAGATTGAAAGCGATTAAAGAGTTAAGAATTGTGGGACCTTCAGATACGCACGAACGAGGTAGTGCAGTCTCGTTTACCGTAGCTGAGATCCATCCGCATGACATTGGCCAATTTTTAGATAGCCAAGGTATTGCAGTTCGTACGGGCCAACACTGCGCATGGCCGCTTGCTAAGCGAATGGACGTTCCTGCAACCACACGCGCCTCTCTCTATCTCTACAACGACGAGAGCGATTGTGACGCATTGGTCGATGCGATTATCGGCGCCCAAAGATATTTTGGGAGGTTTTAAATGGAGTTGGATTCGCTTTATCAAGAGGTGATTCTTGATCACTATAAACACCCTCAACACAAAGGTCTCAGTCCTACATTTGATGCACAAGTCCATCATGTCAATACAAGTTGTGGCGATGAAATTACTCTCAATATTGAGCTAGAGGGCGATCGAATTAATACACTTACCTGGGATGGACAGGGATGTTCGATTTCACAGGCCAGCGTTTCAATGATGAGCGATTTACTGACGGGCAAGAATTTGGAAGAAGCGACAGTGGTTGTTAACTCTTTTTCAGAGCTCATGGCCAGTAAAGGTACCGCCGCAGGGGATCCTGAGATTTTAGAAGATGCCGTTGCTTTTGCCGGAGTTTCAAAGTTTCCGGGCCGAATTAAATGTGCACTTCTTGGGTGGATGGCATTTAAAGATGTAGCAATTCAAGCGCAGGCAAATGAGTGAATCAAGGGGAGAGCAATGACAACTAGCGTAGATGATGTAACCGAGGCGATGAAGGATGTCGTTGACCCAGAACTTGGAATTAATGTCGTTGACTTGGGGCTGATTTACGATGTGATGGTCGATGATGCCAACATTGCAATTCTCAATATGACGCTAACATCAGCGGCCTGTCCGTTACAGGATGTAATTGAAGATCAAACGCGACAAGCATTAGCTGGCATGACTAGCGACGTGAAAATTAACTGGGTCTGGATGCCACCTTGGGGCCCAGACAAAATCTCCGATGACGGGCGCGACCAACTGCGGGCGCTGGGATTTACGGTTTAACTCGTAACTGCATAGGCTAG